>Ga0182024_10015002_pt1 | contig 14906 bp, 11 predicted proteins | sample P32metaG_FD_120480 | JGI IMG/M metagenome (GOLD analysis project Ga0182024, IMG submission 120480) | Permafrost microbial communities from Stordalen Mire, Sweden - P3-2 metaG (Illumina Assembly) | ecosystem: Environmental > Terrestrial > Soil > Wetlands > Permafrost | place: Sweden: Stordalen... | reverse complement strand
GGCGGCGAACGCCTTGAGCGCGTCCCGCAACGACTGGTCCTCGGCCAGCGTCAGGCCGTGCTTTTCGATCCACGGCCGCAGCTCGTTGGCCAGCTTCTCTTCAGCGCCCTGGTCCGGCAGCGAGTCCGGGAGATGCACCGATGGATAGCGGTCGGCATGGCCGACAACCTCCGCCGCGAACATCGCCCCGATCGCCCGGCGGCTCATGACCCCTTCCATCTTGGCGTACTTCTCCTCCCAGGCCGCCAGGTCCAGCCACAAGCCCCAGCGCCGCGCCCGCGGGTTCCCGTAGCAGGCCCCGGCCACGTTGGAACGGAACTGCAGGTAGCGGCTGAACAGCAGCTTCGCGTCGGCGTTCAGATTGGCCTGCGCGCCAATCGGGATGTCGAGCCAGCTCTGGGCCATGCCCAGGTTGAGCCACACCGCCAGGTCGTTGAGTTCGCCCTTGGAGAATCCGTGCTCGGCATTGGCGGGGTTGTCCATTTCCGCCGCGTCCCAGGAGACCGTCACATGGGCCTCCGAGCCGACATAGTTGATCTGCACGCCGCCGTTCTTGCCCTGCGGGTCGTAGGTCGCGGCGAAGCCATGCCCCCACAGCGTCGGCCTGAAATTGACTTTCTTCCCCGCCTTGACCAGCTTCCACCAATCCGGCCGGCACTCGCCCATCGCCTTGCGGATCGCCTCCACGTCCGCCCGCTCCGGGGCACTCAGGGCCGCCGTATCCTTGGCCGCCGGCAGATCGGCTTCCAGCTTCTCCCACTTCCCATCGAGGTACTCGGACACGACCAGGTCGTGGGACGAGCCTGCCGGCGCAGTCGCCGGCCCTGCCGCACCCGCCGCCCCGGCAAACGCTACGGCCAATGCCGCAAGCCCCATCGCCGGCAGAAGCCGGCAGCGGAGCGAGTGATGCAAAGACGATGGACGCAGTTTCATGTCGATCCTCCGAAACGCGAACGATCCGAGACCCGGCCCTTGGTTATACCCTATGCGGCAAACGCGAAACATCCGCCCCCCACCGCCGGCCCGGCCGCCGCCGCCGGCCTGCGCAGGTTGCGCAACGGCCGTTGAGTAACCAGCCCAGAAAACGGCCGGAAAAGCCGCAGTTTTGAGCCAGGAATGAAGATGGCGCAGGTTCGCAGGTTTTTTACCCACCTCATGCACCCGTCGCGATGTGATGGAGGCCGGCACGTGGCAAAAATTTTTTCGGCCCACTTCCAACAACCTGGGCTTCCAGATTTACGGCCGGAAGATGAAGGGAACCGCCGGGAGCATTGGTCAATTTTCGTGATCTATTGTGCATACGGTGGCCCGACGTGACGCCGCCGCGGTCCAAAATCGCCGCTGATTCTGTCAGGATCCTGGGCGCACACGGTGAAGTCGTGGTTTGACAGTGTATTGGGTTCAGAGGTCCGCCGGATCCGGTTCGCACAGCCAATTCTTCAGGGCGGTTTCGGCACATAGAGACGCCAATTTCGCGACGCTTCAGTTAAGAGCGCGCGTCCTTTCGCGCGGATCCTGACCAAAAATTTGCGGATTCGCGCGGAACTCGACAGCAGGCGCGTCCCACCGGTGACAACATCGACCCAAGCCCGTCTCTCACTCTCGGGCGGCCACCGCATCTCTGGCCCGGCAAACCGACCGCACCCGGCGGCGCCGGGATCGCGCTACCCTGTATACATTCCACCGATTCCGAACCTCATTCATTTCCCCATGGAGACAGGCGCGGTACGGGTACAGGCACGGTTTCGGAATGAGGGGATCGCCCGCCCAAGTCGTTGTTCCGCCTGGACGTGCTCCACTCCGGCGGGAATTGCGTCGGAAGCTCGACAAGCAACTGATCGCGTTCATTGCGGATTTTACTTGGAGTTCCGCCTCCGAACGGCTACCGTACAAACAGCGTGACTCCAATCTCGGGGCGCGCTCGCAGCCTCGAACCACCGCCATGGCCAACGAAAACCCAATCCTCAACAACCCTTACACCGAGCCCCGGCTGCACTACGCGACGAACCTCGACGGCGAGCTGGACTACGAGTCCGTCGTCCAGGGCCGGCGGCTATTCCGCGAGGCCGTGCCGGCTATCCCCGTGCGCCAGCGCGGGCAACGCCACCTGATGGGCGTCAACGACCTGCCGGACGGCACCCCGCCGAGCGACCTTCCCGGACTGCTGAAGACTAATACGGGTACCTGCGGCGCGTGGGCCGACTTCCTAACTGAGGCCCTTCATGACCAAGGTGTGAGCGGCGCCTACGCGTCGACCATTGCACCGAACCAAATTGCCGTCAATCAGCTGATGGGGATGCCCCCTCCGACTCCGCAGCAGCTACCGCCCAACGCAACCTACCTCGGTCTCTACGCCGTGATAAAGCCGAACCTCCCGGGGCAGGGAAACCCGAATCCAAAGAACACCTTTCCCGGCTGGATGCAGGCCGTCAATGGTGCCCCGCCACTGGCGGTGTCGGGTCTTCACGTCGTGGTCGTCGTAAATGGTGTTAACTCGGTGTTCGATGTGTCTTACGGGGCGCGCGACGACGGCGCCAACCTCGGAGCGGCCGAACAGGCTTGGCAAGACGCCGCCCTGCAGCGCTGGCATTATGCAGTTCAGTACGGCCAGGCGGGCGGTGACGCTACGAAGGATATTCCAGCCAAGACCGGTCAGTTGGAGGTGACCTTTAGCGGTCCACCACAGTGATGGAGGGGTTCGCAGCAGGCGGATCTATAGGAACCGGATGCGCTTCGCGTCCGCGGGACATGTCAGTATTACGCTTATGAGGCAGCCCGTGTCCACCATGCGTAGCGGCGTAGCACAAGGTCGGTTGGTCTTCGCGGCCGCCGTCCTTGTAATGGTGCTCATCGCGGAGCTTCGAAGCCTTGCCTACAACGATGAGGTCTGTTTTACCCAAAGAACTGCGCAGGGAGCGACGGTGTTATGGATAGTGAAGGCCTGTGAAGGGCGTCTGTCCCTGACGCGGGCGGAGGTGACCCAGACTAATCCTTTCCCGTCGGCCGGCGTGGAGGCCGGAACCCATTGGGGTTGGGCCCATCAGCGCCGAACGCAGTTCTGGAACCGTTGGAAGTTTGCGGACTGGGACAACGAGGGAACCGTATCCGGGCGCATTTGGAATTGGGGCGGGCGCTGGCACGATCTTTCGCTCGGGCGTACCACGGCCGCCTTCGACGCGATGGACCGCGCTAACACCTTCATAACCGTCACTTGCGGTGCCGCCTCGCCAATCTGGGTTGCTGTCGTTGCGTGCGCACTCTTCCCGGCGGCGTCGCTCGCCCGACGGATGATATATCGGTGCGTCATCCGCGCTCCCGGATTCCCCGTCTCACCCGCCAGTCGCGAGCCACCACATTGAACGGGGTTGGTCGATCCACACGACGCGGTCCGAAGCAAAGATCGGTCAGTCAGGAGCAACGGGCGGTCCGCCGTGAGACGTTGCCAGAGCTGCGATGTAGTTGCGCCAATGAGCAACACCCACTAGAATATGAATGCGTAGCAGTAAACTATTATTGTAATCCACCAGAGGAACTGCGTCGACGAGAGGCTGTAGGTATTGGTCTGGGGATCGACGAGAGCTGTTTCGATCCAGGGTCGCGGCGAATTCCTGCCGCCCGGCGGAGGCGCCTGCCGATACGATCGGAACCGGCTGATAGACAAACAGAGCACATAAATGGCCACCCACATCAACAGCACCGGAACGAAGGAAAGAATAACTACTGACCCATAGCAGGAATCCAGAAACTGGGGGTTCTCAATGAAGACTCTCGCCCGCTGGGGCGGGGCGGCAAAGGTCCCGAACACGGTCACGTCGAAGGGGACTTCGCCCCGCAATTTGTCGCGCAGTTCATCTGGGACGCCATTGAACCTTGCAACAAAGAACTTGCCCTCGGGGTCAACCGACAGGGTTTGCGCCTGCGTGGTTGCGTCAGACGCGCGCAGTTGGAAGACGATTTGTTCGCTGGGGGCAAGAAAGCCGGTGCCTGATACCGTAAATTCCTCGTATGGACGGAGAGTCGCCTCCGGGAACATCACGCCCTGCGCATCGCGGCTGACGTTCTGGTCCACGTGGTTGACCTCCGCCACCTGGGCTCTCACCTCGGGGTAGACAGTCAGTTGCGGCTTCCCGTCAAATGGAATCCCTCCATCCGAGACCACAACGTCAAAGACCTGAGGTTTCAGCGACCCGGGAGGAAGAAGATCCAGAGGGACGGTGGCATTCAATACTGTGGCATCGTTCGGGTCGACCCCTACTTCAGGGCACGGTTTGAGACCAATGAGCACGGTAGGGCGGGATCCATCCGGAAGCGGCTGATGTAAGCGAACCTTAACGTTGCCGCCGGCGGCCGCACTGCTTAAGACAACACCACTGGCGCTGGTTGAATCAACGGCTGTCACGCGGGTGGTCGGCTCGTCGCCCATGGCTTCAGCCGAACTGGCGGCGATCATGCCGGAAAACATGATCAGAAGGGACGCGGAGGTTGCGCGTGCCCACGAGAGACCAGTGGTTCGTCGCTCTCGTGCCGGAGACTTCACCGCCCTCGCCGAGACATAACATGCATTTAAGCCCCTGCGTGATACTGGGCGGCGCCCATGCCGACGAACTCGCGAACAATCCAGAATACCGGCCTCTGGCGGGCGAGCCCGCGGCCGGGCTTCTGTGGCTGGGCTACCCGCTGGATCAGATGACGCGCGCGGGATGGTTCCCGCAGCCGTCCCTGAGTTGCGCGGGTGATAGAGGGCAAAGGCTCGGCCGGATGTCACATCACTTGCAACCCGTGAGCAAACACCACGGAAATCCGATCTGTATATCAGGGAGAGCAAACCCAAAAAGAGGCCTGACCTTGATGGAGCTTTCACGTAGCACACCCTCATCGCCGGTTTGTCGCGAATTGCCCGATGGCGTTTCAGGCGGTTGCGGCCCATGGTTAGAATTTTACGGTAAGGGCGAGATTGATGGACTGAACTTTCGAGAACTGCGGTGCGCTCTCGCCCACTTTGTAGTAAAAAGATACTCCGATATTGTCAGTGAAGTTCAGGTTCGCGCCGGCCTGAAGGAAGTTTGCCATGCGGCGCGCTGTCGCGAGGTATTGCAACGTGTCATCCGCGTAGAGCTTGGCTCCGCCCGGCACATATGGTCTGAGGAAATCAAGGTCCAGTTCCGGATGGAACTCTCCAACAAGCCGAAACACGCCATTTTCCTTTTCTAGCGTTGAGGCCCCCACTCCGCGGGTTGTGCCGCCGGCGTCGATGCCAACGTTTACTTCGTGCTGGAAGCCCAGCACTCCTTTAATGATGTTAAGCTCCTGATCGATACCGATCGGTTCGCAGATGGGGAATAACCGTAGCGAAGCCACCGCCTTCTGGACGTTGGCGGATTGGCTCGATTCATACTTGGCCGACAGCTTCAAGTCGGTTTGGAATACGTCCTGCTGCCAGTTCTCGAAGTCGTCCAAGCCAACTTGGGCGATCAGGTCGTGTTCGGATACGTTTGTGTCCGGGTTGCTGTTGAGGTGGCCCTCCAGCACGGCGAACCCGGTCGCACTGCTCTTGCTGGCGGGCTGGTCCGGCCGGAGACGAAACAGCGGGGTTTGTTCCTGGAGGACCAGGGCGAAGTCGGCATTGTATGTTGCCGTTGCCGAGGAACTCGACGCCCTGGCATAACTGAATGCTGCCCCGTCGGAGCTGATCTTGTTGGTGAAGGACTTCTGTAACGATAGCGTAAACGGGGATTTTTCGAGTGAACCGCTTGGCTTGCCGCCTGAATCGCTCAAACTGATGGAGTCAGCAGAGGCGGCCGATGGGTCGGTGGGTGTGGGTACGGTCCCGACGATTGTCCTGCCGTCGGGCGTCACAGTGGAAACGCGGTAAACATACGACTTTTTGGCCGCGGCCAACTCCGATCGGGGGAACTTATACGACAGGACGTTGGCGTCCGCATTCAGCGTGCCGGGCGTGTCCGCCATAAATACGATATTCTTGAAATCCGGGGAGTCCGCGACTGAGACATGATAGACTTGGTTGGGAAACCCGGGCAGCGGGTCCCAAAGCAGGATGATCCCATTGGATTTGGGGTCGAACCTGGCGCCTTCAATATCAAACGTCAGGGGCTTCGTAGTGGCATCCGCACCTTTGGTTGAGGGAGTCAGGACGAACAGGCTCGACATGAACAACAAGACCACAACCATGGAATGCATTCTGGGCATGGGATTCACTCCAACAGGGGTGTAGTAGAACGCTCAACAGGGAAACGCGCGGCTCGGCCGCCGAAATGTTCTGGTCAAAATCGCCTCCTTATCCCTTCGGCTTCTTCTTTGCCGCCTTTTTCTTTGCCGTCTTCTTCCGCGTGGGTGCGAGGTGGGCAAGCACCTGGTGAAGTGCGGTCAGATGCGTGGTCGCCTCGTCGGTGGCGGCACGCAGGTTCTCCAGATGCGAAGCCGCGGCGGTTGCCGCCGCGTGCAGGTTACTGGTGTGAGACGAAGCCTGGCTCAAGAGGGCCGTTCGCACGGCATCCAGCACCGTTTGTTGGGCCGCGCCGATGGTCTTTGACGAATCCAGCGCATGGGGTACGAGTCCGGTGGGGGGCAGGCCGGCATTCTCGAGGGCCGTGTCGATGCATCCCAAAACATTGGGGAGCGCGCCCGGGTCGATGTTGACCGAGCTGAGTACGGTGCTCGAACTGAAGCTGTCAACGAAGGGGTTGTTCTTGTTGATGCTCTTAAAACAGCCGAGCACGATAGCGTTAACGCGGTCTGCGAGAGGGGGTGTATCTGCCATAAATCCTCCCAAAAAAGTTGATCGTCCAAAGCCTGCCGCTTAGCAGTTGCAAGACCCGGTCAAAGGCACCCCCGACGTGGGGCGGTGCGCCCGGAAGGGTTGCAGATCTGAACCGCCAGCGTCAAACGATCTGCGTTTCACCAACGAGAGCAGGCTCGCAGGGTTGCTCCGCCGTCAGCAAGCGAACGGATTATGATAAAATAATCATGCTTCAACAAACTTTGGCGATTCTATCAACAGGAGTCTCGGGAGAATGGCGGCACCGTGTTGAGGTGCGATAAGTAATTCGCCTTACCGGACGCGAAATCGGCCGCGGTTGTTCAGTCGGTGACGTTGTCCAATCGCCGCTGGATGTGCTGGAGGGCCGCGTCGGGAAGGCACACAGGGACATTACCAGTTGGTCGAGCAACAGAAGTTGCTACGTTGTCAAAAAGTCCCCCTGAGTCGGCGTTACCGGCGTCACCGTATTGAAGGATCGCTGGCATGAGGCGGAAGCTGCAACGGCGAGCTGAAAAGGTGTCACCCGCCCTTTCAAGCAAGGTAAGGTAACGTCCAGTAGGAGGAAGGCAAATCGGGCCGAATGAGCGTTTTTTGACGATTTCAAGTCAAGTCGCGACCGTGGTTCCAGCATGCTGTCACCGTATCCACCTCACGAAATGCATACCAAGTTGTCGTCGGCCTTAAAGGCGGCCGCCTTACAATACGGGCAGCGGTGCCCACGATCTCTTCGGCTCCGCATCCGGGACAATACTCCTAGACCGCGTCCCTTGCTTCGTGGGTCAGGCCTGGAAGTCAGCAACGGTTTTGAACTTCGGGTATTCATAGGTCGTCTCCGGCCCGCCATTTGACGAACACGTCAGCGGGCGGATGACGTAGATGACCTGACCGGGAGATCGAACGTCGCGGAGCTGGTCACAATACTCGGCGACGGCCATTACTGACGTCCATAGTGCGCCATTATCGCCCTGCAAACCGCTGCCGCCGAGTCGCGGGCAAACCGCCTCTGGAACATCCGGGTGAGCGGGTAACCCAGCCGGGCGAGGACATGGCGCGGGCGGGAGAAGGCGAGGATGTCGTAATAGACGCTGCCATCCGACTGGTCCCATTCGATCTGGAAGCGTTCCTCGCCGGTTTCGGCGTGGCCGGGCAGGGTGCCGTAGGCGAAGCCGCGCCGCCGGACCGGGCCCTGCGAGTCGTCCACGAGGTACACGACCCGGCAGGCGTTCAGCCACCAGAGGCCCAGGACCCGGGCCAGCACCGCCACCGGCGTTCCCACGGCGATTTGGGGGGCCGGCGACCATGCCTCGACCCAGCCGAGGCGGAAATGGTCCCACCGCGCCAGCGCCGCGGCCGCCAGGGTGAAGACCTTTTCGCCATCGCCAAGCCGCACTCGGGTGTGGTCCACGGCGTAGCCGGGCGGCGGCGTGGCCGCCGTCGCTCCGACGGCTGGATAGCTCAGGCTGAGCTTCGCCTGATCGGCCAGGAACGCGCGGATCAGGTCCGGTGAAGGTTTGCGCAAGGAGGACATCAATGGCATCGATGCGGTAGGGTAACCGCGCGGGCTTGAAGGACGGTATCCGCCTGCTGGCTCAGCGACGCTGGGCGGGGTGAACTCGCAACCTGAGAAGCAGCGCGCGTATTTGCCGCGCCTTGGGACGATTCATCTTCAGTCTCGCCGCTGTAGCCCGGCCGATTGCTGTGGTTCCAATTATCTCAAGGCGATTCTTCGACCATCGAAAGTGATCGCTCCAGACGTCATTGCGCGGGTTGAACAGGGGACGCAGATCTCCCGTCGCCGGATCGGTTGATGCGCTTGCGCCACCTTTGGATGGGTTGCAGGTGGGGCACGACCAAGCCAGATTCATGAGAGTCGTTCGTCCGCCGGCGCGCTCCGGAACGCAGTGATCGCAGTTGAAGGCGGCGTAGCACGTCGCCTCCGGGTACTTGCAGTATTCACACATGGCCCTGGCGCGAAGCTGAGCCGCTTTCAGCAGCCGACGCGGAACGGGTGTCACTGACATTGTGTGTGAAAGAAAATGCGCCGGCCGGGTTCTCTGGACGTTCGAAGAGAATGGCTACTTCCCACTGACGCGCCTCGATGCGCTACCTGATTTGCCGCGGGTCGCCGATGCTCGGGCTTGGAGCAGTAGTGCCGACTTCGCGTCGATATAGTCCAATGCTTCGCCTAGTTCTCGCTCCTCCTCGGCCGACAGGCCTGTGTCTTTCTTCCTGGAGATCAGGTCATCCAGGCGGCGCTGCGCAAAACCCGGTAGCCGGCCGTCGGGTTGGAGAAAATGCCAGCTATCGAATTTTCGGCGCGGCCGGGTGCGCGAGCTTGTGCGGGCAGACGAGCCATGATTTTGGATTCCTTTTTGGGCGACGGTCATGATTATACGGGTGGTACCGAGTCCGGAGCAAACCGGCGCCGGACCGCCGGGAAACGTATGACGTGACATCCAATTATTCACCGTCACTCTGCCCGCTTTCGCAACTGTCTCGCCCAAAGCGTCAGCCAAAGGACCGCAAACGCCGTCAGCCACAGAATGAATTTGAGGGTCGCGATGGCCCAGAACCAGACGGTGTGGACAAATGCCCAATCCACGTCCGGGCCCCACATGGCGAGGAACCAACCGGGGCGAGTGTGCAGGACCGCGAGGTAAATGAGCCACTGCAGAACAATGAATCCCAGGAGGGTCGCCACCACCGACCATCCGGCGACGGCTGCGGCGCGGACTCTATTCTCGAATGGGTCGTTCATACGGTGATCTCTCTAGGCTCTGTCTGAAAACTCGACGGGCCGCGGCGGGGCGGAAACGACCCGTCTGCTTCGTTGTCGCTCCTCATCGACTCTTTCGGTTGAGTCGCTTCGTCGCGGGCGTCATCGCATCCAGGGCATTTCCGCCCCGCCGCAAGGAGCGACGAGTTTTCAGGCAGAGCCTAGGCGACGGTCCACTGGCCGCGGTACTCCCGGGTCAGCCATTTGTCTTCGCCGCCGCTGATGAACTTGTGGGCGGTCGGGTCCCACTTGATCTTGGCGCCGTGGTAGTAGGCGAAGTTCATGAGGTGGCAGGCGATGGCGCTGCTGGCGCCGATGCCGACGTCGCAGATCGGCTTCTGCCGGCTGGCGACGCAGTCGAGGAAGTCTCTGATCTGGTTGGTGCTCTTGTAGAGGTGCACTTTGGCGTCGGCCAGGTACTCCTTTTCCGTCGCCGTCAATTCCTTCTGGAGGGTCGTCTCCTTGTCCTTGTGTTTGTCTTTGTCCTTGTCTTCGTCCCAGAAGCGGTGCTTGGAGACGCCCTTGAGGACCAGCTCGAATTTACCGCGGTTGACGTGGACCTCGCCGTCGCTGCCGAAGATGGAAACGCCGCGGCCATCGACGTGGGTCAGGACGACGCCGTCGGCATAGATCAGTTGTGCGCCGCGGGCGTGCGGGCTCTCCCAGTCGGCGGGAGGCACCACCTCGACGGGGCCGTTCTCGTCCATGCCCAGGGCCCACTGGGCGGCGTCGATGTGATGGGCGCCCCAGTCGCAGATCATGCCGCCGCCGTACTCGCGGGCCATGCGCCACAAGGGGAAATGGTCGTGGATGCCGCGCGGGCTGAGCACGCTGCTGTAGGGGGCGAGCGGCCCGGGGCCGCACCAGCGGTCCCAGTCGAGACCCGGCTCCATCGACTCCTCGGGATTGTGGTTGGGCACGGCGGGATCGCCGAAGCTGGTGTCCACGCGGCTGACCTTCCCGATCACGCCGTTGCGGACCAGCTCGGCGGCGACGCGGAACTCGGCCATGCTGCGCTGCATCGAGCCGGTCTGGAAGACGCGCTTGTTCTTGCGCGATGCCTCGGTGACGGCCAGCGCCTCGTGGATGTTGTGCGTGAGCGGCTTCTCGCAGTAGACGTCCTTACCGTGGGTCACCGCGCTGATGCTGGTGATGGCGTGCCAGTGGTCGGGCGTCGCGATGCAGACGGCGTCGATCGCCGGGTCTTCGGTGATTTCGCGGAAATCGTTGACCGCCTTGCAGTCGTTGTTGCCGTATTTCTTGTCCACGGTCGCCTTGGCGCCGTCGCGGCGGTTGGTGTCGACGTCGCAGACGGCGATGACCCTGACATTTTCATGACCGAGGAACCCGCCGAGCAATCCCCGGTTCTGCTTGCCCATCCCGATAAAGCCCATGACGATCTTGTCGTTGGGCTTCGTGTCGGCGCTCCAGACCCGAGACGGCACGATGAGGGCCGCTCCAACGGTAGCGGCGGCGCCTTGCAGGAATCGACGGCGGCTGGTTTTCGTCTGTTGCATGAGGTAGTTCCTTTGAATGGGACATTAGGACTCGCCGCTGTTATTACTCGTGCCGCGCGAACAGCGTTTACGAGCTGGCTGCGTTTGGCGTGCCCGATTTTTCGGGAGATTCTAAACGTTGGCGAGCGTGGCGCTTGGGACGACCTGGATGGCTGTAGGCGGGACGCCGACGGGACGCCAATGCTACAAGGGGTTGCCAATCTCAGTGGGGACCCTGTAAAGCTCGAACGCTTCCTCCGCCCCTGCCGGGGCGGGAATCGTAGATTCCCTTACCACGGGTTGCGCTGCGGATCGCCTGTCGGCGATCCTGCGCTCCACCCGTGGCTACAATCCTGTGCCCGGGGCGGGGTCGAAAAAGCGTCGACCCGGTCATCGCCCCGGAGGGGCGCCGGATTGTAGCCACGGGTGAAGCGGCGCGGCGGCGCAGCCGTCCGACGCGAAACCCGTGGGAACAATGAGCCCTAGCAACTCAGGAATGTGCTTCTGGTAATGCTTCCATCGTCCGATGGATGTTGAATAAATCGGCCGGCGGACTTGGTCGCGGCTGGCGCTGGTGACCACTCGCGGGTTCTGATGGAACGCCAGGCACCGGTCATCCCACGGCAATTCGAGAAAATCGAGCATACGCCGGGTCTGGGCCGCCGGATCGGCAACCATCTCCTCGTAGCGCACGTCGAGGATGGGAAGATTCAAAACGCTCTTCCAGTGAGCCATCAACCGGGCATAGTCGCGGTAATACTCAGCGAGGTGGGATAGATCGCACCGGAAGCTGCTGCCGGGTTTGAAATCGGTGAAGTAGCAACTGAGGCACGTGTCGCGAGGATCGCGGATGCAGAGGATCACCCGGCAGTCGGGAAGCAACAATTGCGCGGTCCCCAGAAACAGGAAGTTCCGAGGCATCTTGTCCGTTATATACCGCGCGGTCTTGTTGAGGGCGGTCGTGTCGAGGGTGGCAATCTGGTCCAGGTACAGCGTTGCGAACTGGTTGGCGAGGTCCGTCGAGAGATGGTCCCAGCAGTCAGGATAGACCTGGCGCTGCAGGCATTCGGCCCCGTCGGCGGCCGCAACGGTTTCTCTAAGATAGTTCAACTCTCCGCCGCCGAAGACGGACGGGTGGCTCGCCAGGACCTGCTCGACGAGTGAAGTGCCGGAGCGGGGCATCCCGATAATGAGCACCGGACGCCTGTTGCCATGGGTGGCGCGGGGAAGGGCGTCGAGGCGCGTTTCGGTGTAATACGCGATCTGATCGGAGACCCACCGCGAATGGGCGGCGGGATCATGGGGTTCGAGGCCGGCGGCATTGGCCTGTCTGGCATGCTCGAAAGCCAAGTCAAACTGGCCCAGGCCGTCCAACAAGCCGACGGCGGCAAAATGCAATCGGACTTGCTCGATCGCCTTGAGGCCCGCAGCGCGCAGTTCCCGATCGATCGTCGCCACCGCATCGGCTTCCCGGCCGACCTTGTCGGCCAGCTTCCCATAGATCCACGCCAGCCATGGCCCGCCGTCAGGCGACCCCACGATTGGCTCGATCACTTTCCACGCCGCCTCGTACCGGCCGGCGGCGTAGAGGACGTCCGCATGGGGGACCTGATATCGCATCTCGCCCGGCCGCAGCGCCAAGGCAGCCCCGCTGAGATCCAGCGCCCGGTCCAGGCGGCCCCGTTGCTTAAACCACAGGGACAATTTCAGGTGAATTTCCGGATTGTCGGGTTGCAGCGACAAAGCCTTGAGGAGATTCGCCTCCACGTCGGCGCTAACGTCCGCTTGCCATGTCGGAGATCCCAGTTTCAGGTGGTTTCTGGACATCTTTAATTAGTTGATCCCGCCTGCCGGCAAGACCGACGAGAACGTCTGCCCGTACCTCAGCGAGAAATCCCGGGCGTCGGTGTTATTGATGTTGGCGCCGGCTCCTCCGAAATCAAACGCTGCATTGTAGTTGGCCGAACCGGCCGCGGCCCCGTACGCCTGGCTGAAATCGCGCGCGTCGGTGTTGTTGACGGCGCCGGCGCCGGTGACGTCGCCGTAGAGGCGGTGGAAGGTATAGGTGTTGGAGCCGGTCAAGGCGACGCCGTTTGACATCACGTCCGCGTTATTGATCGAGAAGGAGTAGATACCGTCGATCAGGCTGGCGCTGGCGTCAGTGTTGGAGGCGCTGGGCGCGAATGTGATCGTCCAGGTCACGCCTCCGTTGGTGGTTGTGGCGGTGTTGAGCACGCTGGAGATATTCGTGATGCTGCCGTCGTTGGACCCGTTGCCGCTAACCGCTCCGCCAGTGCCATCCAGGTTGTAGACGCCCAAGCTGAACGCCCCTGACTGAGTGAGGTTCACTGCCTGGCTGAACGTGACCACCAACTGACGGACCTCCGAGGCCTGCGTCGTGTTCGCGTCTGCCTCCCCATCGTTGGTTGTGACGCTGACAACCGTGGGCGCCGGCACCGCGACCACATTCTGTGTGAACGTGGGACTGGTGCTGCCCATGAAACTGGAATCGCCGCTGTAGACGGCCACGATGGAATGGCTGCCTGCGGCCAGCGTCGAAGTGGTATAAGCGGCGGTGTCGCCACTAAGGGCGACCGGGCTGCCCGCGTTGGTTCCGTCGATCTGGAACTGTACGGTCCCAGTTTCGCCGCTGCCACTGGCCGGAGCGACGGTTGCGGTGAAAGTCACCGGCTGGCCACAGGTGGGCGAAGCGTTGCTGGAGACCACGGCGGTGGACGTAGCGGCTTGGCTGACGCTAAGGCTCTGCAACGCCGACTGGCTGGGGCCGTAGCTGGAATCGCCGGCAAATGAGGCGTTGAAGCTGTAGTCGCCTGACGCGAGGATATCGGTGAGCGTGAGGGTCGCGACGCCGTTGGAATTGGTGACTGCCGTCCCCAGGGGCGTGTTGTCCGAGAGTTGGAACGCGACGGTTTCCCCGGCCACCGGCAGGTTGCCGGAACTCAACGTCGCGGTGACGGTCGTGGCCGAACCGTAAGCCGTAGTAACGGCCGACGAGGACAAGGAGGTTGCTGGCAGCAGCAGCAGTTCGTACACGGTACCATCGCGGGCGAATCCGGCGGAAGCTGCGCCGCCGTATTCTGTGGTACCGAAGAGGTCGCCCTCCGCGTCGAGCGTCACGCCGGCTCTGGCTTGCGGGGAGATACCGTCGCTCCCGACGAAATTTGCCAACGTGGTGACTGCGGTGCTGCCGCAGGCGATTTCGTATACCTCACCAAAGCCGCTGGCGCCGCCCTCGACGGTGGTGCCGAACAGGTCACCACGGCAATCGAGCGTGACGCCGCTTGCGGGACCGCTCCCGTTGCTGCCGTTAAAGTTGACCAGCGCGGTGATCGAGGTGCTGCCCTGCGCGATCTCGAACACCGTTCCTTCGTGGTCGGTACCGCCGTCGATGGTGGTGCCGAACAAGTCACCGCTGGTGTCGAGCGTAACGCCGCTGGGGTAGAGGCCGTTGCTCCCGCTGAAGCTTGCAAGCGTGGTGACCGTCGCGGTGCCGTGCGCGATTTCGAACACCGTACCGGCCCCGTCGGTGTCGCTGGCCGTGGCGCCGAACAAATCACCGCTGGAGTCGAGCGAAACGCCGCTGGAGGGGACGTTGCTCCCATTGAAGCTGGCAAGGGCCGTGACCGTCGAGGTTCCGTGGGCAATTTCGAAAACAATTCCACCACCGTCTCCGCCCGCAGTGCCGAACAGGTTTCTGCCGGCGTCAAGCGTTACACAGTAATCCGGCACGTCCCCGTAGAACGTTGCCAACGTTGTGATCATCGTGCTGCCGTGCGCGATCTCGAATACCGTGCCGGTGCTGTCGCCCAGGTCGCTAGTGGTGCCGAACATGTCG
>Ga0182024_10015001_pt1 | contig 14906 bp, 13 predicted proteins | sample P32metaG_FD_120480 | JGI IMG/M metagenome (GOLD analysis project Ga0182024, IMG submission 120480) | Permafrost microbial communities from Stordalen Mire, Sweden - P3-2 metaG (Illumina Assembly) | ecosystem: Environmental > Terrestrial > Soil > Wetlands > Permafrost | place: Sweden: Stordalen... | reverse complement strand
TATTAGCCCTTAGCTGGGAAGCAGCCTGTCCGGAAACGTCCCTTCAAAAATATCGCGTAGTTATGCAACCGGCGCTGGGTCGTCTGCGTCTAATTTTATAAGTCACTTCAAAGACACACCCCGGGAAGCAGCTGCGGCTTACACCAAGGCTGCTTCCAAATTTCTTCATAGGTTAAATTCACCCTTAAATTCAATGGCGTTACTGGCTGGCCATGACTGCTAGGTGCGTCCCTGGCGCAGCACAACTTTTATGCCACGACGCCAGTGCTCGGAAACCCCCACGCGGAAAATCTCAATTTCAGGGGCGAGACATTGCAATACGACTTCACTCGCCGGGTGGAAATGCAAAGCGGGCGCGACCAGAAAGAGCAACGGCGGGCGCGGATCCAGTTCGATGCCGGAGAAATATCCGTAGCGCGCGAAATCCTGCTGTGTATGGTGCCAGCGCACCCGCAGCCAATAATCCACGGCTTGCGACGCCAGTTGCAGGTCCTCGCTAGCTTTGAGTTCGATGACCGCGAGACGCCCATTTCGCGTCACCGCGATCGCATCCATCACGCCGCGATCGCCGGTCGCCAGCGCGGGCACTTGCGAGTAGAAGAATCGCGGGTCGAGACGCGCGTCCACCCGCGTTGGATCAGCGGCCACCAGCGACTCCAGCCAGCGCTCAGGCTGGGCGCGATACAGCGGGTGCTTGGTGTCGGTGGCGACAGGCGAACGGTGCACTTCAAGGTCTCGAAGAAGTGCCTCGAACTCGCCCTGGCGATCCGGCGTGAGCACGCGGCGCGGATCTCCGATGCCGTAGAACATGCCGTCGCTCCGCCACAGCGCGAAAAGTAAACCGCGGCAACGCAAGGCAACGTCGTGCGTACGGGGGATCACCGCCGCTGTAATCGGGGCGGTCGTCAGGCCGCTGATCCGTTCGATCGACGGGCGCGCTTGCGCCAATATCGCGTCGATCTCGCGGCAAGGCGCCAGCCAAGCGTCGAGATTGCCGGAATCGGACGAATCCAGGCGCCGCGCGCGCCAGCTGTCCACGTTGTATTCGTAGATCTCGACGGCATTTAACTTCGACAGTGCTTGCAGGCGATGCGCCGTGACGCGGCCCGCGCCCTCCGGACAAAACAGGCGCAGGCCGGCGATCGATTGGCCGCGCGCAAGCCGGCGGGCTCGGCTCAGCCATAGCAAACCGAACGTCAATAGCCCGTCATAGGTCGCCGCACTCTCTCCCGGGCCTGCGCCCAGCACAGCCCAGGCGTGCGAATCCCCGCGCAGGATTCCACGCGGGTAATTGCCGGAAAGCGAATGCCTGAGGTCCGCGGCGGCCGTGAGCGAGGCCAATTCGTCGTCTGGAAATTGCCGGACCAGCAAATCCCGGAAGCGCGCGCAGAACTGCTCGCGCAGGATACGTCCCGGCGCCCGGCCATCGGGCGCGGAGACAAATTCCAGGCGGTCAGGTTTCGGGCGGCTGAAACGCGCGACCTCCAGTGTTAGGCTGCCGGGTTCGCCTTCCTCGATGCGAAGCACGCGGCGCACTACGTTGTTCTCCGCCGACCAAAGATGCAGCAGCAGCACATCGCCTTGTTGGCGGAGCTCGTAGCGAAAGTCTTCGACGGTCGCGAGCCACGCGCCATTCTCGCGCACCTCGACGCGGCCTGCGGCCAGCAGCCGGTCCAGGGCCTCGGTGACCGCCCCCGCCAGATCCATGGCGGCAGATTATAGAGGAATCATTCGCAAATGACCGGGGCGGCGCGGAAATTCTATTGGAGCGTCAGGCCCGTGACTTGTACGGTTGGAGGCGCCTGATTCCACTGGGCTGGCATGCTGTCATAGGTGAGCTGGAAATCGCGGGTCTGGTTGGGAGCCAGCGGGGCGGCCGTGGGGCTGAACAGGCGTTGTTTGTCCCGCAGCACCACCTGCTGGAAGAGGTCGTGAAATTCGAGTGTGACCTCAATCTGCCGGATCCCGCGCGAGCCGTTGTTCGCGGTGGTTCCGAAAACGAACGTGGCCTCTTGATTGAGAAAATTCGTCGCGCGAGCCACCTTCAAGTCTTGGAATTGAATCTGCGGCGCGTAGGCTTGCTCGGCCGACCCCATCGGCAGGGGCTGTTCCGCGGGCGCCACCGTGACGGGAGCGTAGCGGCCGGCGAAATACACCACCGCGATCACAACAATCATGGCCACGGCGCCCACCAGCAGAACAACCGGGGCTCTGCGATTTGAGTCTTCGTTCATCTCAGGTGTTTTTTCTCCAATCCTGGTGGCTCTTCGAACTTAGTGGCCAAACGCCAGCCGCAGTGCCAGAGGCTCGGGCAAGCCGGCCTTCTTGATGCGTTCCTGCACCGCATGAATATCGTATGGCACCCGCCAGAATTCAACCACCCCGTGGTCCAGGTCGGCAATCGCGAATCCCGCGCGGGGATCGCCGTCGCGCGGCTGCCCGATCGAGCCTGGGTTGATCAGGTACCGCGTCCCAGGCTCGAGTCGCAGCGCCGCAAAACTCGGTCCTCCAGGCGGCGGTTCCAAGTGAATCATCTCGAGTCGTGAATCGCGGTAGGAAAACCCGCCTTGAAAATGAGTATGGCCAAAAAAAGTGACGTGATGGGGCGCGGCCAGCAGGCTAGCCAGCGCCTGAGCCGGTGCGAACACATACTCGTCTTCGTCCTCTACCGCGCCGTGCACCAGCGTGACGCCGTCCAATTCGAGGGGACCGGCGGGCAGTTCCGCGAGGTAAAGGAGATTTTCGGGGCGGAGCTGGGCTCGGGTCCATTCGACCGCGGCGCGCGCCACGGGATTCAGCTCTTCCGGGTCGCCCACACCGCTGGCAGCCTTGTCGTGATTGCCACGGATGATCGCCGCTACCAGGCCGCGCACTCGATCGATCACTTCATTTGGGTCCGGGCCGTAGCCAACCACGTCCCCCAGGCAAACGACCTGTTCCCACCGCCCCTCGGCAGCGGCCAGCGCCGCTGCGAGAGCGGTGGCGTTCGCGTGAATGTCACTGATCACCAGGAAGCGCATCGCTGAGTTCACCAAAGCGGCCGCAAAAGAGTCGGTGAAAAATTATGAACCCTGAAAGTATAGACTATAAAGCATGGGCCGTGCCCGGGACGCAGCGTGTTTTCTGCCGCGCTCGCGTTTATGCTACGAGAAAAGCTATCAGGCAAGTTAAGCGCGGTGAAGAGAACCCGATGGGCTCTAGTGCAGCGTGAAGCGTATGTTCACATTGGTGTGAACGGCGGTCGGCTGGCCGTCGAGTCGAGCGGGCTGATACTTCCATTTGCGCAGAGCATCTATGGCTGCTTGACGGAGCAGAATTGGACCGGAAATTACCTTGACCTCCGTGACATTGCCCGCTGCATCCACGAAAGCATCCATGGACACGATTCCGTCCACATTCTGCCCTCGTGCCGTCGCCGGATACAGCGGATCGGGAGCAGAGATTAGCCTAGGCATCTGAAGCTGTCCGCCAGCGTGTACTGGCGAATTCCCTGCAGCCGGCGGTGGCGCAGGAGCTCCGACGCGAGACGCGCCTGAGAGCACGCCACTACCCAGCACGCTTTCTGCCGCAGCATTGTCCTGGGTCAGCAACACCGGAGGCGGCTCGCTCGAGCCCGCCGTTGCTGCGGTTCTCGCAATCGGCTTTGCGATCTTTCCGACCGGAACAGCGGAGCGGCGCGACGCCGGCCCGGGCTGGTCGACATTGTCGGCCTGTGACTGCTCGTGCTGAGGCGTGTCTGCCAACCAGGTGGGCGCCGGGGTGGGAATCGCAACCACGCTCGATGCCGGCTCGGCTGCAACCGGAGCTTGCGGCTCATGTGCCGGCCCCGCGGCGGCCGGCTGCGCGGGTGCGCTCGCTGCCGGAACCGTAACCCCAGTCTCGGGCGAAGCGGGCTGGCCACGATGATTCAGCAGGAAGCCTCCGGCCAGCACGCCTGCGACAAAAACAGCGGCGATGGCCGCCCAGAGACCCTTTTTGGAGTTCGCCGGAGTCTGCCCGCTCCAGCCCGGCCTTTCTCCCGTCAGCGTCGATGGACCGGATTGCGCAAACCGCGGAGCTGCATTCACGTTTGAGACCGCGTTCGAGGCCGCCGGAATATGCGGAACAATGGGAGCGACCGGACGCGCAGGAGATGAACGCGGCGTTTCGGGAGCCGCCGGGGTAATCGGATTAGCTGCTGCTGCGGCGGCGGGTTCGGGAACTGCCGTTGCGGCAGCAACGGGTGAAGCGGATTCGCTTGCAATCGCCGAGGGCGAACTTGCCTGTTGTGTAGGCGCCAGGATAGATGGAGAAGTTGCCGCGGCTCGCAGCGCAGGTTCCGACGCCGGTCGCTCGCTGGGCGCAGTTGTGCCGGCCGCAGAGCGGCCTTCCCAAAAGCCCGGAGCGCGTTGCGTGAATTCAAGATCGACGTAATTCTGAATGCCTGGCTGCGCCTTGATGGCGCCCACGCGACACAGGACATCCGCGCCAGTCTGTTGGTTGGTCAGCACGACCATTTCGCCAACCGAAACGGTGGCGGACAGCCGCACGACCGCGCCTTGCGAAAAAACGATCACGGTGCGCGTCTCCTCGCGTACCGGTGGCGGCGACTTGCTCACGCCGCGCCCTGCCGCCGAGTAGCGCGAGGCATACAGAACCACGGGGATCTCGATGCCGATCGCGTCGGCTCGCGGCGAGGCCTGCGCGCCGGCATTCTGCGCAGCCGCCGTGCCGTCCTGAGTCAAAGAAGGAGAAGCGTCCGATTCTTTTGTGGTTATCGACATGCCCGGTATCCTCGCGCCGCCTTTGATCGGTTGTGTTGCGCCAGCCCAGGGATTATTGCCCGGTGATTGACTCCATTGTCCCTAGTGGATGAGGAGAGCGGGTATGGTACGAAGGTACCGTTGCAGACACCAGACGCGGATTCGTTACGGAGACCTAGCGAGTCAGCATGCAGTCGCCATAGCTATAAAAGCGGTAGCCGGCCGCGATAGCGTGTTTGTACGCCGCTAAGATTGACTCGCGCCCGGCGAAAGACGCCACCAGCACCAGCAAGGTTGAACGGGGAAGATGAAAGTTGGTCAGGAGTTGATCGACCACAGCGAACCGGCAGCCAGGAACAATGAAGAGATTCGCGACAGCGGGGCCAGCCAGCAGCTCGCCTGGCGCTGCGTCCAGCGTGGCGGCCTTCTGCGCAGCATCCTCCAAAGCGCGTACAACCGTCGTTCCCACCGCCAGTATCGGACGTCGTTCGCGTCGTGCGGCCGCGATCGACGCGACTGTTTCCGCGGGAATTTCGTACGTTTCCGAGTGAATCGGATGCTCCTCCAGGTTTTCCGCGCGAATCGGCTGAAACGTTCCTAAGCCCACGTTGAGCGTGATCTCCCGCACCTCAATCCCGCGCGCCCGCAGCCTTGCCAGCACCGCAGGCGTAAAATGCAGACCCGCCGTGGGAGCGGCCACCGCACCCGGGCGGCTGGCGAAAACGGTTTGATAGCGCTCCCGGTCCAGCGGTTCATCGCTGCGCCGGATGTAAGGCGGGAGAGGCATGTGGCCGATGCGCTCGATCGCTCCGACCACGTCATCGGTCCCGAAAAACCGTATTCGCCGGAGCCCAAATGCCCCGCGTCCGACTACTTCCGCTTGCAGTGGGCTTCCGTCAAAAACGAGCTGCTCCCCGACGCCGATTTTCCGGCCCGGTTTGACCAGCGCCTCCCAGAGATTGGACGCCAGCTGGTGAACCAGCAGCACTTCGATTTTCGATTGCAGAAAGCGCCGTTGCTCGGCGCCTTTGCCTGGGCGTTCGGCGCGCACGCCCTCACGGTGCGCGAATAGCCGCGCAGGAATCACTCGGGCATTATTGACGATGATGAGTTCGTCGCCGCGCAGCAGCTCCGGCAGCTCGGAAAAGTGCCGATCTTGGTAGCTGCCTGCCTTGCGGTCCAGAACGAGCATCCGCGACGCTTCTCGATCCCTGAGCGGCTCTTGAGCAATAAACTGACGCGGCAGCTCGTAGTCGAACTCGTTCAGATGCATGAGGCTATCGTATCATAAGAGGGCTGCAAGTTGATGGTTCAAAAGGATATTACAATATATATGTAGCTATAGCTAAAATAAGTTGACAATAACAGACGCATATAATATGCTAACCGCGGAAGTAAATACAACTTCATGCTTTGAAAGGAGCTTTCTGATGAATGCTATTTACCGATGGGACCCATTCCGAGGTCTGAACACGCTGAACGAGCAGGTCAATCGACTCTTGAATGAAGGCTTTACTCCCTCCGGCGAGACGGCTATGGCGAACTGGTCGCCCGCGGTCGACATCTACGAGAGTGAGGGTGAGCTGGTGGTCAAGGCCGATCTACCCGACCTCAACGAGAAGGACATCGACATTCGCATCGAGAACAACACGCTGACGATCACCGGCGAACGCAAGTTCGAGGAGAAGGTCAACAAGGACAGTTATCTCCGAGTGGAACGCGCCTATGGAACGTTCTCGCGCAGTTTCTCGCTGCCGAATACGATAAATACTGAGGCCATCCAGGCCGATTACCACAACGGTCTTTTGACTGTACACATGCCGAAGCGCGAGGAATCTAAGCCTAAGCAGATCAAAGTAGGGGTTTCGGCGACCGGCAAGTAAGCATTAAGCTGAGCGCTTCGACGGGGGCTGGTTCCGGCCCATCGTCCGCAGAGCAAACTGGGCCCCTGCGGAAAGGACACATGAGATGTTGCGATACGAAAAACTGACCGTGAAAGCACAGGAAGCCTTGCAGGCTGCGCAAGAGATCGCCGGCAAAAACGGCCAGCAACAACTCGAGCCGCTGCACCTCTTGGCAGCGCTCGTAGCCCAGCCGGACGGGGTCGTCCCTCCGCTGCTCAGCCGATTGGGAGCGCGGCCGGAAGCGCTCTCCGGCGAGATTCAAACTCAAATTGCGCGTCTTCCGAAGGTGAGCGGCGTCTCGCAGCAATACCTCAGCGAAGCCACCAATCAGGTGCTGGAAAAGGCCTTCGAAGAAGCCGAAGCATTTAAGGACGAGTACGTCTCGGCCGAGCATATCTTGCTGGCCATCGCCGCCCGCGAATCCGATCCAGCGGCGCAGCTCTTGTCGCGCCACGGCGCCTCTCGCGAAGCAATTTTGCAGGCGTTGACTTCGGTGCGCGGCAGCCACCGCGTCACTTCGCAGACCCCGGAATCAACCTTCCGGGCGCTCGAACAATATTCGCGCGACCTCACCGAGCTGGCTCGCCGCGGCAAGCTCGATCCGGTGATCGGGCGCGACGTGGAAGTCCGCCGCGTCATGCAGATCCTGGCCAGGCGCACCAAAAATAATCCAGTGCTGATCGGCGAGCCCGGCGTCGGCAAGACGGCCGTCGTCGAAGGCTTGGCGCAGCGCATTATCGCGGGCGACGTGCCCGAGGTGCTGAAACCCAAGCGCATTGTGGCGCTGGACCTGGCGGCTCTGGTGGCCGGCACCAAATACCGCGGGGAATTCGAAGATCGCCTGAAGGCGGTCCTCAAGGAAATTACCGAAGCCTCCGGACAAATCATTCTCTTCATCGACGAGCTGCACACCCTGGTCGGCGCGGGCGCCGCCGAAGGCTCGATGGATGCCTCGAACATGCTCAAGCCGGCGCTGGCTCGCGGCGAGTTGCGCGCCATCGGCGCCACCACGCTCAATGAATACCGCAAGCACATCGAGAAGGACCCTGCCCTGGAGCGCCGCTTCCAACCTGTTTTGATCGCGGAGCCTTCTGTGGAAGACACGATCGCGATCCTCCGCGGGCTCAAGGACCGCTACGAATTGCACCACGGCGTGCGCATCAAGGACGTGGCGATTATCGCCGCCGCAACGCTCTCCCAGCGTTATATTGCCGACCGTTTCCTGCCGGATAAGGCCATCGACTTGATCGATGAGGCGGCCGCGTCGCTGCGCATGCAACTGGATTCCCTCCCTGTCGACATCGACGAGATCGAACGCCGCGTCGTGCAACTAGAAATCGAACGGCAATCGCTCCTCAAGGAAACCGACGCCCATTCCAAAGAGCGGCTCGGACAGATCGAAGCGCAGCTCGCCGACCTTCGAGAACAATCGAGCGCGCGCAAAGCACGCTGGCAGGTGCAAAAGGACGCGATTGGCGCCATCGGCAAGCTCAAAGAACAGATCGAGGACCTCAAGGCCCAGGAGCAACGCTACGAGAGAAGCGGCGAATTAGCGCGGGTCGCCGAAATTCGCTATGGCAAGCTGGCCGCCGCAGATCGCGACCTCGACAAAGCTCAGCAGCGCCTTGCCGAATTGCAGAAACAGGGCCGCATGTTGAAGGAAGAAGTCGACGAGGAGGACATCGCCACCCTGGTCAGCAAGTGGACCGGCATCCCGGTCGGGCGCTTGCTCGAAGGCGAGGCCAAAAAACTCGTCACTATGGAAGAGCGTCTGCGCCAGCGCGTGGTTGGCCAGGACGACGCGCTAGCGCGTGTCGCCAGCGCTATCCGCCGCAACCGCGCGGGCCTTTCCGATCCCAACCGACCCATCGGCTCGTTTATTTTTCTGGGCCCGACCGGCGTGGGCAAGACCGAGCTGGCGCGGGCCTTGGCGGAGTTTCTCTTCGATGACGAACGCGCCATCATCCGCCTGGACATGTCCGAGTACATGGAAAAGCACTCCGTTTCGCGCATGATCGGCGCGCCTCCCGGATATGTTGGCTACGACGAGGGCGGCCAGCTAACGGAAGCGGTCCGGCGTCGCCCCTATGCCGTCGTCCTGTTCGATGAAATCGAAAAGGCGCACCCGGATGTCTTCAACATCCTCCTGCAAATTCTCGAGGATGGACGGCTGACCGATGGCAAGGGCCGCAAGGTGGACTTTCGCAACGCCCTGCTGATCATGACCAGCAACGTCGGCTCAAGTGCCCTCTTTGAATTGTCAGGGCAAGACCCCGAACGCGCGCGCAAGGAAGCCCTCGAAGCGCTGCGCGGAGCGTTCCGTCCGGAGTTCCTGAATCGCGTCGATGACATCGTCATGTTCAATCCCCTCGGTCGTGAGCAACTGGAAAAGATCGTGGACCTGCAACTGGAATCGGTCTCCAAGCGCTTGGCCGATCGCAACGTGCGCATCGACCTGACGCCTGCAGCCCGGGCCTTGATTCTCGCCGAAGGCTTCGATCCCGCCTACGGCGCTCGCCCGCTGCGCCGGACGGTGCAACGGATGGTCCAGGATCCGCTGGCGCTCGAAATCCTCGACGGCAAGGTCTTGCCGGGCGACGTGGTTCGCGTGGACGCCGACGCGGCTGCTGGGAAAATGAAGTTCGAGCGCGTCGAGCAGCAGAAAGCAGCGGCGGCTGCGAGCGAACCGGCCGCCGTCGCCGCTAGCCAAACACGAAAGAAGGCGCGATAAGTCAGGAAACCGCGAGTTTGACGCGTTTTCGCACGGCACCTCGACTGAAGGTAGTGCCGCCGTCAACGGAAATATTCAAGGGGAATACATGAGAGCTTTCAAGACCGCGCTGTTGCTAACGTCGCTAACGCTATTGCTCGTGCTAGGCGGTGATGCCCTGGCAGGATCGCAGGGAATGACCTTTGGTCTCATTTTGGCCATCGGCATGAACGGCTTCGCCTATTTCTTTTCCGACAAGATCGCTCTGGCCAGCAGCGGAGCCAAGCCGGTCACGCGCGAAGAGGCGCCGCGTCTCTACGCCGTCATGGAGCGTTTGGCAGCCAAAGGAAATTTGCCGATGCCCAAGCTGTACATCATTCCTCAGGCCGCTCCGAACGCATTCGCCACCGGGCGCAATCCTAAACACGCCTCCGTAGCCGCCACCGAAGGCTTGATGGAGCTAATGAATGACGATGAGCTCGAAGGCGTTATCGCTCACGAACTTTCTCACGTTCGCAACTACGACATCCTGACGACGTCCATCGCGGCGACCCTTGCCGGCGCCATCACCTGGATCGCCAGCATAGCCCGCTGGGGGATGATCTTTGGCGGCTTCGGCGGGAACTCGCGCGAGGATCGCCGCGGCGGAGGCCTCGCCGCCATCGTCATGATGATCGTTGCGCCGATCGCAGCGGCCATGATCCAGTTGGGCATTTCGCGCCAACGCGAATATGCCGCCGACGCTGCGGGCGCGCGATTAGTCGGTCAGCCTTACGGGCTGATTAGCGCGCTTGAAAAATTGGGCGCTTATAACCAGCGCATTCCGATGACGAATGTGTCACCCACGACTTCTTCCCTCTATATCGTTATGCCCTGGAGCGGCGGCCAAGTCCTCGCCGGCATGTTCAGCACACACCCCCCGCTAAGCGACCGCATCGCAGCCTTGCGCCAGATGACCATCACACGATAGCCGGCAGACAGAGAACTGCTCCCTGACATATCGAGGCCCTGTAGCGCATGATCCGGCGGTAGAAACGGGCCTCATTCTGCAAAGTTTTCCCAGTAATGTGCGCTATCTGGCCCTTTCCGATAGGGTGCTTGGCGCTAAGCGCATTAAATACAGAAACATACGAATATACCGAAAAACCCCGAGATGGCAGTCGGTTTGCACGTCTTTAGCCCATCGGTACCGGGACTACCCTGGGAGCTCGCCATGAACTGTAAGACTGCTGTTGGCACGATTTGCAACTATTTAGAAGGCAATCTCTCCGCCCACGGTGTGATGGCACTCCGCCGGCATCTCGAAGAGTGTAAGGACTGCAGGTTGGTCCTGGACGCGGCGCAGCGCACTCTGGAAATCGATTTTGATCGCGCAGGAACTTCGGCCGTACCTCACCACGTGACTGCCGTATAGAGTCCTAGCCCCTCCGTCTCACCCAGCCTGGAAGCCGCTCTTTACCAATTCGTTCTTTAGTAACTCCGAACCGTCACTGAGCGACCTTTAAATCCCTTGTGAAGTTCCTATCAACGAACCAGGTAATTCTTACCAGGTTTTCCCAGGCCACCTCCAGGAAATTTCGTCAACCAACTACGGTAAGCCCTTGATAGGTAACCGATTATTCGTGCTCCCATCCGTTTGGTTTAGAACGTGCACCCCATCATTGGGAACGGCGAAACAGACTATCAAGGAGACGAGTCATGACTGAACAACAGGCGGACACGAACCCGAGCGGCGAGGGAACCCCGCGTTGGATAGGGATGGCTTTGGTTGTATTGGCGGCAATATCAACCGTAGGATTAGGCGTAGGCTGGAATGCTTCAACACACGCCAAGGGAGCCGAGCAAGCGCTGCTCGAGCAGAACAAGGATCTCCAGCAGAACGTGGAGATGTTGAATCGGCGTCTGGCGCAAGCAGAACAAAGCAGCGCCGAAGTTCAAAATGAGGTGAATACTGTCACCGATCATTTGAAACTGGCGCAGGGTCAGCTGGCGAACACCCGGCAGCAGACCAAAAAGTTGAGCTCTGACTATTCAGAGAAGCTGGATACCGTGCAGAGCCAATTGGCCACCAAAGCCAGCGCAGACGATGTGACAGCGCTGGGCGGAGACGTCAACGGCGTCAAGAGCGATCTGGCAACGACGAACAACAACCTGCAGATGGCGCGCGGTGAACTCGGCACTCTGATTGCCAAGGACCACAATCAGATCGACGAACTTCGCCGCCTAGGCGAGCGCGACTACTTTGAGTTTACTTTGGCTGGCAAGGGTAACAAGTCCAAGGCCGGTAGCTTGATGGTGGAACTGCGCGGGACAAACCCGAAGAAAAATCAGTTCACAGTAGATCTCATCGTGGATGACATGCGCCTTGAAAAGAAGAACCGCGCGGTCGACGAACCGATTTACTTCTATACCCCGGGCACGCGAGCTCCCCTCGAGCTGGTCGTGAACCAGGTTGGCAAGGACAAAGTCGTCGGCTACGTGAGCGTGCCCAAGGCGCAACCTGCGGGGACGAACGCAGCCTCGACAAGCGGGACCGGCGAGTAGATTCTCAACCAATCCAGCCGCGCCCGCGCGCGGCTCTCATCGACGGGCAGGGCGCAAGCGCCCTGCCCGTTTTCTTTTCGTGACGCGCGACTGGCGCGTTTCCGAACCCTTCCAGTACGATGATGCCTTCCATGACCACGCAAGCTATTTTTGTCCGCCGCGCATTCACGCCACGGGAGGAAATCGCCGACGCCGTGATCGTTGTCGAAGGCCCCAAAATCATTGCCGTGGGTCCGCGCGACAAAGTCGTGATACCCGCTGGCGCCACGAGGCGGGAAGCGACTGGTCTCACGATCGTCCCAGGCTTTGTGGACGTGCACATCCACGGCGCCGGCGGCCACGACGTAATGGAAGGCACGCCAGACGCCCTCGCCGGCGTCACCCAGACGGTCGCCCGGCATGGCACGACCTCGCTCGTGGCCACGACCGTCACTGCGAGCGAAGAACGCACTTGCCAGGCTGTTTCCGGCATCGCCGCTTGGATGCGCTCACAGCAAAGTCTCCCAGACAGCCGCACGCCCCAGGCCGAGATTCTAGGCGTCCACTTCGAGGGCCCCTTCATCAGTGCAGCACGGAGGGGCGTGCACCCGCTGGACTGGATCGTGCCGCCCTCAATCGATCTATTTGAAAGGTTCCGCGGCGCAGCGAATGGCGCCGCTTGCATCCTGACGCTCGCGCCGGAACTTCCCGGCGCGCTCGATCTCGTCGCCGCGGCCTGCGCCGCGGGTTGCGTTGTTTCGCTTGGCCACACGGACGCGACTTATGCGCAATCAATGGCTGCGATTGATCGCGGATCCCGGCACGCCACGCATGTTTTCAACGCGATGCGCCCGTTCGCGCACCGCGATAGCGGCGTCATCGGAGCCGTCCTGGCCTCGCCCCAAGTGACTGCCGAGCTCATTGCCGACGGCGTGCACGTGGACGAAGGTGCCATGCGCATGCTCATCGCCGCGAAGGGCTTTCGCAATATGATCCTGGTGAGCGACGGCACATCGGCCACCGGAATGCCCGATGGCAACTATAAGCTGGGAACTCTCGAAGTGACCGTGAGCGGTGGTGTGTCGCGCGGCGCGGATGGCCAGCTCGCAGGCAGCACGCTCTCTCTCGATCGTGCGTTGCGCAACACGATGGCGTTGGGTGTGCCGTTCATCGACGCGCTGGCCATGGTAACGGAAAATCCCGCGCGCCTTCTCGGGCTCCAACCGCGTAAAGGCACGCTTGCGCCGGGTGCGGACGCCGATCTGGTTCTGCTCGACGCCCAGATACAAGTCGCTGGTGTGATCACGCGCGGCCAAGGCTGGCCTGACGCCTAAGGATTCGGTAGGGCTTACGGATTAAGTGGAATCTTCAGTTCCGCCGCGAGTTGCTCGGGATCGAACGGGCTGCAGGCGAAATAACGCCCGCCAACCTCAAGAGTAGGCACCTTGCGGCGGCCATCATTCACGCGCAGCACCAGATCCTCCGCGTCCGGATCTTCATCCACGTTGATTTCTTCAAAGAGAATGCCGCGCTCGCGAAGGAACTGCTTGGTCCACCGGCAATCTGGGCACCAACGAGTGCTGTAAACGCGAATCGTGTCCACGGCGGGGTTCAGTGCGCGGGGCGGCTAACCGCCCCAGCGTGTGCGGCGACTTCAACCCAGGTCTGCGCGTGTGCAAGCGATTGCAGCACGGCATCCCAATCGGTCGCGGCGTTAGACGCACCGCTTGAGAGCGCCTTCTCCGCATTGGCAAGGGCCGATTGAGCTCCAGCCACATCAATCTCCTCGGCTCGTTGCGCCGCCTCCGCGAGCACCAGAACGCGCCTGCCAAGCACTTCCGCAAATCCGCCGGCAATGGCCACGTAAATGGTCTGCGCGCCCTTTCGGTAGCTCAGCGCGCCAATGCCAAGTTCGGTCAGCAGCGGCGTGTGGCCTGGCAAGATGCCGAGATAGCCTTCGCGGCCCGGCACCTGCACCTCGCTCACCGGCTCGCGCACGACCTCGCGCTCCGGAGTAACCACTTCCAGCGTTAACATGTCTGAAGACATTCCCGTTTGACCTGCAACCTCTCTAAATGGCTCTCAGGGGGTCGGAGCTTTAGCTCCGACATCAGAGGCCGTATAAACAGGCGCTTAGCCCCTGAAGTCCGTTAGAACGCGCCAGCAGCCTACGCGGTCGCCGCCATCTTCTCCGCTTTTTCCCGCACTTCTTCAATCGTGCCAACCATGTAAAAAGCCTGCTCCGGCACGTCGTCGTGCTTGCCGTCCACGATCTCCTTGAAGCCGCGGATGGTGTCTTCGATCTTCACGTACTTGCCTTCCAGGCCGGTGAATTGCGCCGCCACGAACATAGGCTGCGAAAGGAATTTTTCGATCTTGCGCGCGCGCGCCACGGCCTGCTTGTCTTCGTCGGAAAGTTCTTCGATACCCAGAATGGCGATGATGTCCTGCAGGTCCTTGTATCGTTGCAGCACGCCCTTGACGGACCGCGCCACGTCATAATGGTCGTGCCCCACGATGCGCGGATCGAGGATGCGCGAAAAACTCGCCAGCGGATCGACCGCCGGATAAATCCCGCGCTCCACAATCGCGCGGCTAAGATTGGTCGTCGCGTCCAAATGCGTGAACGTCGCCGCCGGCGCCGGGTCCGTATAGTCGTCCGCGGGAACGTAAATAGCCTGCACCGAAGTGATCGACCCGTTCTTAGTCGAAGTGATGCGCTCCTGCAACTCTCCGATTTCGGTATTCAGATTCGGCTGGTAACCCACGGCCGAAGGCATGCGGCCTAGCAGCGCCGAAACCTCCGAGCCCGCTTGCACGAATCGGAAAATATTGTCGATGAAGAGCAGAACGTCCAGCCCCTCTTCGTCGCGGAAATATTCCGCCACCGTGAGCCCCGTCAGCCCGACGCGTAGCCGCGCGCCGGGCGGCTCGGTCATCTGCCCGTAGATCAGCGCCGCGCGCGATTTTTCCGAATTGCCCGGCACCACCACGCCGGACTCTTCCATTTCCAGCAAAAGGTCGTTG
>Ga0182024_10015000_pt1 | contig 14907 bp, 14 predicted proteins | sample P32metaG_FD_120480 | JGI IMG/M metagenome (GOLD analysis project Ga0182024, IMG submission 120480) | Permafrost microbial communities from Stordalen Mire, Sweden - P3-2 metaG (Illumina Assembly) | ecosystem: Environmental > Terrestrial > Soil > Wetlands > Permafrost | place: Sweden: Stordalen... | reverse complement strand
TGCAATCGCCCGCCTTCAAATGCACCTCGCCCTCTTCCATCACCATCGTCATTTCACCGGAGATAACCACCAGGTAATCGATCGAATCCGTTTTGTGCATCGTGGGATGCTTGGCGGAATCCTCGGCCTTCGGTTTGTGGGTGCTGCCAAGCTGGCCGAACGTGCTGGCGGTATCGATCTTGCTGCCCGGTTGCTCGGGCGGAATTTCGACCACGCGGAAAATCGTTCCGGTCGGCACCGGATCATGACGCAGCGGGCGCAGCGAACGGTCCTCATTGCCGAGATTGTCGACCGGCATTTCGTTGCTGACCCAGATTTCCGTCACGCCGGCGCCGGGCCAGCCTTTCAACTCGTTGGCGTTGGGCGCGTGATCGTTGAAAAGAATGGTCGCGCGGCCTTTCGCGTCATGGCCCGTTACAATGCGGCGGATTTTCTGGAGCATGAGCGTCCCCTTCCCCTTATTCACTCAAGCGGCGAGCACGCGGTTCCGCAGCACGCCGATCTTTTCGACCTCGAGCTCGACGACGTCGCCAGGATTCATAAAGCGGCCGATCTCAAGGCCGCACCCGTTACCCACCGTGCCGGAGCAGAACAACTCGCCGGGATGAACCGTCTCCGCGCGGGCGACATGGGCGATGCAATCCTCGAATTTCCAATGCATCTCGCTGCTGTTGCCGCGACCGCGCTCCTCGCCATTGACGCGCACGATCATCGTCAAGGCATAGGGATCGGGGATTTCGTCCGCCGTGACGATGCAGGGGCCGACCGGGTTCGAATTGTCGAAATCCTTACCCTTGCCGGGACCGAGGCTGCTGAGCATCTCCAACGACTGCTCGTCGCGCGCGCTCAAATCGTTGAAGATCGTGTAGCCGAAAATATGGGCGCGGGCATCGGCCTTGGAAATATCGCGGCCGGGCTTGCCGATGACACAGGCGAATTCCAACTCGTAGTCCATCGTGTTGGAATAGGCTGGCCAGACCACGTCCTGGTCGGTGCCGCACACCGAGAAGCGGCTCGGCTTATAGAAGCCCGGGCGCTCGTACCAGATTTTTGGCACCGAAAAGACACCCTGCTCCTCCATCTCGCGCATCGCCTTCGCCGGATCGGGGCTGGCCTGGGCGCGCAATTTTCGCACCTGGCCGAAGGCTTGGAGCAGATGCTTTTCGAAGCACAGGAAATCGCGCATCTGCGGCGGCAACGGCAGCGGCGACAGCAGGCGAACCGAATTGGTGGCGATCACGCCGCGGCCGCTGCGCTCGGCCTCGGCGATGGTGGCGCGGGCCGAAGCGAGGCCTGGCTCCCCGGCTTCGATCAGGGCCTGGAGACTCCCCAGCGAAACGGGAGCGTTCCCGCCGTGCGCGGCCGAAAAATCGACGATTTTCCGGTCGCCCGATATCAACGCGCCAACGCCCTGTGAGCCAGCCGCAACGAAAGTCACTAGTCTCATTTTCGCGATCCTCCTCCCGCCCATGATCGCATTCGCGTCGATGCGATGTTTTTTATTCGTATTGTTGTATTTCATTGAATGTTTAAAATGAGTTAGAGTCAACATGAAACCGAGTTGCGATATCCCGAGTCCCACATAACGGCCGGCCGCAATCCCGCGACAGGCGTCAACTCGCACGGCTCATGAAAACCACACAGGCGGCGCTAAGGAAATTAGGCAACGTCAAGAAGGCGGGCGGCATCCAGACCGGCCGAGGCGTTCGCCGGGGCGATTCGACGAAGCTGTCGATTCTTGACGCCGCCGAACGCTGCTTCGCCCAGGGGAGTTTCGACGGCGCGTCGTTGCGCGCGATCACGGAAGCCGCCGGCGTCGATCTAGCGTTGGTCAATTATCATTTCGGTTCCAAGGAAAATCTGCTGCGCCAAGTGATCGGGCGACGGGCGAAGATCGTCCACGAAGCCCGGGTCCGGGCGCTCGAAGAGGCGCGGCACGAGGCCGGGACCGATATGCCTTCGATCGAGGCGATCGTCACCGCGTTTCTCGAACCGCTGCTGCATCGTCTACTCGGCGGCGATCCGGGATGGCGCCATTATTGCGGCCTGATCTCGCAGCTGAGCCTGGTACCGAAATTCGTCGAGCTGACCCACAGCGAGCTCGATCCAACGGCGCTGCATTTCATCAACGCCTTGCGCTCCGCCCTACCCAAGGCGTCGCCGCAATCGATCTATTGGGGCTACATGTTCCTGCTCGGAGCAATGATCCAAGCAATGTCGCCCAGCGGGCGTATCGACATCCTGTCGCGGGGCCTCTGCCGGTCCGACGATGTCGAGGGCGCATTGCGCGAGATGGTTCCCTTCGTCTGCGCCGGTCTGCGCGCCTTCGGTAACGCAAAGACGTAAATGCGTCAGGCGTCCGAAATCACTCGCCGGCGCGACGCCTATCCCTTAGCCAGCCAGGCGGCGAAACCATCGAGAACGAATTGCGCCGCGAGCGCCGCGAGCACGATCCCCAATACGCGTCCCACGACATTGGCGCCGGTGACGCCGAGCAGTCGCGCTACGTGGCCGGCATAGAGTAGCCCCAGAAGCGCGAGCGCAAGGACCGCCGCCAGCGCCGCCAGAATGCCGGCTATTCCGGCGGCCGAGCTCTCGTTTCCCACCAATAGCACGATCGAGGTCAGCGCCCCCGGCCCCGCCAATAGCGGAAATGCCAAGGGAAAGACGGCGATATCGTTACGCTCGATAGCTTCCTGCCGCTCGGGCTCCGTGGGGTAACGAATGCCCGACGGTCGCGCGAACACCATGTCGATCGAGAGCAGAAACAGAAGAATGCCGCCGGCCATTCGAAAAGCGGAAAGTGAAATGCCGAGCGCCCGCAACAGCGGCGCGCCGCCGAAAGCGAAAACCACGAGCAGGATGGCGGCGATGGCGGTGCCGCGCCAGGCAATGGCACGGCGTGTCTCCGCTGAAAGTCCGCGCGTGAGGGTACCCCCCACGACCGCGACGCCGATCGGATCGAGTACCACGAACAGGGTGACGACCCCGGAAACGACATCGAGCTTCATGGCGGCGCGGCGGCTGGGATCGCGGCGCGCGGGACGAGAGCGATCTTGCCGGTCAATCCCTTGCCATCGACCAAGTTCGCCTCCTTCACCCAGGCCCGCGTTCCGCGGCGGACAGTTCGGCGACGATGCGGCGGGCATGGATCGTTCCGATATCGTTGCGAATGTCGAGGAACGCGCGCTCGGGATTTTCCGACAGCCGCTTCTGCTGTGCTTGAAGCAGGGCCTGATCTTCCAGGAACGTCGCCACCGCGAGCCGATGCATCTTCCCAGTGAGCGTTTCGTCGGCGATGCGAAAATTATGCGCGACCGAGAAGAAGTATCGGGTGCGGGTTTCGGTCTCGGGTGTGAGGGCGTGGAGATGGCGGATATGCATGCCGCCTTCCCGCTTTCCTTCATAGGCGCCGGTTCCGGCGTCGGTCGCGCCGGAATAAAATTGAATGAGACCGGGACGGAATTCGATTTCCTGCCAGCGATCGACCTTGCCTGTGAAGCCGCAGACTTGTTTGTGAAACGCGGGTGCGTCCATATCCAGAAGCCACCGCGCGACCAATACCCGGTCGCCGTCGCGGGTTGCGCTGAGCTTGGCCTGCGCATCCTCGAGCGGGTTGCCGCCGATCGTGTTGCGGTGGACATATTGCAGATGGCTCAGATCCATCAGATTGTCCGAGAGCAGCATCCAATTGGCGTCCACCTCGAGGCAATCCTTGCTCCAGACCCAAGCCGAATCCGAATGGTAGGGATAGGAGGCGATCTTGCCCGGATCGGCCTTGTCGGCGTCGCCGACCCAAATCCAAATCATCGAATCCCGTTCCACCACCGGAAACGAAATCAGCTTGGCGCCCACGGGAATGAAATCCTGGCCCGGAACCTTGGTGCAAATGCCCGAGGCGGCGAATTCGAGCCCGTGATAGGGACACCGGATGATCTCGCCCTCGCATTCGCCGCCCTGCGACAGCGGCATGCCGCGATGGATGCAACGGTCCTCCAGCGCCGCGAGCACGCCCGCCGACGTCCGGAATATCACCATGGCTTGACCGCAAATGCGGCGCGCCAACACGGTCGTGGGAGCAATGTCCGAACTCCACGCCGCCATATACCAGTTGTTGCGTAGGAACATGGTCATGTCGTCGCTCGCGAGCTAGGGAGACCTGGCGGCGCCGGAAGCGACCGTCGAAGGCGTCGATTCCCGGGCAACCAACTGTTCCACGAGACGGCGGCCTTGCAGGCCGCCGGCATCGGCGCGGATATCGATGAAGCCGCGCGCGGGATTTTCGAGGATGCGCGCCTGCTGGCCTTCGAGAACGGCCTTGTCCTCAAGGAGCGTGGCCACGGCCGCTCGGTGAATTTGCTCGTGCAACGCCGGGTCGGCGAGACGGAAATTCCGCGCTTGCGTGAAATGGTAATAGCAGGATGTGTCGGTCCGGGGTGTTACGCCATGAAAACCCATGAATTGGACTCCGCCCTCGCGGTTGCCTTCATAGGCGCCGGTGCCCGCATCGGTGCCGCCGGTCCAAATGCGGACCAGGCCCGGCCTGAATTCGATTTCCTGCCAGCGGTCGATCTTGCCCTTGAAGGCGCAGCCGAGCCGATAGAAGGGCGGCGGCTCGGTATCGGCGAGCCAGCGCGTGACGACGACCGTGCGCTCCTCGCGCTCGACTCGCATTTCCGCGTTGGCGTGGGCGCCCGGATCGCCGCCGATCGTTTTCTTGTGCACAAAGCCAAGATGCGTCAGGTCGAGAAGATTGTCGTTCAGCAGCCGCCAATCGCAGTTCAAATCGAGAAAGATGGGGCTCCATTCCCAATGCGGGTCGCGATGGTAAAAGTGCGAGGGGATCGTGCCGGCGTCGGCCAGCGCCGCGTCCCCCGTCCAAATCCACAACAGAGCGTCCTGCTCGACCAGCGGAAAGGACGCGATCCGCGCCCCCGCGGGTACCTGATCCTGGCCCGGAATCTTGCGGCACACACCCTTCCCGTCGAATTCGAGGCCGTGATACGGGCAACGAATGATTTCCCCCTCCACCTCGCCCCCCTGCGAGAGCGGCATGCCGCGATGCAGGCAACGGTCTTCCAGGGCCATCGCCTTTCCGGCAAGCGTTCGGAACAGGACGACCGGCTGCCCGCAAATGGTTCGCGCCAGCGGCTCGATCTTCAAATCGGCGCCGAAGGCGGCGACATACCAGCAATTGCGCAAGAACATGGCGTGTCTTCTCCCTCAATCTTTTATTTTGGCTGCGCCAGCGGACAATTCTCCGCATCCATCGGATCGAAGACCTTGCCGCCATCGATCACGCCCGCTTGTTTGAGCAAATCCCAGGGGCCCGACGATTCCGTGGGCGATTTCACGCGGTAAAGACGGACGTCGAAAATGGCGCGGCCATCCGCCCGGACCACCGACGGCTCGCCGAAACGCGGCACCGGTCCGTGCTTCAATTGGCCAACGACCTGTGCTGCGTCATCGGTGCCCGCGGCTTTGACGGCCGCAAGATAGTCCGTCACCGCGGAATAATTTCCGGCATGGGTGAAGTCGGGCATGCGGTTTTCCTTGGCGAAGAATTTCTCGGCAAAGGCACGCGTTTGATCGTTCTGGTCCCAGTAGAAATCCTGCATCGCCCACACGCCCTGCATGATCTGAAGGCCGGTACCGTGAATTTCGGAAACGGTCACGACGAACGCGGCGAGACGCTGCTTCGAGGAGGGCAAGACGTCGAATTCGTCCGCCTGCTTGATCAAATTCGACAAGTCCGTGCCGATCGCGCCGGTGGCGATGACGTCCGCGCCCGAGGCCTGCGCGCGCAACACGAACTGCGCGAAGTCGCTGGTGTTGACGGGAAAATAGACGGTCTCCACGACCGTGCCGCCGACCGATTCGATGGCGCGCCGGGCGTCCGCCGCGAAAGCCTTGCCGACGGCGTAATCCGGCATCAGCAGGAACCAGCTCCGGGCGCCGTCGGCGGTAAGGGCGCTGACAAGAGCGCGCGAGATCGCGGTCGTGTTGACGACCCAATGAATGGTGTTGGGTGAGCATCCCTTGCCGGTGATCGCCGAACTCGCCGCGATCGTCGGGATGAAGACCCTGTGATTGTCCGTTGCCATCGACCGAATTGCCGAGGCAGCGGCGGAATTCGGCACATCGACGATGAGGTCGACATGGTCGCTTTCATACCAGCGGCGCGCGATCTCCACCGCCAGATCGGGTTTCGATTGCATGTCGGCGAAGATGACTTCGATAGGTTTGTCCAGCACCGTGCCGCCGAAATCCTGAACCGCGATTTTGACCGCATCGATGGACCCTTGTCCGGCGCTGCGCGAGGCGAAGCTCGTCAGGTCCGTGAGAACGCCGATCTTGATGGCGCTATCGCCCGCGGCAGCCGGCACAGCCGCCGACAGCGACACAAGGAAGAAAGCCGTCGCCAGCGCACGCGACGGCGTCATGCGCCTGTGCTCTCGGTTCGCGCCGCGGTGCGTTCGACGCGCGCGGCGCTGAACAGGCTTCCCATCCGGGACAAGGTGGATGCGCTCAAGCCGCCGCGTGCGGCGAAGCCTACGGCCTGCTCGATCTGCGAGCGGTCCGAAAACCCGACGAGGACGGTCGACACGTCGGGGTTCGACAAGGCGAAACGTGTCCCGATTTCCGGCAGCGTGCAATCTTCGCTCTCGGCCAGGGCGCGCATTTTCGCGGCGCGTGACATCATCTCCGCATCATCGGGAGCGGGGCCGCGCACGCTGGGCAGGGCATGCGCGCCGGACAAGATGCCGCCTTCGAGGATACGCAGCGCAATGGTCCCCATTCCAGCGGCCGCGGCCTTGCTTCCCGCCATGGCATAATCGCGAATCCCCGCGCCGGGCGGTGCCGCAAGCCACGCGCTGGGATTGAGGGCGCTGTAGCTGACGATGATCGCGTCGAAGTCGCCGCTGTCGATCAACCGATCCACCGCCGCCGGCTCGCCGCCAAAGGCCGAGCAGCCGAAGAAGTCGACGAAACCTCGCGCGCGCAGATGTCGAAAAGCCTCGACAACGCCGCCGGGCCCGAGAACATCGTCGATGTTCAGCAAGGCGCCGGTGCCGAACCCCGCCTTTGGCGCGCGGCGCGACGCCACGCGATTGTGGAGTTGGATCAGCGTGATTTTCGAGCGTCCGAGCCGCTTCAAGCTCGCTTCGACCGAGCGGACCGCGGCGCCGCCGATGTCCGGAAAATCGGCGGCACTGAGCGCGACCTTTGTCGCGACATGCGGTTCGGCTCCGAGGGCGCGGAGGGTTCGTCCCAAATTCGCTTCCGAAGCCGAATCGCCGTAAACCGGCGCGGTGTCGAAGTAGTTGATCCCGAGTTCGAGCGCCCGCGCGACCGCGTCGCGCTGCTCCTCGGCCGTCCCGGCGATCATCAGGCCGGCCGTCGTGCCGCAACCGAATCCGATCTCCGAAACATCGAGACCGGTTCGACCGAGCTTGCGGAATTTCACGCGTGCTCTCCGCACCCGAAGCTGTACTTAAACGTTTTCCGTCTCGGCGGAGCGCCGCGCTCGCGCCATGTTCAATTCCTCGACTTTGCCAAACAAATCGAGAACCACGTCGCGGTCGGGACAGAAGCGGTCGGAATCGTCGTCGATGTAGGGCCAGCCGCCCTTCGATATCTTGTGATAATTCTCGCGGTACCCAACCGAGGAACCGAGCGCCGTATTCCTGATCGGCGCCTCGCCCGATTCATTCCCCGGAATCCGCAATTCCGGACTATCGATCTCCGCGGGGTCGCGAAAAATATTCATCGGTTCCCGTCCGCTCTGGACCAGTTCGATTTGCTCGCGAAGCAGATTGCGATACGCCACGACGAGAGCGTCGCTGGCCCCGAGATGCTCCTCGCTGCGGTCCGTGATCTCGCCCTGCTCCGTCCATGCCACCATGTCCTGCCCCAGAACATAGTCGAGCCGGTACTCGCCCTTTTCGTTCTTCAGCGGCACCTCGGCGTAGGGCACGAAATCCTGCGTCGGCACTTCGATTTCAGGCGGGACGACATAGCAGAAATAATTGATGTGCCAGGTGTGCGTATCGTCGATCGGCACGCCGATCTGATAGGATTTACGGATTCGCTTATCGCCGCCTTCGGGTCCAAAGGCGAGCAGATACGGGAACAGGATCGGGTTGACGCCGATCGTCCAGGAACGCGAATCCTCCTTCTGATCCGAGTTCAGCGTGCCCTTGGTGAAGCCGAACGGATTGTGGATCGGCCGATATCTGGTCGTGACGCCCCGCGCCATCACCTCCGCCTGCGCGGCGACAGCGGCGTTGTAGCGCGCCTTGGGATCGTCCGTCAGCTTGCCCTCGCGTTCCAACGCATATTGAAAGAGGCGCCCGTGCAAATAGATGGCATGGCCGAGATCGCCGCGATTCTCCATGCATTGCAGCCAATTGCAGGGCAGTTGGTGCGCCACGATCTGGCGAAAGCCGTGCGGCCGGATGAACAAGTCCCAGCGCGGCAAGAGCGGCGCCGGCTTTGGGCCGAGAAACGCCCAGATGAGGCCGCCAAGCTCCTGAACCGGATAGGCCGTGATCCGAATCTTGTCCTTGAAATTGGTCCCGCCCGGCTCGAGCGGCTGTTCGAGGCATTTGCCTTCGGCATCGAAGAGCCAGCCGTGATAGCAGCAGCGGATGCCGTCGGGTTCGGGAACGCCGACCGAGAGGCTGGTGCGGCGATGCGGGCAACGCTCCTGCACCAGGCCGAGCCGGCCGCTGCGATCGCGGAACAAGACCAAATCCTCGCAAAGAATCCGGATTTTCGCCACCGGGTTTTCTCGAAGTTTCGCTTCCGGATAGATCGGGTGCCAATAGCGCCGCATCAAATCGCCGCACGGCGTCCCGGGCCCAATCCGGGTCAACATCTCGTTCATCTCGCGCGTCAGCATGAGATGCTCCTCTCCCTAGGCGGTGGCTTTTTCGCGGATCTTGGCTCGGCCCATGGCAATATTTCGGGCGTGGACGCATTTCGATATGGCGGCCAGTCCATTGGCGATGCGCTGCCAATGCTCGCCCTCATCGAAGCTGGCGAAGATTTCGCCGTCGGTGGTCCCCGCGAAGAAGCCGAAGCCGCCTTCCCATTGCGCCATGGTCACGGCTTCGATATTGCCGCGCAACTCCTCCGGCAATCCGCCGCTCAACTGAACCCAGCTTGCACCCCGATCGCCACTGGCGACGATCGCCGAGCGCGCGTCGCCGGTTTCGCGCCAAACATTGGGCGGATCGCCCCCGCCGGCCGCGAACAGCCGGTGTTCGCCATCGGGCGAGACAAAGAAATGATCGGGATAGGCGACCCGCATCTTCGGGGTCGTGAGATGCCGCCAGTGCCTGCCCGCGTCGCGACTCGTGGAAATGCCGTCGCCGCCCGGCAGGAAGATCTCGTCCGGGTCGCGCGGATTGAAGATGATTCGGTGGGTGTCGTGATTGAGGACGTAGCTTTTGTCCTGAAAATCAAGCTCGGAGAAGGTCTCGCCGCGATCGCAGCTTTTCAGCAACGCGCCCTGTTCGATGCAGACATAGATCGTCTGTTCGTCGCGCGGGTCGAAGGCCACGTGTTTGACGTGGGGCTGGAAGGGCGGCGCGGGGAAATTCCAGTGTTCGAGACTTGGCACCGCGCGAATCCCCGGCAGCTCCCGCCAATGCTCGCCATCGTCCGTGCTGCGATAAAGATGGGCCGGCTCGGTCCCGGCATAGAGTTCGACCCCGTCCTTGGTTTCGCGGCACGCCAGGCTGAAGACATGACCGTGCTCGATGCCGCTCAGGACCGGTTCCCAATTCGTCCCGCCGTCCGCCGAGCGATAAAGCCCCTTGCCGTGGATGCCGGCGAAGACGAGACCGCGCCTTGGTTCGCGCATCAGCGAGCTGACATGCAGCCCTTGCAGCGCGCTGGCGTCGATCGGCCATTGCCCCGTTCCGGCCGCCTTTTTCAGGCGCGCCACGCCGTCGGTCGTGCCGACCAACACTTCGTCCGGAATTTCGGGGAGACGATACGAATCCATGCCGTTGGGGCTGAGACAGACGAGCGTCATGATACCTCCTGATCGATTCTAGACCGGATAGACGAGATACCGCGGCGTCGTCACGGTATCGAGAATGGCCTTCTTCGCCCGAAAGCGCGCCTCGCCGCGCCCCGTTTCGATTTCGTCCTCGTACGTACCGGCGACGAGGATCTCGGAGCGGCCGCGCGTGGTCGTGTAGGCGACGAGAAAATTGCTTTCGACGGCGAACACATCGGTGCCGCGCGGAACGCAATCGATCCGCTGCACGAAATGCCGCGTCTGGTAATCCTCGAAGGTGCCGGCCCAGACCTCGGTGACGTAGGTAACGCGGTCCGTAATGCGCGCGCGGCTGTCGTCCATCATGATGGCCAGCGGCAAATCCTGATCGACATTCTCGCGCGCGATGCAGATATACCTTCCGGCCTCGCCGAAACATTCCGCCCATGCCGCGAGATTGCGCGTGTCGAGCGCGCGCGCATAGCGAAGCTGCAGCGAGTCGATTCGCGCCAGCGTGTCGGGGTCAATCACGGACGAATCCCATGGCCTGCCGATAATGCTCCCAGCGGATGAGATTGCCGGCCTCGTCGCCCTTGTCGAGCGCATAGGGCGCCTCGATCCGACCTTTGACGCCTTTTTGAAACGCGACGTTTCCAGCGGAATGCGAGCCGACATGGAGGCGGTTGAAGACGGCGCCGTCCTCGAGCGAAATGAAGCCGCTGGGCCCGATCAGGTTCGAGGCCTGTCGCACGCGATGTTGAACCAGGTCGGAATCGTCGTCTTCATGCGAGAAATACGCGTAGTGGACCTCGGTCTCGTCCGGCGAGATCGGCGTCGCGTAGCGAATGCTGATGACGTCGAGATTGCGGGTAATGATTGTGACCGGGAACAGGCTGACGATGATGTTGTGCGGCGAAAGCTTGGGGTCGCGCCCTTCAACGACGGACCCGTCTTCGAGGAAGCTCGCCTTCGGCACCGACAAGGTCGCGCTGTTCACCTTGTGGGCATGGGGCGTCATGAATTGCGTGCCTTCGCCCTGGGCGAATTTCAACATCCGGAAGGCGGCGTGCAGTAGGGGTCCGTGATAGCCCTCATTGTCGCTATATTCCTTCCAGTTGCACGCGAAGCTGACTTTTTGATAGCCCAGCAGCTTCAGCCTGCCGTCGCCCCCCATCGCGCGCGCGATATGCTCGGCCGTATCGTCGAGATAATCCTCGAGCGCCGGCGTCTCTTCGCTCAAGGTCGCGAAGACAATGCCGCAACTTTGCGCGGTACGAATCGCGCGCAGCCCATAATCCTCCTTACGGAAATCCTTCGGAAAATCCCCCATGCCGGGGACCCCCACCAATTCGCCGCGATTGGTAAAGGTCCAGCGATGATAGGGGCATTCGATCTTGTCGGCGTGGCCGCGAGCGCAGATTTTGAGTTGAGTCCCGCGATGGGGACAGGAATTGGCGAAGATTCGGACGATTCCGTCGTCGCCATGCACGATCAGCACCGGAACTTCGCCAATATACCCGGTCTTCAGATCGCCAGGGCGCGGAATCTCCGCGACATGCGCCAGGGGATGCCATTCCGGGCCGGCGAAAATCCGCTCCAGTTCGAGCCGATAGACATCGGCGCGGTGGAACACCTCTTTCGGAATCTCGTTGAACCTTGCCGGCCACCGGATATCGAGCGAACTGCCGTTGCGCAAGCGACCCATCCCTTCCATCGCTACATCCTCTCGAAGGTCGGTACATTGATGCCGGCGCTCAGTCCGCCATCGACCACAAGAACCGCGCCGGTAATGTAGGACGCGTCCGACGAGGCGAGAAAAATCGCCGGCCGCGCGATCTCTTCCGGCTCCCCGGAGCGGCGCATCGGCGCCAGGACCGCGATTTCGCTCCTTCCCGTCGGCGACTTTTCCCAATATTTCTCGAGCCGCGGCGTCCGGGTCGAGCCGGGGCACACCGCGTTGACGCGAATATTGTCCTTGGCGAAATCCATCGCCAAATTCCGCGTCAGGAGCACGACGCCGCCTTTCGATGCGCTATAGGCGCCGCAGCGATTTTCCGCCAGGATTCCCGCGACCGAGGCGATGTTCACGATGGCGCCGCCGCCGCGTTTCCGCATCTCGGGGATCGTGAATTTGCAGGTTCGATAAATCGACGTGAGATTGGTGTCGAGCACCGAATACCATTCGGCCTCCTCCATCTCCACGACATTGCGCGGAATATTGATCCCCGCGACGTTGAACAGCGCGTCGATGCCGCCGCCGAATCGCACGGATGCGGCGACGGCTTCGCGAGTCTCGTCGAGATTCTTCACGTCGAGTTTGAACGCGTAAGCGCCGCCCTTCTCGGCGACAATTTCGGCCGCGACCTCTCGGGCCAGCCGCTCATCGAGGTCGGTGACGATCGCGATGCCGCCATGCGCGGCCCATTCGCGCGCGATCGCTCGGCCGATGCCCGCGCCGGCGCCGGTGACCAGCGCAACTTTACCCGCGAATTCGCCGTTCCGCATGTCTTGCGCCTTCGCTTCTCTGCGGGCCGATCAGACGCCGCGGCCGATGCGAGTGCGCTTGGCCGCTCCTGCGTCGGTCGGCGTTTCTCGCACTTCCTTCATCAATTGCCAAAGACGCGTGCGCGCCGTCCGGTTCTGATTCACGATCTCCGAATCGATGTTCTCCTGCATCCGCGCGACGGCGCGCTTGAAAGCGGCGAGTTCGTCGCCCGTGACGGTCGCCAGGACCTGGTTCTCGATCGCGATGATGAGCGGTGTCAGCGCGGCGTTGAGGTCGCGCCCTTTCTTGGTCAGGAAAACGCGCCGCTTGCGCCGGTCTTCTTGCGCCGGCGCGATGCGGATGAGGCCGCCGCGCTTCAGGATGCGCAGCGCGGTCACGGTCGTCGCCGCCTGACGGCCGACGCGGTCGCTCAGTTCCCGTTGCGACAGGCCGTCTTCCTCCCAGAGTTCCCGGAGGTAGCGCCATTGCGGAAACGTGCCGCCGAGCGGTCCAAGCCGGCGCTGCAGCAACACGCTCCAGGTTTCGGTCAAGGTCCGCAGGTGATAGCCGAGGCTTCTCGCCAGCGGCAGAGTTGGGGCCGTCGCCTTATCGTGGTCGCCCGTCGTCACGCTCGCTCCCGAATCTTGTTCAAGAGGCCGAAGCTACTCGCAGGGGGCGACAAATAGCAATCTGTTTGATATCTAACGTTATCGGCACGGCAAGTATTTCGCGTGGCAAAATCCCCTTGCGCCCTTCCGCCGTGGCGTGCGGTTCCGCATGATCCGGCCGACGGAAACGATCGCCGGACATGCAACGCCAAACTCAACCCGCGGCGAGGGCGGTTCGCCGAACACGCCAGCCCATGCTTACCGAAGGCAATCGCACCATGCCAAATCCATCCTCGACCAAGACCGTTCTGATTGTCGGCGCCTCGCGCGGCCTCGGCTACGCTATGGCCGAGGAATATCTCAAACATGGCTGGAGCGTGGTCGGGACCGTGCGCGGCGAAGGCCGAACCAAATTGCATGACCTCGCGACGAAATCCGACGGTCGCGTTCGGATCGAAACGATCGACATCAATGTCCCGGACCAGATCGCTGCCCTGCGCACGCGCCTCGCTGGAAGGATTTTCGACGTCCTGTTCGTGAACGCCGGCACCACCAACAATAATCCGGATGAAACCATTGCCGAGGTCTCCACGGACGAGTTCGTGCGGGTGATGGTGACAAACGCCCTGAGCCCGATGCGCGTCGTCGAAGCCCTGCAGGATCTCGTTCCGCCCACGGGCACGATCGGCGTGATGTCGTCAGGTCAGGGAAGTGTCGCAAACAACACCAATGGAAGGCGGGAGGTGTATCGAGGCAGCAAGGCGGCCCTGAACACGCTTATGCGCGGCTTCGCGGCGCGTCATTCCGACGGTTCGAGGGCGATGGTGTTGATGGCGCCCGGCTGGGTCCGCACGGAACTTGGCGGCCCAGGCGCTCCCCTGACGATCGAAGACAGCGTTCCCAGCCTGGTCAAAATCCTGATGGGCGTTGAAGGCAAGACCGGGCTGCAATATCTCGACTATTTGGGGCGCACGGTTCCCTGGTGATCCGAGTTTTTGACCTTTCACCCGCTTCCGAAGATGCTCTCGCATCGCTTACCCACAAAATCGATGACATCGACGCCAGCGAAGATGCTATATGGGTGCCGAGTAGGGGCTCAATACGCGAAAGCGGCGGATTGCCCGGCATATCAACAGGGGGGATAGCATGACTTTTTCCAATCTTAGGCGAAGCATCCTTGCGACCGCGTCGGTGGCGCTCGGCGTGCTTTCCTTGCCACTGACCGCCGTCGCGGAAACACCCGCCAAAATATCGCCGGCGAGCGCCGCCGAGAACGCGGATTTCGACGTCTATTTTCCGCTCCGCAATGAAGCCGCGGTTCACGCGCTCATCGATGCTCAAGTACGGCCCGGCTCGCCGCAATACCACCATTGGCTGACGCCTCAACAATTTCAGCGGCGCTTCGGGCCAACGGAAGCGACCATCGCCCGCGTCACCGCCGACTTGGCCGCACGCGGACTTACGGTCACCGACCACAATGGCCAGCAGTTGCACGTTGCCGGCACCGCTGCCGCGGTCCGTTCGGCTTTTCACGTCAACCTCTGGCACAGCCGGTTTTCGGACGGCAGCGAGGCGCTTGTCGCCGATCGGGGACTGACACTGACGCCGGCGCTGATCCAGAGCGGGGCCCTCATTCCGCAATTCTCGACGGTGCCGCCGATGCACAAGGATTCGCGACTCATCGGTCCGCTCGCCCCCAACTCCTCCAGCACCGTCGGCCCCTACTTCACCGCCGATCTACGCCAAGCCTATGACTTTCCGTCGGTTACAGCGGTGAACGGCAAGGGCGTCACCATCGGCAT
>Ga0182024_10014999_pt1 | contig 14907 bp, 14 predicted proteins | sample P32metaG_FD_120480 | JGI IMG/M metagenome (GOLD analysis project Ga0182024, IMG submission 120480) | Permafrost microbial communities from Stordalen Mire, Sweden - P3-2 metaG (Illumina Assembly) | ecosystem: Environmental > Terrestrial > Soil > Wetlands > Permafrost | place: Sweden: Stordalen... | reverse complement strand
TAAGCTTTTGCAGTCGCAAAGCTGAAACCGAGCCGTGAGTTTGACAGTCCGTAGCCTGCCTGTAAAAATAGATGAGTTGCTCTTCCTGACGGCGGCCTCGCGGCCGCCGCTGCATTGCATCCAAGATTGCCATCGTGGCGGAATTGGCAGACGCGCATGGTTCAGGTCCATGTACCGGCAACGGTGTGGGGGTTCGAGTCCCTTCGATGGCACCACTAGTCTTCTGCTAGAGTTAAACTTTCATCAGAACTGCACCGGCTTTCCTACGGGCGCGGTGGAATGAGATATTGCATCCGGCAGAGCCTGCCTTGAGCGAAGTCGAAGGAGACGGACGATCATAGTCCGGCTGTCAGCACTAGGTGAAGTGGTATTCAGACGCGTCCTGGTGGAGTCCGTGCCGCGGCTTGACCGTGGCAGAAAAGTGGAACTCCGGGTCCGCCTGAGCCGCGAAGCGGTGCAAGAATGCAGCCCGCGGCGCAAGCCGTGGGTGAAGAGTGGCATGAAACCAAGCCCCGAAGGGGCGAAAGATAGGCTCCGCTTTCCGCAGCGCCCCTAGTCAATCTCTGAAGTAAACTCGTTGTCATGCGAAATCTACTTCGGCTGGTGGTCTTCCTCTGTGTCCTTGCCCTCCCCGGCGTTTGCGCCGCGCAAAAGCTGGCCATTACCATGGATGACCTTCCCCTCAACGGCTTCCTTCCTCCCGGCGTAACCCGCGCCCAGACCACAAAAGATGTCCTCGCCATCCTGAAAAAGCGCCACGTGCCGCCGGTCTACGGTTTCATCAACGCGAAAAAGCTGGAAGGAAATCCCGACGGCGCAGAAGCTCTCAGGCTCTGGGCCGCTGCCGAGCCGGTCGGCAATCACACCTACGCCCACATGGATCTCGAAACCAACCCCGCCGAAGCCTACGAGCGCGAGATCGAAGAGGACGAGCCAGCCCTCGAGCTCTTGCAGCCCACCGGCGACTGGCACTGGTTCCGCTACCCCTATCTTCATGAAGGCGATACCGTCGAAAAGCGCCGCGCCGTGCGCCTCTACCTTCAGGCCCGCGGATACCGCATCGCCCAGGTCACCCTCGATTGGGAAGACTACATGTGGAACACTGCCTACGCCCGCTGCGTCGAGAAAAATGATGCGAAGTCGATCGCCTGGCTGCGCACCAGCTACCTGCAAACCGCCTCCGACTTCCTCGATCTAGGCCGCGCCCAGGCCAAGCTGATTTACGGCCACGACATCAACTACGTTCTGCTCATGCACCTCGGAGCCTTCAGCAGCACCATCCTTCCCGACGCGCTCGATCTCCTCAAGAAAAAAGGGTTCCAGCTGGTCCCGCTCGAAGAAGCCGAGAGCGACGAAATTTATGCCGGCGATCCCGATGTCGGCCTCCACGATGCCGGCACGCTCCTCGACCAATGGATGCAGGTAAAGCAGATCAAATATCCCGAGCACACCGAAAAGCCCTATAAAGAGGTTGAAGCGGTTTGCCAGTAAGGGCGGCCTTCTGAAGACAAAGTGGAACAGGACCGGTGGAAATGCCTTGCGACTGTATAGGTTGTGGAATCGTGCAAGGGATCCCCTTCGGCTCCGCTCAGGGCAGGCTCTCGACTGCGGTTGTGCTTCGCTTCGCGAGGCACAATCCTCGCTCAGGATGACATTGTTAAAGGTTCGTCTCTGCAATTTCAGAACCCCGCCTTCCCGTATAATTCAGGCACTCGCTATGCCTGTTTCTCTCGATCAAATTGTCAGCTCTACTCGCCAGAAAGTGGAGGAAGCCAAGCGCACTGCCGATCTACGCGAGCTGGAGCGGCGCGCGGAACGCCATGCTCCGCGCGGCTTTCGCAAAGCTCTCGAAGAAAAAAGTAAGACGGGCATCGCGGTAATCGCGGAGCTGAAAAAGGCATCGCCCTCGAAGGGATTAATTCGCGCAAGCTTTCGCGCGGAAGAACTTGCTCGCGAACTGGAAGCCGCGGGAGCAGCCGCGCTCTCCGTCCTCACCGACGAAGAATTTTTTCAGGGATCGCTCGATAACTTGCAGCGCTCCTCTGCAACTGTAAAAATCCCATGCCTGCGCAAAGATTTTATCGTCGACGAATTTCAATTGCTCGAAGCCCGCGCGAATTCCGCGGATGCCGTCCTTCTGATCGTGGCCGCTCTGTCGCCCGCGGAATTACAAATACTTACCCTTGGCGCCCGCGCCCGCGGCCTGGACGTTCTCTGCGAAGTTCACGACGAAGAAGAACTACGCCGCGCCCTGGATGCCGGCTGCGAATTGATTGGCGTCAACACCCGCAACCTGCGCACATTCGAAGTCGATCCGGAGACGGCATTCCGTCTGTCAGATTTGCTTCCTAAGAGCGCGGTGAAAGTGGCCGAGAGTGGAATCCAATCGAGCGCAGATATCGGGTGCCTGCGCGCAGCAGGCTACCAGGCCTTCTTAATCGGCGAGTCGCTGATGCGCGCAGAGCGTCCGGGCGCCGCGCTACGGGAGTTAATGGGCGTGGAGTCACGAGTGGCAAACGAACGGTAGAAGAGTCTTCTGGAGAGAACTCCTTTCAAAGCCGCAGGCAATGCGAAGCGGCAAGGGGTCCTTCGACTGCGGTTGTGCTTCGCTTCGCGAAGCAAAATCCTCGCTCAGGATGACAAATCTGAGAGATGCGATCTAACTGGGATTGGACTTACTGGCAACTGATAACCGGCAATCGATAACTGCCTTATGACGTGGATCAAGATTTGCGGAATGACGAATGTGGATGATGCGCTGGCCGCGGTGGACGCCGGGGCGGATGCGGTGGGATTTGTGTTTTATGAGAAGAGTCCGCGCAACATCAGCGTCGAGACAGCGCGCGAAATGGTCGAGCAGTTGCCGGAGAGCGTCGAGAAGATTGGCGTGTTTGTGAATGCCAGCGATCTTGATCCGGCGAGAGTCTTTCTGGAGGTCGGATTAACCGGAATACAGTCGTACAGTTCCGTAGAAAATGGTGGAGGGTGCGCTAAAGGCGGCATACTAGAGCTGTCCCTTCTTCCCAAGCGGGCGCGATTCCTGATGGCGCTGCCCATCAAATCTTTTGGCGATGAAGAGCAAATTCGAAATGCGACTCTTGACTTCACGGGTTTCTGGAAAAATCGTCTGGCAGAATTCCCGTTTCCCGAAGGGTTGATGGACACGTTCGTGCTCGATTCCGGCGATCTGCGAATGCCGGGCGGTACCGGGAAAACTTTTGACTGGACGAAGGCTGTTTCCATCGCTGAAGCTATGCAGCAAGGCGGAGTGAACCTGGTGGTCGCCGGTGGCCTCAACCCCGAAAATGTTGGCGATGCGATGCGCACTCTAAACCCCTGGGGCGTGGACGTAGTTTCGGGCGTCGAAGCGCATCCCGGGAAAAAAGATCCCGGGAAAGTGCGGGCGTTTGTGAACGCGGTGCGCGAATTCGATAGGAAGACGAGTTAGATATGGCCACGGTTCCGAAAACACGGTTGAAACTCAAAATCTCCGCCCTGGCCGCAAAGAACGCGGCTAGGATGAGGCAGCCTCGAGTGTCTGATAGTTCCGTTCGCGCGAATGCCCCCGGCCGCTTCGGCGCGTACGGCGGACGCTACGTGCCCGAAACTTTGATGGCTGCGCTCGAAGAACTTGAGCGCGAGTATGAGAAGGCCAGGCGCGATCCGAAATTTCAGCGTCGCCTGGAAGAACTGCTGCGAACTTATGCGGGCCGTCCCACGCCGTTGACATTCGCGCGCCGTCTCACGCAAAAACTGGGCGGAGCCAAGATTTATTTAAAGCGCGAAGACCTACTGCACACCGGCGCGCACAAGATCAACAACTGTTTAGGACAGGCACTGCTGGTCGAGCGCATGGGCAAAAAACGTGTCATCGCCGAAACTGGCGCCGGGCAACACGGCGTAGCCACCGCAACTGTCTGCGCGTTGCTCGGCTTCGAGTGCGTCGTCTATATGGGCACCGAGGACATGCGCCGCCAGGAGTTGAACGTCTTTCGCATGCGCCTGCTGGGCGCGGAAGTGCGCGGGGTGTCTTCGGGGTCGTGCACGCTGAAGGATGCCATCAACGAAGCCATGCGCGACTGGGTCACCAACGTGCGCAGCACACATTATTTATTGGGTAGCGTGTTGGGCGCGCATCCGTACCCGACGATGGTGCGGGATTTTCATCGCGTCATAGGACGCGAAGCTCGCGCACAAATACTCAAAGCCGAAGGCAAACTTCCCACTGCGATAATCGCGTGCGTTGGCGGCGGTTCGAACGCCATTGGCGTTTTCTACGACTTCATCAAAGATAAGAAAGTTCGGCTAATCGGCGTGGAGGCCGGCGGCCGCGGTGAAGCGCTGGGCGATCATGCGGCGCGCTTTCGCGGAGGCTCGCCCGGAGTTTTGCAGGGAACGTATTCTTATGTGCTGCAAGACTCAACGGGCCAGATCGCGAATACGCACTCGGTTTCGGCGGGATTGGATTATCCCTCGATCGGTCCCGAGCACGCGGAGTTGCGCGATGCCGGCCGCGCCGAATACGTCCCTGCATCCGATGCGGAAGCGCTTGAAGCGACGACGCTCCTTGCGCGCACCGAAGGAATCATTCCTGCTCTCGAATCGGCGCACGCGGTTGCGGAAGTCATCAAGCGCGCGCCGAAGATGAAGAAGTCGGACGTGGTGATCGTGAATATTTCGGGACGCGGCGACAAGGATATTGGGATTATGAGAGAGTCGTTGAAGCTGGATTGAACCGCCGAACAATTGAGCCAGTGAGAGATTGAGTCATTGAGTCAATCTCTCTCAATGATTCAATGCCTCAATTCATCTATGCCCTTATCTTTCTACAAAAAACCGGCGCTCGTCGTCTACGTAACCTGCGGAGATCCCGATCTCGCAACCACGCGCGATATCGTTCTCGCCGCGATCGACGCGGGTGCGGATGCGATCGAACTCGGGGTTCCGTTCAGCGATCCCGTCGCCGACGGGCCCGTGATTCAGCGGGCCAGCGAGCGAGCGCTGAAGCACGGAGCATCCCTGGCACAGGTGTTGACCTTAGCGGCCGAAGTGCGGCAGCAGGCACAGTCCACAGGCCTGGTGATTTTTTCGTACCTGAATCCCATTCTTCGCATGGGTATGGAGAAGTTTTGCAAAGTCGCGCGCCATGCGGGAGTCGACGGCGTTCTGCTCACCGACTTGCCCGTGGAAGAGTCGGACGAATATTTACGAGCGATGCAGGCGCAGGATTTGGCGCCAATATTTCTTGCGGCGCCAACCAGTCCTGACGACCGACTGAAGCGCATCGTTGACGCGTCGCGCGGATTTGTTTATGCCGTCTCGCGAACCGGAGTGACCGGAGCGCGGCAGCAACTGGCGAGCGAGGCGCAGAAATTAGTGCGCCGATTGCGGCGCGTGACCAAGTTGCCGATTGCGGTTGGCTTTGGAATTTCTACGGCTGAACAATTCGCCGAGGTCGGCAAGTTCGCCGATGCAGTGGTAGTGGGCAGCGCCATCGTGGAAACCATCGAGCGGAATCGTGGCCGCGAGGCTGCGGCAGTGGGCGAGTTTGTAAGGAAGCTTTCGGCTGTCAGCTCTCAGCCGTCAGCTACAATCTCGTGATTTCATCGGGTGAAGTCATTGCGTTCGCGTCATATTTCGAAGATTCAAACGACACGCGTATAGTAGAAAGACTTTTTCTGAAAGCTGATAGCTGATTCCATGGACATCGCAGATTGGCGAATGAAAATTGATGAGCTTGACCGGCAACTGGTGGAACTGTTGAGCGAGCGGGCGCGCGCCGCAGTAGAAATCGGCCGCCTGAAGCGTGATACGAGCCTGCCGATTTATGAACCGGAGCGCGAGCGCATTGTGTTCGAGAACGTGCAAGCCATGAACCGCGGCCCGCTGCCCGGCAGGGAACTGGTACGCATCTTCGAGCGAATCATGGACGTGATGCGTAACATTCAGAAAGAAGGATTAGGGTCGCGCACGGCGGCAACTAAGGCAGAGTCGGAAATGGATTCGGAAGTGAACGATTGAGCTAGCTCTCAGCTTTCAGCTCTCAGCCGAGCGATTCGTCTGACAATGTCGCTGAGAGCTAAAAGCTGACAGCTGACAGCTGACAGCCAGGTGTTTTCTATGATCGTCGCAATGCAAGACATGGCCGATGAGGCTCAGATTCAGCAGGTGATCGAGCATCTGGTGAAAATGGGCTTTGAAGTTCACCGCTCCACTGGAGCGCGGCAAACCGTGCTGGGCGCGGTCGGAGCGGGGATCGATTTCGACATCCGCAATCTCGAACTGCTGCCCGGAGTGCAGGAAGTCCATCGCATCAGCTCGCCGTACAAGCTGGCGGGGAAAAGTTTTCGTCCCGAAGGAACGATCGTAAAACTGGCCAACGGCATTCAGATCGGCGGCAACGAAGTCGTCGTGATGGCTGGGCCGTGCTCGGTGGAGTCGCGCGAGCAACTTTTTTCTACGGCCGAATCGGTTGCCAAGGCCGGCGCAAAAATTCTGCGCGGTGGAGCGTTCAAGCCGCGCAGCTCTCCTTATTCTTTTCAGGGTCACGGCGAAGACGCGCTTAAGTTGATGCGCGAGGCTGGAGAAAAATTTAATTTGCTCGTCATCAGCGAGGTTATGGAAATCTCGCAGATCGCGATGCTGCTGCCCTACGTCGACATCCTGCAAGTGGGCGCGCGCAATATGCAGAACTTCAATCTGCTGCGCGAACTTGGTAAAGTGCGCAAGCCGGTGCTGCTGAAGCGCGGCATCGCCGCCACTCTTGAAGAATTGCTGCTCTCCGCTGAATACGTGATGGCGGGCGGAAATTACGAAGTCATTCTGTGCGAGCGCGGAATCCGCACTTTTGAAACTTACACGCGCAACACCATGGATATCTCCGCGATTCCTATCATCCATAAGCTGTCGCACTTGCCCATGACCGCCGATCCTTCGCACGGAACCGGGCGCCGCGATAAGGTTGCGCCCATGGCGCGCGCCTCGGTGGCCGCCGGCGCCGACGCACTGCTGATCGAGGTTCACTGCACGCCCGACCAAGCCTGGTCTGACGGCGCGCAATCGCTCTTCCCCGAACAATTTGCCAAACTCATGGACGAGCTGCGTATGATCGCGCCCGCGGTAGGACGAAAGATCACTTGAAAACTTTTCACCACAGAGTCACAGAGACACAGAGAAAGACAAAAGGCCTTATTGATTTCGAATTGGTGATTGTTGATCGCTGCTGATTGATTAAGATCGACCACAGGCTCCAATCCGCAATCAAGAATTAACAATCAGAAATTGTTTTCTCTGTGTCTCTGTGACTCTGTGGTGAGATGTTCGTATATCCCTGCTTCCATGTCCATCCGCCAAATCACGATCATCGGCACTGGCCTGATTGGCGGCTCTTTCGCCCTCGCGCTCCGCAAGCGCCACTTCGCCGGACGCATTGTCGGCTGCGATCGCGACTCCGCCCTGAAGCGGGCGAAGACGCGCGGCGTGATCGATAATGGCTTCTCCGAGCCCGCCGACGCCGTACGCGGCAGCCAGCTGGTTGTCCTCGCCACTCCGGTTCTCGCCATCGTCGATCTGATTGGCCGCCTCGGCCCCGCGCTGCTCTCGACCACGCTCCTTACCGACGTCGGCAGCACCAAGGCTGCCGTCGTGCAGCAGGCCCTGCAAGTCTTCGGACCCAACGCCGGCCAACGATTTCTCGCAGGCCATCCCATGGCCGGCAAAGAGCAGAGCGGAGTCGATTTCGCCGACCCCGATTTATTTCAAAACGCCGTCTGGTTTCTAACTCCGCTTCCCGGCCAGAACCTGAACCACGGCCTCTTCCCCGAATTTACCGCATGGATCGACCAGATCGGCGCCCGCGTCGCCACGCTCCCGCCCGACGATCACGACCGCCTCTGCGCCTGGATCAGCCACCTGCCCCAAATGATCTCCACCGCCCTCGCCGCCGCGCTCGTCGAAGAATTCGGCGACGACGCCCCGCTGCTTCCCGCCGGCGGACGCGCCCTCCGCGAAATGACTCGCATCTCCGCCAGTCCCTATTCCATGTGGCGCGACATCGCCATCACCAACAAAACCAACCTCGCCGACGCACTCTTCAAAGTTGAGCAGCGCCTCGCCCACATCCGCGAAAACCTTTCTACGCGCCAGCTCGCCCAGGAATTCGACCAAGCCCACAGCCTGAAAAAAACTCCCCCGCGGCGCGGCGATTAGTGCTTGTGGCGAGAAAAAGCAGGTTCCCTTCGACTCCGCTCAGGGCAGGCTCTCGACTTCGCAAGATTCTCCGCTGCGCGGATAATCGTGCTCCGCTCAGAATGACAAGAGTTAGGAATGACAAGAGTTAGGAATAGCTCAGCGCCTCCTCCCCGCAAGCCTGAATCGTCAGCCCAGTCTCTTTCAGCAGATGCCACGCCTCGCGGTAGGCGCCATACTTCTGCTGCTGGTTGCGCGGGGAAAAGTGGAGGCTGCAATGCAGTTCGCCGATTATGTCGAAGGGAATGATGTACCACTCGTCGATGGGAATGAGGAGGACGGCGAAAAAATCAACGGTGCCGGGCGCGTACTTTCTGCGTCGCGAGCCGACGAGCTTGAGGCTGTATCCGTGGCCGGCGCGCCAGTGGATGGTCGATTTCACTTGCACGCGCAGCGAACGCATTGGATTGTCGATGCCCACGTCGTGGCGTGCCACGCCGAAGGGTCTTGAGACCTTCATGCCTTGTCCGGCGGCCAGCATCATGAAATATAGTTCCGCCCACTCTCCGCGGGCCTTGCGGTCTTGCAGTTTGCCGCCCGCCAGACGATCGGGTTTGCGCTTCACCGCTCACCTCTTTCCGTAGCCAAACAAAAATCGCGGCCCTTTGGGAGGCCGCGATTCTATGAGTGCGTTCGATTTTTACCCTGTCTATCTAGTATGACAAGTTGCGCAGGGCAAATGGGACACGAAACACGAATTTATTTTGCCTTTCGCGTCATGGAGATAGGCCTGATTTGTATCGTGATGCCCTCTTGACAGGAAATTTCATCAGTTCGAAGCGACCGCTGGGCTGAAGCCCAACTTTATTGCGCGATTCGACGCGGCCCTGAAAGGGCCGCTCTTCCACGGTTGCGCAAGCGTCTGAAGAGATATTGTCGGGGCTATCATCGTACGACGTCACGCGCATATCGTCGTGGAAGATGACCGCATACAGTACCGTGGAAGAGCGGCGCTTCAGCGCCGCGTCATGCGGTCTTTATATAACTGGGCTTTAGCCCCCGTGGCACTCCGTCCATACGATACCCTGCATTCGCGGAAGAAAAGAAATAGTCCGCCGCAACCCGCACCAACCGCGCTCTCACCGGATTCAACCGAATATAGTCACAATGACGCTCATAATCCTCGGCGTCCCGAATCCGATGATTCGTGAAGCTCTCCTGCCAAACCTGAATCTTGTCGGTCTTCCGCAGCCGGTACGAATATCCACCCTTAACGAATTGCATCGCCTTCTCTACAGAGATTTCCGGTGCCGGCGTGAGCAACAGATGAATATGGTCCGGCATCACGACAAACTCGTGCAGCAGGTATTTCCCCTGATCGCGATACCCGAGAAGAACCTCGATCAACAAGCGCGCCCGCGCTTCAACGCGAAAGATGGGTACGCGTTGCCACGTAACCGTTGTAACGAAAAAAGTACGTTCCGAATCCATGGCTGGATCGTAGAAGTGTGAGGACGAAATAGAGTGTGATGTTCGTCACGCGAAAAATAAATTGCTTCCAAATTGGGAATGATGAAGGGAAGGACGACCACGGGGGCTAAAGCCCCGAATGTTTGTGCTCTCTGACGCGGCCCTTGAAGGGCCGCTCTTCCACGGTTGTGCAAGCGTCTGGAGAGAACAAAGTTGATCGTTCAGAACTCGCGTCCTGAGCCCTGGGACATTCGCCGAAGCTTCGAGCTGGCAGCACCGGAAGAGTGGGAGATCAACGCCGGCAGCACCGTGGAAGAGCGGCGCTTCAGCGCCGCGTCAAGCGCCCAAGAAAAAACGGGGGATTCAGTCCCCTGAATGATTTCGTTGGACTGCACACGAAGGGACCACGGAGGCTAAAGCCCAAAATCATTGTGCGATTCGAACGCGGCCCTGGAAGGGCCGCTCTTCCACGTCACTAGACGCAGAAGGAACGCCCGCGAATCGCGCCGTATTCGATAACCAACGCCGGCAGCACCGTGGAAGGGCGGCGCTTCAGCGCTGCGTCAAGCGCGAAAAAGAAACCGGGCTTCAGCCCCCGACCGAGGCATATACAGGGACGGGCCCGTGGAATCCCACCCTTCGGCTCCGCTCAGGGCAAGCTCTTTCGCAAAGAACGCGAAAGCCGGCGCACCCGGCCCATGATTTTGGGTGGCGCAGCGCTTCCAGCGCTGCGATCACTGCCCTCTCTCAAAACCTTGTCATTCCGAATCGGGCGAAGCCCGATGAGGAATCTGCTTTCCGCCGACGCCACAACGACTGAGGGTGTCCCGATAGCCTGCCCTGAGCGGAGTCGAAGGGTCTCGCGTATTTTGCGAGACGTGGGATTCCACGAACTCTTCCCCTAACGATTTTGGGAGCGCCAGGACTCAGAAGGACGGGCCCGTGGAATCCCACCTTTCGCAAAGAACGCGAAAGATGGGGCACCCGGCCGCATGTGCTGATTATACGCCGCGCCGCAAGCGGCGATTTTGGGTGGCGCAGCGCTTCCAGCGCTGCGATCACCGCCCCTCCCTCAAAACCTTGTCATTCCGACCGAAGTCCGGAGCGAAAGCGACGGCGAGTGGAGGAACCTGCTGTTCTGCCGACGCCGCTATGCGCCCGGCATTCGAACTCTGTTTATGGCATCCCAGCGGGCGTCGTCTTCTGGAACAACTGCATAAACACGCTGAGATCGAAGGCTATGCCGGTGGCGAAGCCTGCGTGCTCCTGGGTTACGGTCTGAAGGGTATAGCCGGTTGGGACAGCGGTGGTCGTTGAAATCCCGCCGGGGAGCACAGTGCGGTGAGCGCTCCCGATTCCGGCGAAAAGATCGATTCCTCCAATCGGCTCCCAGTTAAGCGCTCCTACCGCATTTCCAAGTGAAGTTACAGAAGTCGCGAGCAAGAACGACGGCATAAGATTGCGCCGATAGCTGCTAGAGCCACTATGTCGGGGAAAGTAATCGCGTCCCCAGGGATACCAAGTCACGCCTACCATCCCCGCAAGCTGCCATTGCGTCTTCTGCGTTGCCACAATACAGGCATAGTTCGGAGGCGCCGCCGTTCCCGAGGCGGGCGGGACCGGAGGCGGTACGCTTACCGTCGCGCCATTGCAAGTGCCAGAATATGTCGTAGGAGTTCCTGTGCTCGCGGTTGCTGGCGCGGGAGCTGTAACCACGCTGTACGTTGTGGTGGGAACATGAATGAACATCATCCCTCCCGTCAGGTTGAAATTCGCCACGCGATGAACTTCGACAAGGATAGTCTTTACCGCGTGAGGCGGAGTGCTTGTCGACGCAACTGGCGGAGCCGCCGCCGCCGCCGGAGCCGCGGCAGGTGCGGGCGCGCTGCTGGGAATGTTGGCAAGCACAAACGGTGTATAGCCCCGCTGCACGATGATGGAGATACGCATCACCGCATTGCCGGTGACCGGCGCAATGAGGTCGGTCTGCTCCACGCCGGAATGGTCATTCCAGCTATTCATATCGTTGAAGACCGAAGAAACATTGCCATCGATCTCGCCCAGGGCCTTTGAGAGTCTGCCCACAGCGTCGAACATTTTTTCTTGCGTGTCTCGAACGCAAGCATTGAAGGCGGCCGCATCAGCAACAGTGCACAAAGTTGTTCGGCGAAAGTGCGTAATTCGATCGTCGTACGCGTTGTAAAACGCCTCGAACTTGGCCTTCTCGAATGAGGTGCACGGCGTCGCCGGTTTTACCCCCAGCGGTTGATCGGTTGTGACTGGATTCTTGGTCGTTGCAAACAGTGAGGGTACTGTTGTCGCCGCACAATGGTTCCCGCTATCGATAAAATCAAGAAGGCCGCGCAGGGTCGCGTAGTTGTTCTGGATCATGACAGCTCGCGCGCCGAATGCCTGGTTCTGTAACGCGTTCGCCAACGCGGAAAATTCGGCGGCGAAACTTTGCACAGCCGTAACATCGCGATCAAAGGCAGCCCCATTCCGATAGCTTCCCTGAGCTGCATAGTCATTGTGAATCGTCCCTCGGAGCATCGCAGATTGATTCTTAAGATACCCTACGCTCCCAGGCTCAAAATTGGCAGGCGATGTGCCAGCCGGGCTATAACCGCCAATATTTTCGTCAATTGCCGTAATCAGTGCCTCCGCATTAGTTTCCAGTGAATACATCGTAATGGCGATCTGCTCGCCCGAAGCCGTAACCGTGGCACCCGTATACGTCGTTTTTCCAGTGGCGTCAGTGGAGATAGAGCCTGGTGTCACACCGGAAACAGCCGTACCGCCCACAGCAGTCGTGGCTCCGAAGCCAAGATTACTTACCGGAGCGATTCCGCCGGTAGCTGTTGCACTTTGCAACGAATCAAGCGTGTTAGTTAAAGATGGTATTGCAGCCGGCGTCGTGCCTCGGATATCCGCGCCGCCCTCTGGCGTGCCTAACGGGCTGGTCGTTACAGTAAGTAAGTCGCCGAAATGAAGATCGCAGACATGCACCGCAATCTTCTCCTTCGTATACACCACTGGCATGAAGCTACCATTGCGATCAATGGCCATTGGGGTTGTTGCGGGACGATGATAGTCATACCAGAAGGTCTGGAGCGATCGAGCATTGTACTCGATAACAAGATAGTCGCCTTCAACGCTCGGGCGAGATGGAGTCCCCGCAACAATGGTTAAAGCCGAGCGCTCGCAGGGCTCCGTCGTCTGCGCATTGAGAACTGCAGACATCTTGTTGACACAGAGTAGAAGGCAGACAAACAGAAACCACAAGCGATACTTGCGCATCTTAGGTCCTCGCGTAATCGTTGTTTTGTAAGGGCCCCGTGTCGCATATCCAGGCAATCTGGTCCGGCTTGTTGGTAAGGCAATTTTGATTGGAGCGGATGGTACTTTGATTTAGCGGCGAGGTCAAGCGATTTCCTGGAAAAGCCGACTAAGTAATAATGTTCAATAGATTGGCATTTTCAATCGGTTGGATAGGTGGGTTTTCTAAATTTGCGTCAGCGTTCCTTGCCTGGCTACCCAGACAACAGCGGATTCCTCGGTCGCGCAAAGTACGCGCTCGGTCGGAATGACAAACTCACGTCGGGCAGACCTTAAACTAGGTATAGAACTTAGGGTTGCGATCTCAGCGCCGCGCGCTCCGCAGCGTCCTTTGCCGTAACTCGTCCAAAGGCGCTTGCGTTCACGGATCGCGGTGCAGGACGCGATTACTTCAATTTTCGCAATCGCGCCGACGATCTTGAAGTGCATCCGGCACCACGGTTCTTGCCTTGCTACCAGTCAACAGCAGATTCCTCGGTCGCGCAAAGTACGCGCTCGGTCGGAATGACAGAACTCTAAAACCTACGGCGACGCTCTCAATACCGCACGCTCCGCAGCCTGCGGCAGTCTCAATGAAACGAAGTACTCCTCCGGAAACAAATAATCCTCACCCATCTCATCGGTCACGCGAACCAGACCATGCTTCGCCCCAGCCCTGTCTGGAATAAGGCGATAGATCTTGCGTACCTCCAAGGAAGCAGCGTAACCCTCATTCGAGATGCAGACAGCGAATCGCGAATCGCTCTTCATGCCTAGCTGCACCCGCTCGTACTCCCACAACTCCCACACCGGTAGCACGAACCATTCCGCGTCATGATGCTGCCGCAGAAGCTGCACGTAGGGGCGTCGCCGAGGTCGATGATGTTGGCCAGGGCGTCCGAGGCGTGGATGGAACCGGTGCCCGGCTCCCGGCTTCCGACTTCCGGATGGCGGACACGGGAGTCCGCATCGTCTGACTGCTGCGAACTGGTTCCCACCGGGCGCAGCCGCAGGTTTTCGAAGAGCATGCCCTGCTGGCCGGTGAGGAAGCGGAGCTGGAGCCAGCGGAAGATGTAGTCCATGATCGACTTGGCGTAGCCAATGTCGGAGTTGCCGCTCCAGCCGCTGGGTTCGAAGCGCGTGTGGGCGAACTTCTCGCAGAACAGTTTCAAGGGCACGCCGTGTTGCAGCGCGATCGAAACCGCGAGCGCGAAGCTATCCATTAACCCGCTGACCGTCGAACCTTCTTTGGCCATGGTTACGAACAGTTCGCCGGGGTCTCCGTTGGGATAGAGCCCGACGGTGATGTAGCCCTCGTGATCGCCGACTTTGAATTTGTGGGTGATGGAGGCGCGCTCTTCCTGCAGCTTGTGGCGGACGGCGCGCGGTGGAGCGTTGAGATTTTCTTCTTCGCGTGGCGTGGCCGAACCGGGGCGCGGGTCATCTTTGCTGGAGTTGGCGGTTTTGGTGCCGGCGGCGGACAGAGGCTGAGACTTTTTGCATCCGTCGCGATACACCGCGACTGCCTTCAGGCCAAGCTTCCAGGCCTGGAGATAAGCCTCCATGATGTCTTCGACCGAGGCGTTCTCGGGAAGGTTGACGGTTTTGGAGATGGCTCCGGAGATGAAGGGCTGCGCGGCCGCCATCATGCGGAGATGGCCCATGTAGGCGATCGAGCGCGTTCCCTTGGCGGGCTTGAACGAGCAATCGAAGACGGCGAGATGCTCGTCTTTAATATGCGGCGCGCCTTCGATGGTGCCGGTCGCATCGATGTAGCTGACGATGGCATCGGTCTCCTCGTGGTTGTAGCCGAGCTTGAACAGCGCCGTCGGCACCGTCTGGTTGACGATCTTAATCATGCCTCCGCCGACCAGCTTCTTGTACTTCACCAGCGCAAGGTCGGGTTCGACGCCGGTTGTGTCGCAGTCCATCATG
>Ga0182024_10014998_pt1 | contig 14908 bp, 13 predicted proteins | sample P32metaG_FD_120480 | JGI IMG/M metagenome (GOLD analysis project Ga0182024, IMG submission 120480) | Permafrost microbial communities from Stordalen Mire, Sweden - P3-2 metaG (Illumina Assembly) | ecosystem: Environmental > Terrestrial > Soil > Wetlands > Permafrost | place: Sweden: Stordalen... | reverse complement strand
TGGTCGGCCAATCCCGAGGTGGCGCGGGGGTAGGCTTGGCCGCCTTCGGGGCCGTTAGCGCAGTCTGGTAGCGCACTTGCATGACACGCAAGGGGTCACAGGTTCAAGTCCTGTACGGCCCACTCCTCAAAGGTCCGCTGACCTGGGCGTGGTCCCAACGGTGGGAGCCCCGGCAGGAGCATGTCCCGTCATGGGGAGCCATTTGGGGAGCCATTCGGGGGTCCTGTTGTGCTTGACGATGCAGAGCTGATTCTGGGGATGTGGCGGCATCTCGCCACATACGCAGTCGCGCCGTCAACCGCCGCGCTTGGAGACCTTGTGTTCGCCGGCAAGGTTTACGAAATGGCGTGGCGGTTGCGCGGCTCGGGCCTGTCATCCGGCGCCCGCGTCCGGGCCATCGGCATCGACGCGCGCATCCCCGCCCGCGAGCTTGAGCAGATGGTTCTCCCGACACTCGAGTCGCTCAATTGGATCAAGGTAAATCGCGGTGCGGACGGCAAACTGGTCTCGGTAGAGGCAGTGATCCCTCCTCCATCTGAGCTGATCGCTGCCGCTCCCCGTATCTTGGACGTATGCGGCATCGACGCTCTTCAGCGAGCGGTACTGGAGATGCTCCGTGCCACCACATTGCAGCCACTGGAGCGCAACGCAGCACTCGAGGTTGCCTCATCACACGGTGATGAGATCGCGGAGGCCGCATTGCGACATCTCGTTGTGTTGCATCTCGTCAACGAGGTCGAAGCAGCTGATGGACGCAGCGCTGTTTTCAACCCAAATATCTGGGCAAGCGATGCCACGATCACGGAGGCGGCGCTCAAGGTTGAGGACGCTCATGTCAGGGCCGAGGTTGGAGCGCTCATTGAGGAGCTGATCACGGCCCCTGGACTTCCCGAGATCGAGGTCAAGAGTACTTCCCAGCAGTGGATCGACTTTGCGGTATCGCAAGGACTGATCCAGAGATCCGTCGTCCAGACCAGTGAGAATGACGAAAAGCGATTCCTCTTTGCTCCTCATCTCGGCCGAGACCCATTCGGTGTTCAGCCGGGCGACGTATCGGGACATGTGCGCCAACTGGTCGGCTCGATGGTTTATGCGGCAACCTTCGCACGCTATAAGTTGACCCGACCTGATCAATTCGTGTCCGCGCTCATCCGAGATGGCGAGGCCGGGGATGCGTCACCGATCGGAACCGATTATCCAATGCTGGAAACTGGTGGCATTGTCCGAGTGGTGCAGGGATCGACCCCGGAGAAGTTCAGATTTCAGCTGCTTCAGGCCGACGTCGCCGAAGGAGCTCTAAAGATTCTCCAATCGAGAGAGAGTGGTGGGATCTCTCGCGTCGCTCGGGGGTCGGGGGATCTTCGGTCCCAGCGTACGTACACCCATGTTGAAAGCGAACGAGCGCGGGTTGCACTCATTGCACCACCGGATGATGAGACGACCCGGATACTGACAGCGGCATTGCGACAGTCCATCGCCTCGAGGGGGGTCCATGGCTGATCTTCCACCGGATTCCGCCCTCCAGCGTCCCAATGATGTGCAGCCGAGTCTGCTGGAGCCGACCGTTTCGCCCATGGTGTCCGATGCAGCGAACACGAATGCGACCGAAGATCGAGCGACCGCGCGGTCCACGACCAAAAAGGGCTCGACCATACGGTCACGATCATCGTCGAGTAGCAGGCGCCGGGCATCAAGAGGTGACGATGAGGAGTTCGATGCAGGCGCGGATCTTGAACGACGGGTTGGGCGAGTTGAATTCGCCGAAGGAGCCCTTGTTCGTCTTCGAGTGCCCGTTCGCGTTGGGGGCGACGCCGGCCGGAACGTGATCACCGATATCGATGTGCTGGCACTTGATTTCGACCTTCGGTTGAGAGTCTCTCGTTCGATTCTCGAGTGCAAAAGCACCCGCGGCATCAGTGGTGAAGCAGACCGCCTTTTGTGGCTTTCTGGGCTTCGGGACCTTGTTGGGGCCGACCGCGGTGCGTTGGTGCGTCAGACAGTCTCCGCACGAGGTCGCGCGATCGCGGCGCGGCTCGGGTTGCAAGTTCTGGACATGTCAAAGCTTGAAGCCAGGGAAGCCGCCCACGCCTGGCTACCGGATCGGTTTGGTCACCTGTCCGGGCATGGGTGTACGGCTGCCGAAACCAGGACAAACACCCAACTGAAGGCACTCGGGATGCTCCCGTCCGAGCTTGTCGGATTCATCCGTCACGAGGCTTTGCTAGCTGCGCCTCACCGAATCATGGCAGCACTGAATGGCTTAGGGGAATCTCTCCGGGGTGCTGGTCCTATTCCAGAGCCGACCGGATCTGTGCTTGCCGGACACTCCTTGATTGCGGTGTTGGTGGCGGCGGCGATCGACGCGCAGGCGCTCGATGTACTTCCGATGACGCAGTTGGAACGACGCCTTGAACTGACGCTCACCGTAGGCGGCCCAGAAGACGAATCGCTCCTTGGTCTGTTTGGCTCTGCTGACGAGCTTGTGCGTCACATGATCGAGCGTGTCCACCAGGGCTATCAGGATGCGGGCGTCGCTCGTCACGATGTTCAGCTCCCATCGCTCCGGGATGTGATTGTCCAGCCCCCTGCTTGGATTCCAAGGTACTTGGACCTGCTTGAGGAAATGAGAGCAAATCCAACTGTCGCACGCGACCTCCCGCAGACGGCAGAGCTTTCATGCTTCGATGCCTTTATGGGCGATTCGGCATACCAAAGCCCTGCTTTTGATCATTTGTTCACCGCCGAACATCGCGTCCTTCTGCGAGTTGCGACGCGCACACTCAAGGGAATCATCGGCGGAGATCTTGCAGACCGCCTTGGCAACGGCTTTGCTCAAGTCAATTTCGACCGATCAAATCCAACGCTGCCTGATCGACGCGCAGCTCCCGACATCAAGACCGTTGCTCCAACCATTGCTATGACCACGCCACCTGCTGAACCCACAGGTCAAGACAATGGGACTTGAGAGTAACTGTTTACGGGAATCGGCAGTCTCTCCTCGAGTTCAGAAGACCTGACAGATCAACGATCTCGGTCTTCGAAGGTCTTTTGCATTGGCTCTGCTGCGGCTGAGATTGCAGAAGTAATCCGATGCCTATAGACGGACGCGGTTGTGCGGAAATCTCTATGCCCGAGTACGTCAGCAACCTCTTCGAGTGGTACGCCGGCATCGGAGAGGATCGAAGCCGCCGAGTGACGCAACTCGTGAGGATGCCAGTGCCCGAGCCCAGCGTGCTTTGTGATTCGCGCAATCGACCGTCGGAGGTTGCTGGGATCGGTCGGCGTTCCCAATTGCGTGGGGAACACGAGATCGTTATCGGTCCAGAGCGAGCCCGCGGCCAGGCGTTCAGCGGCCTGACGAGCCCGATGTGCCCGGAGGGCATCGACGATCAGTGGTGGAACCTCGAGTGTTCGCATCGACTTCGGGGTTTTCGGATCGCCGAGCCGTAGGACCCCACGTTCTCGTTTGAGCGATCGGCGAACGGTGAGCCGGCCAGCGTCAAGGTCGACGTCCGCCCAGGCGAGCCCGAGCAACTCGCCGGGTCGTAGCCCCAGCAGGAGGCCACACCAGGTCGCAGCTTCCAAGCGGTCGTTCTTCGCAGCGTCGAGCAGCTTGCGGGCTTGCTCAACGGTGAGCGAGCGTCCCTCGGTCTGTGGGGCCCGTGGGAGGTCGACCAGTGCGGCTACGTTCCGGCTCACGTTCCCGTAACGCTCACCATGGCGGAGCGCCTGGACCAAGACGGCCCGGATTCGCATGACGCTGCTATGCCCCAGGCCGGCGTTCCGTTTGGCCCGGAGAAAGGCATCAACGTCATCGGGGGACAGATCGCGCAGGCGCCGTGTACCGAGGGCTGGCTTGATGTGGTGGTTAACCGCCCATCGGTAGTTGTCGACGGTATTGGGCGAAGAAACCCTCAACGGGACCACCTCATCGATCCAGTGGTCGAGGAAGGCGCCAAGGCGTACCGCCCCGCTCGGTGCGGGTTGCCCATCGACCGCCGCCCGCTGGAGCGACCGAAGTCGCTGACGCGCTTCGGTTTTGGTTCGCCCGGTGACCTTCCGGCGGACACGGTTCCCCGATGCGTCTCGCCCGGCGGTGTAGATCCCGACCCAGCGGCACCGGCGTTGGTCCCAAAAAATGCTCCCGTCGCCGTACGAGCGGGTCATGAGAGCCCGAAGGGCCGAAGGGGGCCGCTTGATCGGTCGAACCTCCGTCCACGATCCCCCGATACGGCCGATCTCGGGGTGTCCGGCACCCTCGTCTGGCCCCGGGTCACGCCGGTGAGATCGACCTTGACCGGCCAGCCGGGTTCTGGGCGATCTGGGAGTCGCCGGCTCAGGGTGAACCGATTACCCTCGGTCATGTCGTCACCTCTCAGTAGGTGTCGTCCATGCCCCGGGGTGTTTGCGCACCGCCGGGGCAATTTTTGGCGGTGGGAGGATACCGCTCGGGGAGCCCGTCGACATCGGAATCACCGAATCGGTTCCATCGTCCCTGGTCAGACCAATGTCACCGCGGTGATTCTCCCGATTTTGCCGATGATTCGCTTTTGGAAAAGGGGCGATTCGCGCAAGAGTCCCCGCGGTGACAACTTCCGGGCGTGCGGTCACGCTCCCGGCTTCTCTGACTCGGCACCCAGTCGCTCGACGGCCGTCGAGACGGCACGGGGGTCGATGTCACAGCCGATGAATCGGCGGCCGGCCCGAAGCGCGGCCACTCCGGTAGTCCCCGAACCGACGAACGGGTCACAGATCACCTCGCCAGGGCTCGAACAATTCTCCACCAACCTCGAGAAGGGTTCGAGGGCTTGCTGCCAGGGGTGGAGATCCTTTGCCGGCACCTTGGTGCTCAGTATCGTGTCCTGGACCCAACCCCGCGGCTGATAGGGACCGGCAGAGAAGAAGAGCACCTGTCGGAAGGCTGCCCGGAATCGGTGCACCCGGATAGACGTGTGTCGCCCGGGCTGGAAGACCGCCCCGCTCCACACGTAGTGCAGGTGCTCGGAAAGCCGCTGGATCTCCTCGGGAAGGGCCAGCTTGCCGACGTAGCAGACCAAGAGGCGCCCCGGCCGAAGCACCCGGGCACAGAAGGCGCCGAGGTCCGAGAAGAAGGGGAGTGCCTCATTCGTGTATGGCGGGTCGGTGAGCATGAGGTCAACCGAGCGCTCGGGCAGATCGAAGTGCCGAATATCGGCGCAATCGATCCGCCAACTGGGCCCGGTTGTCGAGCTGCCATCGGGTGCCACGCTGGTCGCCAGACGCGTCTCGCGTGCCCGGGCTTCGGCCCGTCGGAGATCGATGGTACGAGGCGGCGCGGCGTCGCCGAGCTGCCCAAGCGCCTCGAGCGCTCTGTGCTCGTCGCGTTGGGTCTGGACCACGATGCTTGAAGGCGGCTCCAATCGCGTCGGTTGGTATCGCTTGCCGTCGGCACCCTCGACGTGAGCAGGTGGCACATCTGTGCCAACTGCTAGATCCCGGGCCACGGTGGCATGGCTGACACCCAGCAACTCGGCGATTCGGCGATGGCTCCAGCGTCGTCTGCGGAGGCCGGCCACCAGCGCTGACCGGTCCTTCGGATCGAGATGCCTCCGACTGAGATTCAGGCGAAGCGCGTGTGCGATCTTGGAGTCCTCGTCTGGAAATCGACGCACCACCCTCGGGTACTGGGGGAGTCGCACGCCTTCGGCCCGTAGTTCTCGCCACGCGCGGAGCCGGTGGTGCCCGTCGAGGACCTGGCCCAACTCGTCGACTTCGACAGGCACCAGCACGCCGCGCTCCGCGATGTCGGCCTTCAGTGCCGCGAACTGCTCGGGAGATAGCTCCGGCAAGAGCTGGTAGGTCACCGAAGGTCCTCTTCGGTCAGGTTTCTGACCTTCCCATTGGCCAGTGTGGACAGTTCCAAGGGTCTGTCCACACTGGCCGCAGAATCGCTGTTTTCCCTGATGGGTCCAGTTGGGACACCGTCGGGCGATTCGTGGACTCTCGCCGCCGTGTCCACACTGGGAAGTTCCTGATCGTCTCGAGCCCAATACCATCGGGCAGGGAAGTCGGTCGTCAAGCGAGGCTTAAGGCCGGCAAGCCGGGCTGCTCTTTGGATGGTCTTCTCGCCGACCGAGAAACCAGCAGCCGCGACCATTGCTCTGCCCTCTGCGACGAGAATGGCATCCCTCTCCGTGGCCCGCCCCAAGAAGTCCGCGATCTGTGCGGACTGGGACCGCTCAGCCTCGCTGACCGGGTCTTTCAGCAGATCGTTCGCCCGGTATTGCACCTGTTGACCCCACCTGATCCGTGAGGTCCTGGAAGTGCCAGCAGACACGATTCGGTAGCCGATCGACGGCGCGTGGGGTGCAAGGTTCGACTTCGTCACGGCGAGCACGCAGCGGCGTTCGGTGGGGTCCTCTGGGTCCACGGCCACCAGGAGTGCCACTCGGGCCAGCGCAACCACGGCTATCGACCCGCCACCTCGGTAGATGGCGTTCTTGCCGCCCGATTTATTGAGGTGCCGGAGAAGCAGGATCGCGCAACCAGTCTCTTTGGCGATACGAGCGAGGGCATCCAACGCGGTTCTCATGTCCTGCTCTTGATTCAGTCTGTAGCCGGGAGTGAGAAACGAAGCGAGCGGGTCCAAGATGACCAACTTTGCGCCTAGGCGGATGATTTCTTTCTTCAGGTAGGCGGCATGCTTTGGCGTGCTCCACTGTTCCTCCGAAGCCGATGTCCCTGACTGGTTGGGTACCTCGCACATGAAATGCACCCGCTTGTGGTTTCCTCCGGCAGCACGAACCCTCGGAAGGATCGTCTTAGATGGGTCGTCCTCGGCGCTAGCCACGATCACATCGGCACAGCCGTCGATGTCTGAGCGGGTACCGTCGGGCATCGGTTTGCCGGTGGTGACTCGAGCAGCAAGGTCAGCCGCGATGGTGGACTTTCCGAGATCCGGATCTCCACCAAGCTCTGTGAGCGCGCCGAGAACTACGTAGTTCAGCCACAACCATTGGACATCGCTGGGCACCACGTCCGCTAAGGGTTTCGTTAGGTAGTAGGGCTCAGCCGCATGGGCCGGACGGTGCCCTTGCCCGATCGGATCGTCCTGGCGCAGGGTGTGATCAGGCTCCTCCGAGTCGGCTCCCAACGAGCGCAAATGCCACCGAGCGAGAATCTCGTTCATGCGATGGCTTCGGTCGGGCGTCATTTTTCGTCAGACCTGGTCTGCTGGGACCGGGCGTCGACGGCATCGGCAACGAACTGGTCGATGGCCGACACCGGCACGCGCCGTGCCCGTCCGATCGTGATTGTTCGAAGTCGGCCGGTCCGAACCAGTGCGTAGAAGGTGGGCCGACTGATCCGGAGCTGGGCGCACGCCTCAGCAACCGTGAGCAGCCGATGGGAGTCGGGGGCAGCGGTCATAAGGACAGGTGCTACCAGCCCATGACCAATAAGCAGCGAACTTTGTGAAATGTGGACTTGGATAGAGTAAGAATCTGTCGCCGACCCTGGTAGAAAGGCTGATGTGCCGTCATCCACTGGGTCAGACCTACTCGAATGCCGGCGGCGTGCTGGGCTTAGTCTGCGAGGAGCCGCCACTCGGGTCGGCATCGGAGCCGACACCCTGCGGCGCTATGAGGTGGGTACGCGTGTGGCTCCGAGTGACGTCGTCGGGAGGTTGAGAGCCCTTTACGGTGGCCCGTCACCGGCCGAGAGGGTCAGGCGGCGAGTGGGGGAGGGCGGACGGACCGAACGCGAGCTTCTGGCGGTTATGACTGGTCCGTCCGAGCGCCGGGCGCTTCGCCAGATGCTCGGTTCGGGCGAGCTAAGGACGTTCCCCGTCGAACGCGTCAACGCTCGAGGTCGGGCGTACGTGCGATCTGGAGTCTTCTCTGGCTCACGGCCGTCCGGACTTGATCGGATGGCCCCGGTGGTCGATCGCGGTGGAGATCTCGCAGAGGCTCGGCGGGTTCTTGGGCTCTCGGCCGCCGAAATGGCTGGTCGCCTATACGTTGCGCTCTCGACCTATCAGGGCTGGGAGGCGACGCAACCTCCGAGAGGGAGACTGCGACAGATTGCGGCCGTGCTCGGCGAGGCGCCTTCAGGCGAACAGCTGCGACGATTGAGACACGGGGCCGGTTGGTCTCTCAAACACCTCGGCGAGCGCGTTGGGGTTCGGTTGGTCACGGTGCAAGCTTGGGAGAAGGGACGCCGGCCAGTTCCTTCTGCGCGGTTGTCGGTGGTCCTTGCTGCGTGTGCGGAGATGGCTCAACTCGAGGGAGCACCGCTCCGAGAGCGAACGGAGCGGATTGTCGATTGCGTGGAACGCGAACCGGGCATCTCGGTCGCTGCCATCCGGCACCGGTTTCGTAGGAGGCAGGACGGTCAGAACCGAATGGATCCGAAGACTAATAGGGCGATCAAGCTGGCCCAAACCTCCGGGCTCGTCGTTATTGAGAAGGTCGTTCAGCTCGACAGCAATGGACGACCCAAGGCCATCCAGTGTGCGTATCCGAAGGCGGCCCGTCGTGGTCGGAGAGCACCTAAGTCGCCGAAGTTGACGGGCGATCAACTGGGCGCCGAGCGGGTTCGACTTGGGTTGACGCAGGATGAACTGGGCGCGCCGCTTGGGTTAAGCAGCGCCTGGGTGGCAGTACAAGAGCGGAAGAAGGAGGCGTCAATCTCGCCGCACTGGACTCCCCGAGTCCTTGAAGTGTTGGAAGATTTGGCGAAGGGACCCACCCGGGACGAGAGAACCGGGCAGCAGGTACTCAGTGTGGCTAAAGAGCATCCGGGCATTTCGCTCTGGCGTCTGAGGCAGTCTCTTGGGCACGGAAAAGGAGTGATCCGAGCGGTCGACTCGCTGGTAGCGGCTCAAGTGATTTCTTGGGGTACCGGTTGGGATTCGTGTGGTCGTGCTCATCGTGCGCTGTACGTGGCGGGCGAGGCGCCCGATCTAGGGGCACTTGAGCCGTTTAGAAGCGGTGAACTTCGGCAGCTTCGGAGGGATCGAGGCCTGACCGCCGCAGAGCTGGGTGAACGGATTGGCGTACGCGGCAATACGGTGACTCGTTGGGAGACATGTGCTAGAAGGATTCCGCCCCACCGGATCGAGCAGTTGAGATCTAGCTTAGGTAGCGGTCCAGAATGTTGAGCCGTCGACTCCGGATCCAGTACACAGCGGGAACTCGCGCCGGTGTCCTACGAGTTGTCGTTATGCCGATGGTCCGTTCGGGGTCGTCGTGTCGAGGTCCTCGGTCATGATCATTTCCACGAAAGCGTCCACCAGGCTGCTGCTGTGATCGCCCCCGAAGGCACTGAACACGATGTCAAGGCCCTGGCGGATGCGCGCCCGTCGCGCGTCGATGGAATCCTGGTTAGCAATCCCTGAACGTACATAAGCGGCAAGTTCTTGAAGCGCACGAATCGAGGATGGTATGCGAGCGGGATGCATAGTACGCAGCATGCCTTTAACGCCAACGGACACAACGACGGGTGCAACATGTGACCAGTGCCAATCAGCGAAAGCGTTGAAGAGCTTTCGATCGGGTTGTTCCGGTTCAGAAAGCAGCGTTGCAAGTAGACCAACGCAGGCGTCGCTCACATGAGCGGGGCTGCGTTTGGCCCACGGAAACTCGGGCTTGCGCAGGAGCCGATCATTCGCGTCGACGTGGCGAAGAATTGCCAGGCCCCCACCGTGAGCGAAAAGGGTCGATACTGGCCGGTAAACCCTCTCGTAAAGTTGCTTACCGCCAGAAGGGCCGCCTGCACTCTGGATCTCTTCCAAAAGCTTGTCGAGGGCCTCAATCCGGTGAGGTGATCCGACGAGGCTCACTGCGTCGGCGTTCGCTTGCTCGCTCAGGGCGCCCAGATTGACCAGGTAGGCAGTCATGTTGCCGAAGGATCTTGCGTTGTCGGCCCTCATGCGCTTGATTGCGTCGGGGACAAAGAGGCAGAACATGCCAGTGATGCACGTGTCGATGGAGGTACGCGCGAGCAACACGGCGCTTTCGTGCTGATGTAACCGTGAACTACGCCTCGTTTGTTTTTCGAGGTCGATCAGTCGAAGAAGAGCGAGTTGGGCAGCGTCATGAGAGGTCGCCTCAAGCCCCGGCCATGCTTTGAGGTTGATCAGTATTCTCGCCGCCCGATGTACTCGGTGGCGTCGGATTGGGTCATACACAGGCAGATACGGTCGGAGCAGAGCTTGCAACAGTCGGAATCCCCCTTTTGTCGACGGGCTAAGTCCCACGGGTCCCCCCAATTTCCTTTACTCCAGCGTCAGATCGTTTGGCCTACGTTCCCAAAGCCAGCTCAACCAAGTGTGACAGGACGGTCCTCTTTGCTCTGCGGAAGATAAGTCAATCTGATTCGGCACATCCGCTGGACCAGCTGGCACAATGGGTGTGATGGTTCCTACCAGCCAGGTCGCTCTTGGGATCCTTCTTGTCGCAATCGCGCCCGGGTACATCACGGTTGCGGCCTGGGCGAGGGCGCGTACATGGAAGGGCCCCTCAAGTGACTTGCGAACGATTATTCAGGCACTAGTCCTCAGCGCGGTGGTTCAGGCGGTTGTCGCGCCGCTAACGGTCTTCTGGATTCTCCCGGTTCGGACGTCATTGGCAAGCCACCCGTGGCGCATCACAGTCTGGATAGTTCTCTCGGTGATTGTGGTTCCCGTCGTACTTGGCCTCGGAGCTGCGCGAGTAACAGACAAGTTGTTTGATCCATCTGCCATTGTCGTGAAGGGCAGATTCGCTGAATGGCTTAACAGGATCGTGCCGGCCACCACGCCTCCGACCGTCTGGGACTGGCTCTTTAAGGCCGATCGCTTTCCCGAAAGTGGTTTCTTAGTGGTCGACTTTGACGATGGCACGAGAGTTGCCGGCGCATTCGCCAAGGACTCAATGGTTCTGACTTCCCCCGAAGTGCACGGCATCTACCTTGAGCGGGAGTGGACTCTTGATGAAGACGGCGACGTGCAAGGGGAACTGCCGGGAACAGGTGGACTTCTCATTCCGAGTACCGACAATGTCCGGTGGGTGCGTATCCTGAAGAGCAGCGACCCATAACCCAAGGAGAGGGTTCACATGACTCGTAGACGGTCTGACCAGGAAGAGAGGGGCGACCGGGGAACGGTCAAGAAGGGGGCTGCTGTGGGTCGGGGAGAACCGCCGACGGCGCCGCCGCCCTCCAGGCAATCGCCTGAACCTGGCCAAACTTCTGCCCGCCCCGTGGCTCCAGCGACAACGGAGAATCGGTAGCGCAGTGCCGGCCAAGCATCCAGCTGGAAAGGCTCCGAGGAAGGGCCAGACGTCAACACAAAAGCCAGCGCCTGCCCAGCCTCCCAAACGCTCTCCCAGACCATCGGGTGGGGGATCGAGCGGTCACCCCTTTGGAATGTCCTCGGGCAGGGGTTCGGCGCCGTCGAAACCCCCACCGACGGCGCCCAAAAGATCTGGTGACAGCGGGAGCCGCGGTGCAAAGCCGGGGCGCGGTCCGGCACCCTCGGTGCCCCCACCGAAGCCCGGTGGCAAGTAGATCCACGGCAGACCGCGAGCGGTCTTTGGCTTTGCCAGTCACGGCGATCGCGCTGTAAGAGAGTTCGACGCCACGACCTGGCGTACTGGGTCGCTCTCCAGCGTCCCCTGGTAGTTCGCTAACCGTGGCAGTGGACCCGCTCGCCAGGAGCACCGATGCCCTATTTTGCAGGGTGTGGGAGGAACGTTGGACCCGGCTGATCTGCGAGAACGACTACAGGCATTCGTCGACTGGCGAAAGAACCATCTCACTGGGGATGAAAAGGGTGAGGCCCAACTCTTCCTCGAGCGGCTGTTTCTCGCATTCGGCCACGCCGGCCTGAGGGAAGCTGGAGCCACCCTTGAGAAGCGTGTGGCCAAGCGTTCTGCGGGCGGAACGGCGTTTGCTGATCTCGTCTGGAAGCCACGCCTGTTGCTGGAGATGAAGAAGGCTAAAGAACCACTGGGAAGGCATTACCAGCAAGCATTCGAGTACTGGATTGATCTCGTGCCGGATCGTCCCCAGTACACGGTGCTGTGTAACTTCGATGAATTCTGGATTTACGATCTCAACAAACAGCTCGACGATCCAGTTGATCGGGTCGATCTTGTCGATCTGCCGAAGCGTTGGGAAGCCCTCGGGTTCATGCTTCCAGTACAGGTGCGGCCGATCTTTCGTAATGACCTCGAGGCAGTAACTCGCGAGGCGGCAGCGACCCTGGTTCGCGTTGCGAATTCGATCATGGACCGAGGAATATCCAGGGACCGAGCCCAGCATTTCGCGATGCAGTGCCTGGTCGCGATGGTGGCGGAGGACATTGGCCTCTTGCCCAGGCACCTCTTCGCCGAGGCGATCGAGCAGAGTGTCGATGGTGGGAGTTCGTATGACCTGATCTTCGGTCTGTTCGAAGAAATGAACCGAAGCGGCGCTACGCCGGCAGGCCGATACGAAGGCACTCCGTACTTCAATGGGGGCCTCTTTCGTCTGACTGAGCCATTCGATCTCTCGCTCGCGGAGCTTGTGGCACTACACGAGGCCGCGTCGTATGACTGGTCAGCCGTTCGGCCGGAGATCTTCGGCACTCTGTTCGAACAAAGCATGGGAAAAGACGAAAGGCATGCCTTCGGCGCTCATTTCACGAGCGGTGCCGACATCCTTCGAGTGGTGCTGCCCACGATCGTTCGGCCCTGGCGGGAGCGGATCGAAAGTGCCTCAACGCTCCGTGAACTCGGGAAAGTAGAGACCGATCTTCTGCAATTCCGAGTTCTGGATCCCGCGTGCGGATGCGGAAACTTCCTCTATATCGCCTACCGAGAGTTGCGCAAGCTGGAAAAGCAAATCCATTCGCGGATTGCCACGATGACAAGACGACGCACGAGGACGGGCCCTCTAGGTACGGCCGCCCTTTCGTTCGTTCGGCCGAGCCAGTTCTTCGGCATCGATATCAACGCGTTCGCGGTCGAGATCGCAAGGGTCACACTGATGTTGGGAAAGCAGCTCGCCGCGGTAGAACTCGGAGACGAACACAACGTCCTTCCTCTCGACGACCTCGATGCCAACATCGTTGTAGGTGATGCGCTGTTTATGGACTGGCCTGACTTTGAAGTGTGTGTTGGCAATCCACCGTATCTTGGCCGTCGCCGCCTGATCCAAGAGCGAGGTGCCGAATACGCACACGCTCTTGCTGAGCGGTACCCGGATGTTGGAGGAGTGTCCGACTACGTCGCCTATTGGTTCCGGAGGGCTCACGACCTTCTTCCCGCAGGAGGTCGTGCCGGGCTTGTTGGCACCAACACAATCCGGCAGACCGACACGAGGAAAGTGAGTCTCGACTACGTCATCGACCACGGTGGCACCATCACTGATGCCTGGTCCAGCCTCGATTGGTCGGGTGATGCCGCTGTCTACGTTTCGATCGTCAACTGGATCAAGGGACCGTGGGCAGGGGAGCGCACACTGTGGTTGGAGGAAGATCGACGAAAGGTCATCATTCCTGAAATTACTGGCGATCTATCTGAGAATCTGGACCTTCGATCGGCAATAGACCTGCGAGCGAATGCCCGCCCAAAAGTGTTCTTTCAAGGTCAGACACCTGGAGATACAAAGGGCTTCGTTCTGACAGATCTTGAAGCCGAGGGACTTATTCATCGCGACCCAAGAAGCCGGTCGGTGATCTACCCCTACATCATCGGTGACGAGCTGCTCCATAAGAACCGGCCCGGACGCTGGGTCATCGACATCGCAGCAAGGGATGCAACGGAGGCGAAGGCTCTTGCTCCTGCGGCTTACGACCGGTTACGAGCGCTGGTTCTTCCAGATCGTGAACAGAAGGCTGCGAAAGAGGCTGAAGCAAACGCTCAGATCTTGACAACAAGCCCGAATGCCAGACTCAACTGGCACCATCGTAACTTTCTTGACCGGTGGTGGCAGCATTCATATCGGCGTGAGGATTTGCTCGAATCCATCGCAGGTCTGGATCGATACATCACAGTCTCGCGTGTGGCTTCCGAGAATCGCCGACCCGTCTTTGTCTTCACATCCACTGACATCCATGCGAGTGATGCCGTGCAGTGCTTCTCTTTCGATGACGACTACTCCTTTGGGGTGCTCCAATCTGGTCTTCACGAGCGGTGGTTCAGGAGTCGGTGTTCGACCTTGGAAGAGCGGCTCCGATACACCTCGAAGACGGTGTTTGGTTCGTATCCATGGCCGCAGGATCCGTCTGAAGAGAGTGTGACTGAAGTAGTCACAGCCGTCGCCGAGATCTTGGCGGTCCGTCAGGGGAGGATTCGGCTCGGGCTTTTGCTTGCTGATCAGTACAACTCGTTGAATGAACCTGGTAAAAATGCCCTGCGAGACGCTCACGCGCGGCTCGACGCTGCCGTGCGGGGTGCCTACAGGTTTGATGACACCGAAGACGTCGTAGATCGATTGCTCGAATTGAACGCCGAGTTGGCTGCTCGGGAGGCTGCTGGCAGAGCGATTCGTGGTCCCGGTGGCAACGAACTCAAGGGGATTCGGGTAACCAACGACTGCGTCCAAGCTCCAAGCTTGCCTGATTGAGCGGTCTCTGTGTGACGCTCTGGAAGCTCATCGTCACCCGTTAAGCATTCGTCACTTAGCCTGCCAGAGCGCTCGGGTTTCCGCGTCGGTAGGGAGCAATGTAGGGAGCCATTCGTCGACTTACGTCCGCGTTCACCCACTTACACCCATTGTCATCAAACCGGCTCTGACCTGCCATCCATTGCCGTCCACTTACACCGAGTTACAAACCGACGTCGCATGACACGCAAGGGGTCACAGGTTCAAGTCCTGTACGGCCCACGCTCTGACCAGCGTCTTCTGGTCCTAGAGTGTTCGACAGTGGTGAAGTGCAGCAACCAGGTGCAGCAACCCGATTCCC
>Ga0182024_10014997_pt1 | contig 14909 bp, 11 predicted proteins | sample P32metaG_FD_120480 | JGI IMG/M metagenome (GOLD analysis project Ga0182024, IMG submission 120480) | Permafrost microbial communities from Stordalen Mire, Sweden - P3-2 metaG (Illumina Assembly) | ecosystem: Environmental > Terrestrial > Soil > Wetlands > Permafrost | place: Sweden: Stordalen... | reverse complement strand
GGCTACGCCCACGTCGGCCTGGGCCAGGGCCGGGGCGTCGTTGGAGCCGTCGCCGCACATGGCCACCAGCCGGCCCTTCTGCTGCTCGTCACGGATCAGGCGCAGCTTGTCCTCCGGCGTCGCCTCGGCCAGGAAGTCGTCGACCCCCGCCTCCGAGGCGATGGTGGCGGCGGTGACAGGGTTGTCGCCGGTGATCATCACCGTGCGCAGCCCCATGCGGCGCAGATCCGCGAAGCGCTCCTTCACGCCGGGTTTGACGATGTCCTTGAGGTGGATGACGCCCATGAGCTTGCCGTTTTCGGAGCAGGCGAGGGGCGTACCGCCGGCCCGAGCGATGCGGTCCACTGCCGCGGCGACTTCGGTGGGAACGTCCTGCGCGGCGAGGCCGGAGAGCTTGTAGATCGCGTCCACGGCGCCTTTGCGCCAGCTTCCCGAAGCGGCGTCCAGACCCGAGACCCGGGTCGTGGCGCTGAAGGGGATGGAGGTCGAGTCCGCGGGCGCCGTCTCGACTAGGCCGTGCCGCTCGCGGGCCAGTTCCAGGATGGACCGGCCCTCCGGGGTCTCGTCGGCCAGGGAGGCCATGACCGCGGCGCGCAGGGCGCGGTCGTCAGGCACGCCGGGGGCCGGGATGACTTCGGTGGCCATGCGGTTGCCGAAGGTGATGGTGCCGGTCTTGTCGAGCAGAAGGGTGTCGCAGTCACCCGCAGCTTCCACGGCCCGCCCGGATGTGGCCAGCACGTTGAACTTCAGCAGCCGGTCCATGCCGGCGATGCCGACGGCCGATAAGAGGCCGCCGATGGTGGTGGGGATCAGGCAGATGAACAGGGCGCCCAGGATCAGCGGATCCAGGTGAACGCCGGAATACTGTCCCAATCCCAGCAGAGTGGCGACGGCGATCATGAACACCAGGGTGAGGCCGGCCAGGAGCACGGTCAGGGCTATCTCGTTGGGCGTCTTGCGCCGGTTGGCGCCCTCGACCATGGCGATCATGCGGTCGAGGAAGCTGGTCCCAGGTCCCGAAGTCACCCGCACCTTCAGCCAGTCGGAGACGACCGTCGTGCCGCCGGTCACCGCCGAGCGGTCGCCGCCGCTCTCGCGGATCACCGGCGCCGACTCGCCGGTTATGGCCGACTCATCCACCGAGGCGACGCCCTCGATGATCTCGCCGTCGGCGGGTATCACTTCACCGGCCTTAACCAGCACGGTGTGCCCCGGGAGGAGTTCGTGCGCCGGCGTGGGAACGGTGAGGTCCGTCGTTGGGTCAACAATGAGATTGGCCTTGGTGGTGACGCGGGCGGCGCGCAGGCTGTCGGCGGCCGCCTTGCCGCGCCCTTCGGCCACGCTCTCGGCGAAGTTGGCGAACACCACGGTGATCCACAGCCAGGCCGCAATCTGGACGGCAAACCACGGGCTGACCCCGGCGCGGAAGGCGGCGATGGCCGAAACGGTGGCCAGAACGGCCACCACTTCGGTGGCCAGGATGACCGGGTTGCCGGTGAGCTTGCGCGGATCGAGCTTGACGAAGGCGTCGAGCCCGGCGCGCCTGAGGATCGGGCCTTGCGCGACGGCGGCGGTGACGGCGGAAGCCATGGGTTTGAGCTTTCCTTTTATCTAAGAAGAGATCAGCGCGCGGTCACGGCGAGCATCTGGAAGTGCTCGACGATCGGGCCCAGGGCGAGGGCGGGGAAGAACTGCAGGCCGCCCAGGATGATCACCACCCCGACCAGCAGGGCGACGAACAGCCCGCTGTCGGTGGGCAGGGTGCCGGCGGTGGGCGCCAGCTTGGGCTTGACCACCAGCGAGCCGGCTACCGCGAGGACAGGAATGGCGTAGCCATAGCGGCCGACGGCCATGGCGATCCCCATGGTGGTGTCCCACCAGTAGTTGTTGCCGGTGAGACCCCCGAAGGCGGAGCCGTTGTTCTCTGTGGCGGAGCTGTAGGCGTAGAGAATCTCCGACAGGCCATGCGGACCCGAAGCCGCCAGCGCCTTCAGGGCGGCCGGCAGGACCGCCGCCACGGCGGCAAAACCCAGGATGGAGACGGTCAGGATCAGGGCCGAGAGCATGACGTACTTGACCTCGCGCGCCTCGATCTTCTTGCCGAGGTATTCGGGCGTGCGGCCGACCATCAGTCCGGCCACGAACACCGCCAGCAGCGCCATGTGGACCATGTCGTAGAGGCCAGAGCCGGCCCCGCCGGGCGCGAGTTCGCCCAGCTCGATCAGGAACATGGCCACGCCCCCGCCGGCCGGCGTCAGGCTCTCGTGCTGGGCGTTGATGGCCCCGTCGGAAATGCCGGTGGTCACCGCGGCGAAGAGAGAGCTGGACGCCGCGCCGAAGCGGACCTCCTTGCCTTCCATGTTGGGCGTGGTCTGGACGTGGGCCGCCATCTGCGCCGGCGTCGGCTGGGTTTCGGCCGCGTAGATCGCCACGATGCCACCGCCCAGGATGATCATCATCGCCACGAGCAGGGCGCGCGCCTCCTTTTTGGCGCCGGCGACGATGCCAAAGGCGATGACGCAGGCCAGCGGGATGACCAGCATGGCGACGATCTCGATGAGGTTCGTCAGGCTGTTGGGATTTTCGTAAGGATGGGCCGAGTTGGCGCCGAAGAAGCCGCCGCCGTTGGTGCCCAGCTGCTTGATGGCCTCCTGACTCGCCACGGGGCCCAGCGCGATCGCCTGCTTGGCGCCCTCGAGGGTATGGGCGTCCACGTGGCCGAGAAGGGTTTGCGGAATGCCGAGCGCCGCCAGAGCGAGACCCACGACGATCGACAGGGGCAGCATGATGTAGAGCGTGTTGCGGACCAGGTCGGCCCAGAAGTTGCCCAGGGTCTCGCCGCGGTTGGCCGCGAAGGCCCGCGCCAGGGTGGCGGCCACCGCCATGGCCATGACCGGCGAGACGAAGTTGTGCACCGTGAACCCGGCCATCTGCGAGAAATGGCTGGTGGCGCTTTCGCCCGAATAGAACTGCCAGTTGGTGTTGGAGACGAAGCTGATGGCGGTGTTGAAGGCCAGATGGGGGTCCATGCCGGCGAAACCCTGCGGGTTCAGCGGCAGGACGTTCTGCAACCGCAGGATGGCGTAAAGCAGCACGAAGCCGACCGCGTTGAAGGCCAGCATGGCCAGCGCATAGGTCAGCCAGGTCTGCCCCTTCTTCGGATCGACGCCCGAGGCGCCATAGAAGACGCGCTCCACCGGCTTCAACACCGGGTCGAGCCAGGTGGACTGGCCTTGCCAGATGCGCGCCATATAGAGGCCGAGCGGCCAGCCTATGGCCACGGCGAGGCCGATCGTGAAGACGATCTCGGCCCACCCCTGAATGTTCATGGTGGTTTCCGCTTGTTGTTCTAGAATCTGTCGGGATGCAGAAGGGCCGCCAGCATGTAGACGGTGATGACGATCGCGCCCGCCGCGTAGATGAGGGTGACGATCATGATCAGATGGTCCTCAGGTAGGCGCCATAGAGACCGAAGGCCGCGAACAGGGCCACGCCGAGGGCGATGAAGACGACATCCATGAGAAGCTCCGAATCTTCGAAGATCAAAAATAGGCACGAGGGCCGTAAAAGGTCCCCGCGTGATCACGGTGAGGCGGATAAACGAATCATAAACTCGCAACCCCCACGCGGGCGTTCGCGCTTGTCCTCGCGTTTGGAACGGATGGCCGCGGCGGGTATTGTCACAAGACGCGCACCCTGGAGCACAGCGATGACCGCGACACCAACTACTCCCAAGAACGACGGATCGCAGCCGGGCGTGATGGGCGACGGGACCGAGGAGCAGAACCTCGGTCAGCCGGGAAACCCGAAGGCGCGGATCACCGAAGACGAGGTGCGCGAAGCCTTCGGCAAGAAGCCCGCCCAGGCGCCTCGCAAGCCCTGATCGAAGCGGGCTGTCAGGCCGGGTTTGCGAGAAGCTCACGCGAGGGGTCCGACGGCGCCGCCGTGATCTCCGCCTGTCGCACCGCGTCCAGCGCCCGCTGGATTACCGCCGCGTCCGCCCCCGGTCGCACGCCCTCCACGGTGAGCGTCCTTCGCCAGGCGCGGGCCCCGGGCCGGCCGTGGAAGAGCCCCAGCATGTGGCGGGTCATGGCCGCCAGATGGGTTCCGCCGCTGAGTTCGCGACGCACGTGCGGCAGATAACGCTCCACCGCCTCGGTGGGCGTCGGTCCCGCTTGCGCATCGCCGAACAGTCGAGCGTCCGCGTCGGCCAGGATGGCCGGCTGGTGGTAGGCGGCGCGTCCCAGCATCACCCCATCCACCAGCGCCAGATGCGCCACGGCCTCGTCCAGCGAGGCGATCCCGCCGTTCACGACGATGGTCAGCCCCGGTCGCTCGCGCTTCAGGCGATGGACCAGAGCGTAATCGAGCGGCGGGACGTCGCGATTCTCCTTGGGCGACAGGCCCGTCAGCCACGCTTTGCGCGCGTGCACGATCACCGTCCGCACGCCGGCGGCGGCGACGAGATCGACGAGCCTGAAAAGGCTCTCTTCGGGCGCCTGGTCGTCCACCCCCAGCCGGCACTTGACCGTGGCTGGAACCTCGACCGCCGCGCCGATCGCCGCCATGCATTCGGCGACGAGATGCGGCTCGGCCATCAGGCACGCGCCGAAGCGGCCGCTTTGCACCCGATCGGACGGGCAGCCGACATTGAGGTTGATCTCGCGATAGCCGAGGTCTTCGCCGATGCGGGCGCAGGCCGCCAGCTCGGCTGGATCGGACCCGCCGAGCTGAAGCGCCACCGGCTGTTCGATCGCATCGAAGGCCAGCAGACGGGCCCGATCACCGTGCAGGATCGCGCCGGTGGTCAGCATCTCGGTATAGAGCCGCGCCCGCCGCGTCAGCACCCGATGAAGGGCCCGGCAATGCCGGTCGGTCCAGTCCATCATGGGGGCCACGCATAATCGGTGACCAACCAATTGATTTTTCGGGATATTTTCCGTCACGGCGGCGTCGATGTCCGACTGAACGGATTCTCGCGGGATTTCATGCATTTACGATACGGCGTGTGCAACCGCCGATATCGCTTCTGGCCTCCCTGCGTTTCGGTGAAATACGCCATTTTCGCCCACTCGACGCCTTCGTTGAACCGTGTCTGCACTGCGGTGATGACCCCCGCATTCCAGATCCAGCGGGTGCGTCGGAGGCGACGACCAAGATTCTCGCGACTGTCACCGAACCATCAGCCGCTGAGTGACCACCGCGCCAGCGGGACATGGCGCGTCTGGCCGAGCAAGCTGTGCACCAGGATGAACTCTTTCACGGTCCAGCGGATCGGCTCCACGGCCCGCTCCTCGACCTGGGTATCGTCATAGAGCAGGGTCACATGCGGCGTGAACTGCGATGCGACCGGGCGACCGACCCTGGCCCGGGTGATCGCCGCGGCGAGATCACGCTGAAATTTCATCAGTTCGGCGAGACCGTCGGTGCCGCGCAGGACGAGCGGCCGATTGCCCGGCCGGCCGGAAAAACTCGCCACCCGGTCGAATTCGACTTCAAACGGACTCACCCTAACCGTGGCCGCCGCGTCGCGGATAGCGGCGACCACCTGCGGCGGCAGGCCGGCATAGTCGCCGATGTGATGCAGGGTGATGTGCAGACGGTCCGGCGCAAGCGGTCTGCCTCTCAGGTTAAATTCTTTCCGCAGGCTCTGAGACAGGCTAGCGGCCCGTTCGGCCGCATTCGGGTCAAGGAAAGCTCCGAGGAACAATCGATCCGTCGGCGAGAACGGCGGCGGCGGTTCAAAGCCAGGAAAGGATGGCTGGTCAGGCATGGGTAACCCTAACTCCGGACTTGGCCCCCTGGAACGCAGGCGGACCCGCTTGGGGAGGTTTTCGTCGGACAGCGACAGACCGACCTCATCGTGACTGAAAGCGGCCAGTTCGCCCAAGCCATTCAGCAAACCGAGCGCCTGGAGCACAGCCGCGTAGGTGCCCATGGCGACCATCGGATCTCCGACCTCGACTTTTTGCAGCGTCTGGCGGGTCGTGAAGGCCCGCTCGGCGAGGATCGCCATGGTGAGTTGGCGACGCCGGCGCGCATTGCGGATATCCTCGCCGAGCTTGCGAAGTTCGCGATGGGTGGTGATCGAAGGGCGATGGGCGAGGGGCATAATGTTATCTTTAGATGGCGTTATCCAGATTTAATGTCATGAGTGAATTACATTAAGCTCGTTCTGGTGGCGAGTCTAAAAATGGCTTCGCGTTCGGCCCTGTCCGGGCGGCGGAAGGCACAGTTTCAGCACACGCTGAAATAGCGCCGTCCGGTGAAACCCGGCTGCCAGGTCAGTTGCAAACAGCCGAACGCTATGGCGCGTGTCGGCGCGCCGCAGCGTGCTCGCCATGCTCGAACGCGTCGGCAAATTGGTCAAGTTCTGACGGGCTCATGCCGAGGCCACGGCCCACGGCGCGCCATTGCGATACGGCCTGCTCGACCGCCCCAAGGATCTCGCGCGCTCGGGGCGGGGCGATCCGAAAATAGGGCAGAACCGACATCAGCGCCTCGATCGTCGCTTCGGGTCCCGTGTCCTCCGAGACCCAGGTCTTCAGCTCCCCGGCTCGCTCGGGGAACGGATTGACATCAAAGGCGGGCGAGAGCCGCCACTGACCCCGGTCGACGTGCAGGAAACCATGGTTGCGCAGATGGTCGTCGACATTGGTGATGAGGATGGAGAAGGCGATCCGCCGCCACAGTTCTTCGGTGTCGGCTTGAGGCGACGCCCCGTAGGCTCTCAGGGCGTCAACGATCTCGGTGTAGGCATGCTCGCCCGCGTCGGCCTCGACACCGAGCATGGTGGCGGCGGAGACGTACATCAGCCGCCCCCCGCCGTCCGGGCGGTCAAAGCGCCGGATCACCGCCACGCTCTCTCCCTCGCTCTCGACCAGGCGGCCCTGAGCGGCGTCGATCCCAGCGGCCGTGGCCAGCCGGAGCGCCAGCACCTCGCCCTTCGTGACCGCGCGATCATCGGCCACACTCGGGAACTTGCCGATCGACAGCCGGCCGTCCGCATCGACGATGGTGCATTTCGGGCGCAAGCCGCCCAGCGAGGTGCCGCGACCTCTGAGGAAGCGCAGATCGGCGGCCGTCTCGCTGTTGGTCTCCACGGCGCGCGACGCGGATAGCAACATCCCAAGTTCGATCAGCGGCGGAGCGGTCCGTCGGCCGTCCTCGGCGGCGCGCTGGAAAACCCCGTGTTCGTCCCGAAAGCGCAGCGCGCCCACCCGGCTGACATCGTCGACGGCCAGCAGGAAGTCGAGGGCGCTCAGCGCGCCAGCGTCGCCGCCCTCCCCTGTCCTTCGCGCCTCTTGGCGCCGTTTGGCGTGGTCGCGCAGGATCACGCGGCGCGCCCAGCCGTCCGGTTCGGTGTCGGCGATCGCGCCGTGGAAAACCGAACCGTGGCGGCCCTTGCGATGAAATTGCGGGCCCGCCACCAGCGGCAGGCCGGGTTCGACCGCAAAGCGGTCCTCGGCGGCCAGCCACTCGGCGTCGTATTCGAACGCGGCGTTCTCCCGCGCGCCTTGGACGTCATAGCGAAGCGTTGCGAGGCTGCGCCCGTTGTCGCCCATGGCGATGGCGATGGTCCGCTTCATAGCGCGGTCGGCGCCTTCTTCGGCCGCACGCGCTTGGGCAGGCGGTCAGCATCGAGCAGAAGGCCGACCTCGTCGCGACGAGGATCGACGATGTCGCCGATCGCGTCGCCGAACCCCAGGACAAACAGCGCCATGGCATAGATCCCCATCGAAACGGAGGGCGCGCCCTTCTCCACCTTCAAGTAGGTGGTTTTGGCCGCTCCGACGCGCTCCGCCATCATTTCCGCGGTCAGATTGCGTTTGCGCCGTGCGGTCGCGATGTCAGCGCCGAGCTTGCCGAGCGACCGCCGCACCGCTGGGGGCAGGGATTCGAGGGTTGAGGACTGCATCATAGGTCTCATAAAATGGCCGGAATGGCTGTTTGTACCTTATATATACGACCTTATCTAGCAAAGCGTCGGCTCGATGAGCCCGATGTGGCCCAGAGCGAACGGGCGGCGCGCCTCGCGCCCAGCGTTGGACCAGCGCTAGGGTCCGACAATCACGCAGGACGCGGATAAGCAGCGCGCTATGGCGCGCGCGTGGCGCCGCCGGCGGGCTCCCGGCCGCAGTGCCGTAACGTGGCGGCCTGCGGCGGACCGGATCGACCGAAATCGTGAGAACGAAAACGAAAGAGAAGTAGAACCTTCGTGTGCAATCCGTGCACACGCTCCTTCATAACTATCTGATTTTATTAATAACTCTGTCCAATCCATCATGGGGGCGATGCACAATCTATGTGTTGGACTTGATTGCATTTTCCGTGGAAAACAATCGCTCCTACCGCCCCTTGAATCGCGCCGGTCGCTTGGCCAGGAAGGCGGATACCCCTTCGACGAAATCCTCCGTCTTGCCGGCGGCCCTCTGAGCGACGCGCTCGCGGTGGAGTTGGCCGGCCCAGTCGGAGTCCATCGAGGCCCACAGAGTCTGGCGGCTGAGCCCCAGGGAGGCGGGGCCCTCCGCCAGCGCCCGAGCCAGGGCCATGGCGGTCGCCATCAGGTCGGCGTCGGCGACGAGCCGATTGATCAAGCCCCACTCGAGGGCCCGCGCCGCCGATATCCGCTCGCCCAGCAGGGCCATTTCCATCGCCCGAGCCTTGCCGATCATCCTCGGCAGCAGATAGGTGGACCCGCCGTCGGGAACCAGGCCGATCCGGCGGAAAGCCTGCAGGAAATAGGCGGATTCGCCCGCCACGATGAGATCGCCGAGGAGGGCCAGGGAACAGCCCACACCCGCCGCCGCGCCGTTCACCGCGGTGACCAGCGGCACCGGCATTTCCCGCATATAGGTCACAAGCGGATTGTAGACGGTCTCCAGCGCCGCGCCGGCGTCGATCTTGCCGTCGCCGTCCAGATGGCCGCCGCCCGAACCGGCCTGCAAGTTGGCCCCCGAACAAAATCCACGGCCCTCGCCGGTGAGTACGAGGGCGCGGGCGGGCGAGGCGCCGAGCGCGGCCTGCTTCAGCGCGTCAAGAAGTTCGCCGGCCAGATCCACGCCGGCGGCGTTCATGGTGGCCGGATCGGCCAGGGTGATGACGGTGACGGCGTCCTCGCGCGCCACCGTGATCTTTTGATAGCTCATTGATCTTACCTCGAGCCGGGCGGCGGCCGGCGGTTCGTAGAGGCGCACAAGCCGCCGCTTCCCCTAAGGCCGTCAAGTCGACCGCGATCAGAGTTGCTTGAATTCCGCTAGGTGAACTGTGGCTTGGTGGCGCGCATGTCGAGCGAAGGAAATACGAAATGACCGAAGCGTGGATCATCGATGCGTGCCGCACCCCGCGCGGGATCGGCAAGGTGGGCAAGGGGGCCCTGGCCGACATCCATCCCCAGCAGCTTTCCGCCACGGTGCTGAAGGCCATGGCGCGGCGCAATGCGCTGAACACCGCCGAGGTGGACGATATTCTCTGGGGCACCTCCACCCAGCGCGGCAAGCAGGGGGCGGATCTGGGCCGCATGGCGGCTCTGGACGCCGGTTACGACGTTCGCGCCAGCGGCGTGACCTTGGACCGTTTCTGCGGCTCGGGGATCACCACGGTCAATCTCGCCGCCGCCTCGATCATGTCGGGCATGGAAGACCTGGTCATCGCCGGGGGCGCGGAGATGATGTCCTATACGGCCTCCACCGCCGACCCGACCTCGCCGCCGATGATGGATCAGGGCAATCTGCGCCTGCGCGCCCGCCATCCTCAGTCCCACCAGGGCGTCTGCGCCGACGCCATCGCCACCTTGGAGGGCATTTCCCGCCAGGCTGTCGACGAATTGGCCCTGGTCAGCCAGCAGCGCGCCGCTGTCGCTATCCGCGAGGGCCGGTTCAGCAAGAGCCTCGTGCCGGTTTACAAGGAAGACGGAACCCTGGCCCTGGACCGGGAGGAATTTCCGCGCCCCCAGACCACGCTCGAGGGCTTAAGCGCGCTGAAGGCCTCCTTCGCCGCCCTGGCCGAGTTCCCCCTGGATGAGGCGGGGACCACCTATGGCGGTCTCATCCGTCAGGTTTATCCGGATCTGGAGATCACCCACATCCACCATGCCGGCAATTCCTCGGGCGTGGTGGACGGGGCCGGCGCGGTCCTCCTGGCCTCGCCTGAATACGCGCGCAAGAACGGCCTGAAGCCGCGCGCCAGGGTCCTCGCCATGGCCAACATGGGCGATTCGCCCACGCTGATGCTCAACGCTCCGGTCCCGGCGGCGCGCAAGGCGCTCGGCAAAGCTGGGCTCACAGTGGACGACATCGATCTTTGGGAGATCAACGAGGCCTTCGCCGTGGTCGCCGAGAAGTTCATCCGCGATCTTGGGCTCGACCGCGACAAGGTCAACGTGAACGGCGGGGCCATGGCGCTCGGCCACCCCATCGGCGGAACAGGCTCGATGCTCATCGGGACAATCCTCGACGAACTCGAACGCCGCGACCTCAACCGGGGCCTCGTCACCATGTGCGCCGCAGGCGGCATGGCCCCGGCGATCATCATCGAGCGCCTCTAGGGCAAGGGACGTTGATGGACCTCGCTTTTCTCAGTCGCCCTAGAAGATGGTGTAGCCGCCGTCGATGACGAAACTGTCGCCGGTGTGAAAACGCGACAGATCCGAAGCCAGGTAGACGGCGATGCCGGCGAAGTCTTCCGGCTCGCCCCATCGCCCCATGGGTACGCGCCCGATCGCCTTCTCGTTGAACTTGTCCCAGCTCTGCAAGGGCGCGGTCATGTCCGAGCGTATCCACCCCGGCAGGATGGCGTTGGCGCGAACCCCGTGGCGCGCATATTCCACCGCGATCCCCCGGATCATGGCGATCACCGCGCCCTTGGTGGACGCGTAGGCCTGGTTTCGCGGCGCCCCGTGAATGGCCGAGGTCGATGAGGTCACAACCAGAGACCCCCCGGCGTCCCCGGCCTTGGCCCGCTCCACCATGTGCTTGCAGGCCTCGCGAAACGTCCAGAAGACCGCATCGAGATTGACCGTGGTGACGGCGCGCCACTTTTCCGTGGTGGTCTCGGCGAAGGCCGTTCCGCCCCCGCCGACGCCCGCGTTGGCCGCCACGAAGTCCAGCCGGCCCATTGTCCGCAGCGCCTCGGCCACCCCCTCGATCACCGCGGCCTCGTCCGCCACATCGACCTGCTGGACCAGGACTTTTCCGCCATGGGCCTCCAGAATCTCTCCCGCGCGCTTGTTCTTGTCCGGGTTCTGGCCCCAGATCACCATCTTGGCGCCGGCCCCGGCGAGCCCCTCGGCCATGCCAAGGCCAATGCCGCCGTTTCCGCCGGTCACCAGGGCGACCTTCCCGGTAAGATCGAACAAGGATCTGGTCATTTTGCCAGCCTCCCGCTCATCTGGCGGCGTGGTCGGCGACCACCTGGGCGACGACGCCGCTGACCTTCTTGCCGGTGGGCAGATGAAGAAACTCGTTGGGGCCGTGGGCGTTGGAGTGGGGGCCGAGCACGCCGGTGATGACGAACTGGGCCCTGGGGAACTTCTCGCCCAGCATCCCCATGAACGGAATGGACCCGCCCTCGCCCATCATCGCCACGCCGCGGCCGAACGACGCCTGCGAGGCGCGCTCGAGGGATGCCGCCAGCCATGGCGAGAGCGGCGGGGCGCGCCAGCCAGAACTGGCCCCCTCCGGGGTGAACGTCACCTTGGCGCCGTACGGAGGGTCGCGCTCGAAAAGCGTCTTGACCACGCCCGCCGCGTGGTCGGCGTCGAGCGTGGGGGGAAGGCGCAAGCTGATTTTGGCGGCGGTGTAGGGCCGAAGCACGTTGCCCGCGTCGCCCAGCGCCGGGATCCCCTCCATGCCGATCATCGCCAGTTGCGGGCGCCAGGTGCGGTTGAGGATCAACTCCACCAAATCGGTGGCGACCGGCGCCATTCCTGGCACAAACGGAAACTTGTCGTAGACCGCGCCGCCCAGGGCCCGCGCCGCGGTCCTCGCCTGTTCCACCCGCTCGGCGGGAATATCGACCCACAGCTGCGGCGCCAGTATCTTGCCGGTGGATTCGTCCTCCAGGCGCGAGAGCAAGGCGCGCAGGATGCGGAAGCTGGAGGCGATCACGCCCGAGGCGTCGCCCGAATGGACACCCTCGGTCAGCACCTCGACGCGTAACACCCCGGCGATCATGCCGCGCAGCGAGGTGGTGAGCCAGAGCTGGTCGTAGTTGCCACAGCCGGAATCCAGGCACACCACCAGAGAGGGATCGCCGATCCGCTCGGCCAGATGATCGACATAGAAGGGCAGGTCATAGCTGCCGCTTTCCTCGCACGCCTCGATGAGGATGACGCACCGGGCGTGGGCCACGCCCTGCTCGGCGAGCGCCAGCATCGCGCTGAGGGCTCCGAACATGGCATAGCCGTCGTCGGCCCCGCCGCGCCCGTAGAGCCGCTCGCCGTCGAGCACCGGCGTCCAGGGGCCGAACCCGTCCGACCACCCGGTCATTTCCGGTTGCTTGTCGAGGTGGCCGTAGAGGAGGATCGTGTCGTCGACCGCGCCCGGAACCTCGATGAGGATGACCGGCGTGCGCCCTTCGAGCCGCACCACCTCGAGCGTGGCGCCGGGGAGGGCGTCGAGGCGCGCGCGCGCCCAGCCCTCGAGCAGGCTCACCGCCTGGTCCATGAAGCCGTGCTCCGACCACGAGGGATCGAAGGCCGGGGACTTGTTGGGAATACGAATGTAGTCGACCAGGGCCGGGGTCACCGCCTCGTCCCACAGCCCGTCCACGAAACCCTGCAGCCGCTTCACGTCGGTCATGGCGATCCTCCTTGAGAGTCCGGTTGGAAATTCACGGCCCGCGTTCCTGCCTCGCTTGCCCCCGACCGCCTAAAACAGTCGCTGGGTGGCGATCGCCGCGCCTTGCGCGCAGGCCGCCAGCTTGGCCCAGACGACGGGCGCCGCAACGAACTCATAGCCCGCGAAGGTCCCAAAACCGCAATCGGTGCTGGCGATCACCCGCGCCGGATCGCCGACCGCCGCCGCCGCGGCGCAGATGCGGTCGGCGACGACCTCTGGATGCTCCACATAGTTGGTGGTCGTGTCCAGAACGCCCGGCAGCAAAATCTTGTCGGCGGGAAAGGGCTCGCTCTTGAATGCGGCCAGTTCGTGCTGATGGCGCGGATTGGCGAATTCAAGGCTGAGGCCCTCGACATTGGCTGCGAAGAGCGCCGGCAGGATGTCGGCTAGCGGCACGTCGTGCGTGTGCGGACCTTCCCAATTGCCCCAGCAGCAATGCAACCGCAAGCGGTCTCGCGGAACGCCGGTCAGCGCCTCGTTCAGCGCCGCCACGTGCATCCGCGCGATGTCGATGAACTGGGCCAGCGATTTGTCCTGAAAGAGAACCGACCGCTCCATGGCCAGGTCCGGCGCATCGATCTGCAACACCAGTCCGCTGGCCGCGATCAGTTCGTATTCCTTGCGCATCTGCCTGGCGAGCGCGAAGACGTAACGCTCGTGACTGTCGTAGTGCGCGTTGAGCATGGTGGTGGCGATGATGCCGGGCGAAGGGGCGGTCATGAACCGCTCGACCGCGCCCGCGCCCGCGGTGGCCGCCTCGAACAGTTCCAGCTCCTGGCGCGCGGCGGTCAGATCCTCGTACAGCACCTCGCCAACGGCCCGCGGCGCGTTAGAGATCTTCGACATGCCGGGAAAGCGCCGCATCATCATCGCCAGGACGTCGGGAAACTCGGCCAGATCGCGCGGCGGCGGACGCTGCGATTCCCCGGCAAAGCCGCGCATGCGCGACGGCACATAGGTCTGGAACCCTACCCGCGGCTGTTCGCCGTCGTTGATGATGTCGATGCCGGCGGCCATCTGCCTGGCCACCACATCGTCCACCGCAGCGCGCATCTCGTCCAGCAGGCGAGCCTCGTCGACGGCTTCTCCGCGTTCCCGCCGCACCAGCAGGTCGGCCAGCGACGGCGGGCGCGGCAGGCTGCCGACATGGGTGGTGAGAATTCGTTCGCTGCTGCGCTGCATGGACAAGCCTTATTGGCGAGGGTTGGCTTTGGCGCAACGGTCCGGTCCGCACTTCGTTGTGAGCGAGTGCAGGTGAGCAGAGGAGAGGCAGCGTGACCCGTAGCGACGTCCTGATCGTCGGGGCCGGTCCCACGGGCCTGGCGCTGGCCCTTTGGCTGACCAGGCTGGGGGCCAAGGTCCGGATCATAGACAAGACCGCGGCGCCTGGAACCACCTCCCGGGCGCTGGCGGTCCAGGCGCGAACCATGGAGCTTTACGGCCAGTTGGGTCTGGCCGGCGAGATCCTGACGGCGGGCCACAGGACCCCCGCCGTCAATCTGTGGGTCAGGGGCGCCAAGGCCGCCCGCGTGCCGTTCGAGGATGTCGGCGCCGGCCTCACCCCCTATCCCTTCTTGCTCACCTACCCGCAGGATGAGCACGAGCGCCTGCTCGTCGCGCATCTGGAGACGCTTGGCGGTACGGTCGAGCGATGCACGGAACTGGTGAGTTTCGATGAGGCCGGCGACAAGATCAACGCCCGCCTTCGCCGCGCCGACGGGGCCGAGGAGGCCTGCGAGGCGGCCTATATCGCCGGATGCGACGGCGCCCGCTCATTGGTGCGCGAGACGCTTGGCGCCGGCTTTGGCGGCGGGACCTACCGCCAAGTGTTCTATGTGGCCGATGTGGTGGCGGCGGGCCTCGCCATCGACGGCGAACTGCACATCGATCTGGACGAGGCCGATTTCCTGGGAGTCTTCCCCATGGCCGGAGAGGGGCGCGCCCGCCTGATCGGAACGGTGCGGGACGAGCGGGCCGACCATCCCGAAACGCTGAAGTTCGAGGATGTCAGCGACCGGGCCATCAAGCACCTGAGGGTCGAGGTGGCGAAGGTGAACTGGTTTTCGACCT
>Ga0182024_10014996_pt1 | contig 14909 bp, 9 predicted proteins | sample P32metaG_FD_120480 | JGI IMG/M metagenome (GOLD analysis project Ga0182024, IMG submission 120480) | Permafrost microbial communities from Stordalen Mire, Sweden - P3-2 metaG (Illumina Assembly) | ecosystem: Environmental > Terrestrial > Soil > Wetlands > Permafrost | place: Sweden: Stordalen... | reverse complement strand
TGCCGGCCTGCATGGCGTCGATGATGCAGTTGCCGACCCCCGTGAACAAGACGGTCGACCCAGAGATGCGGCAGGTTCCGGCGTCGGAGCCGGCGTCGATCGAGAAAGTCACCGGGTTGCCGGAGGGCCCGCCGGTGGCCGAGGGGCTGTAGATGGCCCCACCAATAATGGCATTCGTCGGCGCCGCAGACGTGAAGGTTATCGCCTGGAACCCCTTGCCGACGGGGATCGTCTGCTGCTCCTGGGCAGCGGAGGTGTAGTCGATGTCACCCGCCTGGTTGGCGTCGATGATGCAGTTGCCGACCCCCGTGAACAAGACGGTCGACCCAGAGATGCGGCAGGTTCCGGCGTCGGAGCCGGCGTCGATCGAGAAGGTCACCGGGTTGTCTGAGGACCCGCCTGTGGCTGTCGGGATATAGGCGGCGCTACCCACGGTGACGTTGGTTGGCACCGTCGAGGTGAAGGTGATGGTCTGGGCACCTTCGGCGGTGACCGTCAGGATCAGGCCGCCATCGTCCGGCGAGGTATTTCCTCGGCCAACGGTCGTGCAATCCGACGTGGAGGGACACGCCACGCCCCCCAGGGCGAGGACACCGGCAGGCAGGGTCTGAGTGATCCATGTACTCCCACCGTCGGTTGTGGCGACGGCGACACCGTTCCCCGCGATCGCGGTTATGTGCTGGCCAACGGCCACGCACTCGGTGGTGGAGGGACAGGCGACGCCAAAGAGGGTGCCCATCCCGAGCGGGACGGTCTGACTGGTCCAGGTGCTCCCCCCGTCCGTCGTGGCGACGGCGGTCCCGCTCGAACTGTCACTCGCGCCCACGGCAGTGCAGTCCGAGGTGGACGGACAGGCGACGCCAAAGAGGGTGCCCATCCCGGGGGGTGGGGTCTGAGTTGACCAGGTGTTCCCGCCATTTGTCGTGGCGACGATCCCGACGTCGCCCTGACCAACGGCGATGCAGTCCGAGATGGAGGGACAGTCGACGCCATAGAGGTTGCCCGTCCCGGCCGGGAGGGTCTCCTTCGTCCAGGTAGTTCCGCCGTCGGTCGTAATGACGGCAATTCCGCCGCTTCCTCCGAAGAAGCCGACCGCGGTGCAGTCCGAGGTGTTGGGACAGGACACGGCGTCGAGCGAGCTGATCGCGGCCGGGACGGTCTGACTGGTCCAGGTGCTCCCGGCGTCCGTCGTCCCGAGGATGAGTCCGGAGTGGGTGGCGGAGTAGCCAACTGCGGTGCAATCCGAAGTATTGGGACAGGCGACGCCATAGAGGTCAGCCGTCCCAGCCGGGAGGGTCTCCTTCGTCCAGGTGGTCCCGCCGTCGGTGGTGGTGAGGATGGCGTTGCCACCGGGGCCTTCATCGTTGCCGGCGCCAATGGCGACGCATTCCGAGGTCGAGGGACAGGCGATGGCGGTGAGGAAGTTCATCATGGCGGGACCGGTCTGACCTGTCCAGGTGCTTCCGCCGTCGGTGGTGGTGAGGATGACCACTCCAGACACATTGGTGAACGGAGTGTTGTTATAGCCGACGGCAGTGCAGTCCGAAGTGGAAGTACAGGCGACGCCGTAAAGGTCAAGGTCCTCGGCCGGGGCCGTCTCCCCGGTCCAGGTGCTCCCGCCGTCGGTGGTGGCGAGGATGACACCACCGCTGCCGTCATATCCAACCGCGGTGCAGTCCGAGGTGCTGGCGGGACATGCCACGGCGCTGAGCTCGATGAACCCAGCGGGAACAGTCTCCCTGGTCCAGGTGCTCCCGCCGTCGGTGGTGGTGAGAATGGCGCCATCGTAGCTATCAGTGCTGCCAATCGCAGTGCAATCCGAGGTGCTTGGACAAGCAACTCCGGAGAGTACGGCCACCCCGGCCGGAACGGTCCCCGCGGTCCAGGTGCTACCGCCGTCCGTGGTGGTGAAGGTGACGGTGCTGCTGCCGCTATTGCCGACGGCCACGCAGTCCGAGGTGGAGGGACAGGCAACTCCCGTCAGTGCTTCCGTTCCGGCCGCAACGTTCTCAGCGGTCCAGGTGCTCCCGCCGTCGGTGGTGGCAATGATCCCACCGCTTCCGCCGCCGACGGCCACACAGTCCGAGGTGGAGGCACAGGCAACTCCGTTGAGTGGGGCCACCCCGACTGGAAGAGTCTCCGTGATCCAGGTGCTCCCGCCATCGGTGGTGGCGAGGATGAGGCCGCTTCCCCCGCCGTTTCCGCCGCCGACCGCTATGCACTCCGAGGTGGAGGGACAGGCGACACCAAAGAGGTAATCCACCCCGACGGGGAGGGTGTGATTGGTCCAGATGCTCCCGCCGTCCGTCGTGGTGAGGATTAGTCCGTCTCCGTTTTCGTCGACACCGACGACGGTGCAGTCCAAGGTCGAGGGACAGGAAGTGCTTCTCGGCAGTGCACCCGACGGATAACTCGCACTGACCTGCCAACCAGTACCGGTCGCCCTCGCAGGGTTCACGGCCACCGGCACGGCAACGATCACTACCGTCATGGCCAGTGCGGTGACCGTAGCCAAGGCCAGCCTCATCTTCAGCTGAAGTCCACCTGCGCTCAGTGAACGGCCGCCCCCGCGCCGTAGGGTCGGATGTGTCTCTGCTGGAGAGGAGAGCGCCCGATGGGCCTCGGATGCATCTGGGTTTGCCATCTCGACGGCAACGGTGTCTTCTTCGGCCGTCGCACGGCGTGCTTGGCCGAGGTGAGCCGTCATTGCGAGACCACCGACGTGGGCCTAACCGTTCATGACGCCTCGCCGAGAAGGCGACGGCGAGGCACGGGTCATTCCAAGGTGAAATCTACCCGGAATACATGCCGGGTCGGGAAGAGCGACTTTTCCACGCCTGAGAATTACGGGCGACTCAGAAGGCCCTGTTCAGCACGGTTCCACACCGTCCGACAGCACTCAACTCCCACACCTAGCAGAACCCCGCCTACAGGGTGACCTCGCCGGCGGCGCTACCGAACACCTAGTGCTCCTCTCACGTCACTTACCTCCATAGGTTGATCCCGTGCGAGTCATCAAAGCAGGCCCGCCGGTCGCCGGTTCTGGAGTGCAGTCAACTCCGACTCCAACTGGGTGATGAGTGTGGCCACATCGTCCCGAAAATGGGCAAGGGCTAGTTCGAACCGAAAATGGATCTCCGGGCCCAGCGCCACGCCGTAACGAATCGTCGTGGGCTTCTGGCGGTTGCTCACCGAGAAGCTCGTCGCATCTGAGTAGTGTTCATAGGACACGAGCTTGGAGAAGAGGCACTCCCTGGTCGTCTTCTGACCGGCGAAGACCACCCTCGCGTTGGTGATGCTCATCGTCCCCGAGTCGACCGGTTGGAGAACCTCGGGCCCCGCCTCGTAATGCCCCCTGCTTGAGCCCACGCGGTACCGTACTGGGCCAAGCGGGGTCCTGAGAACCGGGATCGAGACGCCTCTTGACCGGCCCTCCCATTGGCCCGCCCCGCGCCGTGCCTCGACGAGTGCGCACTCTCTTACACTGGCAAAGCACACTTCCCCACGTTTAAGCACTATAAGTGCGTTCGTCGTCGTGCCAGCGAAACTCCGAGCCTCGTCCAGTTGTGCTTGAAGAGCGGCCGCCTCGTGAGACCACGCTTTCACTGCCGCCGCCTGCTCTTCGGCCGCCCTCTTTGCCTTGTGCCCTTCGAACATTGGCTGACTCTCCCCGCTGGCTTGCCGACGTTACCAATCCACGCGGCTTCTTTCCGGACTGGCCTGGGCGAGCGGTGCCAAGGACGCTCACCTCCACCGTGCCGTCTGGTCAGGTGGCCGCTATCTGCTGAACTGCTCGGCCTAACGCCTCAGCATGAATCTCACGATCCGGTGCCGAGAGGAACTCATAGAATCCGGCGAATTCCTTGCCCATCACGGTCGCGAAGAAGTCCCACATCGGCGCACTGTCCAGGGCGATACGAATCCCATCACTGTGGATGGCAGCTTCAACCTTCGCCAGCTCGTACTTGAATTGCGAGGTGTGGTTGTCCCCGCTGCCATCTACCCACTCGACGTCGAACGTACGCCACCGCTTAGCGAATCCGGCCACACTAGGTCCCCCCATTTCGACTACCCGTTTGACGGACTTGTAGCTCCGGTGCAGTTCGCATCAACAACCCCTGATCTGCTCTTGACCCACGTAGTCGAGATAACGGCCACCCACTGTCGGCTCCTGCCTCTGGGGTCTCCCCCCAGAATGAGGTTTCTGCCGAAGTTGTCACGTCCGACGGTCTCACGGAATTTCGGAATTAATGACTCTATTCGAGAGTTATCCCGACGACGCGGTGGTCGTGGACGTCGTCGTTCCCGACCCGACGGCGGACGTGGTGCTCGTGGTCGTCGTGGAACCCGCCGGGCCTGGGACGGTCGAAGGGATGGTAGTCGACCCGGTCGTCGGGGCCGTGGTCGTCGAATTGGCCGGGGGCGTTGTGGTCGGGGTCAGGTCCGCGGACGGCGACTTGGCCGGGTTAGTCGTGGTCGTGGTCGGCGCCGTCCCGGTGTCCGGCGAGGTGCAGCCGGTCGGCGGGGCGGTCGCCCCCTGCTGGCCGGGCATCAGCACGATGCCGGCGCACCCGAAGTTGGAGAAGGTCGCGTCGATCACGACGCTGCCCCCGTCGGAGAAGGTGGTGGTCGAGCTGGACTCACGGATGAAGCCCGAACCGTCAACCGAGACCTGGTCCGTGGTCCCGGTGGACCCCTCCGCGTTGAGGACCCCGACCGCGGCGGCGATCGTCTTGGACTCCTCGGGGCTGAGGCCCGGGGTGTTCTCGAGCAGGCTCGGGTCTTCGGTGACCTGATAGGTGGTGACCGGGACCCCGTCGACCGTCCCGGTGCCACTCTGGGCGGCCCCGGTGATCGACTGCTGATCGAGCTCGAGGTAGCCGGTCGGGCTGGCCAGGCCCATCATGGCGATCGCCCCCTCACGCGCCCCCAGGGTGCTCTCGGTGATGCTGGCGAAGCCCGAGATGGGCTGCCCGGCGGTGTTCGCCTCACTGGCCGGGGGGGCCAGCGAGGTGTCGAGGGCGCTCAGGTCCTCGTAGACCGAGCTGCTGTCGACCCGCACCGACACCTGGAGCCCGCTGCTCGGCGAACCGGGCGTCCCGAGCTGGGCCGAGACCACCATGGCCATCGGGCTAGTGTCGATGGTCCCGGTGCCGGCCACGACGGTGTCGGTGGGCGCCGCGGTACCGCCCGAGCACATGCGCTCTTGGATGCTCTTCGTCCCGGGCGGCAGCGAGCCCGGAGTGACTGTCGTCGGGCCGTTGGCGATGATCGGGGCCGACGATGTGGTGGCCGGGTACGGCCTCACCCCGCCCGCCACGCCCTGGAGTCCGCTCGCCGTCGACGGGCCGGTGGGCACGATCACGGTCTCTTCGGGACAGGTCGTGGTCGTCGTGGTCGGCGGAGGGGTGCCCGGAGTGGCGGAGAGCCGGTAGGCGACGTTGAAGTTCCCCGAGTCCGTGGTGGCGCTCAGCGCGGTGAGCACCTGGTGCTCGGCCGGCCCGTGTCCGAGGTGGCCGGATTTCGGCGGGTGTGGCTGGGCGGTCTTGGCCGCCGGGTTCCCGCCCAGGGCGACCAGCCCCACCGGCACGGCGACCAGGGCCACCAGCGCGGCCACGGCGGCGATCGTGCCCGCCCGTCGCCAGCCCGACCCCCTGACCGGGCCCGAGGACCCCGGGTGCGGTGCCTCGTCGAGGAACAGCCCGTCGTCCACGTCGTACCCCCTGCCCGCTCGCCGCGACCACGAACCGGGTCGCACGAGCAATCCTACCCCCGGTAGGATTCGGCGGGAAGGCCCATCATCCACAGCGGTAAACCTGGTAAGCAGCGCTGTGAACTGGTAGGACCCATCGACCCGCCGGGCGATCAGGCCGCCCTGGACCGCCGAACTCAGGAGTTTAGCCGCCACCGTGGCGGACTTGGCCCTCTGCTCCCCGAAGTCCTGCTCGAGGACGCCGGCCAACGCGGAGGCGTCGGGCAGTTCCCCGCCCGCTGCCTCGGCGTTTTCGAGGACGGCCCGAAAAAGGGGTACCGCCAGGACCGCCTCGCGCCGGGCGGCCGAGGCCTGCTCGGGACCCCCCGACAGGATCCCCCGGCCCCGCCCAGTCAGCTCGAGCCGCCGGCTCTGGCCGCCCACGACGCCGAACAGCCGGGCGTTGGCCAGCCGGGTGAGCCAGGTGCCGTTGTTGGTCCCCGAGTAGCCGAGGGCCGGGGCCACGATGTCGGCGCCGGCCGACCCCCCCGCCTGTTCGACGATCCGGGCGACCTCGACGGCGGCGTCCAGGTCGTAGCTCACCGAGCGGTACCGGCTCCGGGCCATCGGGCCAAGTCTCTCACCACGCCCGTGCGCACGGGTGGTCGTAGCATCTCTTCATGACCGAGCCCCTCGCCGACCCCGCCCGGCCCGGTGGCGGCGAGGCCGCCACCCAGGCCTTCTTGGCCCTCGAGGCGGCCGTGAGCTCGGTGGTGGCCGCCAACCAGGACACCATCCGGCTCTCGGTGGCCTGCGTCGCCGCCGGCGGTCACCTGCTGGTCGAGGATCACCCCGGTCTCGGCAAGACGACCCTGGCCAAGGCCCTGGCGGCGGCGATCGGCCTCGCCTTCCGCCGGCTCCAGTGCACCGCCGACCTGCTGCCCCTCGACGTGACCGGCGCCACGGTGCTCGGGCCCGACGGCGGGGCGCCGGTGTGGCGCCCCGGACCGGTCTTCACCAACGTCTTGATGGCCGACGAGCTCAACCGCGCCTCCCCGCGGGCCCAATCCGCCCTCCTCGAGGCCATGGAGGAGCACCAGGTGACCGTCGACGGCACCACCCGCGAGCTGCCGCGCCCGTTCTTTGTCCTGGCCACCCAGAACCCTTTCGACGCCGCCGGCACCTCCCCTCTCCCCCACGGCCAGCGGGACCGCTTCTTGCTCTCGATCTCCCTCGGGTATCCGACCCCCGCGCAGATGGACACCCTGCTGAGCGGGGAGGACCCCGCCCAGGTGGTCCGCAGCCTCGCGCCGGCTGTCGGTCCGGCCGAGTTCGACGACCTGCTGGGCGCGGTCGGGGCGGTCCACGTCTCGGGCGCTCTGCGCGGCTACGTGATCGAGCTGGTCGAGGCCTCCCGGCGCCACCCGGCGGTCGCCGTCGGCGCGTCGCCACGGGCCGCCCGGGCGCTGGTCCAGGCGGCCAAGGCGATGGCCGTGGCGGACGGGCGGACGTTCCTCTCCCCCGACGACATCCAGGGGGTGGCGAGGGCCGCCCTGGCCCACCGGTTGCTCCTCTCCGGCGGGGCCAAGGTGACCGGGGTGGAGGCGGACGGTTTGGTGGAAGAGCTGGTTCAGTCGGTGCCGGTCCCCTTGTGGGGAGGCCCGGACTGACCCGACGCCGCCCGCGGCCGATCGCCGGGCCGACTGCCCGCGGCGCGGGCCTGGTCCTCGTCGTCATCGGGCTGGTGGTGGCGGCGATCGTCACCGACACGCCGCTGCTCCTCCCACTGCCGGTGGCGATGGCGGTGCCCCTGCTGGTGGCCCCCTTCGTGGCCGCTCGGCGGGCCGGGCGGGCGGCCGACGGCATTTCTCTCTTCCTGCACGCCGCCCCGCCCCTCGCTGAGGTCGGCCAGCCGGTGGTGGTGACCCTCACGGTGGCCAACCACTCGGGGAGCTCTTCCCCCAGACTCGGGCTCACCCCCCCCGGGGGCCGGTGGCGGACACGGGACGCCGATAGGACCGGACCGGAGCCCAGGCGTCCGTCACTGGCCCCCACCCAACTGGTGCCGCTGGCCGCCCCCAGGCCTCGCAACTCCGCTGCGCATCGGTTCGGGGCGCCGACGGCCGAGCGCGGCGTCCAGGTGCTCGGGCCGCTGGCCACATGGGCGGCCGATCCTTTCGGCCTCTTCGCCGCCCCCGGACCGGTGACCCCCGAGCTCACGGTGGTCGTGTCCCCGGTGGCCGACCATTCGCTCCGGTGGCGCCCGGTGGTCGCCCCCGACGGAGCGGCGGCTCGGGAGCGCGCACTCAGTGGCGGCGGGGTCGGAGAGATCCTGGGCATCCGCCCGTACGCCCCGGGTGACCGGCTGAGCCTGCTCCACTGGCCGACCCGGGCCCGCTTCGGCACCTGGTACGTGCGCGAGTTCGCCCCCGAGGACGGCGGGATGACGACGGTGGTGGTCGACGACCGGGCCGGGGTCCACCGACGGTCCGACTTCGAGGCCCTGGTGGCCGCCGCCCTCGGGCTCCTCGAGCGGGCGATCCTCGAGGGCGGCGAGGTCGAGCTGGCAATGGTCACCGGTCGCCGGCTCCTCATCGGCTCGGGGCCCCCGGCCCTGGACCGGGCCCGGGCGGAGCTGGCCGGGTTGCAGCCCCGGCGGTCGACCGCGGCCACGCCCCTGCCGGTGCGGGGGACCATCGTCACCACCGGGACCGGTGCGCAGCGACTCCCCGACGGGGTGGACCGTTCCCAGGTGGTCACGGCGGGATGAACCGCTCGGGGTGGGCGCTCGCCGCCGCGGCGGCCATTGGTGCGGTGGCGCTCGCCCGCCTCGCCGTCGACCCCGTCCCCTGGGGCCCCCCGATCGTCACCGCCCTGGCCGGGGCGGGCGCCGCCGCGCTCGTCCGGCACCGGCTCGGGCGGAGCTGGGCACTCGTGTCGGGAACCGCGGCCGTGCTGTTGAGCGCGCTGTGGACGGTGGTCCCGTCCGCCACCCGGATCGGAGTCCCGACCCCGACGACGGTCCGGGTCGTCCACGGCGCCCTGGTGGCGGCCCGACCGGCCCTCGCCGGCGTGCACGTCCCGATCGCGGCGACGCCCGGGGTCGTTCTCATCGGCACCCTGGTGGCCGGGGTGGCGGGGGTGGCGACCGCGCTGTTGCCCGGGGCGCTGGCCCTCGCGCCAGCACTGACCCTTGTGGGCTGGTCGACCGTCGCCCTCCCCACCACCGGTGCCGCCGTGCTGCTCCTCTGCGTGGCCGGCGTCGGCGCTGTCCTGCTCGTCGCCCCCGGGCCGATGCCCCGGTCGGGTGGTCTGATCGCCACCACCGCCCTCGTGCTCGGGGCCCTGTGCATCATCATCGTGACAGCGACGGCGACCGCCGGGGCGGGCGGCTCGGGGGGGGCCGGCGGCCAACCGGTGGTGGCGCCGACTGCCCTCAACCTGGTCGCCGATCTCAGCGGGATCCAGGTGCACGATCCCGACCTTGTGCTGTTCAGCGCCCGGACCGGCGTGCCCACCTACTGGCAGGTCGCCGCCCTCACCGAGTTCGAGAGCGGGACCTGGGCCCCCGACGCCGCCACCGTGGCCGCCCTGACCGGGACGGCGGGGCCCACGGCCCCGTCGTCCACCGTGGCCACGCCGGCCGCCTCGCTCTTCACCGCCACGGTGACGGTGGCGAGCTTCTCCAGCCGGCTCCTGCCGGTCCCCCCGGGGACCGTCGGGCTGCGCGGGCTCGCCACGATCACCCCGGTCGGGGTGATCGTCCCCGAGCAGTCGGCGCCCGGCCTGCGCTATGTCGCCACCGCGCCCGTCCCCCGGGCCGCGCCGTCGGGTGCGGCGGTCCAGCCGGGCGAGGCCCTGGTGGACACCGTCCTCCCGCCACAGCCGCCGGTGATCGGGACCTTGGCCCGCCAGGTCACGGCCGTGGCCCGGTCCCCCCTGGACAAGGCCGAGGCCCTCACCGACTGGTTCCGCTCGGGCCGCTTCCGCTACTCGCTGACGGCGAAGTCCGGGTCCCTGGTCGATTTCCTGACCACGACCCGTGTCGGCTCCTGCCAGCAGTTCGCTGGGGCGTTTGCCCTGCTGGCCCGCGCGGCGGGGCTGAGCGCCCGGGTGGCCGTCGGCTTCACCACCGGCGAGCGCAAAACCACGGGGACGACGGTCGTGCGCGGGATCGACGCCCACGCCTGGCCCCAGGTCGACATCAACGGGTCATGGGTCTCGTTCGAACCGACCCCCGAGCGGCCCGCCGGCGAACTCTCCCCGTCCGGCGTGCTCGGCCCGGCCGGGATCGGCCTACCGAACCCTAACGGGCCGCCGCCGAACCCGAGGGGACTGCACCTGCCCCACCCTCCGGTCACCACCGTCCCGGTGACCGGAGGCGAGGAGCCCGGGGCGTGGCTGCTCTACCTCGCGGCGCCGGTGGTCGTGGTGAGCGGCGCCCTCGGGTGGCTGTGGTGGAGGCGTCGGCGGGAACGTCGGCGCCGGTCCCCGAGGACCGGCGTGGAGCGGTCGTGGGCACTGGTCGACCGCGCCCTGGCCCGCCGAGGGATGGCCCGCCCGTCCTGGCGCACCCCGACGGCCCATGCCAGAGCGCTGCGGAAGGTGGCGGCGCCCGGCAGCCCGGCCGACGCCGTGGCCGGAGACCTCGAGTTGGTGGCCCGGCTCCAGCAGGCGGCCGCCTTTTCACCCGATCCCGTCTCGCCGGTCGACGCCGAACAGGCCCGGTCGGCCGCTGAGCGGGCGGTCAGGGGCCTACGGGCTCTTTCAGGCGGATAGGGCGGGTGGCAGCGTGGCCGACCGGTCATCGGACGCACCGAGGCCCGGTTCGCATTCTGGCCGCCGTCTCGGTGGCCGTGATGCTCGGGGTGGCGGCCTCTCCCGGCGCCTTGGGCCCGGCGCCGGGATCGGGTGCTGCATCGGTCCGGGCCTGCCCCCCACCGGTCACGTTCAGGTGCGCCGGCCAACGCATCGGGGTCCGGGTCGGCGAATCCTTCGACGAGGGGGAGTCTGCGGCCGAGGACCGGCTCCGCCTGGCGCAGTTCGACGCCGTGACATTCCCCAACTTCACCTGGTCCCAGACCGAACCGGGACCGAACCGGTGGGACTTCAGGGCCACCGACGCGGAGATCGCCTTCGCCCGACGCCACCACCTCTACGTGACGGCCAACCACTTCGTGTGGGACCAACTGGCGTACTCGTCCACACCGGCCTGGGTGAACGCGATCAACGACCCGGTCCGGCTGGAGGCGGTGATGCTCAACCACATCTCAACCTTCACCAAGCGCTACGGCGACACCATCAGGGCGTGGACCGTGGTCAACGAGCCGCTGTCGTACTTCATCCCCACCACGGCGATCCATCCAAACCACTTCGCGAAGGTGCTCGGGCCGGACTGGATCGCCGACGCCTTCCGCATCGCCCACCGGGGGGCGCCCCGGACCGCGCTCTGGTTGAACGAGGTGTTCACCGAGGACGACCCGGCGAAGGCGAACTCCCTGGTCGAGCTAGCCGCCGGCCTGGTCGCCCGGCACGTGCCAATCGACGGGGTCTCTCTCGAGGGACATCTCTTCACGCCGCTCCTCGAGCCGATGGTTCCCGACGTCGCCCTGGTCCGCCAGACCTTGGAGCGCCTGGCCGCCCTCGGCCTGCAGGTGGCGCTGAGCGAGATCGACGCCCCGACCCTGCCGACGACTCCTAACCGGTTCGCGGTCCAGGCGGACGACATCGGGGGGCTCGTCGGGGCGTGTCGGGCCGTCCCCCAGTGCCGCAGCATTACCTTCTGGGACATCGACGACTCGCAGAGCTGGCTCATCCCCCTCTTCCACCGCGCCGACGTCGACCCCACGCTCTTCACGTCCGAGCAGCGGCCCAAGCCGGCCTTCGCCAGCGTCCTCGCGGCGATGAGCGATCCATAGCGACTCGGGTGTCCAAACTGGGGAGCAAGGCAGGATCGACGGATCGCCAAGTTGTCCTACAACTTGTCCCACAACCAGGGTCGTTTCGTGGCGTCGACGACATTGCCCTTTGTACATTGGTGCAGCTCAGAGCCACTGGCGACTACCGGCGTCATCCTGGCGCGATCTGCTCCCTTTTGGAGGTGAGTCACTACCGCTCAGATCCGTCGGTGTCGACAGCCCGCGCGAGATCCGTATAGCGCCCCCTGAACGGGCATTTCACCGGGCGGGTCTTGCGGGATGACCTCGCGAGAGAACCGTCTCTAAACGTGCAGCGTTCCCCCATCAGGTTCCTGCTACGGGAACTTCTTCGCACCGACGCGTGCGGTTTCACAGTTTGATCTCCGGATAGAGCGGGTGGCGGGCGAGCAGATCGGCGCACCGGGCCCGGCAGGCCTGCGCAACCCTAGGATCGATCTCGTACTTCGCCTTGGCGGTGGACGTACCGGGGGTCGTGGCTCGTAGCGCATTGACTAGGACGTCAGCGACCTCGTCGAGCTCGTCTGCCCCGAATCCGAGTGTGGTCAATGCCGGTGTGCCGAGTCGGATACCGGAGGTGTACCAGGCTCCGTTGGCGTCACCTGGTACTGAGTTGCGATTTGTGACTACGCCCGCATCGAGCAGAGCGGACTCGGCCTGACGACCGGTGAGGCCGAAGGTGGTGGCAACGTCGATGAGGACAAGGTGGTTGTCGGTGCCACCGGTGACCAGTTCTGCTCCTCTGCGTGCCAACCCATCAGCAAGCGCCCGGGAATTTGCCACAATCTGGGTGGCATATGAGGCGAACGAGGGCTGGCGGGCCTCGGATAAAGCGATGGCCTTGGCCGCCATCACGTGGGGTAGCGGTCCGCCTAGGACCATTGGACACCCCCTGTCTACGTACGGTGCGTACTCCTCGGTGCAGAGCACCAGCCCACCTCGAGGTCCGCGCAGTGACTTGTGGGTGGTGGAGGTCACCACATCGGCATGGGGGACCGGATCGAGGTCGCCGGTGAGGACCTTTCCGGCCACCAGACCAGCGAAGTGGGCCATGTCGACCATGAACGTGGCCCCGACGTCGTTGGCGATCTCGGCCAGGGTGGCGAAATTAGGGTTCCGGGGGTAAGCGGAGTACCCGGCGACCAGCACCAAGGGGCGGAACTCCCTGGCCTGTCCAGCGATGGCGCCGTAGTCGAGGAGCCCGGAGGTGGGATGGACCCCGTAGCTGGTCTGGTCGAAGAGCTTCCCGGAGATGTTGGGTCGGAATCCGTGAGTGAGATGGCCACCGGCGTCGAGCGCCATACCCATCATGCGCTGAGAGTGCAGCTCGTTTCGCAGCTTGTCCCAGCTCACCGCGTCGAGGTCGTTCACATGATCCACGCCAGCCTCAACGAGTACAGGCTGCTCGACTCGGTGGGCAAGGATGGCCCAGTAGGCGACCAGGTTGGCGTCGATCCCCGAATGAGGCTGGACGTAGGCATGCTCGGCGCCAAAGAGCACCTTGGCGTGGTCGGTGGCCAGCGTCTCGATGCGGTCAACCATCTCGCATCCGGCATAGAAGCGATGGCCCGGAGTGCCTTCGGCGTACTTGTCCGACAGCCAGTTGCCCATGGCGAGCAGCACGGCTGGTGAGGCGTAGTTCTCTGAAGCAATGAGCTTCAATTGACGCCGTTGGGACTCCAGCTCACCGACGATGGACCTGGCCACATCTGGCTCGGCGGCGGCGATGACTTCCATCGCCGATCGATAGGCCATGGACACGGGCGAGTCGGGCATCATGCGCTCCTTGGGACGACTTCGAATGTTCGCCCAGGCGCACGGCTATCTCCGACATGCTGCCGGCGGGTCGGTCCCCGGTGGTGCTCCGCCCAGACGCCAGTAGCGACCCGCTCAAACCATAGCCTTACCGAGCTACGAAGGGGCAGGGCGACCGGTCGGCGCCGACTTCGAAGCGACCGTCGATGGATCGTCTTGCGGTGATTGGTGGGGTGAGAGAAGTCGGTAGCAGTAGCGTCCAAGGCGTGGATGAGCCAGCCCACCTGCGCACCACGAGGGCGACCTACGACACCGTCGCCGCCGACTACGCGCGCCTCCTTCCCGACCTTCGGGCTGAGACCTCTCTGGACCAGGCGATGCTGGCCACCTTCGCCGACCTGACCATGACAGCAGGCCTCGGGCCGGTCGCCGACCTCGGCTGCGGTACCGGCCGCATCACAGCCCACCTGGACTCCCTAGGCGTGGACGCCTTCGGCATTGACCTGTCCACGGCGATGGTCGACCTCGCCCGCCATACCCACCCGCACCTACGCTTCGACGTCGGGTCGATCACCGCCCTGGACCTCTCCGACGCCGCGGTGGGCGGGGTCCTGGCCTGGTACTCGACCATCCACACCCCACCGCAGGACCTGCCCGGCGTGTTCGCCGAGTTCTCCCGGGTGCTGGCGCCTGGCGGGTACCTGCTCGTTGGCTTCCACGTTGGAGACGGACATCGGCCCAGGACGGTGGCCTACCGTTGCGACGCCTCCGTCGACGCCTACGACGTGACGCCCGAGCAGGTCGCCGGCCTGGCCCGCCAGGCGGGATTGGTCGTACACACGCAACTGGTGCGAGCAGCACAGGGTCGGGAGAAGCTGCCACAAGCCAGCCTCATCGCGGCCAGACCCGTCAATCCGTGACCCAAACAGCGTTCCGCTTACGGGCGTGCAGACAGGCGGGATACGAGCCACCCCCCGACTCGAAGCGCGTAGAGATCCCGAGCCGGGGGCAGCCGTTCACCTGGATTGGTGATTGGAAACGACCGTTTTGCGCCTCAGCAGCAGTGGCCCTGTTGTGCGGGCGAGGTCGGGATCTCTCCAGCCACCGTAGTGATCACTCCCGAATGGGCGTCGATCCTTCGGATGGCGTCGTTGAAAAAGTCGGCCACGTACGTATCTCCTTGCCGATCGAGCGCCACGGCCGCCACCGAACCGAATGTGGCCTTGGTGGCCGGTCCCCCGTCACCCGCCGTCTGATGTGGCTCGGGAAGGGTCTCGGCACCCGTGCCAGCAACCATCGTCACCCGCCCGCTACGCACATTGATCTCCAGCAACCTGCGACCATAGGCCGCCGCGACCTGAAGCGTCTGGTTGTCGAGCACGGCCAGGACGACCAGGTCGAAATCACCCCCGGTTCCCGCCAACGCAGGAGATTGGCGCGCCGAGAAGATGGTCGAGATCGCTCCCGTCGTGCCTGACACCTCTCTGACCGTTTCGCAGGCGGTCGCCACGAAGACGTCCGACGAG
>Ga0182024_10014995_pt1 | contig 14909 bp, 12 predicted proteins | sample P32metaG_FD_120480 | JGI IMG/M metagenome (GOLD analysis project Ga0182024, IMG submission 120480) | Permafrost microbial communities from Stordalen Mire, Sweden - P3-2 metaG (Illumina Assembly) | ecosystem: Environmental > Terrestrial > Soil > Wetlands > Permafrost | place: Sweden: Stordalen... | reverse complement strand
TCGCGCAGCAGCGAGACGATTCGCGGCGTCGTCGTCCCGCGCACGATCGAATCGTCGACGACCACGACGCGCTGTCCGCGCAGGTTCTCGACCACCGGGTTGAACTTCAGCCGAACGCCCTGGCTGCGCATGTTCTGGTCCGGGCTGATGAAGGTGCGGCCGATGTACCGGTTCTTGATCAGACCTTCGACGTACGGCAGCCCGCTCTCGGCGGCGTAGCCGATGCCGCCTGGAATCGCGCTGTCGGGGATCGCCATCACGACGTCGGCGTCGGCGGGGTGCTGGCGTGCGAGCGCCCGGCCCATTTCGTAGCGCGCCATGTAGATCGAACGTCCGCTGAGCACCGAGTCGGGCCGCGCGAAGTAGATGTACTCGAACATGCACAGCGCCGGCGTTTTCACGATCTCGGTGTGTTCGGTGCGCACGCCGTTCGCGTCGATCGCCACCACTTCGCCGGCGGCGATCTCGCGCAGGTAGTGGGCGCCGACCGTGGCCAGCGCGCACGATTCCGAGGCGACCATGTAGCCGGCCTCGCCGTAGGTCCCGATGCACAGCGGCCGCACGCCCCACGGGTCGCGGAAGGCGTAGATCGCGTCCGGCGTGCACATCACGACCGAGTAGGCGCCTTCGGCGACCCGCATCGCGACCTGGATCTTCTCGGCAAACGTCTTGCCCTTGGCCCGCGCGATCACTTTGGCCAGGATCTCCGAGTCTGAGGTCGCCGAGAGCCGGACGTTGTCGGGCAAGGTCGCGGCCAGCTCGTCCGCATTGGTGAGGTTGCCGTTGTGACCGAAGGCGAACGGGCCGAGGTCCGAATCCTCGACGAAGGGCTGCGCGTTCACGACGATCGAGCTGCCGGTCGTCGAGTAGCGCGTGTGGCCGATCGCCACGTCGCCGCGCAGCCGGCCCAGGATCTCTTCGTCGAAGACGCCGGTGATCAGGCCCATCTCGCGATGGCTGTCGAGCGTTCGGCCGTTGCCGACCGCGATGCCCGCGCTTTCCTGGCCGCGATGCTGCAGCGCGTAGAGGCCGAAATAGACGAGCCGGGCCACATCGTCGCCCGGCGCGTATACCGCGGTGATTCCGCACGCCTCGTGGAGGACGTCGCCCGCCGGTTGGCCGGCTTCCTCGTCGTACGCCCGCGCCATCTCAGCCTCTCTTCAAGATGCGCGCGGGATGGTCCCTCATTCTTCGCGCGACGAGCGCATGCCGAAGAGCTGGAGGAGCGCGATGAAGATGTTGAGCGCGTCCAGATAAATCGAGACGGCGAGTTCGACCGCGGTCGCGCCGCCGCCGCCGGCGCGAATGCGGCTGAAGTCGACCAGCGTGATCAGCGTGAACACGCCGAGCGTCAGCCACGCGTACGTGCCCGGGTGCAGGAAGTGCGTGAAGATGGAGATGATTCCGACGACGACCAGCGCGATCAGCAGGCCGAACGCAATGCCGGAGAGCCGCCGCCAGTCGAACGAAAAGACAAACGCCACGCCGCCCAGCACCAGCATGCCGAAGCCGGTGGTCGCGGCGGCGTTGAAGACGACGTCCGGACCCAGCGCGATGTTGTAGCGCTGGATCGTCGGCGCGATGCCGATGCCTTCGAGAAACGTGAAGGCGTAGAACACGAGCAACGCGGTCTGCGGGTTGCTGCGCACCGCGTGCATCACGAAGATCAGGATGAAGGCCGCGATGAAAGCGATGAAGCCGAGGCCCGGCGACAAATCGCGGAACAGGTACGCCGCCAGCGCCGTGATGAGGAAGCCGATGCCCGTAATGCCGAGCACCTGGCCGAGCAGGCCCGCGGTGCTGACGGTCCCCGGGAACGCCGCGCCCGTTTGAGAGGGTGACTGGTACATATGCTCCCCTTTCTACCGCGGTCGCGGCCGCAGGGTTACGCTCAGGGTGTGGGGATCAGCTCGACGACTTCGCGGCCCAGCCAGTTCCCCACCGGGTGCTGCCACGACAGCGGCGTGTGCTGCCCCGCCAGGCTCGGCTGGATGACGAAATCCGCCAGCACGAACACCCGATGGGTCTTGCTCAGCGCCCGGATAGAGGGCAACAGATCGCTCGGCCAGCCGCCCACGATCAGCCGCGAGCCCAGCGAGCCGTCGATGTACTTCCCGTAGCCGAGCGTCGTCAGGTCGAGCCAGCTGGTGATCACGATCGCGCCGTCCGGCACGTGATCGCGGACGATGTCGATCGCGTCCTGGTTGGCGCGCGTGATCTGGTAGGCGTGCTGGGGACGGTGCGCCGTGTATTCGCTCCAGCCGATCGCGCCGAGCACGGCGACGAATAGGGCGGTGGCGACCCGGCGCTGCAGCCCGGATTCGATCAGGGCCGGTGCGACCGCGGCCAACGCCATGGTGATACCGAACGAAGGCAGCAGATACCGCATGACGTCGCTCTCGACGGCGCCGTAGGCGATCGCGAACGGCATGCCCGCGTAGCCGCCCGCGACGACGATCAGCTGCAGCGGACGCTTCGTGGCGACGACGATCGCGCCCATCAGCGCCAGAAAGATCACCACCACCGAAATCTCGCCCTGCATCCGCGTGATCCAGTCGGTCACGAAACCCGGCCAATGATACGGATTGAGCACGATCCAGCCGTAGCTCTGGGCCGACGACGCCCCGTTCATCATGCGCAGAAAGCTGGCCGGCGAATTGACCAGAAACTGTCCCCAATCGACCCCGAAGCTGTTGCTGCCGAACGGCAGCCCAAGGTTCGGATCCAAATTGTAGGCGACGATCATCCACGACCGGATCGGCAGATACACGTAGGTCAGCAGCGGCGCGATGAACGCCAGCAAACCGAAGATCCAGTCGCGCCACTTCAGCTCGCGAAACAGCGCGAGCGCCGCAACGAGCAGGACCGGGGTCAGAAAAATCGCCGTCAGGTGGACGGCGATCCCGCTGGCGGCGAGCGCGGCTGATGCCATCAGCCAGCGCGGCGATCGCTTTGTCAGCGCTTGCTGCATCGCGACCAGCGAGGTCATGATGAAGGCCAGCGCCAGCGCGTGAACGTCGGCATGCACGGCCTTCTGCCACACCATGCCGGTCATGCCGAAGACGATCGCCGCGAGCGACGCGATGTAACGGTTCGCGCCGAAGCCGATTCCGAGCGAGCGAATCGCAAGCAGCGCGACGACGACCGCCACGGCACAGAAGAGGTTGAGCCGCCAGGCCACGGTCGACAACGGTATGGCGTGCGAGAACACCCAGCCCAGCAGCACGAACATCGGGAAACCGGTGGGGTGCGTGATTCCGAGCATGTACGGGACGGTCTGCATCTCGCCATAGTCCCAGCCGTCGGGATAGGTCGAGGTCGAGCCGAGATAGATCACCATCGGGACCACGACCAGCGCAGCCGTGTCCCACCAGCGGCTCACGAAGACCCAGGTCGCCCGCGCCATCGCGCCGAGCCGCGCCCTCCGGCGCCGGTCGGCCGGCGCTGCGGTCACGGGCACCTCGGGAGAAAGCGATTCCACGACGCGCCGGTTTCGCGGGCGCGCGCGTACCGTCATTCCGCGGCGGCCGCGCACGCGTATAGACTCGGTTAGCACGGCTGGCCCAGGAAAGAGGGCCATCCCGCCCGGGGCGGCTACGACGGCGGCTGAGACGGTGCTGCCGGCCGCTCGTCGGCGGCCCGCAGGAGTGCCGGCGCGAGGGCGCCGGCCAGCTGTGCATAGCCGGCGTCGCCGGGATGGAAGCGGTCGTCGGAGAGAAACCGTGCGGCGTCGCCGCGTGCGCTGGTCGTGACGGCGAAGAGGTCGACGAAGGCATCGCCTCGCGCGCGCGCCGCAGCCCGGACGGCGTCATCGTCGCGGCGGGCGAGCTGCGTGACCGCCGCGTGGTCCAGGCCGGAGAACAGCGGGCTGATGCCCACGTTGGGAACGCCGCAGCACACGATTCGCGCCGCCGGCTGCAGCCGGCGAATCGCGTCCAACATGCGTGCGTACGTCTGACCGAACAGCGACGGGTCGATCCGGCGCACGACGTCGTTCCCGCCGACGCAGAGCACGACGATGTCGAAGCGCGTTCCGGCCAAACGCGGCATCTGCAGGCGCAGAACGTCGCGCGCGGTCGAACCGCCCATCGCGAAGTTCGCGATCTCGGAGGCCGGACGCCGCTCGCGGACGCGCTCGTAAGCCCGGAAGATGAACGCATGCTCGGGTGACGAGGCGCCCGTTCCGAAGGCCAGCGAATCACCCAGCGCGACGATCCGCACTCCCGGCAGCGCGGTTCGGAACGGTTCGATCGCCGCGCGCCGGTGCGCGCAGCCGGCCGCGGCCAGTACGCCGAGAAACGCGCTACGCCGCATCGTCGCTCACGACCCGGCCGTCGGCCAGGCGGATGACGCGCCGCGCCCGGCGCCACACCGCTTCGCTGTGCGTCACCACGATCAGCGTCTGCCCGCGCGCGTTGAGCGCGTCGAGCAGGTCGAGAACCGTCTGCGCCGTGCGCGAGTCCAGCTCGCCGGTCGGCTCGTCCGCCAGCACGATCGCCGGTTCGTTCACCAACGCCCGCGCAATCGCGACGCGCTGCTGCTGACCGCCGGAGAGCGCCGCCGGACGATGGCGCATCCGCGCCGCCAGGCCGACTTCATCGAGCACGTGTTCCGCCCGTGCGGCCGCGTCGGCGCGATGGCCGCCGTAACGCGCCGCGAGTGCGACGTTCTCACGCGCGTCGAGATTCGGCAGCAGGTTGAAGCCCTGGAAGACGAAGCCGATCGAGCGGGCGCGAATCACGGCCAGCTCGCGGCGCGTCGCCTCGGCGAGCGACCGTCCATCGACGACGACGTCGCCCGACGTCGGACGATCGAGGCCGCCCAAGACGTGCATCAGCGTGGTTTTTCCGCTTCCGCTCTCGCCGACGATCGCCACGTACGCGCCGGCCGGTACCGCAAAGCTGATGCCGTCGAGCGCGCGGACCTCGGTCGGCGTCCCGGGTGCGTGAATCTTGATGACGTTCCGCACGTCGACCAGTGCCGCGTTCGTCATCAGTAGCGCAGCGCGACCGTCGGCGGCAACCGTGCCGCCGTAAACGCAGGGACCAGGCCCGCCAGGCAGCTCAGCACGACGGCAAACGCAAACGCACCCAGCGCGACGTCCGGCGAGATTGCGAACAGCTGCACGCTTCCGCCGGCCGCGCTCCGCGCATCGAGCACCGCCACGACGGCCAACCCGAGCGCGATTCCGGCGGCGCCGCCGAGCGCGCCGATCGCTGCTGCTTCACCGACGAACGTCAGCAGAATGTCGGTGTCGGTGGCTCCGATCGCCTTGCGAATCCCGATCTCGCGTGTGCGCTCGCTGACCGCGATCGTCATCGTGTTCACGACCGAGAATGCTCCCACCAGCAGCGCGATCAGCGCGGCGCCGAACACGATCGCATCGAAGATGCCCAGCGTCGAACGCACGGCGGCGGCAACCTCGCGCGGATCGCGTGCTCCTAGGCCATCGATCAGCGCGATGCGCCGCGCGAGCAGGCTGACGTCAGTGCCGGGCTTCGCCGCCACGAGGAACGCCGACACCGGGTCGTCGGGCAGGCGGTCGAGCGTCGGAGGCAAGAGTTGGCGCAGGAGGTCCTGGCCGTCGGCGAACGGCACGATCACCGCCGCATCGAAGATCGTGAACGTCTTGTCGAGCACGCCAACGACAACGAACGAGTTGCCCTGCAACGCGATCACATCGCCCAGTTCCACTCGCTGGGCTGCACCGAAATCCGGTCCGATCACGGCGACGCGCCGTTCCCCGCTTTCCGGCTGGCGGCCACGCGCCACCGACAGCAAGCTGCTTTCGAGCGTCCGTGCTTGGGCCGGGAAGCCGAGCACCAGGGACGGCGGACCGAAGCGGGCTGCGTTGTCGCTCTCGTAGGGCACGATGATTTCGGGGACGGCGGCCCGCACGCCGTCGAGCGCGCGCAGGCGCGCGTACGCACGCGCGACCGTCGCCTTCGCGTCCGGAGCTACCAGCACCGAGCGCTGGATGGTGGCGAACACGACGTCGGTGTTGAGCGAGGTCGAGCGGGCGACGATCGTCTGCAGCCGTTCCGCCAGCGAACCGACGACCGTCAAGGCCAGGATACCGATCGCAATTCCGGCGACCGTCAGAAACGTCCGCAGCGGCCGCGACGCCAGCTCGCGCAGCGTGGTCACCGTCGCGTTAGGGGCTTAGCCGGGCGATGTCGGAGCGGTAGGCGAGCGGGGCGCCGGGCGGAAAGCGCTTCTTCATGTCGGCGATTGCCGCGTAGACGCGCGACCGCGCGTCGTCAAGGTTCGCGGCGCAGGCGGTGACGGTGAGCACCCGTCCGCCCGGCAACGCGATCGTGTCGCCCTCGCGTTTCGAGGGACCCCAAAATGCGACCGTACCGTCGCGCAGGCCGAGGTCGACGGGAAGTCCGCGCAGCGGCGTATTTTCGTAGGGATACTTCGATGTCGCGATGACCACGCCGACGCAGGCGTCGGCCGACCACGTCGCCGCGTCGATCTCGAGCATGCCGTCCGCGGCCGACTTACAGTAGCGCGCGAAATCGCCGCCGACCCGCGGCATGAGGACCTGCGTTTCCGGATCGCCGAAACGCGCATTGAACTCGATCACCTGCAGGCCGGCGTCGGTTTCCATCAGGCCGCAGTACAGCACGCCGCGATAGTCCTCGGCTTCCGCCAGCAGTCCGCGCAGCACAGGCGCTACGATTCGTTCGCGGACCCGGTCCAGCAGGTCGTCGCCGAAACCCGCCGGCGGCGAGTACGCGCCCATGCCGCCGGTGTTCGGCCCGGTGTCGTCATCGCCGGCGCGCTTGTAATCGCAGGCCGCCGCGACCGGAACCATCGCCCGTCCGTCGGCGACCGCGAATACGCTCACCTCGCGTCCGCGCAGCCGCCGCTCGATCAGTACGTCGGTGCCGCCGCCGGGCACGCCGCCGCCGTCGTACCAGCTCTTCACCGTCGCGAGCGCTTCGGCCGCATCGTCGCAGACCACGACGCCTTTGCCGGCCGCGAGGCCGTCCGCTTTCACCACCGCGCCGCCGCGCCAGCTCTCGAGCACGCGCTTCGCTTGCTCAACCGTGTGCACGATCTTGAACGGCGCGGTCGGAATCGTGTGCCGCTCCATGAAACGCTTGGCGAAGATCTTGCTCGACTCGAGGCGCCCGCCGCTGCGATTTGGGCCGAACACCGAGAGCCCGGCGTCACGGCACGCATCGCCGACCCCCGCGGCGATCGCCGTTTCGGGACCGAGGATCACGAGGTCGATGCGGGCGTCCCGGGCGCGCGCCGCGATCGCGCGCGCATCGGTAACCGCGAGGTCGCTCCAGTTTTCGCCGCGCGCCGCGGTGCCGGCGTTGCCGGGCGCGTGCACGAGCGCTTCACACGAGGGGGAGGCGGCCAGCCGCCACGACAGCGCATCCTCGCGGGCGCCGCCGCCCACGACCAGGATCCTCACGCCGCTACTCCCACTCCACGGTTGCCGGCGGTTTCGAGGTGATGTCGTAGGCGACGCGATTGATGCCCGGCACCTCGTTGACGATGCGGGTGGAAATTCGCGCCAGCAGGTCGTGCGGCAGCCGCGCCCAGTCGGCGGTCATTCCATCTTCGCTCGTGATCGCGCGCACGCCGACCAGATTGCCGTAGGTGCGTCCGTCGCCCATGACGCCGACGCTCTTCACCGGCGTCAGCACGGCGAAGTATTGCCACGGACGCGGCGAGAGCTCGGCCGCCGCGGCGTCGATCTCCGCCGTGACGATCGCATCGGCCGCCCGAACCAGCGCCAGCCGCTCGGGCGTCACTTCACCGATGATGCGCACGGCCAGCCCTGGGCCCGGGAACGGTTGCCGTTCGACGACCGCACTGGGAAGGCCGAGCACGCGCCCCACCTCGCGCACTTCGTCCTTGAACAACGCACGCAAGGGTTCGACCAAGCCCAGCTCCATGTGCTCGGGAAGGCCGCCCACGTTGTGATGCGACTTGATCTTGTGCCCCGCTTTCGAGCCCGGGGTTTTCGATTCGATCACATCGGGATACAGCGTACCCTGCACCAGGAAGCGGACGCCGGCGATCTTCTTCGCTTCCTCTTCGAAGACGCTGATGAATTCGTGCCCGATGCGGATCCGCTTTTCTTCGGGATCCTCGATGCCGGCCAGGCGCGCCAGAAAGCGAGCCGACGCGTCGACGTGGATGACGTTGAGGTGCAGTACGTTGCGAAAAGCAGCGACCACGCCGGCCGATTCGTCCTTGCGCATCAGCCCGGTGTCGACGTAGATGCAGGTCAGCTGCTTGCCGATCGCTCGCGAGACCAGCGTCGCCGCAACCGCCGAGTCGACGCCGCCGGAGAGCGCGCACAGGACGTTGGCGTCGCCGACTTGCTCGCGGATCGTGGCGATCGCACTGTCGACCCACGAATCCATTCGCCAGGTCGGCGCGATGCCGGCCAGCGTGTGGAGAAAGTTCTCGAGGATCGCGGAGCCGGCCTCGGTGTGGACGACCTCGGGGTGGAACTGAACGCCATACGTCCGGCGCGCGTCGTCGCCGATCGCGGCGACGGCGCAGCGCGCGGTGTGGGCGAGCGCGCGGAAGCCGGGCGGCACGATCGTCACCGAGTCACCGTGCGACATCCACACGCGCGACTCGCGCGGGACGCCGAGGAAGAGCGGCGCATCGGCGTACTCGAGCGTGAGCCGAGCCGGGCCGAACTCGCTGTGCTCCAGCGGGACCAGCGAACCGCCCAAGTGCTTCGCAATGAGCTGCATCCCGTAGCAGATGCCGAGCAGCGGGATGCCCGCTGTGTACACGCGCGGGTCGCACTCGAGCGCGTCGACCGCGAGGGTCGACTCAGGTCCGCCGCTGAGGATGATCGCCGCCGGTTGGCGTTTCGCGATCTCTTCCCACGGCGCGTCGAAGGGAAGCAGTTCGGAGTACACGCGCGCTTCGCGTACGCGGCGGGCGATCAGCTGGCTGTACTGCGCCCCGAAATCGAGGATGACGACCGTACTCACGTGAGCACCTCGGCCAGCCGGTCGGCGTCGCGGGCCCACACGATCTCCATGGCGATGCGTTCGCCGATCGATACGTCGCGCCCCCAGCGATACGCCGAGTACGGCGTGTAACGCGTGCCGGGCGAGCCCGGAATCCGCAAGCTCACGTCGTACACGACGAAGTCTTTCGGCGGGCCGCTGACGATCACGCACTGCAGCGCGAAGGGTCCGATGACGCCGACGCCGTCGACTTCCTGGGTGGCGCGCACGAACCGCTCGCCCATCGCGAAGGCTTTCTCGAGCATCGATTCGGTCAGCGTGGCGGCGATGTGGCCGGCCTCCTCGAGCGTCACCCGCTCGTCGGCCAGATCCTGTGCTTGGCGAAACGGCAAGCCGGCGAAACCGTCACGATTCGTCTGGCGCCGCGTGTCGGTACCCATCAGTTCGAGTTCGCCGAGCAGCGGCGACCAGAAAAAATTCAGGTTGATCGTCGGCCCGAGCGCGAACTCCTCGATCACGGCGCCCCGCAGCCCCTCGGCCGTGATCGTCCCGGATTCCATCAGCCGCGCAGATGCGGCCGTATATTCGTCTTCGCTGCGAGCCAGAAAGAAGGCGCGTTCGAACGACACCGTCGCGTGCGGCGCTTTCACCATGACCAGGCCGTCGATCTGATCGGGCGAGCGCAGGCGGCGCGGGCTGCGGATGCCCGCTCGATCCATCAACGCATACTGGTTGTCGGTTTCGTCGCGCTCCTCGGCTCGCAGCAAGCGCCGGTTACCGAAAAACGGGACCCGCATGCGCTCTTCGATTTCGGCGTAACTGTAGCGCTGGTGGAGATACACCTCGAACGAGCGGTTCGGCACGAAAAGCACCGTTTCGTCCAGCAGCCGCTGCTGGGTCCGATCGTCGAGGATGTCCGCGAAGTGCTCGAGCTCGAGCGTCGCATCGACGCAGCCGCGCGCCGGAGCCTCGAGATGACGGGCGTAGTGGCGGCTGTAGGTTTGCTCGCGTCCCCGCTCGGTGACGACCAAACTGCGCAAGCCCTGCGCGCGCGCACCGGATGCCACCTCCAGTGCGGAATGGCTCCCGATCGAGCACAGCGTCAACCGCTCCCGGTGATAGCCCGCCAGCGTCCCCTCTAGATTGAACACCGCTCTCCTTTCCCGCCTTGTTACGATGAAAGGAAGCTGCGCGCCTCGGGTGATGACGGATAGGAGACCACGATCGTGCGCCGGACGGCCGTGCTTGCCGTTTTGGCCTCGGGCGTGTCCTCCCGCGTCAGCGTGTCGTACACGCGCCGGTACAGCCGCGGCAGTTCGTAATCGCGCGGATACTGGTGCTGCCAGTCGTCCAGCGAGTCGACCACCCACAGCGTCTCCTTGGTCATGTGGCCGCCCCAGCCCGCGTCGAGATACTTCGCGATCCGTGAAAGCTCGTTGCGCACGCCGATCGGCGAGAGGCGGGTTTGGCCGAAGTATTCGTCGGCCGGCGCGGTGATCGCAAGATAGGTATTGTGCGAGAGGACGCGGCCGATCACCGGAATGCTGTGGACGGACGCTTGGTGCGACGCGACGACGCGCGCCGCTTCACGTTCGGCCGGCGAATAACCCGGCCCGGCGTTTCGCGCCGCGTCGACCATCGGATAGAACACCCGGCGCACGTCGTCGGGGAGCGCTCCCAGCGGGAACGTCGCCTGCGCCGCGCGCTGGAGCGCCAGCGTGCGCCACGCCGTATCTTGCGTGAGATTGTAGGCCCGCAGATCGGCCTCGACTTGTCCCAGCAGCGCCTGCACATCGTTCGGATACGTCAGCACCAGCGCGGCCGCATCGTCGTCGGCATCGTGTGCCAGCCGGCCGGCATCGGCATCTTCCGCATCGAGCTTGGCAAGCAGTGCGTGCGCCGCGGCACCGCGCTGCGGATCGTCCTGCCAGGCCGTCGCGGAGAGCCGGACGTACCACTCGGCCGCGTCGTCGTTGATCAGCGGGTCGTAGTCGAGCTGGGTCGCCAAGTCGACCGTGACGCCCTTGAGGGCGAGGTCGTTCGGATCGCTGCGCCGGCGCAACTCGTAGGCCCGCCCGGCATTGAGCACGGACGAAAAGTAGTCCGCTTCATCGGCGAGATGCCAGCCCGCGGCGGCGCCCTTGTCGTACGAGGCCTTCATCTGCGCGTAGAGCTGCGCCGGATCGACGTTCAGCGCCGCACCCGCGGGGACGCTCGCGAGCCCGAGTCCCATGCAGAGCAGACCCGCGGCGACGACGCGGCACCGTTTCTCGTGCATTCGTCTCAGATCGTGCTGTCGTCCAGCACGGCATCGAGCGAATTCGAGAGCAAAGCGTTCTTGATCTCGCGCGCGATCCGCCGCCCGGTCGACATCGGCTCGCTGTAGTTCAGATACGAGTAGGGTGAACCGTCGATGAACAGGTTCGTTCCGGCCACGATCCGTGCCGAGATCTCCATGATGTAGAACTGCGTGTCGGGCGTGATGATCGTCTCGATGCAGAACGCCCCGAACAGTCCCTTCGGCCCGCAGATCTCCTGGCTGACGCGCACCACGTCTTCGCCCATCCGGTAGGCTTCGGCCAGCATCGATTCACGCAGCGAGATCGGCGAGTTGCCGACCACCACGTAGGACGGATCGATGTCCATCGACGCCTGCGCGGCGGAGGGGATGCGTCCGAGCGAATCGACGTTGGTCTCGTAGCGCCGATCCATCGACATGATCTCGAGCCGGCCCGTGAGCGGCGAGTAGAAGTAGTGGATGTAGAGCGGCACCCCGATGATGTACTCTTGCAGGATGTAGTTCTGCCGCGCCAGGAGCGAAGCGCGCTCCTCGAAGTCCTGCGCGTCGCGCAGGAACATGTAGCCTTTGCCGCCCTGCGCGCCGTACAACTTGACGATGACGGGCCGGTCGATCTCGGCGCCGGTCTTGAACTGCCGGGGCAGCTTCAGCCCCGCGCGCAGCAGCCAGTCGCGCTGCAGTTCGCGCGAGGCTTCCCAGTCGAGCACGGCCTTGTTCCCGAAGTACGGGATGCGCATCTTCTTGTGCTCTTCGAGCGAGAGATACGCGACGAACGAGCCGTGCGGCACGATGATGATCTTGCGCTGCTCGAGCTCGGGAACCAGCAGCATGAAATCGCTGTAGCGATCGATCGTGATGACTTCATCGACGAAAGCGAACGATCGGTACAGCCGTTCCGTGTCCCGGTTCGCGACGGCAAGCGTCCGGAAGCCTTCGTCGCGCGCCCCCTTGAGGATCTGCAGCGCCGAATGCGACCCCAGCGTCGCAATCGTGTACATGTCCCCAACGCCGTCCCTTTGCGTCTGCCCCGAGAGGAGCGGTTCGACCATCATCGTCATGTTATTGCCACCTGAAACGCTGGATTGCAAAGGAAAGTCGCGACGGCGCGGTCCCGATCCGACTGCCCGATGTCCTGACCGGCCTCGTCGAGCAGTCTCCACGACGTGCGCCGCCGGATGCCGGTCACGCCTGGGAGTGCGCGGCCCGCGATCCGCGTCGCTGGGGCTTCGTCGCGCGAGGCGACCCAGACCTCGCCGGGCTCGGGCGCGTCGCTTGTCCGCTCAACCAAGCGGTGCTTGTTCGGATTGTAGAGGGTCTCGATCTGGGCGACCGAGGATGCTAGCGTCTCGGCTGCCTCGGGCGCGACCTCGAACAGCCAGATATCGCTGCGGACGACGCGTGCCGCCGGGACGCCGAGCCGCGCCAACGTTTCGTAGGCCGTGAAGGCCTCGTTGTCGGGGATGATCAGCGATACGGCAAACGTGCGCGTCACGCCATAACCTGCCCGCGAACTGCGCGCGCGAAATGTTCGAAGAACCGAATCCCGCCGGAGGGCGCGAGAGTCGCGGCGGTGTCCCCGCGCGCGGCATCACGCGATCCGTCGATGTGCTGGTATGTCCACGCGTCGCGCTCGGGGTGCGGCATGATCGCCAGCACGTTGCCCGCCCGGTTCACCAACCCGGCGCAGTCGAGTGCGGCGCCGTTTGGTGCAGGAACCTGATTGCCGTCGCGATCCGCATAGACGAAGGCGAGATGACCATCGGACACGATGCGTTCGAGCTCATTGGCCGGGGCCGCCAATCGGCCGTCCCCATGCGAGGCCCAGCCCGGGATGACGGCGCCGGGTTCTATCCCCGCGAGGATCGGCACGCGTTCCGGTGCGACCACGAGCTTCACATGGACGTGTACCGATTGAAAACGGCCGCTGGCGTTCGGCGCGAACGCCGCCGTCGGACGCCGCACGCCGGCCGTTCCCGGCACGAGTCCCGCTTCAGCAAGGATCTGCGCGCCGTTGCAGATCCCCAGCACCAGCTTCCCGGCTTGCGCGCCCTCGATGACCGGATCCATCACCGCATCGTACGCAGCAACGGCGCCCGCGCGAATCCGATCCTCATACGCAAATCCGCCCGGCAGCACATAGGCGTCGAATCGCGCCAGAGACTCCGGCGCACTCCAATGCACGAGTTCCGCCTCGAGCCCGACCGCGTGCAGCGCCCGCAGCGTTTCGTCCTCGCTGTTCGTCCCGGGAAACACGACGACCGCAACCTGCGGCGTCACGCCACGCTCCCGTAAAAGTCTTGCAGCGGAGCTTCCCACGCCTGGCGCAGTGTCTCAAGGTCTATTGCACCGACGACCGCACCGTGCTGATCGATGTGATCGATCACCGGCACGGCCGTGGTCTTTATGTCGAGTCGCATCGGCATCCCATGGCGCTTCGCCAGTTCGATGAAGGCTTCGAAGTCACCAACTTCAACGACGAAGCCCGGCGCTTCGTAATACCGCAGCGTGAGCGATCGCAAATTGAAGGAATCGAAATCGCAAACACGCAGCCCGATCGATCCACTGCCGGCCAGCAACGCCATCTCGGTTGCGGCGACGAGCGGACCGCCATCGCTCACATCGTGCACGGCAAGCACGACGCCGGCCGCGATGCTCTCGCGGACGAGCTTGCAGGCACGACCGAACCACTCCCAGTCCATTCGCGGAAGCCCCAGTTGAGGCACCGTCATCAATTCCGCGAGTACGGAACCGCTCATCGCGTCCGTCGTCGTCGGCGACTGCAGAATCACGACGGGCGAACCTGCACGTTTGAACCCCGGTCCCGTCGCCTGCGAAACGTCGGCAAACGTTCCGATGCAACAGATGATCGGGGAAGGCGCGACGTGAGTTCCGGAAGACGAGCGATTGTACAGTGACACGTTGCCGGAGATGAACGGCAGGCCCACTGCGCGGCCCGCATCCGCCAAGCCTTCAACTGCGGCAACGAAGGCGCCCATCTGCTCGGGAACCGTGGGATCTCCGAAGTTGAGACAATCCGTCAAAGCAACCGGCGTTGCGCCGACCGCAACGACCTGCGCGACCGCTTCGGCAACGGCGAGTTCGGCTGCCCGCCGGGGATCGACCAGGCCGTATCGAGGGTTGCCGCCCATTCCGACAGCCACGCCAAGCGGCGAGCCGGGAATCGGAACGAGGACACCGGCATCGGCAAAGCCGGCGGGAATCGCCGTACATCCGCGTACGACGCCGTCGTAGCGGCGGTAAATCGAAGCTCGCGAGCACACGTCGCGATGAGCAAGTGCCGACGGCAAAGTTGCAAGCAGCCGGTGCGCCTCGGGATGCATGTTCACCCGCGCTCCGTCGGTCTGCTGGCCATCGATTCTCGGCAGCACGTACGGACGCTCGTATCTCACGCCGCCGGTCAAGAACGCGAGGTCGACGTCCATGACGGTTTCGCCGCGGTAACGGGCGACGTAACGGCTCGACTCCGTGACTTTGCCGATCACGGCGGCGCAGGCGCCGCGCGCGATGCGCGGCAGCGAATAGATGTCGTTGTAGATTTCCAGCAGCGTCGGCGTGAACGACGGCGGGACGATCCAGCACAGGCGCTCCTGCGTCTCGCCGATCGCGATCACTTCCGGGGGCAGGTCGCG
>Ga0182024_10014994_pt1 | contig 14909 bp, 11 predicted proteins | sample P32metaG_FD_120480 | JGI IMG/M metagenome (GOLD analysis project Ga0182024, IMG submission 120480) | Permafrost microbial communities from Stordalen Mire, Sweden - P3-2 metaG (Illumina Assembly) | ecosystem: Environmental > Terrestrial > Soil > Wetlands > Permafrost | place: Sweden: Stordalen... | reverse complement strand
GCCAGAGTCCAAGTACAGCTACCGGCCGACGAAGGACGTTCGCTCGTTTGGCGAGATCGTGACCCATGTGGCGGACATATCCTACTATTTGTGCTCAAACGCCAAGAGTGAAGCGAACCCCGCCATGGCTACCGCGAAGGTTTCGAAGACCGAGATCGTGGCCTACCTCAAAGGCTCGTTCGATTACTGCGATGGCGCCTACTCCAAGTTCACCGATGCTCACCTCAATGACCCGGCGGACTTCTGGGGCTTCAAGACGAACAAGATGTTCATCTTGACGCAAGCCGGAAATCATGACGCCTTGCATTACGGCAATCTCGTCACGTATCTGCGCATCAATGGCCTCGAGCCGTCCGGGGGCTGGTTTTGATTAGATGTTTAGAAGCACCGGCAAAGACCCAGCATTAAACCCAAACTTAAGCCTTACCATCGCAAGGGACTTGTAACGGATGTTCCCGGTCCAAAGTGTAACGGATGTTCTGGTGCACTCAGGGAAGGACCCTGTATTTGGTGTGAAACATTTAGGTCCGCTCGGCACACGCTATCCGGCACACCGATCATTTAACTCTAAGCAAGCAAATCAACCTTCGGCAGCCCGCACAAAACGAGCGGTAATACTCTCCGGCCGCGTAATCGCCGACCCCACCACAACAGCGTGCGCTCCCATCTCCAGCGCCCTGCGCACCTCCTCCGGTCGCGTAATGTGCCCTTCCACGATCACTGGAATCGTCACCCTGGCAACTAGCGCTTCGACCAGCGACCACGAAACCGTTCTGCTCCCCGCAGTGTCGAAGGTGTATCCAAAGAGAGTGCTTGCCACAGCATCGGCCCCGGCGCTCTGCGCGGCAACTGCGTCGTCGATCGTAGCGATATCCGCGCACACCGGCCGTCCCAGCTCATCATGAATGCGCCTGATCAACTCCGGCCACGGTTCCGCTTCCTGCAGCCGGCGCCTGGTGCAATCGAGAGCGATGATATCCGCCCCCACCGCGCTGACCGCGCGCGCCGAAACAAAATCCGGCGTAATGTAGACGTCGCCCGCCGCATCATAGCTCTTGATAAGTCCAATCACAGGCAGCTCCGTAATCTTCCGAAACGCGCCGATGCGCTCACTCCCCTCCGCCCTCAGCCCACCGGCGCCACCGCGCAAAACAGCAGCAGCCATTCGCACCAGCGTATCAAGATGATTCATAGGATCGTCAGGATCGCCGCCGACCGCGGCCTGACACGACACAATCAGCCGTCCGCGCAACGCTTGAAAGATCTCTACACCCTGCGAACACTGAACCACCTAAATCTCCCGTCTCTGAAACGCCTCCAGATAGCCTATCCGCAAATGACTTTACCCGCTCCATCAAGCATGATGTCTAAGAGGACAAAAGTGCGACACATTTCAAGACGCGGATTTATCTATGGCTCCGCCGCCCTCTCGATTGCGACGCGCCCATGGTTTGCCCACGCGCAGCGCCACAGCGGCAGCGGCCTTCTGCTGGTCGGCACGCAAACCGCAGCGACCAGCAAGGGCATCTACGCCTATACCTTTGACGCAGCCACCGGTGACCTCAAGCAGATCGGCCTCGCCGCCGAAGCCAACAACCCAACCTTCCTCGCCCTCAGTCCCAGGGGCGACATCGTCTTCGTCGCCAACGAGCTCGACCGGTATGAAGGCAAAAACAGCGGTGCCGTCTCCAGCTACACCCTCGACAGAAAAGAGGCGAAGCTGTTCAAGATCGACGAGGTCGCCTCCCTCGGCGGCGCTCCCTGCCACGTCGCCGTCGATCACACCGGACGTTCCGTCTTCGCGGCAAACTACGACGGAGGCAGTGCCGCGTCTTTCTCCGTAAGCGACGACGGCAATCTGAGCCCGGCCGTCTCCTTCGAGCAGTACACCGGCCACGGGCCGAAACCCGACCGCCAGCAGGCACCCCACGCTCACCGCGTCACCGTCTCCCCCGACAACCGTTTCCTCCTCGTCAACGACCTCGGCCTCGACGAGATCCACATCTACCGGCTCGATGCGGACACCGCAACACTCACCCCCAACGATCCCCCTGCCTGGAAATCCGCCCCCGGAGCCGGCCCGCGCGCGCTCCTCTTTCATCCCAACGGCAAGTGGGCCTACTGTGTCACCGAGATGGCCTCGACGGTCGACGTGCTCCGCTGGGACAGTCACCACGGCACCCTCGAAACGGTGCAGGAGATCTCTCTCAAGCCCAAAGGCTTTCAAGGGGTGACGGGCGGTTGTGACATCATCTTCGACCGGCACGCTCACTTCGCCTACGTGGCAGACCGCTTTGACGACATCATCGTCACCTTCGCCGTCTCGCCCACCGACGGCAAGCTCACCCTTCTCAACCGCACCTCCTGCGGCGGCAAAATACCGCGTCACCTCGCCCTCGACCCAAGCGGACTCTGGCTCCTGGTCGCCAACCAGGCCTCCGACAACATTACGACCCTGGCCCGAGACCCGCGCTCCGGCCAACTCACGGCCTCCGCAAAGAGCTTCCCACTCTCCAAGCCGCAATGCCTCGTATTCGCCTAACGTTCGCCATCACGCCCGGCGCAGCCCCCGGCCAAAAACGGCTCATTTTTCGTCTCAGTCCGCCTTTTTCCAGCGAAGCCGAAACTCCCACCTTCGACGCTCACCCTTAAATGAGCCTTCCGGCCCAATGCGACATAAAAAAATCAAATACCTGTCGCCCCACCCCAAAACCACCCCTCCCCCAAAAGTTGTAGAGTAAGCCCTTTTGTAACAGGGCTTTCGCGGCCCACCCCAAAACCACATCCCGCCTCCCGCCTCGAAACCGGGCCCCCAGCCCGCACTTTTGAGGTTGACTTTCCTATCCTCCTGTGGTGATCTCGCCCCCAACTAAATGTCTCAAAATAACCTATTTATGGGTGAATTTTCTTATACTTAAGCCTATGGCTAATTCACTTGGAAACGAACGTACTGCACCTCTGCCAGGAAGGTACAAGACCGCTCTTACCGTAGCGGCCTTTGTGGTCATGTCGGCTTTTGCGACAGACGCCGCCCCAGCAGCCGCGCGACCGGCGGACGCCCCTGTGATTCACGACGTCACCGCATCAGACATCGTCACCACCATGGCCGCACCCACCCGCACCCGTACCCCGATCCTCACCCGCATCAAGAGTGGCCTCGCCAGCTGGTACGGCACCATGCTCCAGGGGCATTTCACCGCCAGCGGCCGCCGCTTCGATATGTACGCGATGACCGCCGCCCACCGCACACTGCCGTTCGGAAGCAAGGTCAAGGTCACTGACCTGCGCAACCAGCGCTCGGTCATCGTCACCATCAATGACCGCGGGACCCTCCGGCCAGGCCGGGAGATCGATCTCTCCGTTGGCGCCGCCGAGCAGCTCCACATGGTCAGCAAGGGTCTCGATCCGGTCCGTTTAGAGCTCCTCACCTACCGAAACTAGCCCTTTCACCGCTCTATCCCGCTTTTCTATGCCGTATAGAGCGGTTCCAGACGTTTAGTCTGGTTCCAGACTCCAGGCGTTTAGAGCGGTTCCAGACACGTAGAGCGGTTTCACAACCTGTCGAAAAGCCACAAAAGAAGCGTCATCTCGACCGGAGCCGCGCGGCTTTATCGCGCGGCGGAGTGGAGAGACCCCCGTATTTCGCCTCAGTTGTTGCTTGTTCTCCTCCAATCGGGTCACGGACTTGCTATGTCCTCCTGAGCGCAGTCTCATCGCGAGAGGCCCAGTCGAAGACCTGCGGCTCCCTTCCTCCGGGCAGTAGAGAATGGCGGATCTTCGGGGTGCGTCCGTAAAACCCCGATAGTGCATTCTCATCACTAGAGTTAGCATGGGTCTGCCATGCCAATCGACCCGAAACTCCAGGCCATCCTCGACGCCGACAGAGCCCTCGGCCTTCCCCCCACTGAACAGCAAACACCCGAACAACTCCGCGCCGGCCTGGCCCAGTTCATAGCCAAATTCCAGCCCATGCCCGAGTACAGCGGCGTGACCGTGGAACCCCGCTCGATCGTCCAGAACGGACGCACCATTCCCGTCCGCATCTACACCCCACCCGGCGAACCTCCCTTCCCTATCGCGGTTCTCTTCCACAGCGGCGGCTGGGTCGTCGGCTCGCTGGACTCCCACGCGCCCTACTGCCGAGCCCTCGCCACCGAGGCAAAGGCGGTCATCGTATCGGTGGACTACCGCCTCGCCCCGGAGCACCGCTTCCCGGCCGGCCTGGAGGATTGCAGAGACGCCACCCTCTGGGTACTCGCCCACGCGAACGCCCTGAAAGGAACCTCTGACCGGGTCTTCATCGGTGGGGACAGCGCCGGCGGAACTCTGGCCACCGCCGCCGCCCTCCTGCTGCGCGATCGAAACGACGTTCCCCGGCTGGCAGGTCAGATCCTCCTCTATCCCGCGACCGCCTACTACGATCCCCCGACCCCCTCCTACCTCGAAAACAGCGAGGGCTACGGTCTCACCCGCAACGCCATGACCTGGTTCTGGGACCAGTATTTGAACGATCGCAGCGAGGCGACCAATCCTCTAGCCGCCCCCCTCCTTGCTCCCGATCTCAGCAATCTGCCTCCCGCATTCGTCGTCACGGCCCAGTACGACGTCCTCCGCGACGAAGGCGACGCCTACGCCCAGCGCCTGGCCGAGGCCGGCGTCCCAGTAACCCACCTCTACGTCGAAGGCATGAACCACGCCTTCGCCGCCTCCCCAAAAGAGTTCCCCTATCTCGACCAAGCCCACGCCATCCTCCGCAGCCTCGCCACCTGGATCGCCTCAGTGACCTGAGCCAGTCTCCGGCAGCAGTGGAGGAATTACGTACAACTTCCGGTGCAGATGAGAGAATCCGCTGCTTCGTATACTCATGCTGGGTGCATGCCAAATGGGTCAATGGGATGCGATGCCGAAAAGGGAGATTCCGAGTGCAGAGGCTTAGCGTAGTTGCGTTTCTGATCGTAGTTGCGGCGACCACTTGTGCAAGTGGCGATACTCTGATCTCTGGTTCTGTCTACAGCCGTGACCTCAGCGACAATGTATGCACGCAGAGTGGTTCTTCCGCAAGCGCTCTTTCCCTGGCATGCGGTGCGTCGTTGACCGCGACCGTGGGAGAGACGAGCGGCGCGGTGGGTGCGTACGCATCCTCTTACGAGGACATCAACTCTCCTGCGTACACAACCTATGGAGTGGCCGACTTTGACCTCTCGGTCGACGGCACCTATATGCTGACGGGAGGCACTGGCTACGGGTACGCCTATGTGACCGTTGATGAGTTTACGCACGGCGAAGGTGGGGGAGGCGCCTTCTCTGAGTGTGCGATCACCCTTGACGGGCAGACTGAACTTTGTGATGAACCAGGTATCCCCTACCAGTACGCTTTCTATGTTCCCTATAACGTCCCCTTGGCTCTGAACCTGGACGCCAGTTTCGCTGGGACCGCAGCTTTTGCTGACGGTATCGACAGTGGGATAAGTTACAGTGTGGACAATCTTACCCCTACCCCGGAGCCATCCCCCCTGTTGCTCTTAGGTACAGGATTGATCGGTCTCCTTGGCGTGGTGGTTTGGGGGCTCCGCCCCTCGCGGTGATCCGAAGATGCCGCATTTTCTTGTCAAGCCCACAATGATCGAATCCCCTTGCCAGACAAGCACAAATCGCATGTCCTATTAGTTATTCCCAACCAGCTATACTGGATACAGAGCGTAAGGAAGGAAAAGCCCCGGCAACCACCGGGGCTTTTTCCTGTCCGGGATCAGAAATCTACCTTGAAACCCAATGGAATCTATATTTTGCAGGCAAGCCATTTAGAATCTATATTTTGCAGCCACACACCACCGCCAAACCATAGCAGCAATTGGACTTAGGCGCAAGATACCCCCAAGGGGGGGAGGGGGGTACCCCAGTCATCCAGAGTTTTAGTCCGATCCGCTTTTTCGGGGATTCCACTTCTTGCGCACCGGGGCAGGGTCGGAATCGGGCGCGGCCTCAGGAGCGCTCTCGGGGGATCCAGTCGCGGTAATATCCTGAGCCGGCACCGGTGGCGCTGGCGTTACAGAAGCAGAAGCCGGAGCGGATGCGGCGTCCACCAATTCGGGCGGCTTAGCGGAGACAACGGCCTTAGATTGCCACTTCTTCCGTTCAGGGGTGGGCACGGCTGCAATTGCACTGGCAGGTAGCTCTGCGGAAGCAGTCTCGGACGGCAAGATCGAAGGAGCCACATCCAGCACCTTCGGATCTGGGCTCTTAGGCTGCCACTTCTTCCGTTCGGGTGTCGATGCGGCTGCGACTCTGATTGGTGTGGCTGTAATTGGCGCGGTTGCAATTGGTGCGGTTGTAATTGGTGCGGTTGTAATTGGTGCGGTTGTCGCGGATGCGATGGGGGTTGATGCAGTTGTGGCGGCTGCGATTGGAACTGATGCAGGCGAGGGAGCTTCAGCCGAGGAGACGGCTTCTTGCGACGGAGACAGGCTCGCGAGGCCTTTTTTTCGGCGAACTCCGTCGAGCAGCAACTCCGCGACATCCTTGATGACGATGTCCGACTCACCCTTGAGCGGCGTACTGCCCAGCATGCTCTTGCAGAAGGGACAGCCGACAGCGAGGACCTTCTCGCCCTCAGCCGACGCGAGAGTCTGCTGCACCTCGCGGAAGCGGTTGTCGGAGATGCGCTCCTCCCCGGCCTCCTCCTCCTTCCAGAACTGCGCACCCCCGGCCCCGCAGCAAAAAGCATTCTCGCGGTTCCGGTCGAGTTCGACGGTCGCGTTGCCGAGAATGTGGAGCAGGTTACGCGGAGCGTCGTAAACGCCGTTGTGACGCCCCAGATAGCAGGGGTCGTGATAAGTGATGGTCGCCTCAGATGGCGCAGCAACCAGCTTCTGCTGCGCGACGAGCGTCTCAAGATACTCCGTGTGGTGCATCACCTTGTAGTCGCCGCCAATCTGCTTGTACTCCTTGCCGATGGAGTTCATGCAGTGCGGGCAGCTCGCAACAATCAGCTTCGGCTTCACATCGTTCAGGGTCGCAACGTTCTTGTCGGCAAGCTGGCGATAGAGGTACTCGTTCCCGGCGCGACGGGCGCTGTCGCCGGTGCAGCACTCCTTCTTGCCCAGCACGGCGAAGTTGACCTCGGCATGATTGAGCAGCTCGACAAACGCCCGCGCGGTCTTCTGCGCCTGCGGATCGTAGCTCGCCGCGCAGCCGACCCAGTAAAGCACGTCGGGCGTCGGGTTCTCGTCGGTAGTCTTGACGTCCAAGCCATCGGCCCACGCCAGCCGCTGTTCATGGTTGATACCCCAGGGGTTCTGGGCGCGCTCCATGCCGCGAAACGCGCTCTGCAACTGCGCCGGAAACTCGCCCTCAATCATCACCTGATTGCGGCGGATGTCGATGATGTCCAGCATCTGCTCATCCTGCACCGGGCAGACCTCCATGCAGGCCCCGCAAGTCGTGCAAGCCCACGCGGCCTCGGGCGAAAGCGCGAACTGCAGCAGAGGACGCGGGCTCTCTCCACCTGCCTCAAACGGTGCCTTCGTCATCGCGAAGATGCTCTGCTGGCCAGCAAGGTCGTTCAGCTCCATCCGCTTATTGATCTCCAGCGCAGCCGGGCTAAGCGGCTTGCCGGTGGCCGTTGCAGGACAAACATCCTGGCATCGATTGCACTGGATACAAGCGTAAGCATCCAGCAGTCGCGGCCACGCAAGCTCCTCCAGCCGGCTGGCCCCAATGATCTGATCTTCAGATTCAAGATCCAGCACCATCGGCGGCAAGACGCCCGAGCCAGCCTCACGCTCGACGAGATACTTTGCCGGAGCCATGAAGATGTGAATGTGCTTCGAGTAGGGGAAATAAGCGAGGAAGACGAGGACGCTTCCCAACGCTCCCCAGTACCCGAAGACGCGCCAAGCCTCGGCGTTAGCCGGTGTAAAGAGGTGCGACAAAGCAGTAGCGAAAGGTTGGAATCGATCCGCTCCGTCAGTAGCGACCCGTGCCCCAGCGCCAATGGCCCGGCTGCCAACGTGAAACAAAATGAACACCGAGACGATAACCGAGTCACGCGAAATCTTCGACAGCTGCACATCCTTATGCAACAACGTCCGTTCGTTGAACCGGAAGTCGCGACGGCTCGGCAGAGCGAAGCGCCGAATCACCAGCGCAACAACGCCCAGCAGCACAAGAAAGCTGAGTCCATCGGCCAGCGCATTGTAAGTAGCGCCGAGCAGAGTTCCCGACGAGACGGAGAAGGGGAAGAATCCTTCCACCGCATCGACGAGATTCACCAGCCCATAGAAGACGAAGCCATAAAAAATAAAGGAGTGAAAGACACCGATGGACGGACGCTTCTTGAAGGTACGCTGCTGCGTCAGAGTAGTAACAACCGCATACCAAAGTCTGCGCGGAAGCCTATCGAAGCGAGGCTCCGAATCCGGCCGCCCTCTTCGAACCCGCAGGTAGAGCCGATAAAACCCTTGCGTCCCCAGCGCCAGTGTCAGCAGAGCGAACAGGACGAACGCGATCTTCTGGGGCAATGGCAGCATCGGAACAGCACCGCTTCGTTATTTTTTCAACTCTTCGATAATCGCTGGGACAAGTTGGTTAACGTCGCCAACGATGCCATAATCGGCGATCTTGAAGATAGGAGCTTCCGCGTCTCGATTGATCGCTACGATGACCTTACTCTTATTCATCCCCGAGAGATGCTGCACCGCCCCAGAGATCCCGATGGCGATATACACCTTCGGCTGCACCGTCTTGCCCGTCTGTCCCACCTGTTCGGAGTAAGGCCGCCAGCCCGAATCTACGATCGCGCGAGTCGCTCCGACGGCAGCGCCAAGCCGGTCCGCGAGCCCTTCGACATACTGCGTGAAGCCCTCCGCGCTGCCAACCCCGCGGCCGCCAGAGACCACAATCTCAGCCTCGCTCAGCGAAATGCGCGAGCTCTTCTCCGCAGTCTTTCCGGTCACCTGCATGCGGCGAGCAGGAAGATTCAGATCAACGTCAAACTGCTCGGCGGCAACCGCACCAGGCGCAGCCGCCGCGAAGACTCCCGGCTTTACACTCACGACGACGACAGGCCCGGTTGCTTCAACGGTCTCCGTCACTCGGGCAAGATACGTGTAGTGCCCCGCGACGAAGGCTTCGCCACTAGCCTTCAGGCTGATGACATCTTCAAGCAGAGGAGCGTTCAATTTGATGGCAACCCGCGGACTGTATTCGCGCCCGCTACGGCTTCCCCCAATCAGGACGACATTCGCTTCGCCCTCGCTGGCGATCTGCGCAACCGCGGCGGCCCAAAGCTCTGGATCGTACTGCGCCAGCGCGGGCAAATCAGCAACCAGCACCTGATCAACCGCCAACGCTATCTCAGCCGCCACCGCCGCAACCGCACTCCCCAGAACCAGGGCCGTAATGGGCCCTTCGCGGCCCGATTCACGAGCAACCGTCACCATCTCGTAGGTGCTTTTACTTACCTTGCCATTGGCGTGCTCTACAACCAGCAGAATCATGCGATCACCCGCGCTTCATTGCGCAGCAGATCCACTAACTGCGCCGCCGCTGCCTGTACATCCTTGCCGTCCAGGATTTTATTGACGCGACTCTTGACCTGAATCTCTGCTCCCATAAACTTCACGTTCGGCGTCACATCGAACTGCTCGAGGCCTTCTTTTCTCAACTCTTTTTTCTTCGACTTCATAATATTCGGCAGAGTAGGGTAACGCGGCTCGTTCAGCCCCTGCTGGGTCGTCACGACTGCGGGCAGTTCCAGGGTAAAGCTCTCGCTGCCCTCATCCACGTCATGCTTGCCGGTGAGCGTACTCCCCTTCAGTTCGAGCGCGCTTGTCCATGTCACTTGAGGCCAATTCAATCGTTCCGCTGTCGCCGCACCCAGTGCGTGACTGTCCCAATCAGCCTGTTGGCCGCCAGAGAGGATCAAACTTATCTGCTCCTGTTGCGCCACTTGCGCGACGATCTTGCTGAGCGCGATAGCATCCAGCTTCACGTCGGTTTCTACGTGGATCGCACGATCCACCCCCATGGCGAGTGCCGTGCGCAAGGCATCCTGAGCGCGTGCCGGACCAACCGAGAGGGCCACAATCTCAGCATCGATACCGCTTTCACGAAGACGCAGAGCCTCCTCCACGCCATACTCATCCATCGTATCCATCACCAGCTTGCTGTGCTCCAAAGCCACGGTGCTGTTGCTGACGTGGACGCTCTCCTCCGCATCGAGAACCTGGCGAAGGAACGTCAGTATGCGCATGTAATTACTCCATCCCGTTGAATCATCTTGTTGTTTATAGCGAGACCCACCGCATGTTATCGAATCAACTTCACTGACCGAAGAATACTGAACCGGCATTCAGGAAGTCAACGCGATCGCCTCGCTAGGTCGTCATGGTTTGTCGCTGTTGCTTTCCTTTTGTCTGTCCTTTTGTTTGTCATCCCGTAGGGATCTGCTTCTGCCGTTGCTGTTGCCTGTTCTTTCTCCGCTCGCCGCGGTCTCTTCATCCTGAGCGAACTAGCTCGCCCGCGTTGGAGGCCAAACAGGACTACAAAATATTCGCACTGCCTTAGACCTTGAGCCCAATCAGGCGCATCAGTTCAATTCCGTTGCTCTTGAGCACGACTCCCTCTCGCAACAGAAAATCGAAACTCATCTTGCCGTCAACAATCTCATCCTGAAGATGCACGTTATGCAATCGGCCCTGCGCGAGAGAGGCGATCTTCGTCAATGCCAGATCGTGCGTGCTGATCAGACCGATGGCGCCACTATCGACCAGAGCGCAGACGACCCCTTCGGCCCCGATCAGGCGATCGTGCGAGTTTGTGCCTTGCAGCAGTTCGTCCAGAAGAAAAAGCACCGGCGGTCTCTCTTCGGCCAGAACGCAGATATTGCGAAGGCGGGTAATTTCGGCGTAAAAGCGAGAGTTGCCTTCGAGCAGCGAATCGTTGACGAGGATGCTGGCCCCTACTCGTAGCGGGGTCAGTTGCATGCGTTGCGCACGGACCGGCGCGCCGGCCATTGCAAGAACGGTGTTGATGCCGACCGCGCGCATAAGCGTGCTCTTCCCCGACATGTTGGAGCCGCTGACGAGCAGAACCCTGGTCTGGCCCCCGATACTCACGCTGTTGCGGACGCACTTTGCGCTGGGAATCAGAGGATGGCCAAGCTGTACCGCGTTGAAGGTTGGCTCGCCTTCGATGAACTCGGGAAACGGGTCGGCGGGATGCTCGTAGCTGTAGGACGCAAGAGAGACAAGCGCTTCAAACTCACCCACCGCGTTGAGCCACGCCCGGACTGCGCCGCCATGATCGCGCCGCCATGCTTCAGCGGCATACGCGATCTGCACGGAGTACAGGAGCGGCAGGTCGAGCAGTCGCATAACCGGATTTCCCAGCGAATAGATGAGCTGCACGATCGTATTCAGGCGGGCGATGGCCTGCGACGCCAGGAGATGATGGGAGGACAGTTTGTGCTTGATCGCCTGCAGGCGCGGTGCCTCGAACTGTTCTCGGTCCAATCGGGCCAGAAGCGAAGCCAGCAGCCGTATATCTTCGAGTGCGCGCGGGGTCGATTCGAGCATCTCTTTTATTGGCCTGCGCAGCGCGGTAAAGAGGATTCCCTCTACGAGGACGACCAAGAAGAACGGCGCTTTTGTTCCCAATTCTCCCCAGAGGACGGCCGCTGCAATGGCACCCGCGGCCAGTAGCAGAGCGAGCCATCGTAGACCCTGCCGCGCAAGCTGATTGGAGCCCTCAGCCCATCGTGTCAGCGCTTCAGGATGCACGCCGATCTTTAGATTCTCGCCGAGGATAGCCATGTCTTCGCGAAGATCCAGTCGGCCGCGAAGTTCGGCGACGGCTGCATGGCGCTCGCCGATCTCCTCACGGGAGGACGAAGCCAGGAGCCAGTTCGCCAGGGTGTCTTCGCCCATGCGGGTACGACCCTGGGAGAGAAGTTCAAACAGGCTTCCGTGTCCAAAGAGATCCAGATCAGTCGCATAGAGGCTCGAAGAGATATCAATGCGTTCTCCCTTATGTCCACTGCCGATCCAGCGATCCTCGATGCGCGCCAGCCCCTTGCGATAGACATCGACGGCCCGCTCCGCGCACGAGCGCATGCGCAAAACCCTTGCGTGAAAGACGGCCAGCGCAATGAACAGAACAAGGGGAAGAAGGAACCACCAGGCTGAGAAAGTAGCTCGCTCAAAGCGCCACCACACGGCGGCCAAGGTTGCAATGACGAGCAGCAGACGAAGATTGCCAAGCCGCACATGCACTCTCTCAAAATGCGCGACCCTTGCTTCACGAGCCTGCTGGCGCTGCTTGTACTCCCCGGATGGCGACGACGAACTGGAACCTGGCACAGAAGTATTATCGCCTACACGCCCATCGGCCAAGGCTCTGCAATTTCCCTTGACGGCAGCACCCCGCTGCACCGGAACGAGGCTCTTCCCGGTCGATCAAAAATATAGTTCAAAAACGTGTCCTATTTTTCGTCCGGAGAAAGCGGCCATCAACGCACCACGTTTACCACGCATTTCACCACAACTTCACCACAAAAGCACCACGTTCTGCACCCGCTTTTCCCCAAAACCCCCCTGCAAAAACGAGGTTTCACCAGCGCAGGGGAAAAGCGTCGAAAAACTACCGTCCGACACCTCAGTTTGACGCGCAGGGCCCTTTTTTCGAAAGCCGGCGACATCCCACATTCCAATCGTTCCCTTGGCCGAGTGGCTAATTCTGACGGAAGCCACATGCCTTCATGGCGGCGACAGGTTCAGGATTTTGCATGAACGTATCCCAAACGAAGGCGGTCCGCAGATTTTCGGCCATAAGCAAGCCGATGCCAACGTCGATGCCGAGAACGTCGGTGTCGTACCAGTGCAGGGCAGGGTGGAATGCGTCGCAGAGGCCGTAGCGGCCCCAGGCGTCGCTGCCATAGGTGTCTTTCAGCGAACGAAGGACACGGACACAATCTCTGGGAAGGAAAGGAAGTGAACCGGCTGTGGCACAGGGCACGACCGATCCATCGACTGGGCCCATGAGTGGCGGGCCACCCCACGCGGTGTAGCCGTGCTCCCAGTCGGAGGCGGTGACGCCCCAGTAGTCATCGTTATAGCCGCGGTTCAGGCTGAGGCAGAAGGCTTTGTGAGCGCGGGTTGCAACGATCGAGTTGGCGAAGTAGTCGGCGTAGGCGTCGCGTTTGCGGGCGAAGTCGAACCAGGCGTGGGAGTATTGATGCACGAAGAGAGGATCTTTCCCGCTGATGTAATTGAACGTTTCAAACTTCATGGGAGGGCGGGTGAAGGCGCTCCAGGACTCTGGCGAAATGGGATGAGTGGGCGATCCGATGGCCAGGAGATAGAGCATCATTAGTTCGCAGTAGTGGTCCCAGCGAGTTGCGATGAAGCCAGAGGACGGTCGCCAGCCCATGGAGAAGGTCTTGCCGCCATTGAGCATCCACGGCCAGTCGACGCGATTGTAGAGCTGGGTTGCAAGGTCGGTGATCCTGGGGTCTTTGAAGTAGGCGCGGCAGCTGAGGACGCCGCACAACAGGATTGCTGTATCGATCGAGGACACCTCACTGTTGATCAACGGCTGCCCGGTCTTGACGTCGTTGAAGTGGTAGAAGAAACCACGCTCGTTCGGCATCTTATCGAGGTGAAACTGCAGAGTCGTGATGACCTGCTTCTTAAGGCGATCTGTTTGCGAATAGTTGCGGCGGTCAGCGATGCACAGAGCGGTTAGACCGAAGCCAGTGGCGGCGATGCTCGCGACGAAACGGTTATCGAGTTTGCCGGTTGTGCTCTTGTTGGTGGCGCGATCGAGCACTTGTCCTGTCGAGGGCTCTGCCTGCTCGATGAAATACAGGCAGGCAGCATGTTGCATGTCCTCAAGGAAGTCGAGATCAAGGTCGCTCAACAACCTCGATGAGGGCGGGCGCACTAACGCACTTGTTTGTGCCAGTGCGAACGCTGGAGCTGCAACGGTGGAGAGAACAGTGCCCCCGAGAAGCTTTACTGCGCTGCGTCGCGTGATGTTGGCTGATCGAGAAGAACTAAGGCTCATTAAGCTATATCGTACTTACAGGCCAGGCCCTGTTGCCGGACTGACTAAATCTCTAGGCGGCTCAGTGGGTGTCTGGATCGCGCGTGATTTTGATAACGACGAGACCCTGGGGAGGAATGGTGACGTTCAGCGTGCCGTTCCTGAGCATGATCTTTTGCGGTGGAGACGGCTGTCCCGCGACGCGGAGTTGGTAAATCTGGTTGCGTGAGGGAAAGGGAGGACGACCCATTGCATCGAAGGTTTTGATGACATTGCCGTGGTCGGCGTCCAGCCTCCAGATCTGTGCGGACATGGTTGACGCTACTTCATCCAACTTGAGATGGAAGGTTTTGGCTGGGCCGACATTCGCGGGAGGTGGCGTGTAGGTCGCTCCCGTGCCATAGGGTGGGGCATAATTCCAGAGCGCGACCACGATGGAGCCATCGGCTTGTGTCGTCGCGAGTGCAGCATCGGAATCGACAGGAATGCGACGGTCTCCGAGTTGATGCAGCATGGCAAAGGCGTTCAAGGAAGGTTTGGGAATATCGTCCTCGGCTAACAGGCCGAATCCGCCATAGAAGGGTGTTCTTACGACGCCCTGCTCCTCGAAGACATCAGAGAAGGTCCAGTAACTCATGGATTCCGTGAGGCCATCGCATTGGCTGATCGTCCCTGCGAGCCAGGGGCCCATATAGATCGAATCGGTGACGTCGGGCTCGTTAGCATAGCTGGCGTTATATTCGCTGAAGATGAGGGGTGTCCTGGGAAACGCGGACGCCGATATTTCATCGTGCACCTTGCGGACACTGCGGCAAACCATACGGTCGCGTGGAATTTGTTCGTTTGTGCCCATGACATCCTTGGCG
>Ga0182024_10014993_pt1 | contig 14912 bp, 13 predicted proteins | sample P32metaG_FD_120480 | JGI IMG/M metagenome (GOLD analysis project Ga0182024, IMG submission 120480) | Permafrost microbial communities from Stordalen Mire, Sweden - P3-2 metaG (Illumina Assembly) | ecosystem: Environmental > Terrestrial > Soil > Wetlands > Permafrost | place: Sweden: Stordalen... | reverse complement strand
GTCGTCGCGATCGCGCACGCCCTTGCGGCCACGAGCAATGTCGGCGGCGTGGGCAGCGATCTTGTAGGCGATCACTCCTTGGCGCACGTCGTCCTTGTTCGGCAGGCCGAGATGTTCCTTGGGCGTGACGTAGCAGAGCATGGCGCAGCCGTACCAACCGATCATCGCCGCGCCGATCGCGCTGGTGAGATGATCGTAGCCCGGCGCGATGTCGGTCGTCAGCGGCCCGAGCGTGTAGAAGGGCGCCTCGGCGCACTGGCCGAGCTCGAGTTCCATGTTCTCCTTGATCAGCTGCATCGGCACGTGGCCGGGGCCCTCAATCATGACCTGACAATCGTGTTTCCACGCGCGCTGAGTCAGTTCGCCCAGCGTGGCCAGTTCGGCGAGCTGCGCCTCGTCATTGGCGTCCGCGCCCGCGCCGGGACGCAGCCCGTCACCGAGCGAGAAGGAGACGTCGTAGGCCTTCATGATCTCGCAAATCTCGTCGAACTTCGTGTAGAGGAAATTTTCCTGATGATGTGCCAGGCACCACTTGGCGAGGATCGAGCCGCCGCGGCTGACGATCCCGCACATGCGCGAGGCGGTCATCGGCACGTAGCGCAGCAGCACGCCGGCGTGGATGGTGAAGTAGTCGACGCCCTGCTCGGCCTGCTCGATGAGGGTGTCGCGGTAGAGTTCCCATGTCAGTTCCTCCGCGCGGCCGTTCACTTTTTCCAGCGCCTGGTAAATCGGCACGGTGCCGATGGGCACAGGGGAATTGCGGATGATCCATTCGCGGGTCTCGTGGATGTTCTTGCCGGTGGAAAGATCCATCACCGTGTCGGCGCCCCAGCGGATCGCCCATGTCATTTTTTCCACTTCCTCTTCGATGGACGAGGCGACGGCGGAATTGCCGATGTTGGCATTGATCTTCACGCGGAAATTTCGCCCGATGATCATTGGCTCGCTCTCGGGATGATTCACGTTCGCGGGAATGATCGCGCGGCCGGAGGCGACTTCCTCGCGCACGAATTCCGGCGTGATGACGAGCCGCTTGTGCACCCGCGCGCCGAAGGACTGGCCGGGATGCTGATGGCCGAGTGAGGTGCGCACGGCGTTCTCCGCAGCGAGTTCGCGTCCAAGGGTCTCGCGCGTGGCGATGTATTCCATCTCCGGCGTGATGATGCCGCGCTTCGCGTAGTACATCTGGGAGACGTTGCCGCCGGTAACGGTCTTGCGCGGGTCGCGCTTCAGGCCGGGGAACGGCTGCAGGGCGCCCTTCGTCTCGCGCTGGCTGGCAAACTCGGCATGACCGGCGGTGAGATAACCGTTATCGCGCGGCTGCACCTCGCGGCCCGAATAGCTTTCTGTATCGCGGCGCTGTTCGATCCAGTCGAGACGGAGCGGCTTGAGCCCGGCGCGGATGTCGATCTTCGCCTTCGGGTCCGTGTAAGGGCCGGAGGTGTCATAGACGCGCAGTGGCGTATTTTGCGTGATGACGCCCTGAAAATCCTTCGTCGGTGCCTGCGTGATCTCGCGCATGGCGACCGGAATGCCCGAGGCCGGCGTCGCAACGTGGACCTTCGTGGCGTTCGGGAACGGCTTGGTCACGCTGCGCAGGAATTTGCTTTTGCCGGGCTTGCGCGTCTTCTTGGCGATCGGTTCGGAAGGATTGAGGGGCTGGATCATGGCGATAAAAGTTCCAAGGTCACCAGACCAGTCGGGCAGGGGAATGCGGCGCGACACGGCCGCGCTGCCACTCCCTCCGCCGGCATGATCCGGATCAGGTTCATCGGGTCGTTTCGCTTCGGCAAAACCTCTCAGCCCCCGCGGGCTCCCCGTGCGCCTTAGGATAAGCCGCCGTGAACGCGGCGCAAGGTGGTTTTCGCGGGCCGAATGCCGGTCCCCACCAGCGGAACGAAGGCGCGCTGCTATTTCTGCGGCTCGACCAAGGCGAACTTGGCCGTGCCATCGGAGGCGATCCCCACGTACTCCGTTTCGCCGCCTTGGGTCCCGTCCGCCTGCTTGAACATCACGAGAATAAAACCGATCACCTTGATATTCGGCGCCGTGGCCATGCCGGAAGTTGAACTTGGCTGGGCCATGGCGATCGTCATGGGCAGGATCGAGGGATCCTTTGCCGCATCGGCCAGGCTTTCATAGCGGATGCTGGAAAATGTCCACGGCGATACCGCGCTCTCCTTGTTAAAATACGCGTCCCAGCCGCCCACCTGCTCCTCGATTTCGCCCGAGGTGACGCCGTCCTTTGCGTAGCAGGCCTTGAGGGCCTCCTGATTGCCGGACTGGCATGCCTGCGTCACCTGTTGCATCAGGGCGGAAACCGTCGGCGGGCTTGTATTGCACGCGGCGATGACGGCGGAACAGGCAAGAAGAACGGCGGGCAGGAGGGGCTTCTTCATGATAATACGAAGGTAGTATTCGTCCCCGCCTCGACAAGGTCGAATTGACGGTTAATTGTTATCTCATGAGTTCGTCTCCGATGTCCCAAGGCGACGAGGCCCGCGAACGCCTGGCCTCGCTCAGCAAGTCGCTTTTGGCGCTGCACAAGACGCTGCTGGAATCCGAACGAGTCGGCTATGAGGAATCGTTCGGGAAGATCGCGACGCCGGCGGCATTCTTTCAACTCGTCACCGGCGATCCGTGGTTTGCGTGGCTGCGTCAACTGTCGGCCTTCATTGTCGCGGTTGACGAGCGACTCGCTGAAAAGAACCACCCTGTGACGAAGCCGGAGACGGATGAATTTGTCGCGCAGGCCCGCGCGTTGCTCACGCCGGAGCAGACGGGCCTCGGCTTCGGCTTCCATTATCACAATGCCATGCAACGCGATCCCGACGTGATCCTGGCCCACGCCAGCATGATGAAATTTTTGACCGGCCTGCAAATCCCCTGATCTCATCACCATGGCCAAATCGCTTAAAGAGCTGACTTCGCCGGAGATGCTTGCGCTGGCCATCCAGTCGGAAGAGGAGGATGGCCGCATCTACCACGATCTGGCGGAACGGGTGCGGCAGGACTACCCGGCCACGGCCCAGTCGCTCATGGCCATGCGCGACGAGGAGGACGGACATCGGCACCGGCTCATCGGTCTCTACCGCGAGAAGTTCGGCGAGCACATCCCGCTCATCCGACGGCAGGACGTGCGGGGATTCATCACCCGCAAGCCGCTCTGGCTGACGTCGCACCTGACGGTCTCGATGATCCGCGACGAGGTGGAAAAGATGGAGCAGGAATCACGCGATTTCTATCGCGCGGCCATCTCGCAAACCAGCGACGCCTCGGTGCGGCAGCTCCTCGGCGACCTGGAAGCGGAGGAGAGCAAGCACTACGACCTCGCCGAGGAGATGGACGAGCAGCAGCGGGCCTCCGGCGCGCGCGACAAGGAGAACGATTCGGAAAAACGGCGTTTCGTCCTGCAGATCGTGCAGCCGGGTCTGGCGGGACTGATGGATGGTTCCGTTTCCACGCTGGCGCCGGTTTTCGCCGCGGCGTTTGCGACCGAAAAAAGCTGGGACGCCTTTCTCGTCGGCATGGCCGCGTCGCTCGGCGCGGGCATCAGCATGGGTTTTGCCGAGGCGCTTTCCGATGACGGCGTGCTGAGCGGGCGCGGGCGTCCGCTCGCTCGCGGCGCGATTTGCGGCCTGATGACGACGGCCGGCGGCATCGGGCATACGCTGCCGTTTCTCATCGCGAATTTCCGTTACGCCATGGCCGTGGCCGTGGTCATCGTGGCGATTGAGCTGGGTGTCATCGCGTGGATCCGCCATCGCTACATGGACACGCCCCTGCTGGCGGCGACGTTTCAGGTCGTGGTCGGCGGCGTGCTGGTCTTTATCACCGGCATCCTGATCGGCCTATGCGGGGGCGCTGCGCCCTAGCGGTGCAGGAAAACCGCCGGCCGATTCTGCTGGACGGTGTCGGCCTTGGGCGTCGTTTGGCGCGTGATGGAATCGTACTGATAATCGGTCCGGGACAGCGGAGGGATGGTCGAGACCGGGTGGGGTTCGGTTCCATTGGTTCCATTTTCCACGACCACCTCGTCCTGCCGCGGTTCGGACCGTTCCCCGGCGTTGCTCTCAAAGGTCGGAGTGGAGCTGAAGACGGAGGAGCCATCGCGTTCCTCCCCTTGGCCGAGAAACGCGATGGGATAGTTCCCGTCATTCGGCCGCGCGCCTTCCTGCAGCAGCAGCGAATCCGGCGTCTGCGCCATGCCGGCGAGGAGATAGCTCGCCTGGCGCTCGAGCGGCAGCAGCAGCGTGGTCAGCGCGTCCTTCCACGTGCCGTCGACCCAGTACGGATCGCGTGAGAAATCGCCCTCCATGTTGAACTCGGCCCAGAGCCACGTGTAGCTGCCGATCTCCTCGGCGAAGCCGCCGTTCTGCGCCACCACGAGCGAGGTCTTTTCGCCCGGCACATGCTCGACCTGGGCGATCAACTCGCCGCCCTCCTGCAATTTCCAGCGCAGGTCCCAATAGACGTTGGGGTCGATGATCCAGCTGCGGCCGTGCTTGCGCACGAGCAGCGCGAGGGCCTGGGAAAACTGGCGCCACTCGGGTTCGGCCCAGCTCGGGGGCTGGACAATCTCCTTGATCCGTTGCAGTCGCAGGCGCCACTCCGCGAGGATGCGGCGCATTTCAACCGGCGACATCATCGATCAGGCGGTACTTTCCTTTTACGGGTGGTAGTTGGACTGGCTCTCGAGCGCGCGCAGGCGGGCGCGCAACGCGGAGGTTTCCGAGATGCGAATGCTGGTCTCCGTAGAACGCGCGGCCCGCTCCTGGCGTAGCGACTCGGTATCGGTCGCGAGTTCGGCCTGCAGCTTGCCGATCGTGTCCTGCTGCTTGAGGGCCAAATCCTGATCGCGGTTGACCTGCTCCTGCAGCTGAAGGACCGCCTGGGCCGTGGTCTTGAGCTGCGCGTTCAGTTCCTCGTTCGCGGCGGAATAACGGCTGTCCAGTTCGCTGACCGTGGTGCTCTGCGCGTTGAGCTGCTTGAAGATGACGTGCGCGCCGTAGCCGGCCAGTCCCGCGCCGAGAACGAAGATGGCAATGAGCGCGTAGACGATGAGGTTGAGAATGCCGCCGATCGACTTCTGCTCGCGCGACTGGCGCTCGATGTTGGCGCGATAATCGGAAACGCCGCCCGGCCGCGAGGCGGCGGAAGGCCCGGCGACGGTGGTCGAGACCGCACGGGCTGCGCCGGTGCTGGACGGTGCGGCACCGGCGGGACGCGACGCGGGCGCTTGTTGCGTGGCGTGGCTGCTGGTCGTGCCCGCGGTCGAGGCGCCGACCGGACGGGTCGGGTTATGCTGCGGGGTCGAAGCCGGGCGGGACGTGGGGGAAGTTTGCATGGGCGTTGTGGCGGGGCGTTGGTAAGTGGGCTGATGGGAGGCCGACGCGGGACGCGCCGCCGGGGTAGAGGGAGAGGTGGCCTTGGGCGCCGCGTCCTTTTGCGGGCCGTTGGTATAATAGAGTACGCCGGACGGGTTTGCCTGCTGCGGTTTCTCGGCGGCCGGCGCGGCTCCGGGCCGGATATAGCCGGTGTGGCTCGGCACATTCCCGCTCGTGGACGATGGCGTCTGGGTGGACGGGCGGGGTTGATCGGGGGTCGCTGCCGTGCGCGTGGGTTCGGGTGAGGAAGCCGCAGCCTGTGGGGGCGGCGTGGTTGCCCTGGCCTTGAGCGAGCGCCTCTTGATGCGGGGATTTTCCACCGCTGGAGCGTCGAAATCGAGCTCGGCGGGCGTTGTTTTTGCGACGGGGTCCGTATTTTCCGGCGGCATGACTACTGATAATGGGATGGGCAGACGATTCCAAGACTTAATGCCGTATTTGGGTAAAAAATCGTCGGCAAATTGTTACACGTTTTGCGGTAAAATGAGCGAACGGCTTAGATCGTTCGAGTCTACTTCAGCACGCCGTCCGGTGTGAGTTGGCGGTAGACTTGGCCGTGTGCGTCGAAATCTTTCCCAATGAAATTTCGTACGTAATCGTGACCGTCTGCTCCAGATTCCAGCATCTTCGTTGTCATGCTAAGGTCTGCATAGGCGACAATCTGGACTGCTCCGGTGCCATAATTGGGCCCTAATCCTCTCAAAGTGACAATTTGAAAGGGAGGGCAAGGTGCAGTCAGTGAGACGGCTTTGCCGCCCGGTTGATACGTCACTTTGTAACCTGTTAGAAAAACGAGGGGAAGTTCGACGGAATCATTCAAATTCGCGCCGGCGGTCACATCGAACGAAACATTTTCTGGTTTGAGGCGCTCGTCTGGTTGTTGATGCTTCTTTCCAGGAAGCGGAACGTAATAGAAATCCGGCACGGTGAGGTAATTCTCATCGGCGAGTTTTTGAAAAACCTCCGTCGAACTACTGCCGTCCGGATAATTTCCGGCGTGATCGTGGGCGTATTGAAACATCGCCAGCGCAATGGTCTGACATTTATGAAGCGTAGTGTCTGAAAGCTTGACCGGAGGAGCATTCGTATCGGCCCTGCACCAAGTGAAAAACAGGATAGAGGCGAGAATGATGATCAGTTGAAAGCTACGAGTTCCCGGACGGACTCGTACCGCTAAAGAATGCGAAGGTATTTCCATAATTGCACTGCTGGCAACATGATAACTGAGCTTTGAAATTGTAATGTAAAGGCAAAACCCATATGCCCAACCTTTCGTGCTCGAATAAAAATTGCCTCACGCGCCAGATCAGCCAACATTAACTGTGTGCAAGCGCCCTGCGTTCGGTTCTGACGTGCAATGAAACTGATCGCCTACAAGAATTTCGACTACAACGTCCAGAAGCTGGTTCCCGCGCCCCGCACGCGCGAATGGATGGACAAGACCCCGGGCGCCTTCGCTTACCACTGCCTGCCGCTTGTAATGGCCAATAGTTTGGGATGGTACCTGCTCAATGACGTGCCATGCGAAATGGAATGGGACGGCACCGAGCCAGCCGATGGCCTGAAAATCTGGGCCACGGAGGAGCTGACCGAGAACGAGAAATACTTCCTGCCCACGTCGCACTTCGGCTCGGGCGTGGTCACGTTTCACGTCGAGTACATGTTTTGGACGGAGAAGAAGATCAGCATCATCACCAAGGGCCCGACGAACCGGCCCAAGCACGGCATCGCGCCGCTGGAAGGCGTGATCGAGACCGACTGGCTGCCCTATCCGTTCACGATGAACTGGAAGATGACGGCCAAGAACCAGCGCGTCCGCTTCGAGCGCAACGAGCCGATCGCGCAGATCATTCCCTGGCCGATGGACACGCTCGACCAGTTCGAGCCAGAAATCCGCTCGCTGCAGGAAAACCCCGAGCTGTACGCCCAGTTCGAGGACTACCGGAAGAAGCGCACCGTCTTCAACGAGAAGTTCAAGTACGACGGCAAGAAGCGCCAGAAATACTACGTCCGTGGCGAGGATTCGCTCGGCAACAAGGCGCAGGAGCACCGCACCGACTGGAAGGTGAAGCCGTTCGCCTCCAACCTCGGGCCGATGCCCGATTTCAACGAGCCCAGCATCTAGCTCCATCCCTTTCATGACCACCATGCCCCCCAACTCCACTTCACCGGCTGCCGGCGACGGATCGCCGTTGAGCAGCGAGACACTCAATTTCGAGAACGCGCGCGCCGTGCAGGCGCTCTACGTCAACGATCCGCAAAACCTGCGCCGCCTCGAGGAGCGGTTCCACGTCAAGGTCACCACGCGCGACGGCTGGATCAAGATCGACGGCCTGCCCGAGGCGGTCGGCCGCGCGCGAGACGTCTTTCAACAGCTGCACCTCGCGCGCGAAAAGGGGCTCTACATCCGCAAGCCGGAGTTCAATTTCGCCATGGATTCCGTCGGACAGGGCGGGAAGGTGACGCTACCCGACCTGCAGGCGGCCAAGATACAGATCTCGGCCAAGAAGCCGCCGATCGTGCCGAAGACGCTGCAGCAAAAGAATTACGTCGAGTCGATCAAGACCCACGACCTGATCTTCGGTGTCGGACCGGCCGGAACCGGAAAGACCTTTCTCGCCATGGCCATGGCGGTCGCGGCACTCAAGAACGAAGAGGTCACGCGCATTGTCCTGACCCGGCCTGCCGTCGAGGCGGGCGAGGCGCTGGGCTTTTTGCCCGGCGATCTGCAGGAGAAGATTTTCCCCTACCTGCGTCCGCTTTATGACGCGCTCAACGACATGCTGGAGAACGAGGAAATCCAGCGTTACATGGACAAGGGCATCATCGAGATCGCGCCGCTGGCCTACATGCGCGGGCGCACGCTCAGCCGCAGCTTCGTCATCCTCGACGAGGCGCAGAACACGACGACCGAGCAGATGTTCATGTTCCTCACGCGTCTCGGCCAGGATTCCAAGTGCGTCGTCACGGGCGATCCGTCGCAGGTCGACCTGCCGCATCACCGCAAGTCGGGCCTGACCGAGGCGGTACAGGCGCTGCACGGCACCGAGGGCATCGCCTTCACGCGCTTCGACGAAGTCGACGTCATCCGGCACGAACTCGTGCAGCGGATCATCCGCGCCTACAAGTCGCATCGCGGCGAGAAGGTCACCAGCATGACCTTATAGAGGAGCCCCTGAAACGCGCATGAGCATCTCCGACTGGTTCGATCGACGCCGCCTCGTCCGCAAGGGCCGGGCGTGCGACAAGACGCGCCTCAAGTCGTCAGATGACACGCTGCAGGGCCGGCTCGAGTCGAGTACCGTCGCGCGCTGGCTGATCCCGTTCGCGTTCCTGGCGCTGCTCTACTTGGGCGTCGCGTGGGGCCATCCGCCGCAGCGCCGCGAGCATCTCACGCTCGCCTTCATCGTCTTCATGAGCGGGCTCATGCTGCTGGAGCTCGACTGCCCCGAGATATGGCGGTCCAACTCGAAGCTCGTCCTCGTCCTCGGCGCGACGTGGTTCAATCTCGCGCTGATCAAGGGCATTTTCCTCGACTGGCCGCCGCTGACCGAGGCCGGCATGTCGCAGATGTATTTCCTCTGTCCCTACACCTTCGCTCCGTTTCTGGTCACTCTGCTGCTCGGCACGCGCGCGGGTCTCTTCTCCGTGCTGGAGGTCAGCATCCTCTCCTCGATCCTGATCCCCTCGTTCCAATTTCCCGGGATCGTCCCGGCGATCGACCGCAACTTCACCTTCCTGCTCGTCAGCCTGCTCTCCGGTTTCACGGCGGTCTATTTCACGCGCAACGTGCGCAACCGCGCCGGACTGATCCGCGCGGGTCTTGCCGTCGGTGCGTTGAACCTGCTTTGCGCCGTGGCGCTGGGGCTTGTGTCGGGTCAGGACTGGATGGTGCTCGGCAAGCAGGCGCTTTCCGGCATTGGGGTGGGCTTCTTCACCGCGCTCTTTGTCAGCGCGATTTTGCCGCTCGTTGAGACCGCGTTCCAGATCACGACCACCATCTCGTGGCTGGAGCTGGCCGATCTCAACCATCCGCTGCTCCAGCAGATGACCATGGAGGCGCCGGGCACCTATCATCACAGCCTGCTCGTCGCGAACCTGGCCGAGGCCGGTGCGAAGGCTATTGGGCTCGACCCTACCGCGTGTCGCGTCATGGCCTACTTCCACGACGTGGGCAAGATCATCAAGCCCGAGTATTTCACGGAAAATATTCCGCCCGGCGCGAGTCCGCACGAGAACCTGTCGCCGAGCATGAGCTCGCTCATCATCATCGCGCACGTCAAGGAAGGCGTGGACCTGGCGATCAAGTACCGGCTCAAGCGGCGCGTGATCGAGGCGATCCAGCAGCATCACGGCGACTCGGTGGTCAGCTATTTCCATCAGCGCGCGCTGCAGCAGCAGGAGGACGCGCGCGCCGGCGGCAAGATCATGAACATGCGCGAGGAGGACGTGCCGGAGGTTTCCGAGGACTCGTTCCGCTATCCCGGCCCGCGCCCGCAAAGCAAGGAAGTCGCGCTGCTCATGCTGGCCGACGCGGTGGAGGCGAGTTCGCGCTCGCTGGAAAAACCGACGCCGCAGCGTATCGAGGACATGGTCAACGAGATCGTCGAGCACAAGCTGGTCGACCATCAGCTCGACGAGTCGCACCTGACGCTGAACGAATTGCGCGCCGCCGCCGAGGCGATGGCCCTCACGGTGAAAAACATGATGCACAGCCGCATCGCCTACGCGAAGAAGGACAAGACGAGTGCGAGTAAGCATATCCAACCGGCAAACCGAAGTACCCCTCAAGGTCCGGCGTCTTCGGTCGCAGCTTGAGCGGGCGCTGACGCTGCTGCTGCGGCCGCTTCCCGGCGACCTCGACGCGATCGACATCGTGCTGGTGGACCGCGCCGCCATTGCGAAGGCGCACGCCGACTTTCTCGGCGATCCCACCGAGACCGACGTGATCACGTTTCCCTACGGGGAAATCCTGGTCTGCCCCGCCATTGCGCGCGAGCAGGCGCCGGTGCACGGGGCTGAGCTGGATGATGAAGTGTTGCTCTACGCCTTGCACGGCATCCTGCATCTGTCCGGCTATGACGACACGACGCCGAAGGCCGCGCACGAAATGGTGCGAGTGCAGGAGGCGTTGCTGAAGAAGGTGCTCGCCAGCGAGTAACCGGCATCGCCCGAGGACGGAATTTCTTCGGAATCATTCCGGAAAGATCCACAAAAAGCATTCCGTCATCCTGAGCTTGTCGAAGGATCAGACACGATTCCGCCTGTGCAAGGAAGCGTGCGTATCCTCGTCATGCACGCTCGGGAGGATTAGAGGACGCGTGTTTGATCCTTCGACAAGTTCAGGATGACGGAGCTGAATGGGGAACCGACTCCGTCGCCCGGAGGTCGACGGCTACCACAGGCTCAACCGTAGCTCTTCGTGAACTTCTTCTTGTTCTCGGACGGCTCGACCGCAGGCGGTGTCTCGCTCGGGACTTTGCCGGCAGGTTTCGCTTCCGGTTTGGCCGCGGGCTCCGACTCGGGAAATTCATCGCCGGGCAATTCCTCGTCCAAGGGAAACTCACCCATGGGCGAGCGACTCGGCATCATGCTTGCGGGCGTGCCGCCGCTCGCCTCGACGAACGCCAGGCGCGTGTTCTTCAGCGCCTCCTCCACGATTTGCGATTCCTGCGTGGAAAGATTGTTGCGCGTCTTTTCCTGCACCATCTCGAGCTGGTCGATAAAGAGCTTCGCGCCCTCCAGGTTGGGCGGCACCGGCCGGCCGTCCTGCGAGGGAATACGGCCCAGCAGATAGTAGATGTTCTGCGTCTGCATCATCACGAACTGGACGAAGCGTTGCGCCATCTCGGCGTTGCCGACGGGGGAATTGTTTTTTTGGAGCTCTGCCATGGTCATTGAAGATGCACGCGTTTCGCCCGGCTGTCGAATGATCGCGACGGTTTATCGTGGAGGGCCGCACCCTCTTTATTCGAAATCCGGCGTCTCGTTTCAAACTGTGTCACCAGCCGAGAGTTGTTCCCATTCGGTTGATGCCTAAGCTGGCCTTGTGATGAAAATTTGTATGCTCGCGCTTGTTGCCCTTTTCGTCGCCATCGACTTGGCGAAAGCCTCGGACATCGGCATTCCCCAGCATGACATCGATTTGGTCAGGACGGCCGATCTCGTCGAGGTCTCGGGCACGAACGATCTCGGCGGAGCGGAGGATTTCAGCATCCACGATCGCCAGGCGATCCGGCAGTTCACCGACCTGCTGACTGACGACCGTTACACCGCCGCGCCCAAGAGCCTGAAGCCGAAGTTCAAGTCGTCCTCGTCGTACAAAATCCGTTTTTCGTCCCAAGGTGCGCCGGTGCTGGAATTGACGATCATCGCCGACTCGATCCTGGATATTCCGGGCGATCCGATGTTTTACGTTGAGTCGGATTCCTATTCGGAAAACCTGATGGCACCGTTGTTGCGGTTGCGGTAAGTGGAACCGGACGTTGGTTTACTTCGGCGACACCGTTGCGATGACGTAGTTCGGCGAGGAGAGATAGCGCGCGGCCGTGGCGTTGACCTCGTCGAGCGTCATGGCGGCGACGCGGGAACGACGCGTCTCGCCGTACGTGTAACCGAGGCCGAAGAGCTCGTCGAGCGCGGCGGCGTAGGCGATATGGGAGGGGTTCTGCTGGTCGAGCTTATCCTGGCTCTGCATCTTGGCGCGGGCGCGGTCGAGTTCGGTGGCGGTAATGCCGCGCGCGGCGATTTCGCTGATTTCGTGCAGGAGCACTTTCTCGATTTCCTGGCGCTTGGCCGGGTCTGTGCCGACGTAAAAGAAAAAATGACCGGCGGCCAGCCCGAGGAATTGTGACGTGCCGACGAAGTAGGCCAGGCCGAGTTCCTCGCGGATGCGGATGAACAGGCGCGAGCCCAGGTCGGACAGCGCCTCATCGAGCACGGAGAGCGGAATCTGATCGGGATGCGCCATCGGCACGGTCGGGAAGGCGACATGGATGACCGCCTGCTCCTTCGGCACCACTTTTTCGTGGCGGATGACTCCACTGAGCGCGGATAACGTCGGCGCCTGGGCCTTCTTGGCGTCCCGTACCCCGAGTGACGCAATCGCGCGGGCGGCCTTGTCGCGCCAGTCGGCGGGCGGGTTCGGGCCGGAGACGGAGAAGACGAGTTCCTGTGTGAGCAGTCGCGACGCCTGGTACGTGGCGATGTCCTTGAGCGTGATCGCCTCGATGCTGTCCGCCGTGCCGAGCGTCTTGTTGGCGTAGGGATGGCCGGAATAGAGCGCCGCGCGGACAAGGTCGCGGGCCGAGGCCATCGGGTAATCGAGCTCGGCCTGGAGGAGCGAGAGCTGCTTGCGCTTTTCGATCTGCAGCTCGGCCTCGGTCGGCGCCGCCTCGGTCAGCATTTCGGTAAAGAGATCGAGGCCGGCCTGGAGATCGGGACTGAGCAGTTCGAGCGAAACCACCGCGCTATTGTTGCCGGCGTCGGAATTCAACGACCCGCCGAGTTGCTCGACATCCTGCGCGAGCTGCTCCGCGTTGCGCTTGCGTGTGCCCTTGACCAGCAGGTTCGCGGCGAGGCGCGACAGGCCGGGTTTGCCCTCAGGTTCGGTGAGCAGGCCGCCGGGCAGCACCGCGCGCAACGAAAGGAGCGGAAGCGAAAGTTGCGGGACGTAGATCGCACGCCCCTTGGCGAGGGGAACAAGTTCCGGCTCCGGCGCGGCCGAGGTCACCGGGGCGACCGCCTCATTGTTTCCGGCCTCAACCTGAGGCACGAGGGCTACGAGCACTTCGCGGTCGGGCAGGAAATAGCGCTGCGCCACGGAGAGGATTTCCTCGGGCGTGACCTTTTCGATGTGCTCGTGGTAGCGCGCGTTGAATTGCGGATCACGCTGGTAAAGCCAGCCGCGACCGAGCGAGCCGGCCTTGCCTGACATGGTTTTCTGGCCGTGCAAATGATGGAGCTGGCTCTGGCGCTTGGCGCGCTCGATTTCCGCGGCGCTGGGCGCGGCATGGCACAATGAGGCAACCTGGCGGCGGATTTCCGCCAGCAGCGCGTCCTCTTTGTCCGGCGCGCAGCGCGCCTCGACGCCCCACAAGCCGTGACCGGCGGGCGCGTAGGCGAACGCCTCGAGTTGTTCTGCCAGCCCGAGTTTTTCCACGCACGACTGGTTAAGGCGCGAGCTGCGGCCGCCACCGGCCAGCGTGGCGAGCAAATCGAGCGCGGGCGTGTCGGGATGCTCGACGCCGAAGATCGGGTAGGCGAGGGCGATGCGGGTGAGCTGGGTGGGAAATTGCTGGCGCAGCGTGCGCGGTTGCATCTGTTCCGGCTCGTCGGGCAGGTAGACGGAATCCATCGGCCGGCGCGGATAACCGGCGAGCGATTTCTCCGCATACTGAAAAATCGTCTCCGGCTCAATGGCACCGCAGACGATGAGCGTGAGGTTTTGCGGCGCGTAGCGCTCGTGATAGTAGCGCAGCACGTCCTCGCGCGTGAGCTGGTTGAAGAGATCGAGATGGCCGATGACGGGATGGCGGTAGGGATGGCGCGCGAAGGCGGTGCGGAAGATCAGCCGCCCGATTTCCGAGTCGGGATTATCGCGGCCCATGGCGAACTCGCGCCGGATGACTTCCATCTCCTTCTCGTATTCCTCGGCGGGAATCGTGGAGTTGAAAATCGCGTCGCCCAGAATATCCAGCGCGGCCAGTGCGTGGTCCGACGGGAGATCGACGTGATAAACCGTGCGATCAAACGAGGTGTAGGCGTTGAGATGGCCGCCGAGATCGTGAATCTGCTGCGCCATCATGCTATTGCCGCGCGTCGGCGTGCCCTTGAACATCAGGTGCTCAAGCAGGTGCGAGAGCCCGGCACCGAGCCAGCGGCCCTCGTGGATGCTGCCGGTGGCGACCCAGAACTGGAGCGAGACAACTGGAGCGGTGAAATCAGGCTGGACGAGGATCGTCAGGCCGTTTTCCAGCTCGCGCTGCGCGACGGCCGGCACCGTGGCGAGGTGACGTTCGTTGGTTGCCTTTGGGACAAGGCCGGCGCGGGAATCCATGGATCAACCTACACCTATTCCAGCGATCCGGCTTTTTTCTGCTTGGATGTGCGCTTCTTCGCCTTCGTGGTGGTGCTTTTGCGCACGGGGCCGGTCAGGCGCGGGGCGAAGGGTTTCACGAACGCGTCGTCGAACGTGAACACGTTCTTGAAGTCATTGGGCGAATCGGTCTCGTTCTTGCCGAGCACGCCGGAGTTCACGAGATTGAAGACGACCTGGCCGAAATCGTCGGTTGTGCTCACGCCCCACTCGTTCAGCACAGCCTTGCTCATCGGGCCGTATTCCTTGAGCGCGAATTCGCGCAGGCCCTGCAGTAGCTCCTGGCCGGAAACGTGGCGGTGGGCCTGCTGGGTGCCGCGCTTGAGCGACTTGAGCGTGTGGTTCAGTCCTTCCTGGACGAAGTGGTAGGCGTCGGTCGTGAAGCGGGAATCCTTGTCACAAATCTGTTCGACGACTTCCGCAAAATT
>Ga0182024_10014992_pt1 | contig 14912 bp, 14 predicted proteins | sample P32metaG_FD_120480 | JGI IMG/M metagenome (GOLD analysis project Ga0182024, IMG submission 120480) | Permafrost microbial communities from Stordalen Mire, Sweden - P3-2 metaG (Illumina Assembly) | ecosystem: Environmental > Terrestrial > Soil > Wetlands > Permafrost | place: Sweden: Stordalen... | reverse complement strand
GCTGGTCACCGCGCTGACCCTGGACATCGGGCGGTGGATGTGGTGGCCAAGCGGGCTGGCCAGGCAGCCGGCTGGCGATGACCGCAGTACTCCGGTGCCGGCCACGGCGCTCCGCTGACCGGCGCCGGCAACGGTCACTTGGCTGCGCGGCCGGGCGTCACTGCGCGGCCGGGCGTCACTGCGGCCAGGACGGTCGCCGCTTTTCCAGGAACGCGGCAATGCCCTCCCTGGCGTCATCCGTCTGCGAGGTCGCCGCCATCACTTCGATGGCGAGCCGGTAGGCGTCGGCCTGCCCCAGGTCGAGCTGGGCGTACAAGGTGGTCTTGCCGATCCCCTTGGACTCCCTGCTGCCGCGGGTTGCCCGGGTGAGCAGCGCGAGCACCGCGTCGTCAAGCTCCGCGGCGGGCGCGACAGCGTTGATCAGGCCCCAGTCCAGTGCCTGCCGCGCGCTGATCGGGTCCCCGGTCAGCGCGAGCTCGGCCGCGCGCTTGCGGCCGATGTTGCGCGCGATGGCGACCATCGGCGTGTGGCAGAACCAGCCGCCCTTGCCGCCCGGCGCCGCGAAGGCCGCTGACTCCGCGGCGACGGCCAGGTCGCAGCTGGCGACGAGCTGGCACCCGGCCGCCGTGGCCAGCCCGTGCACCCTGGCTACCACCGGCTGCGGCACCGACTGGATCAGGCTCATCAGCTCGGTGCAGGTGCGCAGCAGCCGCCGCGCCTCGTGCAGGTCCGCCTTGGCGACGTCGGCGAAGTCGTGCCCGGCGCTGAACACGGGCCCGGCGCCGGCCAGGATGATGCCGGCCGCGTCGCTGCTGCCGGTCTCGGCGAAGCCGTCGATGAGCTCGCGCATGTGCGCCTCGGAGAGCGCGTTGCGACGGTGCGGGCGATTCATCGTGATCGTGGTGAACGGCCCGGCCCGTTCGACAAGGATGTGCTCGAAGTCCATCACGGCCTCCCGGTTGCTGCACGGTAATGACTGCCCTACCCATGATGACGCGTGCATGACCGGCGAGGTGCCCGCCGGGACCGGCCGAACCGGCCGGCGGGGCCGGCTGAACCCGCCCGACGGGGCCGGCTGACCGCCGGGGCCGGCTGAACTGCCGGCCAGCCGGGATCAGATACTTCGGGTCATGCCGACTTCCGCGCTTGATGCCGTCCGCGCCGCGGGCATCACGCACCGCATCATCCGGCACGGCCCGGTCCGGTCGCTGGCCGAGGCGGCTGACGCGCGCGGCGTTACGCCCGCCGATGTCATCAAGACCCTGGTGGTGCGGCGGGGCGACGGGGATTTCCTGTTCGTGCTGGTGCCGGGAGACCGGGCGATTTCCTGGCCGAAACTGCGGGCCGCGCTGGGAGTCAGCCGCCTGTCCATGCCGGACGCGCAGGTCGCCTTGCAGGTGACTGGGTACGAGCGGGGAACCATCACGCCATTCGGCTCGAGCACGGCGTGGCCGGTAGTGGCGGATGAGCGGATAGCAGGCCGCCAGGTCACGCTCGGCGCCGGGCAGCATGGCGTGGCCATCGCCGCCGCCGCTGACGAGATCCTTGCCGCCCTCAGGGCTACTCTCGCCGATGTCACTGACCCGGAGCCGGGCAGTACCAGCGACTGATCGGCTATCCGGCTGGCCATCGTCGCTGGCTCTCTGTCGCCCGCATCGGGGGGGCGCTGACGCGAGCTGGCGTTCTGCCGGCCCGGAGACGCGGTGCGCCTGCTGACTGAGCCCGGTTCGGACGAGTAACCGGGGCCGGATCGGGGCACGGGATGAATGTGAGCTGCGTCCCGGCGGCCTGGGGGTATGCCGGGAGGTTCTGTCCTGGCTGCGGGAGCGCCGGAAATCGGGCACTCCCGGGGAGGGAGGCAGCATGACTCCCGCTGACCAGCCGGGGCCTGTCCGGATGGCCACGAAGCGCTGGCGCAAGGTGCTGGCCGCGCTTTCGGCAGCCGCCGTGCTGGTCCTCATCGCCGTGATCATCACCGTCATGGCCGGCGGCTCGGGCACCGATGCGACAACCCGCCCGGCCCGGGCCGCCGATTCAGTCCGGGCACCCAGCGCGGCGGCCGCGCTCCCGGTCGTGTACGGGCAGGTTGCGGGATGGCACGGCGGCCAGGTGAAGCCCGCTGCCATCTACGTCGGCGAGGGCGGTGCGCCCTATGTCAAGGCGCTGAAGTGGCCCGGCTGGACCGCGGCCGGCGCGCACGCGAACGGCGACCTGCATATGCAGAAGCCCGGCTGCGCGCTGCCGGCCTACCAGTGCCCGTACCAGAGGTTCCGCGTCAAGGTCCAGCTGAGCCTGGTGGAGACTCGCGACGGCGTGCGGTACTACTCGCGGATGAGCTGGACGTACATCAGCAATCACGGACAGCACGTGATCCGCTGGAAGACCAGCAAGGGCTACTGGCGCAACTGACGCTGCTGCCCGGCCGGGCTGGTCACCGTCGGCGCTCAACAATCGCTGGCAGGCGGCGTCTTATATGCATGCTGGCCAACCACCGTACGCGCCCGGCCGCCTGCCACCATTGGGACATCCGGGTCAGGTGGCGCGGATGACGGTGCGCAGAGCAAGCACCCCCGGCCTGCGGGCCCTTGCGGCGCGGTGGTACTCGGCCGGTACAGCACCGCCACGGGTAAGCGGGTCCGGGTGCTGGGCCGCCTTGGGCCCCGGGCGCCGGGAGCTGGCCGAGCTGTCCGTCAGCCAGGACGCGGCCGGCCAGCACCTGCTCGTCTACGGCTACGGCCAGCACCCCCACCGGATAGCGGAGATGAACCTCAGCACGGGCCACCTGGCCTCGGTAACGGTCGCCCAGCCCCCGCTGGGCTCGCCATTTTCTTCGGACGCCTGGTGAACACCGGTCAAGGCCGGGCAGCGGCTCCGGCCGATGGGGATATCTTTGAGGCTGCGTCGAGCTCGTGCTGGTCTGACAGCGGGATTCATGCCACTCAATGTCACTATCCAGCCGCCCGGGCGGCCACATTCCGGTCAGAACAGGAGAGTGACGGTGACCGCACCGTTGCAGGTGATAGCGTTCAGCTTCAGCCTCGGCGCCGATTTCGAGGAACGGATCCTCGAAGAGGTCGATCGCCTGCGGGGCCGCGGAGTGCTCCGGCTGCTCGACATGCTCTTCGTCGCGAAAGGCCAGGACGGCACCGTCAAACGCCTGGCCATCGGCGATGACGAGGACTTTGGCTCGCTCCTGGCGGGCATCGTCCCCATCGAGGACGGTGGTGCGGCAGGGCCGGCGGCAGATGACGGCTCGGCGGCCTTTGACCTGGCCGCCGCGCGGGTTCTGGCCGAGTCCCTCCAGCCGGGCACTGCCCTCGCCTACCTGCTCATCGAGCACCACTGGGCCGCGCCGCTCTTTGACGCCATCTCCGAGACCGGCGGCACGCTGATCGGCGAGGGCTTCCTCGCCGCAGAGAGCGGACTGGCCGTGGGGGCCGAGGTCGCCGCCATGGAGGAGGCCGCTGCGGTGATCGCCGAAGCCCAGGCCGCTGAGGCAGACGCCTTGCTCCGGGCTCTCGCGGCCGGCGCCGAAGCGGCTGAGGCGGAGGCCGCTTCTGAGCGGATCCAGTCGGCCGCCGCGGCTGATGCAGTCCGGGCGCTGATCACCGCCGGGCTGGTGGAGGAATCGGCCGCCCACGAAGCGGTAACGGCGCTGATCACGGCCCGCCTCATCGCGGACGCCGCTGACCAGGCCGCCGCTGAATCCATCGCCGAAGACCTCGCCACCATCAGCGCCGCCGACGAAGTCGCCGCCGAGGCGGCTGACGTAGCCGGGGACAAGATCAGAGCGGCGTCGATCACCATTGCCGAGGCCCAGGTGCTGCGGTACCTGCCCAAGCAGCTTCCCTTCTCGGTCATCGCCGACAAGCTGGGCATCTCCCGGTCGGCGGCCAAGGACCGTGCGGAGCGCCTCTACAAGAGGCTCGGCGTCCACAATCGGGCCGACGCGGTCAGCCGCGCCCGCGCCCTCGGACTTATCCGCGGCTAGCCGTACGCCGTCCAGGGCGCCCGGAACACTGCAGCTGCTTGCGGCAGCGACGTGCCAACCGGGCTCAGGCGGGTGGCTCGGCAGCCAGCCCTGCCACCTGCCCAGTCCGCTAGCCCCCGGCGCAGTCAGGGGCAGGCAGCCGCGTCGACCAGGGTGACGGCGGCGGCGCGTGCCGCCGCGGCCGCGCCGGGGTCGCGGTCCATCCGCGCTGACACCGTCGCACCGTCGTAGAGCAGCGCGAGCTGCCGGGCCAGCCGCTCCGGATCAGCGGCGCCCGCCGCCTGCCCGAGTTCGACCAGCAGTGACCGCGTCCAGGCGCGGGACTCGTCGGAGACTTCCTCGATCGCGCTGCCGGGGCGTGTCTCCGCGCTGGCGTTGACGAACGGGCAGCCGCGGAAACCTGACTCCACGATCGACTCGCCGAGGACGTCGAATATCCCCAGCAGGCGATCCCGGGGAGTGTCGTAGCGCGCGAGCTTCCGCGTTATGCGCTCGCGGCGGGCCGCGTGGCGGGCCTGCAGGTAAGCGCGGATGAGTTCGTCCTTGCTGCCGAAGGTGCTGTAGAGGGTCGCCTTGGCCACCCCGGCACGCTCGATCACGCGGTCGATGCCGACGGTGTGCACGCCCTCTTCATAAAACAGTTCGTCGGCGGCGGCGAGCAGCCGCTCGCGGGCCGACCGCCGATCCATGGTCTTGGTGGACATGCCTTGACAATAACAGACAGGTCTGTCTAGTGTCGAGGGAACAGACAGACCCGTCTGTTCATTGGCTCGGATGGAGCAAGATGCCCTCCTCATCAGCAACCGCCGTCAAGGCCAGGGACGCCGCGACCGCCAGCCCGGCCGGCCGGCTGTCGCGCCCCGCCGCCTTCGGCGCGATCACCGCGATCTTCGTGCTGTTCGCCGCGGCCTCCAGCGCGCCGTCGCCGCTGTACGTCGTCTACCAGCAGGAGTGGGGTTTCTCGGCCACGACGCTGACCGTCGTCTTCGCCGTCTACGTGCTCGCCCTGATCGGCTCACTGGTCGTCGTCGGCGCGCTGTCCGATCATGTCGGCCGCCGCCCCGTGCTGGCCGCCGCGATTGCGCTGGAAGCAGTGGCGCTCGTGCTCTTCATCACCGCAGGCGATGTCACGGTCCTGCTGGCCGCCCGGGTCGCGCAGGGCATCGCCACCGGCGCGGCGCTCACCACCCTCGGCGCCACGCTGGTCGACTTGAACCCGCCGCACTCACCGGGCCGGGCCGGCGTCGTCAATGGCGTTGCCCCGGTCGGCGGCCTGGCGCTGGGCGCGCTTGGCTGCGGCGCTCTGGTCCAGTACGCGCCGGCGCCGACGCATCTCGTCTTCGCGCTGCTGCTCCTCGGCATGGGCCTGGCGGGCATCATCGTCGCCCGGATGCCGGAGACCTCGGCGCGCCGTCCGGGCGGGCTGGCCTCGCTCGCGCCCAGGCTCGGCGTCCCGGCCCGGCTGCGTCCCGATCTCTATGCCCTGCTCCCGATCCTGGTCGCCAGCTGGGCACTCGGCGGCCTGTACCTCTCCCTCGGGCCCTCGGTCGCCGCCAGCATCTTCGGCCTGACCAGCCACCTCATCGGCGGTCTTGTCGTCACGCTGCTGTGCGGGACCGGGGCCGTGACCGCCTTCGCGCTGCGGGCCTGGCCGGCCCAGCGAGTGCTGCGCACCGGCGCCATCCTGCTCACGGCCGGCACGGCACTGACGCTGGCCGGCCTGCAAGGCCACGCTGTCGCACTGGCCGCCGCCGGGACGGTCCTGGCGGGCATCGGGTTCGGCGCATCGGCGCTGGCCTGCTTCGGCACGCTGGCCAGGCTAGCCGCGCCGCAGGAGCGCGGCGAGCTCTTCTCCGTTGCCTACGTCATCGCCTACCTGGCCTTTAGCCTCCCGGCCGTGCTGGCCGGGTTCGCCAGCACCTACGCCGGCCTGCACGCCACCGCGCTGGTCTACGGCCTCGGCGTGGTGGCCCTCAGCCTCACCGCGCTGGCCGCCCAGCGGGTGCGCGCCGCCCGCGCGAGCACAGTCAGCGTGACCGCACCCTGCTGACCGGCCGCACCTCTGGCCGGAAGAAGACGAAGGGAAACGAGCACTGCCGTCACACTGCCCCGCGGCAGCTGCCGGTCGTGCCGCGATCGGAGTCAGGTCCGCTGCTCCAGCGCTCGCCGGGTCAGCACGCGGGCCAGATGACGGCGGAACTCGCCATCGGCGTGAATGTCCTCGCCAGGCTCAGTGCCCTCGGCCGCCAGCTCGGCGGCGTCCGCGGCGCTGGCGCCGCCGGCCAGCGCCTGCTCGGCGGCGCTGGCCCGCAGCGGGACGGGCCCCATGTTGGCCAGCACGATCCGGCCGCCGGCCGCCGCCACCCCGACGATGGCCCAGTCGTTGGCCCGCCGGACGAACTTCTGGTAACCCCACGCGGCGCCGGGCGCGCGCGGTACCCGCACGGCGGTGAGCAGCTCGTCCGGCGCCAGGCTGGTCTCGAAGAAGCCGGCGAAGAAATCGTCGGCCGCGATCCGCCGCGTCCCGCCGGGGCCCTGGGCATCCACCGAGCCGCCGAGGGCAAGCAGCGCCATCGGCAGGTCGGCGGCCGGGTCGGCGTGCGCGAGCGAGCCGCCGATGGTGCCGCGGTGCCGGATCTGCGGATCGCCGACCTGCGCGGCGGCATGGGCGAGCAGCGGCGCCTCGGCCCGGACCAGCCCGGACGCGGCCAGGTCGGCGTGCCGCGTCATCGCGCCGATCACCAGTTCGCCGCCGTCGGCGCTGATCCCGGCCAGCTCGGTCAGCCGGCCAAGGTCGATCAGCGTGGCCGGCGCGACCAGCCGCAGTTTCATCATCGGCAGCAGCGAATGGCCGCCTGCCAGCAGCTTCGCATCGTCGCCCAGGCTGGCCATCAGGTCCAGCGCGTGCGCCGTGGACTCGGCGGCGACGTAGTCGAACGGCGCCGGGATCACGGCCGCACCTGCTCGCCCGCCGCGTTCGCGCTGCCCGCGCCGGCGGCGGCACTCGCGCCGCTCACCGCGCTGGCCCCGCCCGCGCTGACCCCGCCCGCGCTGGCCTCACCCGCGGCAGCCAGCACCGCGCGGACGATGTTGTGATAGCCGGTGCAGCGGCACAGGTTGCCCTCAAGCCCTTCCCGCACCTGCTTCTCGGTCGGGTGCGGGTTCTCGGCGAGCAGTCCCACCGTGGCCATCACCATGCCCGGCGTGCAGAAACCGCACTGCAGCCCATGCTCCTGGCGGAACGCCCGCTGCACCGGGTGCAGCTCGCCGTCCGCCGCTGCGAGCCCCTCGGCGGTCGTTACCTCACCACCCGCCGCCTGGACCGTCAGTATCGTGCAGGACTTTACCGATGCCCCGTTCAGAAGAACTGTGCACGCGCCGCACGAGGTCGTATCGCAGCCGACATTGGCGGCGCGCAGGCCGCAGGTCTCGCGGAGGTAATGCACGAGCAGCAGCCTCGGCTCGACGTCGTCGGACCGCCGCTCGCCGTTCACCGTGAGCTCCACCCGCATCATGCACCTTCCGATCGCGATGTACTGGCTCGGGGGGACGACCCCCCGGAACCTCCCGCCGGGCTGGCCGTCGGGGGAGGCCCGCCGGAGGCCGCCGCAGCCTGCAGTGCCCGCCAGACCCGCTGCGGCGAGGTGGGCATGTCGATGTGCCGGACGCCCAGGTGGGCGACGGCGTCGATGACGGCATTCTGCACGGCGGGCGTCGCGCCGATCGTGCCGGCCTCGCCGATTCCCTTGGCGCCGATCGGGTTGTAGCTGGTCCGCGTGGCCATGTCCGCCAGGTCGAAGCTGGGTACCTCGGTCGCCGACAGGAACGGGTAGTCCGCGAAGCTGGCGGTCAGCGGATTGCCGTCGGCGTCGTACACGAACTCCTCCAGCAATGCCTGCGCCGCGCCCTGGGCGATGCCGCCGTGCCGCTGGCCCTCGGCCAGCAGCGGGTTGAGCACGAACCCGGCATCGTCGACCGTCACCATCTGGCGGAGCGTTACCTTGCCGGTCTCGGTGTCCACCTCCACGACGGCCACGTGCGTCCCGAACGGGAACGTGGCGCCCGGCGCCGAGAACACGGTGCGCACCAGCAGCCGCTCCGCCTCGGCGAGCCGGGCCAGCGGCACCGCCGCCTCCGGGTCGCCGGCCACCGCGAAAGCGCTGCGGTCGACGTCGAAGACCAGGTCGGCCGGGCTGGCCTCCAGCGCCGCGGCCGCCCGCGCCCGGGCAAGCTCGATCAGCTCCGCCGAGGCCTGCTGCACCGCCGCACCGCCGTGCTGCAAGCTGCGCGAGCCGCCGGTGCCGCCGCCCTCGGGGATCAGGTCGGTGTCCCCCCACTTCAGCGTGATCCGGTCCACCGGGATGCCGAGCTTGTCACTGGCCAGCATCGCCCAGGCGGTGGCGTGACCCTGGCCGTGCGGGGACGTGCCGGTGAGGATCGTCGCGCTGCCGTCGGAATGGACCTCGACGGTCGCGTTTTCCTCGGGCGGGCTTTCCTCGCCGTCCCCCATGCCGGTGATCTCGACATAGCTGGCTAGGCCGATGCCGAGCTGGACCGCCTCGCCGCGTTCCCGCCGCCCGGCCTGCTCCTTGCGCAGGCCGGCGTAGTCCGCCGCGGCGAGCGCCTTGTCCAGCGCGACGACGTAGTCGCCGCTGTCATAGAGCGCGCCGAACGCGGTCCGCTGCGGTTCGGTGAACGGCGGCAGCAGGTTGCGCCGCCGCACGTCGGCGGGATCCATGCCGATCTCGGCGGCGAACAGGTCCATGGCCCGCTCGATGGCGGCGGTGGCCTCGGGCCTGCCCGCGCCGCGGTAGGCGCCCAGCGGCGTGGTCGTGGTGACGACGGTCCGCGCTACCGCCTCCGCGCGCGGGAGCGCATAGGGGCCCGGCGTCATCAGGATGGTCAGGAACGGCAGGATCGCGCCGATCCGGGGATAGGCGCCGGAGTCCTGCAGGATCTCCAGCCGGTAGGCCTGGACCGTGCCGTCCCGGCTGCCGCCGATCGTGACCGTCTGCTGCTGCGCGCGCCCGTGGGTCATCGCGATGAGGTTCTCGTACCTGGTTTCGGTCCACCGCGCCGGGCGGCCGAGCTGCCTGGCCACCCAGGCCACGATCGCGTGCTCGGGGTCGGCGCCGAACTTCGCGCCGAAGGCGCCCCCCACATCGGGGGTGATCACGCGGACCTGCTCCTCCGGCAGGCCGAGCAGCCCGGCCAGGCCGCTGCGCGTTCCCTGCGCCCCCTGGTTCGGTATCCACGCGGTCAGCCGCCCGTCCTCGCCCCAGGCGGCCGCGCCGGCCCGGACCTCCATCGGGGCCGGGGCCACCCGCTGGTTCATGATCGTCTGCCGCACCACGGCCTCGCAGTCGTCGAACAGGTGCTCATCCAGCGTCGCGGGATCGCCGAAGTTGGCGGCGATGTTGGTGCCGGCCTCCTCGAAGAGGATCACCTCGTCGGACTCGGCGGCGGCCAGGTCGACCACGGCCGGCAGCGGCTCGTAGTCGACGTCGACGAGTTCCATCGCGTCCTCGCCCTGGTAGGGCTCCTCGGTCACGACAGCGGCCACCGCGTCGCCGACATAGCGCACGACGTCGGTCGCCAGCAGGCGGTGGCGCATCCGCTCGTTGGTCAGCCCCGCCATCATCGGGCCGATGTCCGGCAGGTCGGCCAGGTCGGCGGCGGTAAATGCCGCGATCACGCCGGGCGCCGACAGCGCCCCGCTGACGTCGATCCCGCCGATCCGGGCATGCGCGATGGGGGAGCGGACGAAGAAGACGTGGCAGGCGCCGGTGAGCCGGTCGTCCACGACGTCCTCGGTGTAGACGCCGCCGGTGGTGAGGAAGCGCGGATCCTCGATCCGCAGGACCCGGGTGCCCAGGATGCTCACGACGATCGCTCCCCTCGAATTCCGCCCGCGCGGGCGGCCCGCCCGGGCCTGCCGCCGCCCGGGCCGCTGGCCAGAAATGATCATGCCGACCGGAGCCCGGAAGGTCAAACTACGTAGTGACATTCGGCCGGCCGCTACCCCAACAGCCTAGTTGGCGCCTCGCCGCCGCTGCCCTGGCCGGGTGCCCTCAGGCGCCCTTCGGGTGCACTGCACGCCCGGGCTGCGAGCGGTCAGGGCACCAGGAGCGCCTTGACTGGCTGCAGCCCCCCGTTCATCAGCCCGGTGAAGATCTCCGCGCCCTCGGTCAGCGGGTACTGCGATGTCCAGCTCAGATCCCAGTCCCGCAGCAGTTCGGCGGCACGGGCGAACTCCTCGTCGCTGTAGGCAAACGAGCCCTGCACCCGTTTCTCCGCCCGGATCAGGGCATTGGCATCGAACCCCGCCGCGTCGTCCGCCAGGCCGAGCCACACGGCGGTCCCGCCGGGCCGCAGCTGCCGGACCGAGACGGCGCGGGTGACCGGCGAGCCGACCGCGTCGAAGATCACGTCATACTCGCCGTCAAGCCCGGGGCCGGCCGCGGCAGCACCCAGCCGGCCTGCCTGGGCAAGCCGGCCAGGATCCAGATCGGTAACGTCCACCCGGCCGGCTCCTCCGGACAGCGCGGTGAGCAGGCAGAGCAGCCCGATGGCGCCGCAGCCGAGTACCGCGACCCTGGCGCCTGCCCCGGCGCGGGCGATATTCCAGGCATGCACCGCGTTGGCTGCAGGCTCGACCATCGCCGCGGCCTCCCAGCTCAGCCAGTCCGGCAGCGGGCGCAGCGTGGATCCCGGCACGGCCACCCGCTCGGCGAACCCGCCGGCCCGGTGCACGCCGATGATCTGCCGCTCCCGGCAGACCTGCCGGAGGCCGCCCCGGCACAGCTCGCAGTGGCCGCAGGACAACATCGGGTTGATGACCACCCGGTCACCGTTGTCATTCGTCCCGGCGAACTCGTGCCCCATGATCAGCGGCGGCTTGCGGAAGCCGGGGTGCCTGGCACCATGCAGCTCGCTGCCGCAGATGCCGACCGCGCGCACGTGCACGAGGACATCGCCATCGGCCAACTCGGGCTCGGGAACGTCGTGCAGTTCCAGTGCGCCAGGGCCGGTGAACACCAGCGCCTTCACCTGGGTACGTCCGTCGTGCAGGCCACGGGGATCTCCCTCTCTGGTCGCTTCCCTGGTAGTGCTGCTAGCGGGCAGTCAGCCGCGGAAGGGATGGCATTCCTGGCCGGTAACCCCAGGCCGGCAGGAGAACAGGGCGCCGCCTGACGTGCCGGGCCCGGCGGCCGTGCTGATGTAGAGCACGTCCAGGTCCCTGCCGCCGAATGCGCAGCTGGTGACGTGGGCGGCGGGGAGCTCGATGATCTGCTTCAGCCGGCCGTCCGGGCGGTATCGCTGCAGCGCGCCGCCGCCCCACACCGCGACCCAGATGCCGCCGTCGGCATCCACGGTCAGCCCGTCGGGGACGACATCGCCCCGGCCGAGCGTGGCGAGGCAGCGCCGGCGGCCGAGCTCGCCGGTTGCCGGGTCGTAATCCATCACGTCGATCCGGTAGGCCAGCGAGTCGACGTAGTACATCCGGGTCTCATCCGGGCTCCAGCCGATCCCGTTCGAGATCCCGACGCCATCGAAGATCCTGGTCAGCTGAAGGTCGGTATCCAGCCGGTACAGCGAGCCGGCCCCGGGGGACTCGTCGGCGGCCATGGTGCCCGCGTAGAAGCGGCCGGCCCGGTCGCAGGAGCCGTCGTTCATCCGGGTGTGCGGCTGGTCTGCCTCGACCGGGACCAGCGGGGTGACCTCGCCGGTGCTGGTGTCGAGGGCGAGGAAGCCGTCCCTGGCCGCCAGCACCAGGCCGCCGCCGGCCCGCGGCACGACCGCGCCGACCGGCTGCCCGGCCTGCCAGCTAGCGAGCGTGCCATCCTCGTCCAGCCGGTGGACCAGGCCGGCCGGCACGTCCACCCAGTACAGGGCCGCGCTGGCGGCGTCCCAGTGCGGGCCTTCGCCCAGCTCCGCTACCGGTACGGGCAGCTGGACGGGCCGGCTGTCGCCGCCGGCGCGATCGGCCATGGACGGTCATCCCTCCTGGCGCGCACGTTCCGTGTGCCAGAACAGCTTTCCTAGCCCGGACGATCTCAGGCCAGCCTTGCCGGTGTCAATGGCTCCGGGTCCTGCCTTATGGCGTGTGCCCGTCGGACCACTCGGCGACCGCCCGGCGCAGGAAGCCGCCGATCTCGGCCAGGCGGCCGGCTTCCGCCCTCGCCCCGAGCACGGTGACGCTGACCGCGGTGGCCGGGACGGGCCGGCCGAGGAAGATCGGCACGGCCGCGCAGTGCACGCCGATCTCGTTCTCCTCGATATCCAGCGCGTATCCGCGCTCGCGCACCAGCGCCAACTCCTCTGCGAGCCGCTGCACGGACGTGACCGTGTTCGGCGTGACTGCCTTCAGCGGCGCCCACAGCGCGGCCCACGCCCGTATCGCCTCGTCGGTGGGATACGTCCAGGCAAGGAGTGCCTTGCCGACACCGGTGGCATGCGCGGGATTACGCCCGCCGATCACCGACGACATCGTGATCATGTGCGAGGCCTGGATCTTGTCGTGGTAGACGACCTCGGCGCCGTCAAGCACGGCCATGTGCGTGGTCTCCCGCAGTTCTCCGGTCAGCCGGGCGAGCAGCGGGTGGATCAGCGCGCGCAGGTCCAGCACGTCGTAGAAGCGGAACGCGGTGGCCAGCAGTTCGGTGCCGAGGAAGTAGGAACCGCCGGACTCGGGCTGGGCGATGAAACCGCGGTATTTCAGCGCGGCCAGGATGCGGTGCAGCGAGCTTTTCGGGATGTCAAGGCGGCTTGCCAGCTCGTCCAGGGACAGGCCGCGCGATGCGCTGCTGACTACCGTCAGGATCCGCAGCGCCCGGTCCACGCTCGCTACCGGCGACTCACCCTGGTCCACTGCGTGCTCCGCCCCCGGTGAGTTTCCGCTCCCGTAATTCCGCTGGACGGAATGATAGACCAGATGGCGGATCGTCGCTAGCTTGGCCGGCCAGCTCGCCGTCATGTAAGCACTGGGTCAGCCAGTCTCCGGCCGGTTCAGCGTCCCGCCAGGTCAGCACCCGGCCGGTGCGCCAGCCGGTCAGTGCCCAGCCAGTCAGAAGAAGGTGTGGATCGCGTCGATCACCCGGTACTCCTCATCTACCACCGGGATGACCCGCCACTTGTCGAAGGTGGTGCACGGATGCGAGATGCCCAGGCAGATCAGGTCGCCAGCGGCGAGTGGTGACTCTTCAGGGACGCTCAGGTGCGCGTGCTGATCGTCCAGCTTGGTAACCCGCAGCGGGCCGGCTGGAGATTCACGCCCGTCCGCGTGCCGGATCCGGAGCGGTACCGGCAGCCCCTGGTCGAAGCCGGTGTCGCGCCGTCCGGCGCTCGCCACCGCCAGGCCTGGCTCGGGCCGGGACAGCACCGGCGCCCACAACTCGAGCGCGGGCACCAGCGCCGGGCCGGTCCTGCCTTGCTGCCCGGCACCGGGCCCGATGGCTGCGTAAAGGCCGTGATCGTGAGTTACGTAGGCACCGCTGCGGATCAGCACCTCCGGCCTTGGGTGGCCAGGCCGGGCGGCCGTGAGTTCTGCCGCCACGATGTCGAAGTACGCGCTGCCGCCGGCGCTGAGCAGGTGCGGGGTCCCGGCCGGGTCGGCGGGCAGCAGGTCGCCCAGCGTGCGCAGGTCCCGGCAGAACCCGGCGACGGCAGCCACGGTGGCGGCCGCGCTGTCAGCGTGGATGTTTCCCTCGAAGCCGGCCGCCCCGGCCAGCCGCAGCAGGCCGGCCGACGCGATAGCCTGGGCGACCGCCAGCGCCCCGTCAATGCTGCGGCAGCCGGCCCGGCCGCCCGGCTGGCCGAGCTCGACCAGGACCGGCAGCGGCCGCCGGGCGCCGCCCGTGCGCAGCCACTCGTCCAGCAGCCGCACCCCTGCCGCGCTGTCCACGTAGGCGTAGCACTCGAAGCCGGGATCGGCCGCCAGCTCGGCGGCCAGCCACTCGATCCCGCCGCGGTCCGCCAGTTCGTTGGCGATCAGCACCGTCGGCACGCCGAAGGCGCGATACACCTGCACCTGGGCGATGGTCGCGGCGGTCATGCCCCACGCGCCGGCCGCGAGCTGCCGGGCCATGATCTGCGGCGCCATCGTGGTCTTGCCGTGCGGCGCCAGTCCGACGCCCGCCGATGCGCAGTAACCGGCCATCGCCGTGATGTTCTGCCGCAGCGCTTCCTCGCGCAGCACCAGGACCGGCAGCGTGAAGTCCGGGCCGAGCAGGTACGGGCGCCGTTCGGCCAGGCTGGCTGAGGTCACGGTGCCGTCGGCTCCCGTATCGCCGGCCACACCGGGGATGCCTGCGCCTGCACCGGGGTTGCCCGCGCCGGGGGCACGGCCGGCGGCGGCGAGTCGGCCAAACCCCTTGCTGGTGGCGGGAATCGGCCGGATGCGCAGGGCGGCGAGCGCGGCTCGCATGTGCGTCGGCGGGACGGGGCTCGTGGCTGGCTGCTGGCCCGCTTGAATGGTCATGCCGTGCATTTTCCTTGATCATGGCGAATCTGCCAGCGCTGCCGCCCGGCGCGGGCTTTGCGACTGTGCGGAATGCTCCAGCAGGCTTGCGAAGGCGTGGAGGTGACCGGTGAGCTCGGGTGCAGGTTGCGCGCACCCGTCTCTGCCGCGCCAGGTGCTCAGTGCGCTGGCCAGCGTCGGCCGAGCGGAAGACGATCACCCGGCATCGAGCGATTGGACGATCTCCTCAAGCAAGAATTGCACTTTCGCAGCGATCGGTCGTCCCGGATAACTTCGTTCCACGAGACTGAGACCTTCTTCAACGGTGTGGTAGCCGACCTCGCGGTACAGCAATGCGATGTCCTCCGCGTCGGTCTCCACCCGGGACGAGAAGAGCTTCATTGCCAGCAGGTATTCGGCTGACGCCACATCCACCAGGAGACCCGGCGCTTCGAAGTACCG
>Ga0182024_10014991_pt1 | contig 14912 bp, 13 predicted proteins | sample P32metaG_FD_120480 | JGI IMG/M metagenome (GOLD analysis project Ga0182024, IMG submission 120480) | Permafrost microbial communities from Stordalen Mire, Sweden - P3-2 metaG (Illumina Assembly) | ecosystem: Environmental > Terrestrial > Soil > Wetlands > Permafrost | place: Sweden: Stordalen... | reverse complement strand
CACGGCGAGCGCGTATCGCTGCTGAACGGCCGCGTGAATAATCTGGAGTACGGTTCCTACGCGCCGGATGCGCCGCACGGCGTGTTCATCGACGATCGGGATTTTCAATCGCGCTGGCTCTCGCCCGAGCTGTACTATATCTGCGTCGAGGGGCCGCAGGTGGCGAGGCTGGCGAAACTGGTCGGCGCCGGCGCACTGCACAAGGTCGTCGAAAGCGGCGGCAAATTCGTGTTTGAGAACAGGTAAACGTGCGGATCACGATCGATGCAACTTCCGCGCTCCTTCGCAGCGCCGGCGTCAAGAGCTACACGTATCATTGGGTGCGGCATCTGCGGGAGAACGCGGGTTCAGACGAGATTCGCGCGTTTCCGTATCTGAATGATTTCGGCCGGCTGGATCATCAGGCGTCGACGCTCGCGCGCTGGCAGACGATTCCGCGGCTGGCATTGTTGTATCTGGTGCGCGACAGCACGTTTCTCGATTGGGTCGTCGGCGACGCCGATATTTTTCACGCCTCAAACCAGATCCGCCGCGCGCCCCATTCTCAACAGGGACGGGTAAAGCTGACAGCGACCATCCACGATCTCACCTGCTGGCTGATGCCGGAGGTTCACACCGAAGGAAACATCCGCGCCGATCAGAATTTCGCGCATCGAATTCTCAAGCGCGCCGACGGATTGATTGCAGTCTCCGAGAACACGCGGCAGGACGCGATCCGGCTGCTCAGCATTGCGCCGGATAAAATCGAGACGATTTATTCCGGAATCGCCGAAGAATATTTCGACGCGAAACCGTCAAAACGTCCGAAGCCGTACGTGCTCTGCGTCGGCACCATCGAACCGCGCAAGAATCTGGAGACTTTGCTCGATGCGTGGAGCGCGCTAAGCGCGGAATTTCGCGATGCGTTCGACCTGGTGATCGCGGGCCCAGAAGGCTGGGGATCGGACCAAACGATGGCGCGCATTCGCAGCGGAGCAGCGACGTATCTTGGTTATGTTCCGGAAGCCGATCTGCCGTCGCTGACCGCCGGTGCGACGGTGTTCGCGTACCCGTCGCTCTATGAAGGCTTCGGATTCCCGGTGGCGCAGGCGATGGCGGCGGGCGTCGCGGTGCTCACGTCGAATAATTCGAGCCTGCGGGAGATCGGGCGCGATGGCGCACTGCTGGTCGATCCGAAAAGCGCGTCGGAAATCACGGGCGGATTAACACGCTTGCTCGAATCGGAGTCGCTGCGCAGCGAAGTTGCCGCACGCGGCCGGGAGCGCGCGAATCAGTTTCGTTGGGAGACCTGCGCCGCGCAGTCGCTCAAATTCTTCCGAAGAATTCACGGCTCATGACACGCTGGCAATGGCGCGCTCGACAGCGCGAATCGTTCACTTCTTTTTCTTCGGAGAATCGCTCGGTTCCGGCGCCGAGCCCACGCCGAAATCCCATACCTGGAGATTTATTTTCCCTTCGGTGTGCTCGATCACCGCGTACTCGCCCGGGTCGAGCTCCTTTTCCGGCCAGATCTTGAACAGCAGATCCCCCACCTGCCGCTTGAAGCAAGCGATTTCGTCGAAGTGCTCCATGAGCTCCTTGCTCACCGGAATCACGTCGATCGATTCCACAATTCGCGAGTTCTTCTTGGTCGGCGTCAGCTTGATGATGGCGAATCGCTCCTCGTCCGAAAGCCGGAAGTAAAACTCGGGCCGGTTGCCGAACACGCGCAGCGCCGCACCCGCGCCATTGAGTTCCACGGTCTCTTTCCCGGCGACCATCGGAACCGGCGAAAGAATCTTCAGCACCGTGCGGCGCTTGTCATTGACGATGGTCGATTCAGCGACCTTCATCGGCTGGATCTTCTCCTGGCCCACATAGTAAACACCCGGACCGGCCGGCACGAGATCGACCTCCTTCGCCGCATCGCGCAGCGCCGCGTCCTCTTCGGCCTGCGCCTTGGCGTCCTCTTTGCGCGCCGCTTCGTGGTCGGCGACCTCTTTCTTGGTGCGCGCAAGATCGACCATCTCGAGCGGAATCTCCTCCCAATCCTCGCGCTCCGTGCTGAAGTAGCGCACGCGATCCTGCTTCACCTCATATTCGCGCGTGAGCTGATAGGTGCCGTCCTTGAGATACAGGCGGAGAGTGTCGGCGGCGAATGCCGCGACGGCGAAGAACACGAGAACACAAATGCGACGGAACATCTGCTTCTATTATGGAAGAATGCGATATCGTCGATTGGGCCGCACGGGAATCGAAGTCAGTGAGATTGGATATGGAGCGTGGGGGATCGGCGGCATTCTGTGGCGCGGCGGATCGGATGATGACGCGACGGCCGCGCTGCGGCGCGCCTTCGATCTCGGCCTGAACTTCATCGACACGGCGCTGGTTTATGGCGAAGGTCACAGCGAGCAACTCGTCGGCGGAATTGCGCCGAAAGGTGTTGCCATCGCGACGAAAGTGCCTCCGAAGAATCGCCTGTGGCCCGCGCGGCCGGGCATCGGGATCGAAGAGGTTTTTCCGTATGACTACGTGATGCAATGCACCGATGAAAGTTTGGGCAATCTCAAGCGCGATCACGTGGATCTCCAGCAACTGCACGTGTGGAATCCGGAATGGCTGAAGCAGGACGACTGGCGGCGCGCGTTCGAGGATTTGAAAAAATCGGGCAAGGCGCGGCACGTGGGCGTGTCGCTGAACAATCACGATCCCGATTCCGCGCTGGAATTGATGCGCACCGGCCTCATCGACACCGTGCAGGTGATCTACAACATCTTCGATCAATCGCCCGGGGCGAAAATGCTGCCGCTGGCGGCCGAACTCGGCGTGGGCGTGCTCGCGCGAGTGCCGCTCGACGAGGGCGCGCTCACCGGAACGATCACGGAGCAGACCACGTTTGAAGAGGGCGATTTTCGAGCGCGATATTTTCGCGGCGATCGAAAACGCGAGGTGGTGGAGCACGTGGAGGCATTGAGGCGGGATCTGAAGGGAGCCGACGGCACGCTGCCGCAGATTGCGCTGCGATATTGCTTGTCGAATCCCGGGGTTTCAACCGTGATTCCCGGGATGCGCAGCATCCGCAACGTGGAAGCGAATTGCGCGGCGTCGGATGCCGGACCGCTCGGTGCCAGCGTGCTGGCGATCTTGAAGCATCATGCGTGGGAGAGGGACTTCTATGCAGGTTGGTAACGTCCGTGCGAATCGGGATTCACACTTCGATCGCGGGCGCGCTCGAGCGGTCCGCGCTCAAGGCCGCTGAACTCGGCGCGAACACCTTCCAGATTTTTTCCTCAAGCCCGCGGCAGTGGAAGGCGTCGCTGCCGAGCGCGCCGGGCATCCTCGCGTTGCAGCGTGCCCGCGATAAGCACGATCTCACGCCGCTGGTGATCCACGACAATTACCTGATCAACCTTGCGTCGGCGCACGAAGCCACACGCGCGCTTTCGATCGAAGCCTTTCGCGGCGAACTGGAACGCGCGATCGCCATCGGCGCTGAATATTTGGTCGCGCATCCGGGGAATTACAAAGGTCACACGATCGAGCAGGGAATCTTGCACTTCTTAGAAGGCGTCGCGGCGGCGGCGAGCGGTCTCAAGTTCGAAAAGCTGATGCTGCTGATTGAGAACACGGTCGGCGCGGGAGCGCAGCTTGGCAGCCGCTTCGAGGAGCTGCACGTGATGCGCGAATACGGCCAGAAGATGACGGATCTGCCGATCGGGTTTTGTCTGGATACCTGTCATCTGCTTGCGTCGGGCTTCGATATTGCGAATCCGGCGGGATTGAAGAAGACGATCGCGCAGGCGGATGAGATTCTGGACCTCAAACACGTGCGCGTGATTCACGCGAACGATTCGAAGGGCGGGCTAGGATCACATGTCGATCGCCACGCGAACATCGGCGAGGGTCAGATCGGAGAGGAAGGTTTTCGCAGGATTCTGACGCACCCGAAGTTGCGATCGAAGCCGTTTATTCTGGAAACGCCGGTGGATAAAGAAGGTGACGACAGACGCAATGTCGACGCGTTAAAGCGCTTGTCGACGCGCGGTGCTATTCGGTAGCGTTTCCTTTTTGACCGAACGGAGAGCGGACCCGGACGCTGGATAAGATCGGCCATCCAGCCCAGCCGCGCTGAAACAGGTACGCGCAGAGAAAGGCGCCCAGTGAATAGAAGACGGTTCGCAATAAAGGAAGCGTGTACCCCGCCCAGTCGCCCATGCTCTGAATGTCAAGATTAGCCGCCGCACCGGCACCGGACATCTCCCAGTAAACAGAGTGTCCACTATGAAGGACCGCGCGGAGATCGCGCTGCGAGCTCCAATAGATCAAAGATCTCTGCGCAAACCAGATCACGCCCGCAACCCACACCCACCTCGACGACCGATTCCTGCAAAGATAGTAAACAACGAATCCCAAGGCAAAGGCGATTACTGCGCTGCGAATGTCTTCGATAAGAATCATCTTCGCCCGGTCGTACGCGCGGCCATGGATTTCCGAGTCGATGATTGTTGTTCCCATCACCGCAATCAGCAAATCGACGAAAGCGATGCCCGCGACGCGGAGCCACTTCAGCACTCATCAACAGTAACATCCGCCAATCCATCTCCGGTATATTGGTGCATGGCCGAGTCTGCCTACGACCACAACCAAATTGAACTGAAGTGGCACGACCGATGGAGCGCTTCCGAGCTCTATCGCGCCGATCCCACTACCGCCGCGCCCAAGTATTACGTGGTCGAGATGCTTCCCTACCCGAGCGGACGCCTACACATGGGCCACGTTCGGAATTATTCGATCGGCGATGCGCTCGCGCGATATATGTGGATGCGCGGCTATAACGTCCAGCATCCGATGGGTTGGGACGCGTTCGGCCTGCCCGCGGAAAACGCCGCGATCCAGCGCAATCGCCACCCGCGCGAGTGGACGCTTACAAACATCGCCGCCATGAAGCAGCAGATGCAGCGCATGGGCTTCGCCTATGACTGGAGTCTCGAAGTCACCACGTGCGAGCCGGAATACTATCGCTGGAACCAGTGGTTCTTCCTGAAAATGCTGGAGCGCGGGCTCGCGTATCGCAAGAAGGCGCTGCTCAACTGGTGCCCCGAATGCGGAACCGTGCTCGCGAATGAGCAGGTGGTCGACGGCTGCTGCTGGCGCCACGAATCGACGCCGGTCGAGCAGCGCGCGCTCGAACAATGGTTCTGGAAAATCACCGATTACGCCGAAGAATTGCTGCGCGATATCGACGAGAAGCTCGAAGGCCACTGGCCGGAGCGAGTGCTCGCGATGCAGCGCAACTGGATCGGGCGGTCGGAGGGTTCCGAGATCGATTTCAAGCTCGAGAATTCTGACGATCGCATCCGCGTCTTCACCACGCGCGTCGATACCATTTACGGCGCGACCGTTGTGATCCTCGCGCCGGAGCATCCTCTCGCGGCGAAGCTGCTCAACGAGCGCGGCCGCGTGCGGGCCAAGCAAATGATCGACGCGCGCGCGCAAAAGGGCCCGGGCGATATCGAAAAAGACGGCGAGCCGACGGGTCACTACGCGATCAATCCCTATAGCGGAGAGAAACTGCCGATCTGGATCGGCAACTTCGTGCTGATGGACTACGGCACAGGCGCGATTATGGCTGTTCCCGCGCACGACGAGCGCGATTTCGAGTTCTGCACGACGTACCACCTGCCGATCGTTCCGGTGATTCGGCCCGCGGATGGTGAGTTAGAGGACGATCCGAAAGCCGCGTTTACTGAATACGGAATCGTCGAGCGGTCGGGCGTTTATTCGGGCCTTGCGAGCGGCGAGGCTCGCCGCAAAATGAACGCGCAAGCCGAGCGCGACGGTTTCGGCAAAGCCGCGATCACGTATCGACTCAAGGATTGGGGGATTTCGCGCCAACGCTACTGGGGCACGCCGATTCCGGTGATTCATTGCCCGAAGTGTGGCGTGGTTCCGGTTCCCGAAAAGGATCTGCCCGTCATTTTGCCGATCGATGTGAAGATCGGAGGCAAAGGCCGGTCGCCGCTTGAAGATGTTCCATCGTTCATCAACGTGAAGTGCCCCAAGTGTGGCGAAGACGCGCGCCGCGAGAGCGACACCATGGACACGTTTGTCGATTCGTCCTGGTATTTTTACCGCTATTGCGATCCGCACAACGATCGCGCACCGTTCGATTCGGCGGAGATCGCGAAATGGTTTCCGATGGATCAGTACATCGGCGGCGTGACCCACGCGATTCTGCATTTGCTGTATTCGCGCTTCTTCACGAAGGTCATGCGCGACATCGGTTTGATCGAAAATGCCGAGCCCGCCAAGAACCTGTTCACGCAAGGGATGGTGCTCGGCGCGGATGGCTCGGCGATGTCGAAATCGAAAGGCAACACGGTCGATCCTGAAGAGATGATCGCGAAGTATGGCGGGGACACGTGCCGGCTGTTCGTGTTGTTCGCGGCGCCGCCTGAAAAGGACATGCCGTGGAACGAATCGGGCGTGGGCGGCCAGCGGCGTTTTCTCGAGCGAGTATGGAAGTTCCAGGGGCGCAACCTCGATCGCGAAGTTGCCCCCGGCGATCTGGGAGCCGATAAACGCGCCCTTCGCAAGCTGCATCAGACCATCCGGAAAATCACCGAGGACTTCAACAATCGCTGGCACTTCAACACGTCGATTGCGGCGCTGATGGAACTGCTCAACACGCTTTACGACGAAGAAGCCGGTCTTTCGCGCGAGGCGATCGATCAAATTCTCCCCGCGCTGGTGCTGATGCTCGGGCCCTTCGCGCCGTATCTCGCCGAGGAGCTGTGGGAGCGGCTCGGCCGCACGGGTCCGGTATTTCGGCAGGCGTGGCCGGCTTATGACGAGGAACTCGCGAAAGAGGACGCAGCCGAGGTCGTGCTGCAAGTGAACGGAAAGGTGCGCGGACGAATGGCGGCCCCGTTCGGCACTTCGCAGGCGGAGTTGGAGAAAATGGCGCTGGCCGAATCGAAGGTCCAGCCGTTTGTCTCGGGCAGGCAGGTGGTGAAGGTGATCGTGGTGCCGGATAAATTGGTTAACATTGTCGTCAGATGATCCTGGAGCTGATCGAGATCAAAGGATTCAGGTCGCTGAAATCGGTGACCTGGGAACCGGGCCGTCTGAATGTGCTCATTGGTCCGAACGGCGGCGGAAAATCGAATCTGCTGCGTGCGCTGGATCTGCTTCGAGTTCAGGCGACGGGCAATTTGCGCGAAGCAGTTATCCGCATGGGCGGGATGGCGTCGCTGGTTTGGGATGGAGAAGCGCGAAGTATAGAGCTCGGGTTTCGGATCGTGGTCGAAGGCAGGGTGCTGGGCTACTGGCTTGGGCTGGCCCGAGTGGGCGTGGCCGGCGACGTGCGCGAGGAGGTCAGGGAGTCGACCACCCCCTCCGAGGCAGACGGGCTTAGGGAACCGGAGCTGGTCTCATCAGGCCAGCTCGACCCCTCGATCCAGGGCTGGTCCGTTCACCAAGACATGCGCGTCGATCAGGACGCCGAACTTCGCCGCGCTGCTGTCACGCGATCGGAAAGGCGCGTGGAACCAGACGGCCAGAACCTGATTCCCGTCCTCCATACGTTATATACAGGCGACACCGAGTTCAGAGAGTTTATCGACTCGACGATGACAACAGCCTTCCCGGACGACTACCAAGGACTCAGCTTCCCGCCTGCGGCCCACGGGCGGATCGAATTGAGCCTAAAGCGCAAGCATCGCAAACGTCCCGACAGCACCTCCGACCTCTCTGACGGAACGCTGCGATTCCTCCTGCTCCTCGCAATTCTCGGTAGTCCCGATCCCGCTCCGCTTATTGCCATTGACGACCCCGAAACCGGTCTCCATCCGCGCATGCTGCCGATCATCGCGGCTGTCGCCGCGAACACGGCCGTCAAGAGTCAGGTGATCTTCACTACGCAGTCGCCGCAGTTCCTTGATGCGTTCGATAGAGACGATCCGCTTACTGTGACGGTCGTGGGAACCAACGGCTCAGAGACCATCTTGAAGACGCTCGCCGGCGAAGAGCTGAAACATTGGATTGACGATTATTCACTCGGGAAGTTCGCGTTTTCGGGTGAAGCGGAAATCGTCTTGTGAAGATTGTCCTTTTCGTAGAGGGCAAGACCGAAACCTACCTTCCTCAATTCTTCCAGCGATGGCTCGCGCCGCCGCGCGTGCCCGCCAGCGTTGGGATTGCAGCGGTCAACCTCCGCGGAGTCGCTAACTACCGGAGCGAAATTCGAAAGCGCACGCTAGTCGCACTCGCCGAGCCTGGTGTCATCGGCGCAATCGGCCTGATCGACTTCTACGCGTCAGGATTGCGATATCCTGCCGGCAACATCTGGCACCAATATAATTGGGCGCGGCAAACGATTCAATCCGAGGTCAATCATCCCCGGTTCCGGCAGCACTTCGCCGTCCACGAGACTGAGGCATGGTTGTTGAGCGAGCCGGACAACTTTCCTCGAGAGATCAGCGAGCGTTTGCCGAAAGGCGCGCCCGAATCGGTCAACCATCGCAACCCGCCAAGTCATGTTATTGCGAATGCATACCAGACACGGTTGCAGCGGCGATACAAGAAGCCGACCGAAGGCGCGAAACTCTTTGCCAAACTCGATCCGGACCGCGCATCCGAACGCTGTCCGCATCTGAAACTCCTCCTCGACGAGATGCTCGACCTCGCAAAGGTCAACATCGTCGTCAGATGAGCTTCGTCACCTCGAGCCACTCCGCGGCGCGATCGCGAATGCGGCCGTCTTCCGGATAGAGATCGCTGATCACGGCCACCGAATCCGCGCCGGCCTCGAGAACGCTGCGAGCTCGCTCGCGCGTAATCCCGCCGATCCCTACCAGGGGTCTCGTAACCAGCGGCCGGAGCCTTCGCAACTCATCGAGTCCGGTCACGCGATCGGGATTCTGTTTCGATGCGGTCGCGAAGATCGGTCCGAAAGCGAGATAATCGGCGGGTTCCAAACCTCCCGCGCGGAGCTGTTCCTCGTTGTGCGTCGAGAATCCGATCAGCGCGCCGGGTCCGATCACGCGCCGCGCCTCCGCTGGCCGAAGATCGTCCTGACCGAGATGCACGCCCGTGCGAAGCCCATTCGCGGCGAGCATGCGAGCGAGATCGGCGCGATCATTGACCACCAGCGTCGCCCCGGCCTCGCGGCATAGCCCGCCGATTTCTTCAAGCTCCGCGAAAAGCTCGCGCGAGACAAATCCCTTGTGCCGGAACTGAAGAATTTTCGCGCCGGCCTCGAGAATCTCGCTCGCCGCGGGCACGATCGCAAACCCGTGGCGCCCGGCCGCGGCGACGTCGAGGATCGGATAGAAACGCGGAATCGTCAAGGGAACATGCATACGGAGATTAGGATAAAACACACACGCGTACGGTGAAAAAAACGGATTCGTCGCGGCGCGGAAACGATTTGCAAGTAAGGCGTTAATAAGATGTAAAAGAATTGTAAAAACGAAACTCGCGATATCTTAAACGCAACTTTTGGCTGCATAATGGGGGCGTCGAATCTTCTTGCAAGGGACTTTCATGAACCGAAAAACAATCAGCGCGATGTCATCGAACGGAGCCGCCGTCGCGGTCGCCCGCGCCACTCAGCATCATACAATCCACGCGGCCGCACCCCACACGCCCGCATCCTACGCGGCCGCGCCTCACACGCCTGCCACCCACGCGGGCGACGAACCGTGCCGGCGCGCGGAAACCTCCGGCACCGTCGTCGCGATGCGCCACGTTCCGGGATTTTGCGTGATCGAGAACCATTATCCCGCGGGCCTCGATCTTCCGCTTCATTTTCACGACCACGCCTACCTGAGCTACGTGCTCGAAGGACCGTATTCGGAATCCTACAGCGGTTCGCCGGGCGTGACTTGCGCTCCGGGCGTGCTGCGATATCTGCCGCCCGCGATGAAGCACGCAAACACCTTCGACGCCGGCTCGCATTGCCTGCTGATCGAAGTCGAGAACGAAGCCTTGAAGCGCGTCGGGGAGCACACCTCGACGCTCGAACGTCCCGGCGAGATCCAGGGGATCGCGTCCACCTGGCTCGCGCAGCGCCTCTATCACGAGTTCCGGCAGGGCGACGAACTCGCGCTGGTCTCGCTCGAAGGGGTGCTGCTCGAGATGCTGGCGGAGGGCGCGCGGCACGCCGGCGTGGCAGGCCCGATCGCGGTGATTCCGCGCTGGCTGCGCATCGCGCGCGATTACCTCGAATCGAATTTCCTGCGTCCGCTGAGTCTTGCGGAAATCGCGGGCGCGGCGGGAGTTCATCGCGTGCATCTGTCGCGCGAGTTCCGCCGCTATTTCTCGACCACCGTCGGCGAGTTCCTGCGCCGAAAGCGCATCGAGTACGCCTGCCACCTGGTGTCCACCACCAACACCGCGCTCGCCGAAATCGCGATGACCTGCGGGTTCTCCGATCAGAGCCACTTCTCGGCGACGTTCCGCCGGCAGGTGGGCCTGACGCCCGCTCGATTCCGCCAGATGGCGCAATCGCGGTAGCGCATAAAGTCCACCTTTCGTTCCTTCCCTCCGTTGGCGCAGATTCTTCGAAATCTGCGCCTTTTTTTTCGAACCTGTTATCTTGAACGGAATGGCCGATCGCCGCAATGTGATCTGGGTCGCGATTCTGTTCGCGGTCTGCGTGTTCTTTGAGGGCCGGTTCACCTTCGATTCGCTCAACGATGCGTTTCACGCAGCCGAACAGGCGCGCCTTCCGTTCGCGATCAAATCGCCTACGCGCGAGTTACAAGCGTTGACTAAGGAAGCGAAGGCCGCCGGACTTGCGGACGGTGACCGGATCGTCGCGGTCGACGGCCTCGCGGTGCGCGGCATGGCGCCTCTCACGGCCGCGATCAATGCGCACCGCGCCGGAGATTCGATTCAAGTCGCCGTGACGCGCAAAGACGCGGACGTGAACGCCACGGTGCATCTCGCCGGCGACACGATCGGCGCCAGCCAATGGGCGCTGATCATCTTTCTCAATTATCTGACGCCGTGGTTTTCCATCGCGCTCGGCTTCAGCGTGCTATTCCTGCGGCCGCGCGACCCGCTCGCCTGGCTGTTAATGCTTCTCATGCTCAGCTTCGGCCAGATCGCGCAAGGAAACGCTCTGGTGGGAACGCTTTTGGGGTGGGGAGATTGGATGGGTCCAGCAGCGATGGTTTATAACGCGTTGCTGAGCGCAACCTGGCCGATCTGGATGATGCTTTTCGGACAGTACTTCCCGAATCGCGAATCGAAAGGGCGATGGAATCGAATCACGCGTTGGGCGGTGGGGGTTCCGCTCGCGGTTTTCGCGATTCTCAGCGCGGTAGTGAGCGTCGCGGAACTCGAAGACGCAACTGCCCTGTCGAGCCTCGAACAAGTGCTTGACCAATTCACGCGGACCGGCGTCCTCCTGCTGATGATGGTCGCGATTTCCACGTTCTTCATCAATATTTTTCGTAAGTGGGCGTATGCGACTGGTCCCGATGAAAGGCGCCGCCTGAAGCTGCTGTATTTCGGCGCTACGGCGAGCCTCACTCCGCTGTTCCTTCTGGTGATCGCTTCGCTCATTTTGCAGCGCATTCAGTTCACGTCGTCGGATTGGGAGATCATTCCCGCGCTGCTCGCTCTGCTTCTTTTTCCGCTGACGCTCGCCTACGTGATCGTGGTCGAAAAGGCCATGGACTTGAAGGTGGCCATCCGCCAGGGGTTGCAATACGCGCTCGCAAAGCGCGGGGTGCGAGTGCTGATGGTGCTTGCGACCATCGCCGTGGTCCTCATCGGAGTTCACCTCCTCAACCAGCCAGGAGTGCGGGGCCCGCAGCAACTCGCCTTGATCGCTGTCATGATCGTGATCATCATCCGCCTGCGGGTTCTGGCGGAGACGCTGCGTTCCTGGATCGACCGCCGGTTCTTTCGCGAAGCCGTGGACACGGAGCGCGTGTTGCGCGAGCTGGGCGACAACGTTCGCTCGATTGTTGAAGTGCAGCCGCTGCTTCAAACCGTGACCAGCACGATATCGAACGTGCTGCACGTTCCGCGCATCGCCGTCATGACGCTCCAGAACGGCTACTTCGCACCCGCGTACGCGCTGGGGTACGCCGCGCCCGGACCGCACATGCACTTTTCGGCGTCCAGCGCTGTCGCCGAGCGGCTGGGGCGATCGCGCGAGCCTCTGCGCGTTTCGCTCACCCGACCCGAATCATGGGTCGACCAGCAGGTGGCCGAGCTCGGGCCGGAGCTGCTGCTGCCGCTCGCGGTGAAGAATCGCCTGCTGGGATTCCTGAGCCTTGGCCCCAAGCGTTCTGAGGAACCCTACACGCCGACCGACGTCGCGCTGCTCGAATCGGTCGCGTCGCAGACCGGGCTCGCGCTGGAGAATAGCCGGTTGACGGAGGCCGTGGCCAGTGAAATCGCCCAGCGCGAGCGCCTGAATCGCGAGCTTGAAATCGCCCGCGAGGTGCAGCAGCGCCTGTTCCCTCAATCCGGCCCCGAGATCGCGGGGCTCGACTACGCGGGCAAGTGCCGGCCCGCCTCGAGCGTGGGCGGCGATTACTACGACTTCGTATTGATGTGCGACGGGCGCCTCGGCATCGCCATAGGCGACATTTCCGGAAAAGGCGTGCCGGCCGCGCTGCTGATGGCCAGCCTGCAAGCGTCGCTGCGCGGATTGGCGATCGCCAATCCTCCTGCGCTCGGATCGATGATGGAGAATCTGAACCGGCTGATCTACGACGCCTCGCCATCCAATCGCTACGCCACGTTTTTTTACGGCGTTTACGATCCGCGCTCGCGCGAATTCATGTACGTGAACGGCGGCCACAATCCCCCGATGGTGTTTCGCGGCGACGAACTCCTCAGGCTTGAAGAGGGCGGCCCGGTGGTGGGATTGTTCGGACCCGCGCAATACACGCAAGGGTCCATCCGGCTCGAATCGGGCGATACGTTGCTGCTGTACACCGATGGCGTGAGTGAAGCCATGAATAATGAGGACGAAGAGTTCGATGAAGAGCGGCTGATCGCCGCCGTTCGCAGCGGCGCGAGGCTGAAAGCCACGGATCTGATCGATCACATCATGATCGCGTGCGATGAATTCGCGGCGGGCGCCCCGCAGCATGACGATATGACGCTGGTGGTCGTGCGGGTGGAATAGGCAATACGTACGTATGATTTGATATATTATACGTATGAGTGTTCGACGAAAGAAAACTTGGCTGCTGGATCAGTCCCTTATTCATAAAGTCCGCCGGATCTATGGGACTCGAACGGAAACCGAGGCCGTCACGCGGGCGCTTCAGGAAGTCGTGTTCCGGGAAGACCTCAAGAAGGCGCTCCTGATCACGGCCGGTAAGATTCCCCGGATTCAGAAGGTGTTTTGAAGATCATCCTCGATACCGATGTTTTGATCGGGCATTTCCGGCGCCGTACCGAAGCTATTTTGCTCTCCAGGCTGGCAGATCGAACGCAATGGCATATGAGTTCCGTGGTGGCGATGGAGTTACGCGCGGGCTGCCTGTCAAGGAGCGATGTGCGATCCCTTGAGAGTTTCCTACGTCCGTTCGAGCGCACAGGGCGGACGGTACATCCCAATCATGCGATGTGGGTTCGTGCCGGATCGATCCTTGCGGATTTGGGTAGCCGCCACGCCATCGAACGGACCAAGCGTCGAACCATCGCCAACGATACACTGATCGCTCTCAGCGCGTTGAGCATTGGCGCGGCCGTGGTCACTTTGAACGCACGTGATTTCAGCCTGCTCGCGGGCGCCCTTCCGTTCACCTGGTTTGGCGACGTCGATGAAGCGCTGACCGCGATAGGTTAGGACCGCAGAACGCTGGACCGCGTAAGCGATGATGCGAGGTCCTCGGACGGATGGCCGGCGCCCCGCAGCATGACGATATGGCGCTGGTGGTCGTGCGGTGGAATAGATGTGGCGCCGGGTTGTCGCCATCACGCCGACCCAAAAGGACTTCTTAATTCCCGTTAACCTCTTGGAATGCGATGCTGAGATCACGTCCGCTGGATTCCTCGAGAGCACGTTGAAAGTCGCGCGAGTCGACCAGTTGGTGAGCGTTCCTTGACGTGTACAGAGCGATGCCGCGCCAGAAAGCACTTTCACCAACTTCCTCGCGCAAACGGTCCAGGAAGAGCGCGCCTTTGACGTATGGTACTGTCCCGAGCGCATCGCGCACATCGGTCCATCGTTCAAAATGGAGCGGTCTATCAAGACCCTTTGCTCGAATCTCGTCCATCTCAATCCTGAGCTTTTGCATGCGATCCGCATACGCCATGTGCCCGCGTTCCCGTTCGAGGTAGGCGATCGACATGAATTGCGCCATCCCTTCGTTGAGCCAGAAATCAGACCACGATCGAATGCCTACCATCACGCCCCACCATTGATGCGCCAGCTCATGGGCCATAAGGACAACGTCATCTTCTGCCTCGAGTCTGGAAAGGTAGGGCTCGGAAAGCAGCGCCATGCCTGAGGCTTCTTGAGCAAGTCCGGGCTGAGGGGCGAAGGCTTGTACGTAGCCGCTGGCAATTGCGTCGACGCCCGCCTTTTCCCGCATAAATACCGCTGCGTCCGCGGTTTTCTCAAGAGCCCGATTATGCCCTCCATCGGCCGAGTAAAGCGTCAAATTTCCCTGGCTCGTCGGAAGCATATTCGCGACGCAGAAGCTGAAAAGATAGGTTTGCGTTGGGTCGGGCACTTCAAACACGAAATGGCGTCCATGCCGGTCTCGCCAGGTTCTAGCTAGTTTGCCAGGACCGACGGCAGTGCCCACGCTGCCCACAATTACAATTTCGAGCCTGAGGCTTCCCAGTTGCTCCGGAGCGGTAAAGCAAACCATCCAAGCTTCACAATAGAATGCCGCGTAAAATCCGTTCCCATTTGGCAGCCAGCGCAGGCCTCTCGTTGGCGTCACAGT
>Ga0182024_10014990_pt1 | contig 14913 bp, 12 predicted proteins | sample P32metaG_FD_120480 | JGI IMG/M metagenome (GOLD analysis project Ga0182024, IMG submission 120480) | Permafrost microbial communities from Stordalen Mire, Sweden - P3-2 metaG (Illumina Assembly) | ecosystem: Environmental > Terrestrial > Soil > Wetlands > Permafrost | place: Sweden: Stordalen... | reverse complement strand
TCACTCGCGGATGGGCGGCGAGCCAGTCGGCCAGGCGTTCGGCGTTGCGCGAGGCGGTCTGCATGCGCAAGGGCAATGTGGCCAGTCCGCGTTCGGCCAGCCAGCAATCGAACGGGTTCGAGGCCAAACCCCAGATGCTGACGCCGGAGTTCAACTGCGGCAGCAAGTCCGGATCGTTGCCGCACACAGCTCCCAAGGTAACGTCGCTGTGGCCGGCGATCATCTTGGTCAGGCTCTCCATCACGAGGTCGGCGCCCAGATCGAGCGGCCTGGTCAGGACCGGCGTCGCGAAGGTGTTGTCCACGACCAGCAGGCAATCGCGTTCCTTCGCCAACTCGGCAAGGGCGGCGATATCGACCAGGCGCAGCAGAGGGTTGGACATCGTCTCGACGAACAGGATTTGCGTCGGCTGCCGCAAGGCCTTGTCCACCAGATCATGGTCGGTGACATCGACGAACTCCGTGACGACGCCGAAGCGAACCAGCTCCTGATCGAGCAGCTGCGTGGTACGCCCGTAGAGCCGATTGCTGGCCACGATCCGTTGTCCCTGCTGCAGCGTGCCCAGCAGGATGGCGCTGATGGCCGCCATGCCCGAGCCGCACACGACGCCCCACGCCGCCCCCTCCAGCTCGGCCAGCAGCGTCGCAAGGTGCCGGGCGTTGGGATGGGCGTCGCGGGCATAGATGAAGCCCGGTTCCTCGGCGTTCATGATGCGATCGAGCGCGTCGAGGTCGGGCAGCGTGTAAACCGACGACTGGTAAAGCGGCGGCACCAACGGCGTCGTTTCGCCGAGCGATGGCATCTTGCGACATGATTTTTTTTCAGCCTTCATCGTTCATCCTTCATCCATTAATGGCGTGGCTCCCGGCGGCGGCGTGCCCTTGCCGGAGCGAATATATTGGGCGCGGCGATTCTCGTATTCCTCGGCGGTGAGTGTTTCCAGGTCCGCCGCGGCGCCGCCTTGTCCTTGCTGAAAGATCTGCTTCAGGAACGGAATGCACCAGCCGCAACCGCTGCCGGCGCCGCCACATTCGGAGAGCTGGCTCGGCACCTTCGGCTGCGTTTGCCGAACGTAGTTCACCAGCTTGCGGCGCGTGACGTGGAAGCACAAGCATATCTTCGCGTCGAGGTCCATGGCCCCATGATATCGCAAGCACTTTGCGAGGGGAACGGGCGACCGTAGAATCAATCCATTGGTTATCAATCACCCGCGCCGTTTAGCCGCGACGCGACGTACTCGGAGCGGAGCGCGGACGTCACCCCGCGCTTCGCTCCGAGTACGTCGCGTCGCGGCTAAACGGGACGGAGATCATTGCCCATGTTCGATGCGATCCTTCGCCCGCCCCTCATCACCGCCGACCTGCCGGGCCTGGGCGGTCGCATCAAAACCATCCCCGAGGACTTCGAGGTCGAAGAGATTCCCGCGTATGAGCCGACCGGCAGCGGCGACTTCCTCTATCTTTGGCTCGAAAAGCGCGACATGGGAGCCGAGTATTTCGTCCGCCAGATCGCCAAACGGCTCGACATTCCGCCCGGCGAAGTCGGCACCGCGGGGCTCAAGGATCGTCACGCCGTCACCCGGCAGATGGTGTCCGTGCCCGCGGCCATCGAGGATCGCTTGCCGCAACTCGAAGGCGAAGGCATTCGCGTTCTGAAAGTCAGCAAGCATACCAACAAGCTGCGGCCCGGTCATCTGCACGGCAATCGCTTTCGCATCACCGTCCGCAATCTCGATCCGGCGGTCAACGTCGCCGAGACTTTGCCAAAGCTGCTGGACCGTATGCGCACGCTCGGCATGCCGAACTACTACGGTCCGCAGCGGTTCGGCCGCGAATCGGAGACGCTCATCCTTGGCCTGGCCATGATACGCGGCGAAAAAGCCAAGATTCGCAACGGCTTTCTGCGCAAGCTGGCGCTGTCCGCGGTGCAATCGGCCCTTTTCAACGCTTACCTCGCGCGCCGCTGGCTCGATGGACTGCTGCATAAGGTCTTGCCCGGCGACGTCATGGCCAAGTATCCATTCGGCGGCATGTTCGTCGCCGAGAACCTTGAAGAGGAGCAAAAACGACTCGAGGCGAGAGAAATCGTCAGTGCCGGGCCGATCTTTGGCCGCAAGACATTCCCAGCTGCCGGCGCCGCAGCTGAGCGCGAGGCCGCCGCGCTCGCCGAGTTCGAGCTGACGCCAGCCAGCCTCCAAGGTTTCGGCAAACTGCTGCAAGGCACGCGCCGGCACAACGTCGTCTATCTCGACGACCTGACAGCTGACATGGTCCAGGAAAATTTGCAGCTGAATTTTTCTTTGCCCGCCGGCAGCTATGCCACCGTCCTCTTGCGCGAAATCATGAAGAGCGACGTCGCCGGCGCGGAAGAGATTTGACGCGATTCAATCCCTTCATTACGGAGGGACAAACTTCGTATCGGTCTGAAAACTTTTAACAACTCGTAAGTTATGTCGAACCAGCGCCGCTCGGGCCGATGATTCTGATGTGCGCGCCGCGCTCGGGAATTCCTCTGGCGAGTGGCGCAAGCGCAGCCGAAAATTTTGGCAAGATTTTCGCAAAGTGCGCTTGACATGGTTTATGCGGATTGAAGCGGCGCTTCAGGTCTACACGCCAGCCATTCCGTGCATACATTTGACGACGTTGGCTGAACAAGCCACAATCCGGACTCGCGGATCGGGTCCGGATGGGGGATCGACAGTTTTCAGCAAACCTTGACGAATGGGGGTTAAACGAGTGACTGCCAACGTCGATGAGTTCACCGTTCCAGAGAAAATTCTGCTGGCCGCAGAAAATCTGGACAAGCAGGGGCAATCGCCCTTCAGCGCGGAGGCGCTTATTGTTGCCTCTTGGCAAAAGTTTCCCAAAACGTTCGGCCTCAAAGGCTACGCCGACCAGTATCCCGACTCCAACAAGATTCTTTCGAGCATCATGGGGGAGAAAGGCCTGGCCCGGCGCGGCTGGCTCGTGAAAATGGGCCAAAAAATGTATGCCTTGACCCGCGACGGCCGTAATGTCGTGCGCAAGGTCATGCAGCACGAGGACGAACCCGTTCTCTCCTCGGGCGGCGGCTCTCTGAAGCTCAACCGCGACCAGGAAAAGTTCGTGAACGCCTGGCTCGACAGCTCAGCCGTGCAGAAGTTCGAGGAGAACCGCAAGGCCGAGCTGACCTTCGCCGACGCCTGCCGGTTCTGGGGCATCACCGAAAACACCAAGGGCGACGCACTCGACTCGCGCCTGCAGGTGGTGACGGAGATGCTCGCCGAACTGGATCATTTAATCGGCGACGGCGACGCCGAGTTGAGCAACGGCCGATCGATCTCGGCCGGTGAAATCCGCGTCCTTACCAACATCCATCGCTACATGGAGGATCGCTTCGACCGGCACCTGAACCTGCTCAGGAGCCGCACGCCGAGCAAGCGCTAAATCGTGTCTTGGCCGCTTGTCGGCGTAGCGTGCGCTACGCCGCAAGCGGCAAATTAGGCCGCCCGCAACATGTCCTCCGAAAACCGCATGCGCGACCCCGCCACGTAATCCGCATTGATCTCGATACTGATCCATTTTCGCTTGAGCGTCTCCGCCACCCAGCCGGTGGTATTACTGCCAGCGAACGGATCGAGCACCGTCTGCCCCGGCTGCGTCAGGAAGCGAATGAAGAACTCCGGCACCTCCGGCGGAAAACGCGCAGGATGGATCAGCAGCCCGGCCTCTTTGCACTTCACCAGATACGACTCCGCCGAGCGCGTGTTCGGGATCGTGAGCAAGTTGGGCGGAATGGCCCCGCCGTTGTCGCGCTGGAAGTGCGGGCCGATGTCGTGCTGCGATGGCCGGCGCGCGGTCTTGTAGCCATCCTTGAGCAATCGTTTCATCGACTTGCTGTACGGCTTGAGCACTTGCCGGTTGTCCGCCTGGGGCTCGGCGCTCTTGGACAGCCACCAGAGCGTCGTCACGGCGTCCTTGACGCGCGTGCGGCGAATCGTCACCCATTCCGCCGGCGTCGGCAGCCGCGAGGGATTGTACCAGTAGAAATCCTGGGCCAGGTGGAAGGTTTTGCCGAGCCGCAGAATCAACTCGTAGGGGAAGAGCGAACGAGTGCCGCCCGCATTCCACGCTCCGCCCAGGTCCATGACGAAGCTGCCGTCGTCGCGCAGAATGCGGTGGATTTGTTCGGTGAAGGGCAGGAACCATTCGATGTACTCGTTGGCCGTGACGTTGCCGTAGGCCTTCTGGCGGCGCAGGGCGAACGGCGGCGACGTCATCACCAGGGCGACGGAGCTGTCCGGCACGGTGGCGAGCACCTTCAGGGCGTCGCCGTTGAAAGCGCGTCCCAGGTGCGTTGCGTAGGCTGATGCCATCCTTGGCATAATTCATCCCCCGTCGTGTTGCGTCGCATACAAATTAACGTGTTGAGACGAGGTGTATACACGACAACCCAAGAAATGCAAATAGATCCGCCATCGAACTTCGCGGGCTACCTTTTTTTGTCCGTATATTATTCAACAAGCCCGCATGCGAGGTACTCCGAGCATGCGGGGTGATACTAACCCCGCATGCTCGGAGTTCCTCGCATGCGGGCTTGAAGGTTAATTACCTCGTCCACTAAACTTCCCTGTCCGGCGTGATCGCTCCAATCCCATGGCATCATCCACCCTCACCGGTTTGACCACCTCCGAAGTCGCCGAGCGAATCCGCGCAGGCCTGGCAAACCGCACGCCGCGCTCGGAGCTGCGCGACTTTGCCCAGATCCTGGCGCGCAATCTGTTCACCTGGTTCAACGCCATGGTCGTGCCCGCCGCCATCGCCCTCTTTTGCCTGGCGGAGATCCAGGGCGGCATCGCGGTCAGCGGCATGGCGATCGTCAACACCGCGATCGCCTTGATTCAGGAGTTTCGCGCCAAGATCCATCTGGACAAACTAGCCATCCTGGTCGAGTCGAAGGCCCGTGCCCTGCGCGATGGCCAGGTGCAGACGATCTCAGCCGGCGACGTGGTCCAGGGTGACACGATTTTGCTGCAGACCGGAGATACCATCGTCGCTGATGGTCCCGTGCTCGAATCGCGCTTCCTGGAAATCGACGAGGCGCTCCTGACGGGCGAATCCGATCCAGTCCGCCGCCAACCCGGTGATCCGTTGCTCTCCGGCAGCTTCTGCGTCGCCGGCGAAGGCTCTTTTCGCGCGGACAAGGTGGGCCGGGCCGCCTTCGCCAACAACACTTCCGCCCAGGCTCGCCGCTATCATTTCGTGCCCAGCCCCATGACGCGGATCATCAACCTGCTGGTGCAAATCCTGTCATATACCGCCGTGGGCCTGATTGTGCTTTACACCATCGCCTATGTGATTCAGGGCTTTCCCAAGACGCACGCCCAGGAAGTCGATTTCGCTCGCATGATCGCGGCCACGATCACGTCGCTGGTGCCGCAGGGCATGGTGCTGACGGCGACGGTCTCCTTCACGGTCGGCGCCGTCTACATGAGCCGGCGCGGGGCCGTCGTGCAACGGCTCAACGCCGTCGAAGCCATGGCGTCCATCGACGTGATCTGCACCGACAAGACCGGCACGTTGACCACGAATCAACTTCGGCTGGAACGGCTGCAGATGGTCGAAAGCGAACTGCCGGAGGATGTGATTCGCCGGCGCTTGCAGCTTTTCGCCTCGGCGTCGGTGGATCGGCAGAACAAGAACATTCAGGCACTTTGCCGTGAACTGGGCCAGGTGGATGTGGAAGCGCTCGACCAGATTCCGTTCAAGTCGCAGAACCGCTACAGTGCCGTGCGCATTCGGGATGAGGGCACGGAACGAATTCTGATATTCGGCGCTTTCGAGGCCCTGAAGATACGAATTGGCCTTTGGCATGGCGTGAAACCGGGGCTGGCGACGTTGATCGAAGGCTTCCAGCGAACGGGGCAACGCGTCCTTGTGTTCGGCGAGATGGATGCCGGGATCCGGCCCCCTCTCCACCCGTACTCGGGGGGAGAGGGTTGGGATGAGGGGGGAGTATCCGCATCCGTGCAAGAGCTCCATGCTTCTCCGAGGCATTCGGACGTTCCCCCCTCACCCCAACCCTCTCCCCCGAGTACGGGGGAGAGGGAGCAGATGCCGGCGTTTACTCCGGGGGCTAACGCCCCCGGCTCGCTGTTGCCTGTGGCCGCCATTCGGCCCTTGGCCTTGGTCTGTTTCGGCGACGAATTGCGGCCCGAAGCGGGGAAGGTACTCGAAGCCCTGTACGCACAGGGCATCCAGTTCAAGATCATCTCCGGCGACAATCCCGAGACGGTGCGCGCCACCGTCAGCCAGCTCAACCTGCCGCTTTCGCGCGATCCCGTCGTCTCCGGCGAAGACCTGGCCGGCGCTGCCAACGCCGATGAGTTGATCCGCACTCACAGCGTCTTTGGCCGAGTGTCACCGGAGCAAAAGGTGGCCATTGTCGAATCCCTCAAAAGGCAGGGTTTTCGCGTGGCCATGATCGGCGACGGCGTCAACGATGTGCTGCCGATCAAGCGCGCCGACCTGGGCATCGCCATGGGCGACGGCAGCCAGGCGAGCAAGACAGTCGCCGGCCTCATCCTGGAGAAGAACGACTTCGCCCTGCTGCCAGAGATCCTCGAGGAAGGCCGGACCATCGTGCGCAATCTGCGGCGCTCCAGCAAGCTATTTCTGGTCAAGAACGTCTATTCGCTGATCTTGATTTTAGTCTATGCGGTCGGCATTGGCTCACTGCATTTTCCGTACATTCCCCAGCAAGTGACGCTGCTCAACTGGCTAGTGATCGGCATTCCCGCGTTCGTCATTGCCGTTAACCGCGAGCGATCGACGACGGTCGGCAAACCGCACTTCCTGCGCGAGGTCGGCGGCTTCGCGCTGCGCACCGGCATCCTGTTCAGCGTGGCGGGAATCGCGGCCATGCTTATTTCGGCACATTCGCAGCCGCACGACGGCAAACACCAGCGCACGATGCTCCTGACAACGCTCATTCTGCTGGGCATCACGGCCCTCTTTCGCGCCCTGAAGGATGGGGAACCGTCCAAGACAGCAGGTGACTTGCGCTTTCGCTTGCTGGCAATGCTCGCCATTCCTGGTTATGTGCTGGCAATGTACTGGCCTATGGCCGCGAGCTTTTTTGAGTTGGTTCCGCTTGAGATGAAGGAATGGATGATCGTTTTCAGTCTGGTGGCGGGAACCTATCTCCTCACGCTGGCAACAGACACTTTCCTGATTTTCCATTCTCATCATCCAACTTCCACCGGTGCGGACAGTATGTTATGATGACACCTAGCTTTGGGTTGTCCATCTGGGGGCTGAACGCTGATGAACCCAGCCCCTATCAGGTCGGCTGCCGTCTACGAAGCGGAGCCACTTCCCGGTCCGGACGGGACTGTCGAATGGTGGGAGCCATCCATCGAAGATGCCGATGCGGTCATTCGCCTGCGGGACGGTGAAGATGATGTGGTCCGAGGGCCCCAACGACGCGCGAACCGCAACAGGGCGATGGAGCTGATGATCGCTGCTTACGGCGGGTTTGAGGAAGACCAGCCACATGGAGGACGGATGGCGCTGCCCCATTTCCATCCACCTGACCACTCGCCGGAAGGAATTCACGCTTTCTATGAGGCTCCGCCTCGGCACGCAAAGAAGAGAAAGAAATGAAATACTTCAAGCCCGAATTGCTCACCCGTTGCCGATCGCTCGATGATCACGTCGCCGAAACGGCCGCGGACGATTGGGAGCGGGCAGTCGCGGCCTACAATGCCAAGCTCGCCTCGATCCGACGCGAACTCCCCATCGGGGCTCGCTTCCTCCTCGACCAATTCAGCCTGCATGACGCGCGCTTGTTCGGCATTACCTTATCGCGGGCCAAACCCTGGCTTTCTCTCTTCGTTCGACTCGAGGGCAAGCCTCTACGACCGGGCAATCATTGGGAACTGAAATACATCCTCGCCAAAGGTCCGAAGTCGCGCCAATTTTCCATGGATCGTCTGGCGAAAGATTCGAAGGCGCCTGCAAGAATCCAGTACGACGAGTTCGCCAAGGTTGCGGACTTCCCTGTTCGAGTTTTCTCGCACGCTCTTTTGCTCTCGGGCGGATTGGAATTGCGAATCCGGTTTGTTGGCCTGCGCGTACAGCTGCTGCAAAAGGCAATTTTCCCTGCGAACGAAACTGCTGGTCTCGCGGCAGGTTAGATTGGCGAGTGCCCGCGAGCGTCTGGCAATGCGGGAAATCAACGCTTGGAGAACTGGAAGCTCTTGCGTGCCCCCTTGCGGCCGTACTTCTTGCGTTCCTTCATACGGCCATCGCGAGTCAAATAACCGGAATCGCGCAGCTTCTTGGTGAACGCCGATTCGGTCACCTCTCCAGCGACGGCCTCCGTGGTCACGGATGCACCAGGTTCGGTGGTGAACTTGCCGAACATTTCCTTCAAAGCGCGGGCGACGCCCTGGCAGATGGCTCCCGCCTGGCCCGAGTAGCCGCCGCCATTGACGCGCACGAAGACATCGAGCCGATTGCGCATCTCGGTCAGCAGCAGCGGCCCGAGCACGGCGTTGCGATCCTTGTCTTCCGTGAAGAAGTGCTCCAGATCCCTGCGATTGATGGCGATCTTGCCGGTGCCTTCGGCAATACGAACGCGGGCCACGGCGGTCTTGCGCCGGCCGGTTCCGAGGTAAAACTTCTTCTTGGCGGTGGCGGCTTCCGACACGATAGAACTCTCCCAATCAAAGTTCGCCGCTTGCGGCGTAGCGTCGGTTACGCTACGCCGCAAGCGGCGTCGTTGCTAAAGATCCAGTTTCAATACCTGCGGCTGCTGGGCCTGATGCGGATGATTCGGCCCCGCATAAACCTTCAGCTTGCTCATTTGCTTGCGGCCGAGCTTGTTGCGCGGCACCATGCGCTGCACCGCCAACTCCAGGATTCGCTCCGGATGTTTGTCGCGGAGTTCGTTCGCGGGGGTGATCCTTTGTCCGCCGGGATAGTGGCTGTAACTCTGGTACGTCTTCTGTTCCCACTTCTTGCCCGTGAACTTGATTTTCTCCACATTGACGACGATGACGAACTCGCCGGTGTCGAGATGAGGCGTATATTGCGGGCGATGCTTGCCGCGCAGAATATCGGCGATGGCGACCGCGAGCCGGCCCACGACCTGGTCCGTCGCGTCGATCAGGTGCCAACCTTGCGGCACTTCGCCTTCTTTGGCCATGAATGTTGACATATTCTCTCCCAACCTTCCTTTCACACTCAGGAAATAAATATGATAAGAAGCAAACGCCGGGCGTCAAGGTCAACGGCATGATTCCGTACCCAACCGCGATTGTTTAGCCGCGACGCGACGTACTCGGAGCGGAGCGCGGTGCCGCCGAGCGCTCCGCTCCGAGTACGTCGCGTCGCGGCTAAACGATGGCCATCACGCAGGTGGGGACTACACTGATCCATCATGAACCCGCACGAGCTCATTCTCCTCAGTCCCTACCGTTATCCCGCACAGCACCTCATGACGCTGGCCGAGGAAGACATGGCCTCCTGGCTCAGCGCCTACTCCGCCCTCTGGCACCCGGCTCTGCTCTGGCAAGCAAGCGCTCCGCCGCGCTGTGAGTCGCAGTACGATCATGAGCAGCCTCACCCTGGCTGCATTTACGCCTTGCCCGAGTCGCCGCCCCTGTATCTGCCGGACGACTGGCGCGAAAAGGTCCAGGCCGTCGGCTCCATCACCTTCCAGGCGACGCCGGATCGCCAGGCCACGCTCGCCAACCTGCAAGCCGCCTTGAATGCCGACAACGCCGCCGCCATGGGATGGAAAAACTGTCAGCTGTCCAATGATGACCTTGGCTACTTTTTTGGCGTCGGTCTGGGATACTTGCTGCACGCCAGTCTCGTCGAAGCCATGGAGCACGAGAACCTGCTCGATGGTGCAGGCTTCTGGGACAACGTTCAGCAAGCCATCGCAGGATTCGCTGCCGACCGTAGCCGCGTTCGCCAGAACGCGGGAGAAGCGAGCGAGACCGAGGACGCTCTCCCGCGTTCTGGCGAACGCGGCTACGGTGATTGGCTGGACCACCTTCGCCACGCCGCCGAGAAGCTGCTGACTTCACGCGAGGTGATGTATCCCGTCACGATCCACTTGCTCGATTTGCTGCTGCTGAGCGATGCCAGGCTCGCCGATCCCTGGCCCGCGTCGCTGACCACCGGCAACGTGCTCAACATCCTGGCGTCGGGCGCCCAGCTCGAGAAGTTATCCAGGGAACAGCCCGCGAAGCTCAAGATGCTGCGTGAAAGCATCCAGGCGGATCAGGCCGAGATCTGCGGCGGACTCTACCAGGAGCGCGAAGACATTCTGTTGCCGGTCGATTCACAGCTGTGGAACCTGCAAAAAGGCCGTGAAACCGCCAAGAAACTGCTCGATGCCGACATTCGCGTCTTCGCCCGCAAACGCTTCGGCTTCCACTCGCAATTGCCGCTCCTTTTGACCTCATCGGGGATCACCCACTGTCTTCTGCTGGCATACGATGAAAATTCCGGCCTGCCGACCTACACCGGCGTGACCATCAGCTGGCCGTCGACCGATGGCAAGACGCTGGAGGCGTTCGTTCGCAATCCGCATCCGGTGGACAATCCGCAGACCTTCTTTAATCTCGGCCATTACTGGTTCAAGACGACCCGCGAAGATCAAGCGGCCACCATCGCCCTGGTGCACAAGGACAAGCCGCCGGCCGTGTGGTATGGCGATCTGATGCGCCTTGCTCAACTTGCTCCGCTGCTGGGAAAGTGGACCACCTTCAGCAAATACTTCGGCGAGGTGACCAGCGGCGAATATGTGCCGTCGCTGTCGCCAGATGATTTCCACTTCGATTATCTCAGTGAGCGGACCGAGGCCCATCTGCCCGGCCCGATCAGCGATTTTGCCCGCCATGTTCGGCTGCGGCGCCGGCTCGACGCTTGCTGGACATTGGCGGGCCTCCAGCGCAGTCTGGCCGGGGCAGCGGACACCTTGAACGTTTCCGCGGAATTGCAATCGATCGAGGACCTTGTCGAAAAAAGCGCTCCTGAAGGCCCCGAATCGCTGGCCGAGCTGGAGTCGCTGGAAAAGAAGATCGCCGGCACCTTGGCGGATCGCTTGCAGAGCCGGGCGACGACAAACCAACCCGGCTACATGGTGCTGAACCCGTGCGGTTTCGCTCGACGGCTCGCCCTGGAGCTGGAACCCGCCGCCCGGCCGCTCGCCATTGAAGGCCCGGTCAAGGCGTGTCAACTCGACGGCAATCTGCTGCGCGTCGTCGTCGAGGTGCCGGCTCTCGGTTTCGCCTGGATTCCGCGTGAGGGGCCGCCGGGCACAACTTCGCCGCCGCAGCGACTTCGCCTGGCCGACCAACCCTCGCTGACGCTGCGCAACGAGTTCTTCGAGGTGGAGATCGATCCCCAGACCGGCGGGCTCAAGGCGATTCGCGATCACAAGAGCCGAGTCAATCGCCTGGGCCAGAAGCTGGTCTTTCATCCCGGCAGCGAGATGAAGATCCGCGAATCCAGGGTGACCTCCGCCGGGCCCGCCCTGGGAGAAATCATCACGGAGGGCTCGCTCGTCGATCCGCATCAGCAGGTCCTGGCCAACTTTCGGCAGCGGTTTCGCGTTTGGCTCGGCCGGCCCGTGCTGGAGATGCGCATCGAGCTGGAGCCGACCAACGCCCCGACCGGCTATCCGTGGTTTGCCTATTATGGCTCGCGCTTCGCCTGGCGGGATGAGCGCGGCATCCTGCTGCGCAGCGCCGCCGGCACCGGCTATGTCACCGCCCATCCCAGGCCGCAGACGCCGGACTATCTCGAGCTGCGGCTGGGCCGATTCGGCACGGTCATCTACCCCGGCGGTCTGCCGTTCCACCAGCGGCACGAAGGGCGGATGCTCGACGTGATCCTCGTTCCCGAAGGCGAAAAGGCGCACACGTTCGACCTGGCCATCGCCCTGGATCGCGAGCAGCCGATTCAGACGGCCCAGGGTTTGGTGACGCCGTCCATCGTGGTGCCGACGGAGAAAGGGCCGCCGCACATCGGCGCCAGCGGCTGGCTGTTTCATCTCGATTCACCGCACTTGCTGCTGTCGCGCTTGCAACCCGGAGCCGTCGAAGTGCGCACCGACGGCGATGCCAGACCCGAGCCGCGCGATGTGGTGACGGCTCGCTTCCTGGAGTGCGGCGGCCATAGCGGACAGGCGGAGTTTCGCTGCGTGCGCAATCCACGCCGGGCCGCGGTGCTCAACGCCCGCGGCGATTTCCTGCTCGAAGCGTCCGTCAACGGCGACGCCGTGGGTTTGGAAGTGACGCCGAACGATCTGGCGCAAGTGCAAATCGAGTTTTCCTAATTCGTTGCCCCACCCCGCTTGCAGCGTCAGTTCAGCGACCGTCGGGTAAGCTGGCAGGCGTCTCGAAAACGGCACTTGCGACTGTGCCAGTTTAATGGTACACTACTCATGAGCAAGCAGAAACCGCCGGACGAATTTGTCGCCTACCAAGGCAAGAAATTCACCATCGAGTGGTATTTCGATGCCAGCGGGTATAGCCAGGCATTGGAATACGCCGAGGCTCTGGACGATGATGGGCGAAAGAAGTTGGCGGCGCTGCTGATGGCCATCGGCGATATCGGCCAACTCCGAAACAAACAGAAGTTCCGTTACGAAGGCGACAAGATCTATGCCTTTAAGCCAAAGCCGCACCGTTTCCTGGCCTTTTTTTTCGCGGGGGGCAAGGTCATCGTCACCAACGCCTTTACCAAAAAGCGGGACAAACTGCCGCCGGGCGAGAAGGAGCGGGCCTTGAAGTGGATGAAAGATTATGAACAAAGGGTGAAAGAGGGTAGCTATTATGGTGAACAGTAAAAAAGCGTCTTCCACCGTCGCACGCTGGATGCGCAAGCCGGGCTTCAAGGCGGCGGTTGAAAAGGACTTTGAGGAGCTGCTGCTCTCGGAGTTGGTCCTTGCCATCATGGCCGAGGACACCAAGTCCGTGCGCGAATTGGCCGACGAACTGGGTATTTCCAAGACGGTCATTCAGAATATTCGTTCCGGCGACCAGGCCGACATGAAGCTGAGTAACTTTGTCAAGCTGACCCATGCCTACGGCTATCACCTCGTGCTTGAGAAAGAAGGACACCGCATCACTCTGTAATTTTTCCCGGAAAGTCCGGAAGACGCAGTCCGTCCCGTGACGAGATGCTCCAAGGAATTCTGCACGTACGGGAGAATCGCGTACGATCCCGTGTGGAATTCATGTTCGCTTGCCGCCGGCATGAATCCCCATAGAGTTGCCTTTGGGGATGTGCACCAGCAATTGCGCCCCTCCTTGCGAACGTGTTATGCCCTCCCCCTGCAGGACATGAACATTCATGCAAACGACGTCCGAGCTTCCTGCATCCGCCCCCGCCCTGCCCTCTCCGCAGCTGCCGGCCTGCGTCCAACCCGGCGGCGGCTGGTGCATGAGCGTCGAGCTGGCCTGGGGCCAATGGCGTCGTTTTCTGCTGCGAACCCTGCGTCCCGGTTACGTACGCCACAGGCAATCGCTTCGGCAGGGAGCATGTCCGAATTGCCCGCACGACATCATCGACACACGCGATTTGAAGTATTTTCGCAACGTCTGCGGCTACTGGTTTCGGCCGGAGGATGACCGCTTCCGCTGGCGCGACAACCTGCCCATGGCACGCTATGGCCTCGCGGAATTGGTGATTTTCACGCTGCTTCTGGGAGGACTCGGCGGCCTGGTGGGCTGGCTGGCGATTGCCATTCATCCTGCGTTCTGGATCCTGAAGCTGCCCATCGCGCTTACCTGGCTGGAGATCGTCTGGTTCTTCCGCGATCCGGAGAGACAGATCCCCCAAGATCCGCAAGCCCTGGTCAGCCCCGCCGACGGCACCGTCACGAACGTGGAAGAAGTGGACGAACCCGACTTCCCCGGCGGCCGAGCCTTGCGCGTCAGCATCTTCCTGTCGATCTTCAATGTGCACGTCAATCGCTTGCCGGTCTCGGGCCGGGTGACCCGCGTGCGCTATTTCCCAGGCGCCTTCCTCGACGCCCGCGATGCGCAGAGCGCGGTTCGCAACGAGCAGCTCTGGATCGACATGGAGGAATCGGCGACGGCGAGCCCGCTGCGGGTCAAGCAGATTTCGGGAGCCATCGCCCGGCGCATCGTCTGCTGGCTCAAGCAAGGCGATGAGGTGCGCAAGGGCGATCGGCTCGGCATGATCAAGCTGGGCAGCCGCACGGATTTGCTGCTGCCGGTGGGCCGGGCCCGCGAAGTGTGCGTTCGCGTCGGAGACAAGGTTCGCGGCGGCAGCACGGTGTTGCTGCGAACCGTTTAACCGCTCGCGCGGTGGGGACCGGTTACAAACCGGTCCCCACCGCGCATTACACGGAGGACCACCCGGTGTTTTCGCGATTCTTCATCGATCGCCCCATTTTCGCCACCGTCATCTCCGTGGTCATCACGTTGGCCGGCCTCGTCGCCGTGTTTGCGTTGCCGATGGCCCAATATCCGGAGGTGACACCGCCCACGGTCCAGGTGACGGCCGTCTATCCCGGAGCCAACTCGATCACCGTGCGCGACACGGTGGCCGCTCCGATCGAGGCCCAGGTCTCCGGCGTCGAGGGCATGATGTACATGTCGTCGCAGTGTACCAACGACGGCAGCTACAATCTGACCGTCACCTTCAAGATGGGCATGGACTCGAACATGGCCCAGGTGCTGGTGCAGAATCGCGTCTCGCTGGCGTTGCCGGTCATTCCGCCATTGGTGCAGAACGAAGGCATCAGCGTCAAGAAGATGTCGCCCAGCACGCTGATGATCGTCAACCTCATTTCGCCGGACAATCGCTACGACGCCATCTTTCTCAGCAACTATGCGACGATTTTCGTGAAGGACGAACTGGGCCGGCTGCCGGGCGTGGCGGG
>Ga0182024_10014989_pt1 | contig 14913 bp, 10 predicted proteins | sample P32metaG_FD_120480 | JGI IMG/M metagenome (GOLD analysis project Ga0182024, IMG submission 120480) | Permafrost microbial communities from Stordalen Mire, Sweden - P3-2 metaG (Illumina Assembly) | ecosystem: Environmental > Terrestrial > Soil > Wetlands > Permafrost | place: Sweden: Stordalen... | reverse complement strand
TCTTAGACGCTTCGCGCAGAGATTCCGCTCGCCATCGCTCTCGAACGCAGCCGCTAAATGGTCAGCGTCCCGCTCGACGCCGGCTTCGCCCACCACTGGCGCAGCCGGAAGATCGCCCACTCGAACGGGCTCAGCAGCGGATACATGCCGAAGAGGAAGTCCGGCAGCGGAATCGTCTCCCACATCCGCGCGCGAAACAGCACCCTCAGCAGCAGCTCAAAACGGTAACGGAAGTTGCGCCGCAAACCCAGCTCGAAGGCCATCGTCGTCGCAATCGGAATCGAGTCGCGCCCCGCCAGGAAGCTGCCGTGGACAAGAACCCGGTCGGCGTAGCGCAAACTGTGCTCGACCGTCGGATCGCTCTCCCCAAGCAGGCGCGCGCTCCAATGGTCCATCGCCAGATAACGCCGCACCAGGATCAGCGCCGCGCTCAGCTCCGGCAGAACGCCATGGCTCGCCGCAACCGACGCAAGCGAGTCCAGTTCAGCCTCCGTCATCTCGCGCACCTGGGCTGCAACGTCGGCCAGCGACTTCAGATAAAGCCAGCCGTCCAGCGTTCCGTGAACGCAGAGGTACACCAGGCTCTCCATCCTCGGAAGCGTCTCCACCTCAAAGCCGCCGAAGGTCACGCTTTCGTGTTCGGCCGTCGAGCAAAGCGTCGCGCCGGGCATCGCGCGGTTGCGGAAACATCGCCAGTGCACATCCACTTCCAGTCCGGTCGCCGGGTTGAAATAAACCAGGTCCTTCCAGTGCGACCGGTAGAACGACAGGCGTTTCGCCGAAAGCCGATCAATCTGGAAGAATCCGCGGTACCCAAGTCCGCGCAGCACGAGGTCAGTCTCGCCAATCGACGCTTCGTCGATGAGCAGATCGATGTCCCCCGGCGACCGCAAACCAAGATCGCCAAAGACCGATTGCGCCAGCGGCAGCCCCTTCAGAACGCGCACGGAGATGGCATGCGTCTGCAGCTTCTGGACGACGCGCCGCAACTCGGCAAGGCAACGCAGCGATTGGTGCGCGCTGGCCACCGAAAGCTGCCGCAGCTGAGTAAGCCAAAGGTGCGGTTCCGGCGGAGCAGAATCCGCAAAGCTGGCCAACAGGTTATGGGAGACCAGCGGAACAAGCCGATGATGCTGAACCAGCCGCAGGAATCGCTGCCAGTCAAGCCGTCCGCTCGCCCGCGCACGGATCAGTTCGCGGTCCTCCTGCCTCTGCGGCCAGCGGACGCAAAGCAGCAGCAGATCGAGGTCCGGAGACCAGCCGGGTTGCTGATCCGGAGAGTGGTAGCGTCGCTCCTGCAAATTGCCCGCCTCCGTGGTCGTAGACTTAGACGATACATCAGGGTAACTTAGGTCCACGAACAGTTCGGGACGGTTGAAGAATCTGAAAGATACGGGCGGTTTAGGGGTTCGCTTTTAGGCCGGAGATCGAGCCCGGTATCGTATGGAAAGCGCGTTGCTCAGGGTCACATTTCACGCCTGGCCAGCGTCTGTTAGATAAGAGGAATCGTATTGATGCTTGAACAGGAGATCGGCCAGAATTCCGTCGTCCGCTGGAGCGCGAACGCTGTGGCAACCGAGGTGAACGACGAGGTCGTGCTCATGAACCTGGAGCGCGATCGCTGCTACGGCTTGGGCAGCACCGGAAGCGACATCTGGCGCCGGTTGCGCGAGCCGATCCAGGTGTCCGAGCTCGTAACCCAACTCTCGACCGAGTACAACTCTGCGCCCGGCCAGATCGAGTCGGACGTGCTGCGAACCCTCAATCAGTTTGCCGCCGAAGGCCTGATCCAGGTCGTAACCGAATAGAGCGGCGGGTCAGCTTTGCAGTGAAGCAAGGGCGGACTTTTCTTTCTCCGCCACGTACCACGCAACCGTTTTCCGCAGTCCCTCGTGGAAGTGAGCCTTGGGCTGATAACCAAGCTCCTTGGTCGCGCGACTGATGTCCGCCAAAGAGTGCTTGATATCGCCCTCGCGCGGCGGACCATAGATTGGCGGAGCACTGAAACCGAGTTCCCCGGCAATCGCCGCATAGACCTCGTTGAGCGTGTGGCTGAGTCCAGTGCCGATGTTGAATACGCGGCCCGTGGCAACGGCGCTCGAAGCCTGGCAGGCAAGCAGGTTCGCACTGACGGCGTTGTCCACGTAGTTGAAGTCGCGGCTGGTCAGTCCGTCGCCGAAGATCGTAGGCGTCTGACCCGCCATCATCTTGAAGGTGAACTGCGCGATGACGCCGGAATAAGGCGAGTCGGCTGCCTGACGCGGGCCAAAGATGTTGAAGTATCGCAGGCAGATTCCTTCGAGTCCGTAGGCGCGGTAGAAGGACTGAATGTAGTACTCGCAAGTAAGCTTCTGCACCGCGTAAGGCGACAGCGGCAGAGGCGACATGTCTTCCTGCTTGGGCTGTGTCGGTTGATCGCCGTATGCCGAAGACGAAGCGGCGTAAACGATGCGGCGGATTTTAGCGTCACGCGCAGCGATGAGGAGGTTCAATGTCCCATTGATATTGGACTCATGCGAAGTGAGCGGGTCTTTTACGGATCGAGGCACGGAGGCAAGCGCGCCCTGATGAAGCACAAAGTCCACGCCTTCGCAGGCGGCCTTCATTGCGGCGACGTCTTGCAGATCCGTCTGCTCGAAATCGATCTCGCCGCGGATGTCTGCCAGGTTGTCGAGATTTCCGGTGGAGAGATTGTCGATTCCACGCACCTCGTGTCCCTGTTCGACGAGCGCGTGGGCCAGAGTTGAACCGATAAAACCTGCGATTCCCGTAATCAGGTAACGAGCCATCAAGCCTCCAAAATGCCTGCTTCTTATCAGATGCCGCGATTCACGAAGTATCGATCTGAAAATCGACCGGTTTCTGGCGGTAAAGTCCGGCGCAAAACCCTAGAATCGACATGAGCTTTCAGTCTCGCGAGAGAAGTCTATCTTCGTCGATGCAACTTTCGTGCGGTTTCCAGCTTGCGCGGGTCTGGAAGGCATCCATATCTCTTTAGGGTAAATCCTCCTCCATGACAATTAATAACTTGTTTTGACACCCACATTTGGGGTACATGAAGCCGACCATGGCGGATGCGATAATCGTGAGCATGTCGAATACCAGCCAAGCTGTTCTCCCAAAGATTGCCCAGGAACGCCTCAACCGCCTCGAAGCCCGCACAGCCAAGATCGGAGTCATTGGACTTGGGTATGTTGGGTTGCCGCTTTCGCTGCTTTTATCCGAGGCGGGGTTCAAAGTCACAGGTTTCGACATTGATGCGAAGAAGGTAACTGACCTCGAGGCAAGCCGCTCCTATATCTTCCGCATCCCGGCGACTGAGATTCAGAGCGCGCGGCAACAGGGTTTCACGGCGACCGTGGATTTCGCACACCTGTCCGAGCAGGATGCCATCATCATGTGCGTTCCGACGCCTCTTACTGAACACCGCGAACCGGACTTGAGCTATGTGGAAAACACCGCCAAGGCTGCGGCGCCATGGATTCGCGAAGGACAACTTGTAGTGTTGGAGAGTACAACTTACCCAGGAACGACGGAAGAATTGATGATTCCGGTGCTGGAGGCCGGTAACACCCAAGGACTCAAAGTCCAGTGCGCCGGTACGCCGTCGGAGCACGGCGTCTTCTACGTTGCGTTTTCCCCGGAGCGCGAAGATCCAGGCAACGTTACGGTTGCGAGACGCGATATTCCAAAGGTGGTCGGCGGACACGAGGCGATTGCTACAGAGCTAGCCGCGGTGTTGTACGAGGGCATCTTTACGCGATCGGTCCGGGTGTCCTCGACGCGAGTCGCCGAGATGACCAAGCTGCTCGAGAATATCTACCGTTGCGTCAACATCGCGTTGGTCAATGAACTGAAGTTGCTTGCGCTGCGCATGGGAGTGGATATCTGGGAAGTGATCGATGCGGCCGCGACCAAGCCTTTCGGCTTTCATCCCTTCTATCCCGGGCCGGGCCTGGGCGGACATTGCATTCCCATCGACCCCTTCTACCTCAGTTGGAAGGCGAAGGAATACGACTTCAACACACGCTTCATTGAACTTGCAGGCGAGGTCAACGAAGGGATGCCTGCACACGTCGTGCAATACATCGCGAAGGGTCTCAACCAGCACAAGAAAGCCATGAACGGCTCGCGCATCCTGATGCTGGGCATGGCCTACAAGAAAGACATCGACGACCTCCGCGAATCGCCATCCCTAACAGTGATTGAATTGCTGCGTGAACAGGGCGCAGAGGTGCTCTACAACGATCCCTACTTCCCGACGGTTGGCCGAGGGCGGCATTACAACCTGAACATGACTTGTACGCCGCTCACGAATCTTGATCAATATGATTGCGTCCTGATTATGACCGACCACTCGGACTACAACTACCGCGAGATTGTGAACCAATCCAAATTGGTGGTGGATTCACGCAATGCGACCAAGGGCATCCAATCGGCAAAGATTGTTCGCTGCTAGCGAGCGCTGGAAAGGCGCCGCGGGTTTGACTGTACCATGCGCTCTCCACTTGGCTTGATGGTCCGAGATTTGGGGATGAGTTCCATAATTGTCTTGCGACAAACTAACGTGATGTTATCTTCCCTTCGCAGCGAAATTTAGTTCCAATGCGTTCGTATGACTCCTGTAATTGCACCTCTTTGTTCTACTGGTTCTGATGACTAAGGAGATCTGCTCACTCGAGCTATCTTTCCCAGGCAGGCATGAATGAATCTGGTTCGACACAGAAAATCGCTTCAACACTTCCGATCCGTCCTTGATAATTCCAAGCTGAGACTAAGCCGCGCTCCGAGCAGCATTCTGAGAGCATGTAGGCTCCGCTATCCAGTTGATGCTCGGCAAGACGAATAACACGAAGTAATCATCACCAGCGGCTAATTGGGAACTGCTTCAGGAGTAAATACCCTGAAGTGAGTAGAACTGCGCCCCGATGAGGCCCAGCCGTCAAACCGCGAAATTCGATTGCCCCGCCCACTAAGCCTTGAGCGGAGTTAGAGAAGCTGTGCGCAATCTACCCGGTTATTGCGCTGTTTTCTGTATTCGTACAGAAGGTTGTTCGCGACGGTACCGACGTCACGTCCCTCGTTGTGAGAAGGCGATAAAGGTTGATATGTGGCCGATATAACCAGAAAGTGGCAGTGAGTCGAGCCTTTGGGTAGCTGTAACCAGTTTTCTGCGGGACTAGGGTGAAAGACGGAGCACCGCGACCAGGCAAACCGGTCTCAAGCGGGCGACAAACAACATTTTTTGATCATGGGCTAGAGGTGCGGTTTGAGAATAGTAAGGGCAATAGGGGCGGCTATCGGGATTTCAGCTTGTTTCTTTTATCTTGGCTGTGGCAGCGTACAGGTCGCAGAAGCCTCGCACAGTACCAGCACCACCCCCTTGATCATCGCGACGAACCAACTGCCGTCCGGAATTGCCGGGACGCCCTACGTTGCAGCGCTCGAAGCAACTGGTGGAACGCCAACTTATACCTGGAGCATCACCGCAGGCAATCTCCCCGCGGGAGTTTCGCTGTCCCCCGCGACCGGCATCATCTCAGGCACGCCCACTGTAAGTGGGAACTTCTCCTTCAACCTGACTCTGGCTGATGCCAGCAACCCGAGCGCGACTAGATCTTCTACAGCAACGATTGCGGTTGCAGCACCGCCGCTAGAGATAAGAGCTTCAACGCTGCCCTCTGTAACTGTCGGCGCCGCCTATTCGCAGACTCTGGCCGCAACCGGTGGAGTCGCGCCTTACACGTGGTCAATCACCTCAGGTAAGCTGCCCGCGGGCCTGACTCTTGGATCGTCAACCGGAGTAATCTCAGGTACACCAACCGCAAGCGGAACAGCGAAGTTTACCGTCACAGTCCGCGACAGCGAGCGCGGGGCGCAAACTTACTCGGTTGTGACGTCGATCGTTGTAGTGCCGATTCCGCTGAAGATCGTGACGGTGGCGTTACCTTCGGCGACCGGCGGCGTTTCTTATGCCCAGACCTTGCAGGCCAGCGGAGGCACGCCCGCCTACAAGTGGTCGATCGCATCGGGCCAACTGCCTGCTGGACTTGCCCTGACACCGACTGGTGCAATTTCGGGCACACCAAAGGCCAGCGGAGTTACGACTTTTACCGCGGCGGTCAGCGACAGTGGTAGTCCTGTGCAAACTACGTCGGCGCCGGTCTCCATCACAGTAGCGAACACTCCGCTGGGCATTGTCACACCCGCGCCGGGTTCGGCCATGGTCGGAGCGACCTATTCGCAGACATTGCACGCAACTGGCGGAGCGGCCCCGTATTCGTGGTCGATCACGTCAGGCGGCCTGCCTTCGGGACTCACACTTGCGTCAGCGACAGGGACCATCTCAGGAACTCCGACTGCGAGTGGGACCTCTGCATTCACGGCGACGGTGACCGACAGCAGTAGCCCAGTACAGTCGGTATCGGTCGCCACCAGGGTGGTGGTCGCACCCACACGTGTCACGATTCTTGCTTCGACCCTTCCCCCCGTGATGGTGGGCTCGCCATATTCACAAACGCTGCAAGCGAGCGGAGGAACCGAGCCTTACTCGTGGTCGATCATATCGGGCAGTTTGCCCTCGGGACTTGCACTGGCGTCATCGACGGGAACGATCTCGGGTACCCCGTCGGTAAGCGGAACCTTCTCCTTCACAGCGACCGCGACCGATAGCAGCAATCCAACTCAAACCGCCTCGGTCGCCAAGCAGGTTGTCATCACAGCTACTCCACTGGCCATCACGCCTTCGACACTGCCGGCTGTCACCGTCGGCGCGGCATTCTCGAATACGCTGAAGGCGACAGGGGGAACCGTACCGTATGTATGGTCAATCACCTCGGGCAAACTGCCCCGAGGTCTAACTCTGGCGTCGTCCGTAGGAACAATCTCTGGCGTGCCAACAGCCAGCGGAGTCTCGACCTTCACCGCGACAGTGACCGACGGCGGCAGTCCCGCGCAAGCCACTTCAGCAACCGAGGTGCTTGTGGTTGCACCGACTCTGCTGGCCATTACGTCGTCGGCGTTTCCCGCAGCCACCGTCGGCACAGCCTACTCGCAACCTCTGCAGGCAAGCGGAGGGAGTGCGCCTTACACCTGGGCGATTGTCGCTGGCCATTTGCCGGCTGGCCTAAACCTTTCGTCATCAATCGAAGGCATCACCGGAGTCCCGACCGCAAGTGGCACTTCCACCTTTGCGACAGCCGTAACCGACAGCAGTAGCCCTGCCCAGGTGACTTCGGCAACGACCACAATCGTAGTTGCACCTAGCGCGCCCCCTCCGACTCTAGCCCCCCCGGTTACAATCCCGCTGCCTCCGCTAGCGATCACGACTTCGACGTTGCCCTCAACCAGCGCTGGCACCATCTACTCGCAAACCTTGCAGGCGAGCGGCGGCACCGCGCCTTATCGTTGGTCGATCACTTCCGGTCAACTGCCAGCGGGTCTTTCGATATCGTCCACCGGCACAATCTCCGGAGCGCCAACCTCAAGTGGTTCCAACAGCTTTACCGTCTCCGTGAGCGACAGTAGCTCGCCGGTGCAGACGCAATCAGCGATCCTGACGCTTGCCGCCGCATCAGCCGCGGCAAGCCCGCTTACGATCACGTCGTCCGCTCTGCCTTCGGGAACCAGCGGCACGGCCTATTCGCAGTCGCTCCAGGCGAGTGGAGGTACTCCGGCCTATACATGGTCGATCACGTCAGGCAATCTTCCCGCAGGATTAACCCTCGCCGCTACCACCGGCACAATCTCGGGAACGCCGACCGCAAGCGGAGCAACCAGCTTGACCGCGACGGTGACGGACAACAGCAAGCCTGCCCAGACGCGATCCGCGGCGACCTCGATCACCGTGGCGGCGCCTCAACAGGCCGCGGGACCTGGAACAAGCTGGTATATCCGCCCGGATGGCGGCACGCGCTATTCGTCTAACGTCGCCGCGGGGCAGTGCGATGGCAAAGCTGATGTGGCCTACTCAGGCTCCGGCACAAATCAACATTGCGCCTTCAACGACTTCCGCTACCTTTGGGATGACAATAGCGGGGCGGTTGGACAGGGAGTATGGGTGATCGCTGGCGGCGATACCGTCATCGTTCGCGGTTGCACAGCACTGGCCGGCCAACAGAATCCGTCAAATCCTGGCTGCCGTATAGGTTGGGATCATTCGACTGGCTCAGGCCCAGATAGTAGTTGGTGCTACGCGGTAGGATCGTACGGCTGCTTCAATCCACCAATTCCAGCGGGCACTGCTTCGCAGCATACGCGCATTCTCGGCCAGAACTATGCTGCCTGCAATGCGGCCGGTGCGACCAACCCCAAGCTTTACGAGTCGAATTTGACGCAGATATTCGGCGGCTTTAGCACGTTCTACACGCTGAACCTGGAGAACACCAGTTACGTCGATGTTCAATGCCTCGAAATCACGTCCCACAACGGAGCCTGTACCAATTCCGGAAGTCCTTCATCTCCGCGATCCTGCAACGCAAGTCAGCCTCTTGATGACTATGCCACTAGTGGCATCCTGACGAATAACGCTACTTCCAACATTGCCCTTCAAGACGTATACATTCACGGCTTCAACTCATCCGGCCTGTTTGGGCCTATCGGTGGGCCAATCACCATGACGCGAACCTTTGTGGGCTTCAACGCCTTTGCAGGCTGGAACTTCGACGACGGTTCTTCGACCCCTGATGCACCGGGGTCGAGCATCACCGCGAGCTACGTCACGATGAATTGGAATGGCTGCTATGAGGAGTATCCGATTGTCGATCAAATCCCGGCCCGCGTCTGCTATGACACAAACTCAGGAGGATTTGGAGATTCGTGGAGTGGGCAGACAACGAATCTAGACTCTTTCACCTGCGACCACTGCATCGACAACTACAACACGAAAGACGCCTTTATCGGGCCGCACACGTTTATTGGCACACTGAGTGTCACCAATTCAGAGTCCATCGGCAACATGGGGCAGGATTGGAAGTGGGGAGGGAACACTTCACCAAATAACACGACGTTTATCAATAATCTGACGGTCGGCAACTGCAACCGCATGAGTCAACCGATGACCGGAGCGCCATCGACCTACAATCAATACTTAACGGGCTTCTGCCGTGCGGCAGGCAACGTTGTGGCGAGTGTAATTCCGGCAGGATCAACATGGGTGATTGCAAACAATACGTGGGTTACGTATCAGCCCACAACGTTCGACATCGCCTGCCCGGTTGGGAGGGCACCCTGCGCCTCTACGGTAGACGTGACCAACAACATCTTCCTCGGCTACAACAATCCTTCCAACCCTTATGGAGCCGAAACGCCCGCGCTCTACTACATCGAAGATCCGAGCATCACGGTGGTTTCTTCGCACAACGTTGAATATGGGATGCGGAATGGAGACTGCCCCGCGTCCTCGGGCGGGAACATCTGTCTTGACCCTCAGTTTGTGAATGAACCATCGCAGGCTTGGGCATCCGAGGCAACGCTGGACAATTTCAACTTTAGCCTGACCAACGCAAGTCCGGCAATCGGCGCCGGGACAACCTATTCGGCGTCGCCCTCGACCGATTACTTTGGAACAGCGACCACCAATCCCCCGGTGATCGGAGCAGTTGTACCATAGCGCACGATTCGTAAACATGCTCTGTCCCGAGCTGAACATCTACATAAAGATGTGGGGACGGAAAGTGCGGTCAGACAGAGCGGCAGGTTTCTCCCAGAGGGACGGAACTGGATTCGTCCAAGAAAAATGGAACGTGCTGGAACTGAACGGTGGTATCAGCGATGATACCGAAGTAGATGGGTGTATTCTGTCGAAGGCCAAGGTTCGATAACGGACATCCTGGTTTCAATGTGACCTTATCGATGGACCAGATGCGGAACTGATTTCGATGGAGGGCAGTATTAATCACTTTCGGGATCTGTTGAAACCTGTCAGCCGCGCGAGGTACGTAATATGGCGGCTTATCGGAGCGCGAAACCCGATATGGGTGCGCCTGAAATCTGGACTGGGCATCAGAATTCGATCGCGTTCGACTACCGATTATGGTGTCGCTTTTGATATCTTTTTGCGAGGCTGTTATCGGTGCCCGGAGCCGGTCTCACAGGTCAGGCGGATCGTTGATCTGGGGGCTAATGTCGGTTATTCGTGTTTGTTCTGGTGTCAGCAGTACCCCGAAGCGCGGGTGACAGCGTTTGAGCCGCATCCGAAGCACGTAAGCGCTATCGTCGAGAATCTCTCGGCCAATCATTTTTCGGATCGGGTCACAGTCGTAGAGGCGGCGGCCGGCGCGGCGGAAGCAAAAGCATATCTGCGGGATGCCGGATCCAGTTCTACGGTTACGAGCAGTCCGGGTGGCTGCGCTGTTTCGGTTGTGGACGTCTTTCAGATGCTAGAGGGCACAATTGATATCCTGAAGATCGATATCGAGGGCGGAGAGTACGGATTGTTGGGTGATGAACGTTTTGGCTCAATCCAGGCCCGAACCGTTGTGCTGGAATGGCACAAAACAGCCGACTGCCCCGATGGACGGGAGTGGTGCCAGAACAGGCTCCGAAGATTTGGATACCGGACCAGAACGGGGTGCGAGGACCTGCCTTTGGCGGGTCTGATCTGGGGTTTCAGAGCAGATTAATTGCCGGATAGCCGAAGACTTGGCATGAATAAACCCAAAGCGAGCACAGTTGAGTGACAAGAAAATACTAGCAGTCTTACCCGCGTTTATTACCATTATTCTTGCTTCCAGTGATGCAGCTATCTACTCCGCAATATCCCCCCCAAACCTGCATTGCGATCCCATTATACTGGACAAGAGTCAGATACCGCACCTGATCGGAGCATACGAAACGTGAAACTTAGTCGCAGGATTTCATGGTTGCTCTTGGTAATGTTTATCTCGCCGCCACTATTTGGAAGCACGTGGTATGTCCGGCCCGATGGAGGAACGCGCTATTCCAGCAAGGTCACCTCCGGGCAGTGCGACGGTAGGGCTAACGCTCCTTACGGTGGCAAAGGTGTAAACCAGCACTGTGCATACAGCGACTTCCGCTATCTCTGGGATGACGAAAGCGGAGCAGTTGGACGAGGAGCATGGGTGATCGTAGGCGGTGACACCGTCATCGTTCAGGGTTGCAAGGCTCTCCCCAGCCAACAGAATCCTTCCAACCCCAACTGTAGAGTCGGGTGGGACATGTCAACCGGAAATGCTCCCAACAGGTGGTGCTACTCAGTAGGATCGTATGGCTGCTTCAATCCACCAATTCCAGCGGGCACGGCTTCGCAGCATACGCGCATTCTCGGCCGGAACTATGCTGCCTGCAATGCGGGTGGTGCGACCAACCCCAAGCTCTACGAGTCAAATTTGACGCAGATATTCGGCGGCTTTAGTCTGGCCTATACACTCAACCTGGAAAATGCCAAGTACGTCGATATCCAATGTCTTGAAATTACGTCTCACAATGGAGTCTGCGTTACGTCTGGAAGTCCAAGATACCCGCGATCTTGCAATACGGATCAGCCTCTTGATGACTACGCGGGAAGTGGCATTCTTACGAATAATGCAACTTCCAATGTGACGTTTGAGGACGTATACATTCATGGCTTCAACTCATCCGGTTTGTTTGGCCCTATCGGTGGGCCAATTACCATGACTCGGCTATTCATAGGCTTCAACGGATTTGCTGGCTGGAACTTCGACGATGGACACAATACGCCTGATGCGGCGGGATCCTCCATCAACGCCAATTACGTGATTATGGAGGGTAATGGCTGCGACGAGCAGTATCCGATTATTAATGCCTTTCCTGCTCAAGTCTGCTATGACACCAATAGCCAGGGGTTCGGTGATTCGTGGAGCGGGCAGGACGCTACTCTCGATTCCTTCATCTGCGATCACTGCCAGATGCTCTACAACACGAAGGACGGATTCATTGGGCCGCACACGTCGGCTACCACCCTGGTAATTGAGAACTCGGAATCCATCGGCAATATGGGGCAGCAGTGGAAGTGGGGAGGAAAGGCTGTCCCTACTGATACGACCTTCATCAATAACCTCACCGTCGGTAACTGCAACCGCATGTCCGCAAGTTTGCCGGGGGCACCATCCACTTACAATAAGTATCTGACGGGCTTTTGCCGTGCGGCAGGCGACGTATTTGCATTCGTCACTCCAAAGGGCTCACACCTCCTGATAGCCAACAATACCATTGTGGCATACTCGGCCACTGTCTTCGACCTGGCCTGCCAGCCTGCAGACACTTGTGGCTCAACGCCGTTTACCTTTGCCAACAATATTTTCCTTGGATACTACCTCAAGGGCGCCGAACCTCCCGGACTGCTTTATTCAGATGATCGTTTAATCAAGGTAACGGCAAGTCACAACGTCGAATACGGGCTTAGGTCAGGAAGTGGGAGCGCTTGCCGCGGCGATATTATCTGCTCCGACCCGCGGTTGGTGAACGAGCCTCCCCAGCAGGGATGGACGAACCAGACATTTCTAGACAGCTTTAACTTCAAGCCAACGACCGGCAGCCCTGCGAATGGACACGGAATCGCCGCAAGCCGCATCACGACCGACTATTATGGAAATGCGAGACCAAATCCGCCTTCTATTGGAGCTGTAGAACCAAGCCGGTAGGAGCGCGGAAACCGAGAAGTACCAAGTGGGACCACGAATGTGGTCTTGGCCTGGAAGCACGCGCTGGCATTCAATGCGACTGTTCTTGAATCAATGCTTCTGGAATTGAAAGCACGGTGAGAAAAAGACGATGGCCAAACAGGAAGAGGCGATGGATGTATCCCAGAGGGGAAAGGGGAATTGGGGGGGATTCGACATTCCGCTCGAGGAGGTTTATGAGGCCGCAGCGGAGTGGCGACAAACGCTTGCCGGCGTCAGTCGCCCCTGGCTGTGCTGGAGCGTAAGCGACCGCTGGTGTAAGCTTCAACAAAGGCTAATTCAGAAAATTGGCTGGACCCCGGTCATTGGGTTCGATCCGCGATCTGGACCGCCGACAGTGTTACCTGGTTCGATCCTGATTGACTTCAACTCCCATTTTGGTTTTGGAGTCATGTGGCCTCACTTTCCCCTTGAGTTTGCATTCCTTTTCGCAGACCGCCTCGCATTTTGGCATGCTGACCTTCTCTGTAGTCTTGATGTAATGCGCAACTTAAAATCTACCTTCGAATCCCTCCCGGACTGCGCAATGGCTGCAGTTCCGGACTTCGGCGGCCGGCGTAATCTCCTCAGATTCCGCCACCATAGGTATTGGGAGTTGGTAGGGTGCACAACCAAGTTGGCAAGTGCGTCTCAGTTCGAACACGGTTCCGGCTGGTGGCGGCATATCAAATACCATCCTCGGTGCACGGATGAAAATGAGCGCCGTCGCCGCGCCCGATATTACTACGATTCTGGGGTTGGCATCATGTATTGGAAGCGACACTACGGTGGCAAAGTGATAGACATTCCGGAGAAGATGGTTGCGGTGGGACATTGCACGTCGATCAACCGGAAGAACTATCGCCAGGTTAATCCGGGAGGTGCTCGCAATCTCGGAGCGGAAATTGACCTTAACTTCGACATTGAGGAAGTTGCCGCAAAGCTGGGGATTGCTCATCTGCTATGACCGTCATGGAACAATCATGATCAGCACCTTGCCATAGAAGATTTCGAGTTACTCTCTTCTCGCCAATCAACACTTGCGCCGCGGTTTACTCGCTGCTTCCGAGGATCTTATCCAATTCAGGAGTAGTGAGAATGCGGTTCTGAAGTTATCCATCGTCAGGGGATAGAGGGTTACCGCTCGCAAGGAACTCCACAGTGCTGCCGACGCCTGGCCTCGCATCTTGAAGTTGTCCGCCTGCTGCTTATAGCAGCTGGCCATGGCCGCCTGTCGTAAGCGCAGCCCGCAACCATCCGCGCCATAGTGTTTGCGAATGAACTTTAGCTGCGCCTGAACCATCCGATTTGGATCGGTGGACAAAGAGCTGGGCGACACCCTATATAGGGCGAGGATTCTCGGTACAAATGCCACCTCATACTGTAGGGCGATCCGTAGCCAAAGATCGCGGTCTTCCGTGACTCGCAGAGACTCGTCGAAAGCGCCGACTTTATCGATACATTTCCTGCGAAGAGTGATGCTCGGACTGGGTAACTCAACTGATCGCATATAGATGTAAGGTGCTATGCGTCCTTCAGCGTGTCTGCGATTCCCCGCCCAGGGGCTCCCAAGCCGACCCTCCGGGTCGATACTCCTGATCAGGCCATAAGAGAGTCCAGCTTGCGGCCGCTCGGCCAAGACCTTTAGTGACTCTGTGAGGCGGCAAGGCAACCACATATCATCTGCATCGAGCAATGCAAGAAATTCAGCCGTTGAAGCTAGAATGGCAGTGTTTCTTGCCGCTGACACTCCGCGATTATCTTGCTTGATGTACCTGATCTTGGAACCCAGGCGATCCAGAAAGGGGACAACGATTTCCGCGGTGTTGTCTGTGCTGCCATCGTCCACAAGCAGTATTTGCCAATCATCGAATGTCTGTGAGATGACGCTCTCAATAGCGGCCGGCAGGTATTTTGCAGCATTGAACGAGGGGATAATTACGTCAACGGTAGCCATCTATCTCATTCTCCCACATCGCACTGTTCCAGTGCGCCCGCGCTCCAAGGACGAGAGACACTCCTGTCCCTAGTAGGTCCTCGCCTCTCTTTGAATGAGGGAAAACCGTCTTCGGGCACGGGCGGGTACTCCGAACCTTGTCAAGGTGCCGTTAACTGCGGCGCGTCGCGGAGCCAGACTTCCAATATGTGGCTAACAGCCCGTGGTGCAAGTGCGGATTCGTGAGTCGAAAGGTTTCGAGGATGCACAGGGTGTGTTTGTAGAATCGGCGCATGGCGATGGGTACGCGCAGGCAACGGGAGAAGCAAGAGGATT
>Ga0182024_10014988_pt1 | contig 14913 bp, 12 predicted proteins | sample P32metaG_FD_120480 | JGI IMG/M metagenome (GOLD analysis project Ga0182024, IMG submission 120480) | Permafrost microbial communities from Stordalen Mire, Sweden - P3-2 metaG (Illumina Assembly) | ecosystem: Environmental > Terrestrial > Soil > Wetlands > Permafrost | place: Sweden: Stordalen... | reverse complement strand
GCGGGCAATGACGCGGTCGTGGCACTGCGCTTCGGTGACGGGTCGCTGGCGACGATCTGCTACGGCAGCGCCGTGCCGGCCGCCGGCAAGGAATGGATCGAGGTGATGGCCGGATCGCGGCGGCTCGTCATCGACGACTTCCGGTCCGCGACGCTGGATGGCCGGATGCTGTGGAAGGGCCGTCAGGACAAGGGGCACCGGGCGCAGGCTGCCGCGTTCTGGCAGGCGGTGCACGGCGGTGCGGCGGCGCCGACCGGGCCGATGATGGCGACGATGCGCGCCACCATCCAGGCAGCGGAGGCGGGTTCGTATCGTGGCTGAACCGCTGGACGGCCGATGAACACCACCGTGACTGTTGATATCGCCGGCGGGCAAACGGGAGGCGCTGCCCGGTTCAGCGCCGAGCTGCACCGCTACCTAAGACGAACCGGCCGCCAGGACATCCACGTCGTTGGCGCCGCGCGGTGCGTCGATGCAGCCTGGCTCGTGCGTCGCGAGATGGCCAGGCCCAGCCGTGGCCGGCGGGTGGCGCTCAACAACGTGGGCTTCGTCACTCCTGGCAGTGAGCGCTGGACGCTGCTGCGCAACGCCCTGCACTTCCTCACCGAAGGCGAGCTTTCCCGCCTCGATCCTTCACTCCGTGCCGCTGCCACTCGCGATGCCGCCGTGGTGCGCCTCGCTGCCAGGCGCGCAGATGTCCTGGTCGTGCCTTCCACCGCCATGGCTGATCGCGTGACGCGGATCCTGCCGGGCACGCACAGCCGGATTGCTGTTCGCCCGCACCCGGTATCGGCAGATGCCGTTCCGCGGCTGCCACGCGATCCGGCCATTCTGTGCCCGGTGATCTTCGCGCCGTATAAGCACATGACGCAGCGGCTCACCGAACTGCTCGCCGCGATCGAGGACTACCCGGACGCATCGGTCCGGGTCCGGGTCACCGCCGATCGCCGGGACGTGCCTTCGTCACTCGCCGGCAATCCCAGAATCGAGTTCGTGGGACAGCTCCATCAGCGCGACCTGCGCCAGCTCTGGGCTCGCAGCCGTGCGATCTACTTTCCCACCGGCCTTGAGTCCTTCGGTTACCCGCTCGCCGAAGCGCGGGTCAGTGGCCAGCCGGTGATCGCCCGCGATACCGGGCAGAACAGGGAGATCGCCGGTCCTGCGCTGTGCGGCTTCGTACCTGGCGATAGAGCCTCCCTGCAGCACGCGATAGAACGGGCATTGACGACGGAACTGGCGCCCGACCCTGGACCGTTCGACCCGGACGCATATTTCCATTGGCTGCTAGGCCCGCAGCGCTGACCAGGATTGGCCTGCCGCCGAAGGGCCATGGCTGAGCCTTGGAGGCCAGCGAGAACTCGCTCTCCGGCGTCCGCTGATCCACGACCTAATGTCCGGCCATGCACATCCGGGCAGCCTGGGCCATGGTGGCCGCAAACGACTCTGGCCCGAATCTGGCAGCCCGCTGCTTACCGTCGCGCTGGAGCCTGCCCAATAGCTCGCGATCACCAAGCAGACGACGCAACTGCTCGGCGAGAGCCGCCGGATCACCCGAAGGGTAGAGCAGCCCGGTGACCCCGTCCTCGATCAGATCGCCAGGTCCCCACACAGCCGTCGCGTCGCTCACTACGACCGCCGCCCCCGCCGCCATCGCCTCGATTGTGACGAGGGTCCGCCGATCAAGCCGAGAAGGTACTACCACAACATCGAAACCAGCCAGCAGCTTTGGCATCTCACTGACGTTGGCAAATCCCGAGAAGGAAACCCGCTCCTCGACCCCCAGACGGTTGGTCAGGGCTTGCAGCTCGCCGCGGAGCGGACCATCCCCGACCATCGTGATCGACCAGTTCTGGCTAGCGGGCAGCAAGGCAGCAGCGTGCAGTAGTTCATCCGCGCCCTTGATCTCAATCAGCTTGCCGGCGAATCCGATACACAGCTGCTGACTGCCCGCACGGATGGCGCTGTGACTGTCTCTACGGGATTGCCCGAATAGGCCAGTATCTGCGGGGCATACGCCTGGCCATATACTCCGCGGATTCATTCCGTACATGATGTAGAACTCACGATTGAAGACACCAGTCGAGATCGCGCCGGTGCAGACGCGCGTCAGGACATGCAAGCCCACGGCCCGAGCCGCCCGACGCCAGCCGAGGCTCGGGTGCTGCCATGTGCTGTCCCCGTAGAGAAGGATGCGGGTCCCCGTCAGGAGGCAGAAGATAATCGACGCCCGCGCAATCGAAGATCCCCAGCCGTACGTGACGACCACATCGGGCCGAGCCTTGCGCAGGTGTGAGAGGAGCCAGCGCAGGCGAGTAATCGCCGATGCGTCGGGCGCTCCCGCCCATGTGTATCCGTCAAGGAGATCGACGTCCCATTCGACTTCCCGGCCGAAGCCGTGGTCGTGGAAACGCTGCGCCACTGACCAGTAGTAAACCTGGGCTTCGACGTCAGGTTCCGCAGCCAGCAGCCGCAGACCCCTGGTGAACTGCTGAGCCGGGTGATCCATCACAAGAGCGACCCGGATCCGGTCACGAGTCATAGCAGCCTCGCCACCGCGTAGGAGGCGTAGCGCTCCGGCGCGAATCTCTCACGCGCCCACGCGGCCGCGTGCTTTCCCATTTCTGCCAGTCTCCGGGGATCTTTCAACAGTTCCTGGATAGCTGCCGTCAACGCCTCAGCCGTCTCGTCCGTAGGAGTAACGCCGGTGACACCTTCGATGTGCGCATCGTGCGACCCGCCATAGGCCGGCCCGATCACCGGCGTGCCCGCGACCTGGGCTTCCAGCAGCACCAGCCCGAAGCCCTCGCCAGAGGGCTGGCGGCCGGGCCTCGTGCGGGTCGCCAGGACGAAGAGATCCGCGGCGGCAAGCTGGCTGGCGAGTTCACGGTCACTCAGTGCTGGCCGGAGGCTGCAGTAACTGTGCTTCCTGACCAGCTTCTGAAGCTCCGCGGGCGGCTCGCCAGTCCCGCAGACGGTCACCTTAATGTCGGGCCTGCCGAGTGCCTGGACGGCGTCCAGGAGCTGAGGCAGGCCCTTAGGTTCCCAGTCGGCCAGGCGGAAAGCGGTGACCAGGCTGATTTCCGCCGCGGGCGCATGCTCGCAAGCTGACTGCTCGACCAACGTGCCGAACCACTCGCGGGACAGGCCTGGCGGCAAGATCGTCGCCGAACGCTTACGGGAGATCGCCCCGGCAGTGAAACTGCTGACGGCGACGACTCGCACGTCATGGCGGCCCATCAGGTGATCCTCGATGCTGCGGCGGGCACGAGACCGCGCACCCCACACATCGCTGCCGTGACATACCACCGAGATACCGCAGGCTGCGCGTTCCCTGGCCGCCAGTGATGCCACGGGCAGCAGCGCCCGGTGCGCGACGATAAGGCGGGTTGGCACCGTACTGGCCCGCAGGTGCCTGCGCGTTTCAGACAGCAACCTGGCATGGGCGAACGTGCGCGAACCCTGGCTGCCCTGATGCAGGTCGACTCGCAGGCACCGGACGCCTTGCGCCGCGAACGCCCACTCAAGGGTGTCGGCGTAGCGCTCGATGCCACCTCCCAGCCCGCGGGAGGGGGCAAGCAGGATCACGCGCCCGGTCACGCCGGGCGCCTGGTGCGGAACGTGAAGGCAAGCGCGAGCAGCCAGATGACGACAATCACAGGGATTCCGGCGAGGAATGTCGCCCAGTCGTCCTCCCCGTTCACCAGGCTTGGGAAGAGCAGCAGCACAAGGAAGATGGCATGGGCATTCACCCGCACGTCGAGAACGTCATCCAATAGCCGGACCCCGCAGCCGAGCAGGAACATGCCGGCCAGCACCGGGATCCATCCTCCGTGCCGGTACAAGTCGCCGATGGGCGTGATGGCCGACGAGGTGTACACCGTGGCCGGCAGCCCGTAATACTGCTGACTGAACTGATAGCCGGTGGCCAGGATCGGCTTGCCGGGCCAGAGCGCGCGGGGCACGATGTCGACGAGAGGCGCCTCGATGAGCTGAACCGGGCTGCTGAATGCGATCTGCCCTGGCGTCCGCTGCATGATGATCGCCGGGCTGTCGATTTCCCGGATCCGCTGCAGCAGGTAGATAACGGACTTAGGCAGCGCCGCGATGACGCTGTCACCCGCCAGCGTCTGCCGGAAGATGGCAGGCGCCTCGTGGATCGCCTCCGACGGCGACAGGGTCACGGAGCCGCTGCGGGCGACGCCCCGGTATGCCTCGTTGAACGGGATGACGATCGCCAGGAAGATCAGCACGCCAGCGATCATCGCCGTCTTCGGAATGCTGCGACGGGCGGCACTCATCGGGATGACCACGGCCAGCAAAGCTATGACGAAGCTTTCCTTGCCTCCTGCCGCTGCGCCAAAGGCAAGCTCGGTAAGGAAGAGAACGGCAAGCGTGACCCGCGCGCCGGGCAGATGATCCCGGTACACCTGCAGCGCGGCCGCGCAGACGGCGAGCGGGGCGAAGAGGCTGAGCGCGCCCAGGAACTGTCCGTAGCCGGTCGCCGTGGTCACCGCTGAGGATACGTCTCCGACGTAGCCGAATCGACCGGTCGTCAGGGTGGTCGCGACACGTGCGGCCGTGCCGATGCCGTAGAGGATCCATGGCGTGTAGCGGCTGCGCACAGTGCCGGTCAGGCGATTGCCGAGCGCTCCGATCCCGCGGGCGGCAAGCCGCCGGGCCGACTGACCCGGCCCGACGAGATAGCCGGCTACCCAGAAGGTCAACCCGACCGCGACCAGCCACAATGCCCGCAGCACGCTGGATAGGGCTATCTCTGCGGCGGTCGAGGCCTGCGGCCCGGTCCACGTCACCGTAGCCAGCCCGAAGGTCACGCCGTACCAGAGCAGGATCCAGTACCCGAATTTCCAGCTGGCGAGCCTGACCCCACCGTGACCTGCTCCCACCAGGCATAGCAGGCCCGCAGCGTAGGAAGCCAGGGCCAGCGAAGCCCAGATGACCGCGCGCGTAGGCACGGCCGATTCCTCCAGCGCTTTGCCGCCCAAGAGCGGCGCCGCGGCCAGCAAGACTGCGACGGTGATCGCCTGCTGCGGACGGACCGGGGCCCGAATCCCGGCGTCGGCGGGAGCCGCGGTCACTGCACTTTCTCCAGGATGGCAGCGACCCGCAGGTCGTAGGTGTGGTCGCGGTGGGCACGCCGCGCGGCCGCATCCCCGAGCCGGGTGGTCAGGCCCGTCTCGTTGAGCAGGCGGCCCGCCTGGTCCACGAGGTCGTCAAAATCGCGGAAGGCCAGCACCTCCTGGCCGACAGTGAACAGCTCGGGAACTGCGGGGCGGTACTCGGTCAGCACCGCGGCGCCGCAGCCGGCTGCCTCGAAGAGCCGCGCGTTGACGCCGGTTATCTCTGCCGGGTGCATGTTGTTGAGCACGCCGGCCGCCGCCCTGAACACGCGGGCCTTGTCCTCGCGGTAAACGCAGCGGCCAGTATGCGCCCGCCGCACCGGGGTCTCGCCCAGCCAGCGGGGAAAGCCACCGCCGTACAACCTCAGCGGGATGCCCTTGGCGATCAGCCGCTCGAGCAGGCGTACCCGACTGGGGTACATATTGCCGGCCAGGACCAGGTACGGCTCTGTGCCTGCTGGCGCAAGCGGCCGGTGCCACCGCGGATTGCAGGCCTCCGGGAGGTAATACACCGGCAGATCGAGGTTGGCGCGCAGCCGCTCCACCAGATGCGGCTCCTTGAAGAACAGCGCGTCATAGGGCGCGAGCAGCATCAGCTGCCGCCCCAGATTCAACACGGCATCGGGAAACCAGAACGCTACCCGGATCCCGGCGCGCTTCAGCAGCATCACCGAACCGGGCATCAGATCCGCGTCGAGATTGATCACCACCTCGCAGGCCGCGGCCACGGCAGCCTTGACGATGCGGCGCTGTGCCCGCTCGTCGAGGCGTGGCAGGCCCTGGCTGACGAGCTGAGCCAGTCCCCCGGTGAGCTGTCCTCCGGGGCGGATCCGGGCTGGGCCAAGCTGGGTGACTACATGACCGATCCGGTCCAGCGCATCACCGACGTTCTCCGCGAAGTAGTCAGGGCCCAGGGGCCCGACAACACCAACCCGCACCGCGCATACCTCCCGGTTCGCTAGTCTCGGCCTGCATCCAGCCATGCATTCAGCGTCGCGAGCGCCCACGCCTCGGCCCAGCGGTCACCTGGCCGGAGAGGTATCAGCCCAGCGCGTTTAGCGACCTCTCGGTCCACGACCGACCACAGAGCGGCATCTGGCTGGTCGGCTGCGCTGAGCACGGTCGCCAATGGACCCGTCATCCAGCGGCACATAGGGACGCTGAAGCCGCGCTTAGGGCGAGTCGCCAGGCCGCTGAGATAGGGATCATTCAGCGCCATGCCTATCGCCTTTTTGCCAGGCCGCGTTCCTGTGCTGGCGGCAAGCCGCAGCGCTGCCGAGAAGACCCGGCTGTCAACGAAGGGCACGCGCAACTCGACCGAGGAAGCCATCGAGAAGGCATCGGCGTCAGGGAGCAGCATCGCCTGGAGATAGACCGCAACCTCAGCGGCCACCATGGTACTGAACGGATCCGGGCAGGACGCGCCTCGCGTGCTGGCGGCATCATCCGTAGGCCGGCCGACTCCGATGCCGGTGAGATCGGCCACCAGCGGCCCCGGCAGCACCTCTCGCTGGAGCAGGCAGACCCCCCATCCGTCACGCGGGCCGCCGTGCCCCAGGAGCCCTCTCAGCTTCGCTTCACCAGCCACGCCCGTCCGGGCCAGCAACCTCGCGGCTACGCCATTCGCCCGGCCCGACACCTTGTCCAGGACCCGCAGGGCAGGCAGGTACGGCAGCAGCCGAAAGTGCGAGTAGCCGCCCACGGCCTCGTCTCCGCCGAGGCCGGAAAGCGCCACCTTGAAACCAGCCTCATGGACCGCCTTGGAGACGACGTAGGTGTTGAGGCCATCGATGCTGGGACGCTGCATTGCGCCGAAGAACCTCGCCACGTCACCGTCCTCGAGCGCGGCCGGTATCCGCTGGAAGCGATGCCCGTAGTGACGGGCAGTCTCCGCCGCCTCGGCACTCTCGTCGGCCGTCCCCTCGGTGGTCACCGTGAGGCAGTCGAGATCCCGGCCATGGCTGCAGCTCACTGCGGCAATCGTGGCCGAGTCGATGCCAGCCGACAGGAGCAGCGCTGTGGGCACGTCAGCAGCCAGATGCAGTTTGACGGATTCTGTCAACGCTACTCCCAGGCCCTCGGGCACCTCCTCGACCGCGAGCGGGCCATCAGGCAGGATCGGCCGCAGCGTGGCGCGGCTGTCCCGGTCGAACACCGCGACGCTGTTCGGCGGAAGAGTCCTGATCTCCAGGAACGGAGCCCGGTCCGCCGCGACCGCGCCGAGGTGAAGGAACCGTGCGATCGCCTCAGGATCGATCCTCGTGCCCCCGGAAATCCTGGCTAGCCGCCGGATTTCGGATGCAAAGAGTACCCCCTCTGGCACCTCTCGCCAGTGCAGCGGCTTAATTCCGAAAGGATCACGGGCTAGGTAGAGACGATCTTCCAGCGAGTCCACTAGGGCGATAGCGAACATGCCGCGCAACTCGGCCAGCGATGCCACCCCGAGCTTCGCCCATAGATGCGGGATAATCTCTCCGTCGCAGGCAGTGCTCACCTGCAGGCCGTAACGTCCGGCCAGATAACGGTGGTTGTAAATCTCGCCGTTGAACACACAGTGATAGCGCCCGTCGGCTGACACGAATGGCTGATTTCCCGCCGGGCCCGGATCCTGAATGGCAAGCCGCGTGTTCGCGAGGGTGAATCTGCCTACCCTTGCCACCGTGCTATGGTCGGGACCCCGATGCCGCTGCGCGTTGTTAAGCATGCCGACTCGTGCCGCCGCTCGTGCCGGGACTGCGTCAATAGCCCCGGCGATGCCACACATCGTCAGATCACTTTGCCTGGCTGTCTCGCGAGCGTTTGCGCAATGCCGTCAGCTGACGAGGCTCGCTCGCCCGCTGAAATGAGGACCGGCCATGCTGTCACGTAGAGATAATACATGGTTACTCCACGCGACGGGACGGGTTACGCGGGCCAGCGGACACGGAGATCGCCCGGTCAGTCGGGCTCGCGGTCGACGGTATCCGGCTGGCGGCGATGGGCCGTGCTGGAGATACTCCCCGGAGAGCCGACCGTCACCGAGCCAGGTCACATGACAACCTTCAAGCTCCGGTGACGAGCCGCTCGTAGACGAAGAAGTCCGCCAGGCCGGGCCCCGAATTCGGGCCGCGCTTAGCTGCGCAAGTCGCCATTGCGGACAGTTTTCCTCGATCCAGGGCGAAATGCCGGTGCCGCACATGCGGAGCGGTGTTGCGTACCGGCGCGTTCGTCGCGTAGATCACGACGTACCGGCCACCAGCGGCGAAGAGGTGCGTCAGGTACGTCTCGAAGAGGGGATCCTCGACCAGGTGATAGATGACGTCGAGGGAGAGTGCCAGGTCCGCGGCGAACAGCCCAGCACGGTCAACGAAGCAGGCACCGTCGTAGCGGAAGAAGCTCTTGGTCGGATCTTGGGCGAACAGGGGATTACAGATACCGATTGCTGCCGGGGACACGTCCAGGCCTACGTAGCGCGGATATTCGGCCAGCGACAGCTGATGGCCGTCACCGCAGCCGAACTCCGTCACCGACCGTACGTCATTCTCACGGACGAATGCGTTAAGAAACTCCGCCTTGGCCTGGGCGAGCTCACCGTATGACCCGTCGCCACTCGTCCCGCCGTGCGCGTAATTCCGCTCCCAGTAATGTGCGGAGCCAGTGAAACTGAGTCGCTGCCGCAGCCGTGAGAGCCGCTTCACACCGGGAAGCGGACGCAGCAGATCCTTTACAGTCATCGGGCATTCCTTAGCTGGCAGATTTCCACCACGCGACGGACGGCAGACGCCCGGCTATCTGGGGGACGCAGGCGACGTAGTTGCCTTCCACGAACGTCTCCAGGTCTGCATCCCAGCCGGGATAGAACTCCACCCCGCGTGGTGTGAGCTTCCCCAGGCGGTAGCCGAGGGGAACGAGCAACTCGAAGGCATCGCGGAGGTACGAGCGCGCGGCGATCCAGCGGTGGTTGTACTCGAACTGCGCGGCCAGGATGCGGTGCTCAGCGAGGAGCTTCGACGCCCCGCGGAGAACGGCCAGGTCATGACCCTCAGTGTCGATCTTGACCAGCATGATCTGGTCCAGCGCAGCGTGATCGGCGTACGCGTCCAGGGTTGTCGTGGCCACTTCCTCGGTCGTGGTGCCGGCCAGCGGCCTGGACGACTCATGCAAGGAGTTAATTCCAGCACCCGGTGCCATGACGTGCAGGACAGTCGATCCGGACCGTTCGGATAGCGCGACCCGGTGCAGGCTTACTGGCTGCCCGTCGAACTCTTCGGACAGGCGCCCGAAGGTGTAGGACGACGGCTCGAAGGCCCGCAAGCGGAGATCGCCGAGCCGCCCTCCCTGGCGCGCTGCGACAAGCATCGCGCTGGACCACCGCCCGACGTTGGCACCCACGTCGAGGACGTGGATTTCCCGGCCGGCCGGCGAGAGCTCGAGGATCCACCGCTGCAGGGACGATTCGCCGTTGGTGGACAGGTCGTTGGGAATATCGAGCCGAGCGCGATGCAGCACGAACCTGGCGGCGCGCACCACCTGCCGGCGGCCGACAGCACGGCAGGCGAGGTCCGTGGCGGTGGCAGCGGCATGGCGCAATGCGGACATCGGCTCTCCTACGGTCCCGCGACGAGGTTCTCAGGTGCGTTCGACCGCCTGCGCTTCCTGCGAGCCTGACTGGGCAGCCGCAGCAGCGAGCGGAGCATCACGGCGAGCGCAATGCCATAGGCGACGGTGGAGGCGATCGCTGCGCCGGACACGCCAACGACAGGCAGCAGGGCGAGCAGCAGGACAACGGTGAAGATAGCGGCCAGGCCTTGCGCCCACGCCACGACGCCCGGATGATTCGTGCCCCGCAGCAGGTCGCCCACGACCTGGCCGCAAGCCAGGAACACGGCTCCGGGGGTCAGGATCCACAGCAGTGGTACGGCCCCCCGGTAGCCAGCGCCGAAGACGAAGGGGATCAGCCAGTACGCAGCCGCTGCGAGCGGCACGAGCATTCCGGTGGCCAGGCCCGCGCTGCCGAGGACGGCGAGCAGTTGCAGCCGGCGGGTCGCCTCGGTGATCACGCGCTGCGCCGCCAGCCGGGGGAAGGCGACGTTGCCGATGGCCGAGACGAACGGCATGGGCAGCAAGGTGAGCGAGACAGCGATGGCATACCGGCCCAGGTCAGCCGCCGGCACGGTCTGGGAGAGCACTAGCTGGTCCAGCTGGGCGTTGAGGGCAGCCGGCGTCAGCGCGGCGATTTGCGCCGCGCCGTAGGCGGCGAGCGGGCGGACCAGCCGGGCTCTCGGGCGTCCGGGCGCCAGCCCGGTGAGCCGACAGCAGCGGTAGGCCCAGGCGAGCTGCAGCACCATGGTCGCGGCCAGCACAATCAGGGCGGTACGGAGCGTGAGCAGGCGGAGGGACCACAGCACGCTCACTGCCACCAGGCTGAGCACGGGCTGGCTCACCCGTACCACGTTCCACCGGCGCAGGTCCGTTGCCTGCAGCGAGAAGGTGTAGCTGGCCCCGACGAAAGCCACGATGGACGTGCCGAATGCGATCCGGTAACCGGTCGCCACCTCAGGGTTCCCGCGGGACAGGACGGAGGCGAGCAGCATTCCCGCCGTAAGCGCTAGTGCGCCGGTCGTGAGCATCATCGCCCGCGACGTAGCTACATACTCGCGGGCCTGCAGCGGATCCCGGGCGACGTAAAAGCACAGCGCTGCTGGCTGGCCCATCCCGCCGACCATGAGCGTGATGCCGAACCACGCCGTGATCGCGGCATACTCGCCGCGCACCGTCGGACCGAGCGTCCGCGCCAGAAGGAGGCCGCCCAGGCCGGCGGCGACGGTCGACGCCACGTTGAATCCGGCAGTGCGGGCGACCGCCCGCCCGACGCCGGGCCAGTGCAGCGTCGCCGCGAGCCCGTGCAGCCGGCCCGGCGCGGCGTGCGCGCTCACTGGAATCCGACGTCCGCAGTCAGGCCGTCTCGCCCCATCTCGCTACCGTCTTCCAGTCTTGCGAGCAACGAAGGTGAGGTTCTGGGTGACGATGTGCCCGCGGAGCGCGCCAGTCTCGACGGCGAGCGCTAGCTGGTAGAACGCGCTGATCGACCTCCACGCCGCCACCCGCAATGCACTCACCAGACCATGGGCTATCGGCGGGCAGGGCAGTACCGTGACCGAGCCGAAGCCCGCGGCGGCGGCAAGCTGCCTGACGCTGCGCGAGGTGTACGACGACTCGTGGGTGAAGTCCCCGTACCTGATGTGGCCGCCGAATGGGCTGACGGCGTTGGGTACTCGCGCGATGAAAACGCCCCCGGGCACCAGCGCCGCTGCGACGCGGTCCAAGGTGTCGAGCACCTCGCATTTCGTCAGGTGCTCGAGAACGTCCGTGGCCGTGACGGCGGCCACCCGGCCGGCGCACCGCCGCAGAGTGTCGCGGTAGTCGCCCTCTCGCACGCAGCTCAGCCCGGCCGCCTGTGCGAGGGCCACCTGCTCCGGGCTGACGTCAACGCCCTCGGCGTCGTAGCCGTCCGCAAGCAGCAGCCGGACCAGCTCGCCCTGCCCGCAGCCGATGTCGATGACCGATCCTGCATGGCAAGGAGGTAGCGCCGGGCGGATATCGCGGCGATAGATAAGGGCTGCCGCCTCGCTAGCGCCGCAGCCCGCGTGCTCTGACGCGTAGGCCTCGTACAGGCGATTCCGCAATGCGGTACGGTCCCCCACATCTGTCACAGGCTGATTATATCTAGTTACAGTGAGCTATCACTCCCTCAGGCGGGATCGGCGGCAGACCCAAGGAGAGGGCTTGAGCCCTTTTCCAACTCGTTGTCCTGTTAGCCGCGGCTCACTGGGCTGCGGGATGTGGCACGGGGTTCGTGGTTGGCACGCGCGAGCAGTGCTGTTCGAGGATGGATGTTGCGAGTGCGAAGTATCGTCCCTGGCGGAAGCCCTGGCTGCCAGCCGTTCTGCCGTCCGCAACGCGATGCGCTGGGGCGGCGAATCCGCGTTTGGCCCGCCGTGCGACCTGCGGGGAGATGACGCGCGCGGCGAGTTCCTTAGGGAGCCACTTCGCCCGCTGTCTGCGGATCAGGACGGAATCGGGAAGGGTGAGTGACCAGCGCACCAGCTCGAGGTCGAGCCATGGCACGCGAACCTCGACCCCGTGTTCCATAGATGCCCGGTCGATGTAGGCGAGGCCGAGGCCCGGCAGGTAGACGGCCAGATCGAGCGCCAGCACCTTGCGCAGGAACGACGCGCCCGCGGGCAGTGCGTCGAATACCTCGCGGTGCCGCTGCCAGACGATGTCGTTGCATACCTCCGCTTCGGTGCAGTCCAGGACTCGTGCGCGGTCGGCAGCGGTGCTGTAGGTGCAGACCTGCATGTATGAAGCGAAGGAGTCGCGCTCCGATACTGCGCGCGCGATCCTGGCCAGGTATTCGGCGCTGAGTCCCCCGCTGCGACGCTCTATCGCGTGCCCTGCTACCGTTCCCAGCCCGCCGAGGTGAAATTGCCGCAGCAGCGGGGCAATGCGGTGGCGCCGGTAGCCCGCAAAGAGCTCGTCACCGCCCTGGCCGGACAGCAGCACCTTGAACCCGTCGCGGGACGCCCGCTGCGAGATGGTGCGGGCGAGATCGTGCGCGGGGTCGGCGAACAGATCACCGCTGCGCGGCAGGTCATCGGATGCTTCCTCCCCTGCGACATAGGTCACGGGTGTGCCGAGCATCTCGCCGAGCGCCCGCACTGTCGCCGCATCCTCCGACAGCTTCTCGCCGCCAGTGGAGCCGGCCCATTCAATCGTGTACGCCCGCTCGGCGTTTTGCCCGGCGGCCCACCAGATGAGGCTGCTGTCCACGCCGCCGGAGGCCATCAGCGCGACGGGGACGTCGCTCTGCAGCTGCCGCCGCACCGCGGCCGTAAACCGCGAGCGCAGCTCCTCCACCGCGTGCTCCGGGCGAACCGCCCGTGCAGATTCGACGGGGTGCAGCGGCTCGCAGTAGCGCGACACGCCTGAGCCGCCCGGTGCCCACCGGAACACGGTCCCCGGCTCGATGCTGCGCACTCCCGCGTACGGCGTGCGCGGGTCAGGGATCCACAGGAATGACAAGAACTGCGCCATCGCGACTAGGTCACGGCCACCGGTCGGCGCGCCCATCGCCAGGAGTGCCCGCAGCTCCGATGCGAACCACAGCTCGCCGCTAGCCTCCGCATACACGAGCGGTTTCACACCGAGCGGGTCGCGGGCCAGGAAGAGCTCGCCAGTCACCGAGTCATGCACTGCGACGGCGAAGATGCCGTTAAGCCGCCCGAGGGCAGCAGATCCCTCGGCTTCCCACAGATGGAGAATGACCTCGCCATCCATCGACGAGCGAAACCTGTGACCGGCGTGCTCGCACTCGCGCCGCAGCGCCGGCGAGTTGTAGATCTCTCCGTTGAAGACCATGGTGAACCGGCCGTCTTCGCTGCTCATCGGCTGCTGGCCTGCGTCAGACAGGTCCACGATCGCCAGCCGCGCAAACGACAGGTCAGCGGCCATATCGCCCACGGCACAGCGCTCGGTGCGCTGCGCGTCGGGCCCGCGATGCCGGAGCGCGTCGATCACGCTGCCGTCCAGGGGCGCCGTCACTCGGTGCCCAATGTGCCCCGCGATCCCGCACATGTGAGCCCTCCCCGACGACCGATACAGCTGATACTACGCAGCGTTATACTCTCATGACCATGCGTGGTATTTGCTGGACGACGCCCCCGTGCACCGCTGCTCCATGCGGCGGGCGCTGAAATGGATGTGCCTGGCCTGAAGGCTGAGGTCCGTGATTTCTGGGATGCGGCGTCGTGCGGCGAGATCTACGCGGAGGGCCCAAACGCCGAGCAGCGGTTCAGCAGGCATGCAGAAGCGCGATACCGCCTCGAGCCTTACATCCGCGGCTTCGCCCGGTTCGGCGAAGGCTCCGGGCAGGATGTCCTCGAGATCGGCGTAGGCATGGGTGCCGATCACCTGGAATGGGCCAGGAGCGGCCCGCGCCGCCTGGCGGGCCTAGACCTGACCCCCCGGGCCGTGGCCTGGACCGCTCAGCGACTCGCGGCCTACGGGTTCGCATCCGACCTGAAGGAAGGGGACGCCGAGCATCTCCCCTATCCGGATGACTCGTTCGGCATCGTTTACTCCTGGGGAGTGCTCCACCACTCGCCTGACACGGCACAGGCCTTCCGCGAAGCCCACCGCGTGCTCCGGCCGGGCGGCACCCTCCGGGCGATGATCTACCACCGGCCGTCCGTTGTCGGGCTGATGCTGTGGGCTCGCTACGGGCTGGCCGCAGGGCGCCCGTCCCGTACCCTCACCGATGTCTATGCCCGCCACCTGGAGTCTCCAGGGACCAAAGGCTTCACCGTCGCCGAGGCCCGCCAGCTGGTAGCTCCGTTCGGTACCTGCGAGATCCGCAGCGCAGTCAGTTTCGGGGACCTGCTGCTAGGCGAGGTAGGCCAGCAGCACACCGGACGCGGGCTCACGATTGCCAAGCGATTCTGGCCGCGGCCGTTGATCCGCCGGTTGCCGGCACTCGGTTTGCTGCTCCTGGTCGAGGCCAAGAAATAGCGACCGCCCTGCATCTCCCGTTGCGGTACGGCGGCAAGGACCTGCGGCGAGATAGTCATCATGTCTGCCCTGGGCGAATAAAACGGCCCCGTCCGGGCGGGGTACCCGGGCGGGGCCAGTTTCGGGAGCGGGGAACCGGGATCAGGTTCGGTGTGGCGGCGGGTGCTGCGGGGGGTTAGCTGGTGGCGCGGGCGAAGGCGAGGTAGTCGTACTTGATGATGGTTGC
>Ga0182024_10014987_pt1 | contig 14915 bp, 13 predicted proteins | sample P32metaG_FD_120480 | JGI IMG/M metagenome (GOLD analysis project Ga0182024, IMG submission 120480) | Permafrost microbial communities from Stordalen Mire, Sweden - P3-2 metaG (Illumina Assembly) | ecosystem: Environmental > Terrestrial > Soil > Wetlands > Permafrost | place: Sweden: Stordalen... | reverse complement strand
TGGTGAGCGTAGCTCAGTCGGTAGAGCATCGGTCTGTGGAACCGAGGGTCGTGGGTTCAAATCCCATCGCTCACCCCATTTTCCTGCTGAATCCACTCACTCTTCCATCGGGCCCGATCATCACTTGAACTGTCGGGTGAGCTCGCTACTGCGCACGAACCCGCCACGGCGCCATCCGGCTGAAGGTTCCGTCCCGCTCAACCCACGTATGAAACAAAACAGCCCCGAAATGGGCGAGGAACGCCAAGAACAAGAGGTAAGCCAACACCGTGTGCGCTTCGCGCAACGCCGCGTACAACATTATGTTGTGCGGAAGTATCGGGAAGAGGTGAAACGACCCCCACATCGTGATGGGATACCTAGCTGCCGACAACATTCCCCAACCAACCAGCGGTTGCAGCACCAACAGAGCATACAAAAAAAGTTCAGATGCCGAGGCCACCGAGCGCTCTCGAGGCGACATTGTGGCGGGGAACGGCGGCAGAGTCGAGTAGTGACGGTTGACGAAGCGAATCACCACCACAATCAGTATGAGAATGCCCAACGGCCGGTGAATGGACACCAAACGATGATAGTCGCCGAGCGACGCCACCATCGCGACGCCAATCCCGAGTATTGTCAGCACCAGCGCGGCCGTGAGCCAGTGAAACATCCGCATGAGAACTGTAAATTGCCGCTGCGCGGTGGCTGCGCTCGTGCTCAATTTCGCACCTCGGAGGGCGTGATCGCGCTCGGCAGCTTCTTCTCGCCTGAGCGTCGGGTGAACGATTGGGAATAGACCGCCGAACGAGCGCTAAGCAGGGGATCATCGGATGGCGCCATTCCCTCCGGCAAAACCAACGGATCGAAATTAACGTCGCGGCAGGGGCTGCTCTCCTCGCTCTCCACGTGATCGAGCGTCAGCGTCCCCGCATCCACCTTTTCTCGCCCGTCGGGCCAAGAGATGGTGGCATCGTTGGTCGGATCGTCTGTCTGCCCAATTGTAATGATCAGGTGCCACTGCAGCGGTTGCTGTAGGATGGCCGCGATCAACCCATCGAACAGATAATTTTTATCTGCTCCGGCAGGTCCAGCCGCATTTGCGGGTGTAAACGCCTGCGCTGGCGCCACCATCCAGCGCACGGGTATCGCTCTTCCGATCGCGTCCGTGAACCAGAAGGCATTCAGACCATAGAATGTGCTGTTTTCGAAGCCAGACGACGGCGGATAGCTTTGAATGATCTTCGTCGCCTGCACGGTTTCCGGACGACTCGCCAAAAAAGCCGCAATCTTCTCCGGATCGGGTTTGCCCGTCTTGGGGTCCGGCTGCCCCGCAAGTAATCTGTCGTAAAAACCTTGTGGGGTATTAAACAGAAATACCGGCGCGTTGATCATCGCGCTGCGCCATTCTTCACCGTCGGGCAGCTTGAACAAAACTCCGAAACCACGAACCGAATCGGGCCCGTCGGCAACATAGGGATCGCCGCCTCCCAGGGAGAAGCGGCCGATGACTGGCACGCGTCCCGCTTTGAAGACCACGGCCTTGGAAAGGCGCGTGCCTTCGCCGTTGCTCTCGAAAGTGCCGCCGACGCAAACGCCCTTGGCATGATTGAGACGAAAACCGGAATGGATTCCGTCGGCGCGTTCAAAACCGTCGGCGAAACGTCCGGGCGTTAACGCGTCAGGATTGAACCACCCACCCAAATATAGAAATGCTCCGGCAACGCCCAGAACAACAATGGCGGTACCCGCGAGTCTTCCAAAATGTCTTGTGTCCGCCAATTTTAACGCTCCGGAGAACGCAAGGACAGGTATTCCGCCACTATACCCCGATTCTTCGACCGGATTTGGCATTTATAAAGAGCGATCGGAGCCATCAGTTGTCGCAGTTGCTCTTCAGAAAACTGGAAGGCATCGGCGCCGGCGTCGAGTACTGAGCGCGCAAGGTACCTGCCATCAGCGCCAAAAGCCCTATCGACGTGAGCAGGGAACAGATCGAGAACGCCAAGACTCGTCTGAAGTTCGGCATCGGTGGCTCCGTCAGTTCCCATCGATGATCAAGCAACTTTCATTCCACTCGACCTTGGCAGCCGCCGTCGCCGAGCGAATTTGCACACCTTATAGTGGCTCAGTGAGTTACGACTCCGTCCACGCATTGGTTCCCCAGGCTTTAAATTTCGCCAAGTCCAATTGAGTCAAAATGCCGACACCTCCTGTCAGCACCTCCCGCTGTCGGCGAACGGGTCGTATTTCTCCTTTTTTTATAAGCGCCGTTACTCCCGGACCGCCTGACCCCAAAAACCCTGAACAGAGTTGCCCGCAACTTGGCCGCAAACTAGCTCGAAAACGGTCTATAATTGGGAGGGAGTGAGTGAAGGGTAACCGAACCAGCGACGCTCAGCTGTTGGCGCTTGGTTCCAATCGCATCGCTCACCGGGGTTAGCTTGATCCGTCGAATGGCGCTTGGCGTTCACCCAAACTCCGCCTTTTCGGATCCGCTCAAATAGGAGACCGCGGAGTCATTTATGTGGATTGTAAGACTCGCTCTCAATCGTCCCTACACCTTCATCGTGGCCGCGCTGGCCATCCTGCTGCTCTTTCCCGTAGTCCTCCAGCGGACCCCGACCGACGTTCTGCCCTCGATTGACGTCCCGGTCGTCAGCGTCTCCTGGACCTATTCCGGCCTCTCCCCCCAGCAGATGGAAGACCGCATCGTCACCAGCTTCGAGCGAGTGATCACCACCGTGGTCGTGGACATCGATCACATAGAGTCCCAAACCACCTCGGGCCGTTCCATCATCAAGTGCTTCTTCCGTCCCGGCGCGGACATCCGCCTGGCCGTCTCCCAGTTGACGTCGGTATCCCAATCCGTTATCCGTAGCATGCCGCCCGGAATCTCGCCGCCCTTCATCATCACCTACTCTGCTTCCGACGTGCCCATTCTGCAGGTCGGCATGAAGGGCCAGGGGCTTTCCGAGCAGGAGCTGTTCGATTACGGCGCCAATCTGGTCCGCACCCAGATGTCCACCGTCCCAGGCACCTCCGTCCCGTGGCCCTACGGCGGCAAGCAGCGCCAAGTCTCGGTCAACGTGGACATCCCCGCGCTGCAATCCAAAGGCCTCTCGCCCGTGGACGTCATCAACGCCATAGGCCTGCAAAACCTGGTCCTGCCCTCGGGCACCGCCAAGCTCGGTCCCACCGAATACAACGTCGAGATGAACGGTTCGCCCAACACCATCGAAGAGATCAACAACATCCCCGTCAAGACCATGAACGGCGCCACCATCTACATTCACGACGTGGCCACCGTTGCGGACGGATTCTCTCCGCAGATCAATATCGTGCGCATGGACGGCCAGCGCGGCGTGCTCGTCACGGTCTACAAGACCGGCAATTCCTCCACGCTCGACGTCGTCTCGAACATCTACAAGCAGCTCCCGCAGATCGCTTCCCTGCTGCCGCCCCAGCTCGTCATGACGCCGCTCTTCGACCAATCGATTTTCGTGCGCGCCGCCGTGCAGGGAGTCATTCGCGAAGGCCTCATCGCCGCCTGCCTCACCGGCCTGATGATTTTGCTGTTCCTGGGCAGTTGGCGCAGCACCCTGATCATCGCCATTTCCATTCCACTTTCCATCTTCGTCTCCATCCTATGCCTCAGCGCCCTGCATGAGACCATCAACATCATGACGCTCGGCGGCCTGGCCCTCGCGGTCGGCATCCTGGTCGACGACGCCACCGTCGAAATCGAAAACATCAACCGCAACCTCGCCCAGGGCAAGGAAACCGTTCGCGCCATCCTGGACGGCGCCCAGCAAATCGCCGTGCCCGCCTTGGTCTCCACGCTCTGCATCTGCATCGTGTTCGTGCCCATGTTCTTTCTCACTGGCGTCGCGCTGTATCTCTTCGTCCCCTTGGCCGAATCCGTCGTCTTCGCCATGCTCGCTTCTTACGTGCTCTCGCGCACCCTGGTTCCCACGATGGCCATGTATCTGCTCAAGGGTCACCACGGCGAGGAACACGCCACAGGCAACGACATCTTCTCCCGCACGCAGCGCGGTTTCTCGCACGGCTTCGAAAAAATGCGCGAGCGCTACCGCCAAGCTCTGGCCTTTTGTCTCGATCACGCCTGGACCTTCGTCGGCGGCTTCCTCATTTTTTGCCTGGCTTCCGCGCCCCTCGCCCTGTTCCTGGGACGCGACTTCTTCCCCTCCGTCGACGCCGGCTTGATCCGCCTGCACGTGCGCGCGCGCGCCGGCCAGCGCGTCGAAGAAACCGCGCGCGAATGCGACGAGATCGATAACGCCATCCGCCGCATCATTCCGCCGGACGATCTCGCCAACGTCCTCGACAACATCGGCGTCTTCAACAGCATCATCAACACCACCTACAGCACCTCCGGCGTCATCGGCGAATCCGACGCCGAAATCCTCATCGGCTTGAAGCCCGAGCGCACCCGCTCCACCAAGTACTACGTCGATACGCTCCGCGAGCAACTCAATCAGCAGTTCCCTGGCACCGAGTTCTTCTTCCAGCCGGCCGACATGATCAGCCAGATCCTGAACTTCGGCACACCGGCTCCGATTGACATTCAGCTTATCGGCCCGAACATGCGCGCCAATTATGTGATCGCGCAGCAGATCACCCGCCGCATCAAAGAAATTCCGGGCGCAGTGGACGTCCACGTCCAGCAACTCTTTTCCGCACCCACCATGTTCCTGAACGTCGACCGCACCCAGGCCCAATCCGTCGGCCTCAGCCAGCAGGACGTCGCCAATGGCCTGCTCCTGTCGCTCAGCTCCAGCTTTCAGATCAATCCCTCCTTCTGGGTGAATCCGGCCAACGGCACCGAATATAACGTCGCCGTGCAAGTCCCCCAGTACAAAATCGATTCCCTGCAATCGATCCAGAATATTCCCATCTCTTCGCCGGCCACCACCACTCCGCAGGTGCTCAGCAATCTCGCCCAGCTGCGCGTCAACGTCGAACCCGCGCTCATCAGCCATTACAACGCCCAGCCAATGATTAACATCTACGCCTCGACTGAGGGGCGCGATCTCGGCGGTGTGGATACCGACATTCAAAAAGTTCTCGCGGATTTCAAGGACAAGCTCCCGCGCGGCACCGAGATCGACCGCCGCGGGCAAGTCGCCACGATGAATTCCTCCTTCGCCGGGCTTGGCGCCGGTGTCGGTTTCGCGATCGTGCTGGTCTACATGCTGATCGTGGTCAATTTCCAGTCCTGGCTCGATCCCTTCATCATCATCACCGCGCTTCCCGGAGCGCTCGCTGGCATCCTGTGGATGCTGCTGGTCACTCACACGACTCTGAACGTCCCATCGCTCACCGGCACCATCATGTGCATGGGCGTGGCCACAGCCAATAGCATCCTGATGGTCTCCTTTGCGCGCGAACAAATGACCGAAGGATTGACCTCGACCCAGGCCGCTCTGCAAGCGGGTTACGTCCGCATTCGCCCGGTCCTTATGACTGCCATGGCCATGATCATCGGCATGCTGCCCATGTCCCTCGGCCTCGGCGAAGGTGGCGAACAAAATGCCCCCCTCGGCCGCGCCGTCATCGGCGGCCTGCTGGTCGCCACATTCGCAACTTTGTTTTTTGTTCCCTGCGTGTTCTCGCTGATTCACCGGCACAGCAAGCCGGCCATGCCGCACGAAGCCGGCCAGCCGCACGCGGTCTAAATTGCTGCTAGCATCGTAAGGAGACAGTTCGGAATGACCGAAATCGTACAGGACCCGCAACCCAAGATCGAAGCCGCCCCGCGGCGCGTGACCGCCCAGCAGCCTCAGCACGACGACGTAACTCGCCGCGGCCGAGGCCGCATGATCGGCTGGCTCCTGGTGCCCTTCGTCGTCTTCGGCCTAATCGGCCTGTACAGCTTCGTGGGCCGCCGCACCGAACACCGCGTGCTCGCCCAGCAAACCGAGCGCATGGCCGTCCCCTACGTCTCCGTGATTCATGCCACGCCGCTCAGTTCCGATTCCGCATTGATCTTGCCGGGAAATATCAATTCCTACGTCAATTCCCCGATCTATGCGCGCACCAACGGCTATCTGAAAAAGTGGTACAAGGACATCGGTAGCCACGTGCAGCAGGGCGATTTGCTAGCGGAAATCGATACGCCGGAAATCGATCAGCAGCTCGAGCAGTCTCGCGCCGATCTCGCCACCGCCCAAGCCAACGCCAACTTGGCCGGGCTCACCGCGGAGCGCTACCAGGGCCTTCTCGGCAGCGACGCCGTCTCCAAACAAGAAGTCGACAACTTCAACGGCGACTACGCCGCCAAACAGGCCATGGTCCAGTCCGCCCAGGCCAACGTAAAACGCCTCGAGGACCTAGAATCCTTCAAGCGCGTCTACGCCCCGTTCTCCGGCGTCATCACGGCGCGCAACGTGGACATCGGCACGCTCATCAACGCCGGCAACGGCGGCACTGCCACCAAGGAAATGTTCGACCTGGCGCAGACCGATCCCCTGCGCGTCTACGTCTCCGTCCCGCAATCCTTCTCCCCCTCGATTCGCGAGGGGATCAGGGCCTGCCTCGAGCTCACCGAACATCCCGGAGAAAAATTCTGCGGCAAAGTCGCGCGCACATCCGACGCCATCGATCCCAACACGCGCACCCTTCTCACCGAAGTCGATGTGCCCAATCCCAAGGGCATCCTCCTCCAAGGCTCCTACGCCCAAGTCCACTTTGACGCCCAAGTCACCGGCCAGCGCCTAAGCCTTCCCATCAACGCCCTGCTCTTCCGCCCCGACGGAACCATGGCCGCAGTCCTAGGCCCTGACAAGTCTCTCTCTCTCCACAAGCTAACCATCGGCCGCGACCTAGGCAACAGCGTCGAAATCCTGGAAGGCGTCACCGCCACGGACAACGTCGTAGTCAACCCGCCCGACTCCCTGGAGAACGGCGAAAAAGTAGAACTGTCCCCGGCAAACGCCCCCGGCGAGGCTAACTAGCGAAAATTTACCAAGTTGCGGACCGGGCGCCGCTTTTCTCTTGCCTACTTCATATAGAAAGGGAGTGCCGCCGTGCCGGGAGCTAACCTCGTCCTACGGAGCGTAAATTCTGAAGCAAGGTATCAGCCAACTTACCAGCCCCGACGAGCGATTCGAGCTTCTTGTAGATTTCAGCGTAGTGCTCGGAGTTTTTCTTGCCAACGCCGACAAAGGCTACAGCCTTCAAATCCTGAAATACTCGGTAAACAACTCCATAGTCCCGGAAGTGAAAACTATGGAAATGCAAAAGGAGCCCAGTGAGAGCCTCTGAACACCCGAGGGGATTCTTGAGAACCACTTTCTCCAGTTCCTTGCGGAGCGCGTTCCGCACGTTCTTCGGGAGAAGCTTTATGTCCGCAATGGCGTCGGAAGTGAACTTAGCAACGTACACTTACTCCTCGGCGAACGCTTCATCCATCGAATGGAGTTTGCCGCGACGCAGATCGTCATCCAATGTTTGGGCCGCCTTCATGATCTGAGTGAAGAGTCGCTTGTCCATCGCAATCTCCAAAGTTTCTACAGTCGACCGCAATTTGCCGAGAACCTCATCAAAGTACTTCTTGTCGAGGACCATCTTCTCCTCACCGGCGCCACTCCCCGACACGATCAAAACGGTGCGCCCTTTGGCTTTGTTCAATATTTCCTTTTGCTTATCCCGTAGTTCAGAACGCTTCACCCTGATTTCGTTTGGCTTCGTCAGTGCCAATACAGCCATGGTAAGACCCCCCATGTACATTACGCGAGTACAAGTTGTACGTAATAATTGTACAGACGACTTTATGGCACGTCAATGATTCGAGAGGTCACAAATTCGACCTGACATCCCCTTTCGAGCAGGAGGGGCCCGCATTTATGTGAGGGAGGAACGCTTCAGCGCTCAGAGAAAAGCGCCCGGGTCCGATCACCCTGCAAAGGAGGCCACGCCGGCCCGTGCCTTCCACGTCCCGCTCCCGCGAGACGGCCGCCGTGCCGTCGAAGAATCCCTCCGCCACCTTTGCCGACCGTTCAGCGCCGCAGCCGCAAACAACGAGCGCACGCGGTGCGACCGGGGACACGCTCTGTCCGTTCCCCGCGATCTAAAGGCTCGCAGGCCTGTTCTTTTCCACCATCGCTGCCACGCCAACCAGGCGTCATTCTGAGCGGAATGGCGGCCGGCCTTTCTCTCCGTCCCGCTCTTGCGGGACGGCCACCATGCAGACGAAGAATCCCTCCCCGTTTCGGCGTCGGGTGACCGCCTTAGCGTGGTTGTGAACCACTCCGCAGCCCAATCCCCACAGACTGTCATCCCGACTCGCTCGCCGCAGCGAGCGACCGAGGGATCTGCTTTTGCCGTTTTTGCCCAACCCGAAGCTGAACTCGGAAAGCGGTATTACTCGCTCTTCACTTCAGCCCAACAAAATCCGCTCTGGCACATCAAACGCCCGCCGGGCACATCCTTGGGGTGCAAGAGAACGGGTCTACTCACGTCATAAATTCGCCAGGCAAAACAATCCTGGATTTAAGCCGCTCCGCTGGAAAATCTCTCGGATTGAGGGTGACGATCAGGTCCGCATCGCCGGATTCGGCGCACACACAAAATGCATCGTCCTTCGGATCAGGAGAAATCTCAGTCCACGAGCGCACTTTGACCCATTCAGCTCGCTCCCGAATCAGGTTCACGACTCTTCCGATGAGATTCGGACGGACGCCAAGGCGCTTCAGAATTTCCTTGTACTCATCCAAAATGTCCCCGGTTGCCAGCCAAACGAAATTGTTCCGCTCGGCCCATCCATGAAGCACATCGGCACTCGGATTCAGGCCAGGAACGAAGGGCTTTCTGAAGCCCGATATGCCCGCCACCAGCACGCTCGTATCAATCACGGCGCGCACAACGCGGGGGTTGCGTTTTCTAGCCCTCCGCGGCAACTGTGATCTCCGGAGCACGCTTTTCCTTGCGATAGGTTCGCACGGTGCGCAAGATTTCCTCTTCGGAAACCTCGCCGATATCTTTCGCCGCCTCCGCCAGCGATTGCAGAAATTCCTTCTTCCACCCCCGGCGCTTCCGGCCGCGCGGCAAGTCCTTGTACAGATCAGCCCGGCTCATTCGCTCCTCAATCTGTTCTCCGAAGGCTCGAAAAGGCACTCCTAATTTGATTGGCTCTTCCTCCGCCGTGAACCGGCACCGGAAAACGACGTACAGCGGATTCTCCGACCGAAGCCTTCCTTCGGAGGCGGAAAATGCATCCATCAGCTTCGCGAGCACACGTGTCCGCGTGCCCAGCGACTCTTTCAGGTAAGAAGCGACTTTGGCTGCCAAAAGGGTGTTCGCGTCAAACCAGTACGTCCCCCCGGATCGCCTGGGCCTCACAATGCCGAATTGCACGAGGTTCTGCAGCTCCTTCGGCTGCATTTGCAGAACCGCGCTCGCCTGCTTTAGCTTTAACTTTGGCTCCAGCCTGCGCACAAGCCCTCCAATTAGCGTCTAAATATTAGACGCTAATTAGATGCGTGTCAAGCGGCCGCAGGCCCAGTCCGGGGCTTTTGGTTCGACGAAGTAGAATATACAAGCTGCGCCCTCCTTGGATTGACAGGCGCCATTGCTCCAATTTCCGATACCCGCCAAGTCTGGAGACCATGCGACGCGGCCAATCAGACTGGACGATTTCACTTCTATGGATTTGCGAGATACGAGGACGTTTACCGCCGCACTCACAGAGTCCAGGTGCATCTGCAGTGGGGCGGCAATGGCATCTGGATTATCGCTGGCGCACCAGAAGATAAGAGCGACACCGAAGAAAAGCCCCCAACCAAGAATTGGGCGCAGCGTATCGGAGAACGATTGGAGAAGTTGTCGAATGGTCCGAACTGGAACGGTCCAGGCACAGCCCGACTTTAGTGACTTCTTCAAATTAGGACACCACCTACATTTCCCCTCACTCAGAACCCATTGACCAGCATGAGATAATAGGTCATGTTCGCGCTTCAAGATCGAGCGTCGGCCTTCTTCGCAGGCCATCCCGCGTCTTGCCGCCCGATCCGGCCGACGGTGATGAGAGTTCTCCCACCGGCAAACGGTGGGAATCTCCACGATCAAGCACTGCAATTCTCTCTTGAGCGAAGAAACGTGCCCTTTATTTTCAGCACGTTGCGCACTCTTTTTCTCGCGCCAAAGCTACAACTCGCGCGTTTTCAATCAGCTCCGCACTCTTCGCCGCACGGCGATAACGTAACCTTCGCGTTTCCAGTAACTTCCGCACTCTTCGTTCGCTCTTTGGCAAGAGTTCAATACTCAACTCCTTTACTTTCAATCGCGTGCGCGCTCTTTTGTGAAAATGGTGGAGTGGGCGCAAAATTCGGTCTGCATCTTGACTGTCAACAATCTTTACTAATTTCAGGCGGACGAGCCCCTCTCGGGACCCTCCAGGATTTACGCCTCTACAAGTGCGCGAGTAGGCTGTCCGGAGGCAACGCGCGCCGCGTCGCGAATGGTTCATTCGTGAGACCGGGCCATCGGCAAGGAGGAATTTCATGAATCCCCTCCTGGATCGAAGGCAGGTGGCCTAACCATGGCTCAAATCGAGCGTCGTCTCCCCGAAAATATCGCAGGCGAGTTCTACGTCGACGATTCCTGCATCGACTGCGACGCCTGCCGCCAAATCGCCCCTGCGACCTTTCGCGACCACGGCGGCCAATCCAGCGTTTATCGCCAGCCTCGCAATCCCGCCGAATTGCGCCTCGCGCTGATGGCTTTGGTCACCTGCCCGACCGCCTCCATCGGCACCGTATCCCGCCACAGCGCCCGCGAAGGCGTCCAGTCCTTCCCCAACCAGGTCGTCGAGGACGTCTACTTTTGCGGCTTCACCTCCGCCACCAGCTACGGCGGCTGGTCCTATCTGATCGTTCGTCCCCAGGAGCGCGGCGGTAACATCCTGGTCGATTCGCCCCGCTTCACCTCTCCGCTCGTGAAGCGCATCGAGCAAATGGGCGGCGTCAATCTCATGTTCCTGACGCATCGCGACGACATCGCCGACCACGTTCAGTTCGCCGCGCATTTCCATTGTCCTCGCGTGATGCATCAGGGCGACGGCGCCGCAAACCTCGGCATCGAACAGGTCATCTCCGGCGAAAAAGAAGTGCGCATCGACGATCATCTTCTGATCATTCCGACGCCAGGGCACACACGCGGCCATCAGGTTCTTCTCTATCGCGACAAGGTTCTCTTCACCGGCGACACTCTCGCATGGTCCACCAAACGCGAAACCCTAACCGCCTTCCGCGACGCCTGCTGGTATTCCTGGGCCGATCAAACGCGCTCAATGGAAAAATTGCTCAACTATCGCTTCGAGTGGGTCTTGCCCGGTCACGGACGCATGGGCCACGCCACCGCCGGCGTCATGCATCAGCATCTGGAGCGCTGCGTCGAAGGCATGAAGAACAGCGACGAAAGAATGCTGCGCCACGAATGATGGCGCTGAACCGCCGTTCGGAGGAGAACGCGTTGTGCGAAGTCGAGTGGACCAAAGGTCAGACGGCCGTGGCGATCTGCTCTCGGCCTTCGCCGACTTGCTGGCGCCACATGGCGTAGTACAGGCCCCGGTTGGCGAGCAATTCGTTGTGGCGGCCGCTCTCGACGATTCGGCCGCGCTCGAGAACGTAGATGCAGTCCGCATGCAGAATGGTCGAGAGACGATGAGCGATCAATATCGTGATGGCTTCGCGGCTGGCGGCGACGTCGCGGATGGTCTGGCTCACTTCCTCCTCTGTGAGCGAGTCCAGCGACGAAGTCGCTTCGTCGAAGACCAGCAACTCCGGCCGGCGCAGCAGTGCGCGGGCGATGGACAGCCGCTGCTTTTCGCCTCCCGAAACTTTAACGCCGCCTTCGCCGATCATGGTGTCGAGTCCGCGATCGGCGCGCTGCAACAGGCCGCCGGCCGAGGCCTGCCGCAACACTTCGAGGCATTCCTCGTCCGTGGCGTCGGGCCGTACGAAGCGCAGATTTTCCCGGATGGAGCCCGAGAAAAGCTGGGCATCTTGAGTCACAAATCCGATCCGCTCGCGAAGGTCCTCGATGGCGATGCGGTCCTCGGGAACGCCATTGTAATAAATGTGGCCGCTCTTCGGTCCGTACAGACCGACGAGCAGTTTTACCAGAGTTGTTTTGCCCGCGCCGGATGGGCCGACAAACGCGATGGTCTCGCCTTGCGCCACGCGGAAAGAGATGTCGCTCAAAGCGGGCGAGGATGCGGACTGATGCTGGAAAGAGACGTCCTCGAACTGCAGGGTCTCGAGCGACCCCAGCGGGACGGGATGCTCCGGCGTCGCCTGCTTGGGCAGCTTGAGAATGGCCTCGAAATTCTCGAGCGAGGCTTCCGTTTCGCGATAGGCGTTGATCATGTTCCCGAGTTCCTGCAAGGGACCAAAGATGAAGAACGAATAGATAAAGAGCGAGAAGAATTGGCCGATCGTGATGCGCTGCGTGAAGATCAGGTAGAGCATCAGAAACATGATCGCGGTGCGCAGGAAATTCACGCAGGTGCCTTGTATGAAGCTCAAGCTGCGCAGGTAGCGAACCTTCTCGAGTTCCAGCTTCAGAATCTTGTCCGTCGTGCCGTTGAGCCGCTCGATTTCCTGCTGGGCCAGTCCCAGGCTCTTGACCAGCTCGATATTGCGCAGAGACTCGGTGGTGGCGCCGGCCAGCGCCGTGGTCTCGCGCACGATGCGCCTTTGCACCACCTTGATCTTGCGGCTCAGCACAGAACTCAAACCGCCGAGCAAAGGGACCGTGAGCAGATAGGCAGGGGCTATCGACCAGTGCACCCGCGACGAATAAATCATCACGAAGGCCAGACCGATCAGCGTGGTGAAGAGAAGATTCACAACCAGGGCGATGAACTTTTCGACGTCGGTGCGGACCTGCTGGAGCTTGCCGAGCGTCTCGCCGCTGCGCTGATCCTCAAAGAGGGTGTAAGGGACTTCGAGCGAGTGGCGGATGCCGTCGGTGTAAATGCGCGCGCCGACTTTTTGCGTGATGACGTTGACGAAGTAGTCCTGGAAATTTTTGGCGATGCGCGAAACCAGCGCAACTCCGATGACCCCGGCCAGCAGGACGCTCACGCCTCGCACGAATTGCGGGATCGAGTATTCGCGATAGCGGGTGGCGTAGGAGTCGATGATGTGCCGGAAAATCAGCGGGTCCAGCAGCGAGAATACCTGGTTGATCGTGGCCAAAACCAACGCGACCACGACCAAGGACCAATAGTTCTTGAGATACCGATAGAGAATGGCCATGACAGTGACTCCGCCTCGGCGGATAAGTCCCCTATTCTAGCGTGTTTGGCGGAGGGATTCTTGCTGGACGGCTCAGTACCAGATGCCCACAACTTTCCCGGTGAACTTTTGCTCGGTGAGTTCGCGGACGATGAGGTCGGCGACATCCGCCGGGTGAATGGTCTTGAATCCACCTGGGTAAATCAGACTGGTGTGATAATTGCCGCGGCGCGGACCATCCTTAATGTAAGGACCGCCCGCCACCATCCACTGCAAACCGGAGAGCCGCAATTCCTCGAAGGGGCGATCGTGGTCGCGTATGGCATGACCGACGGGCGTGAGCTTGAGCAGAGCGGCCATGAGCTTGCCGAAAACAGTTTTGTTGGGGATTTCAGCCACGCCGGAAACGAACAAGAGGCGGCCGATGCCGCGGTCCTTCATGGCGGTGATAATCGTATGCATTCCATCGGTGACCAGAGTCGAGGGTTTGAGGGCGGTTTCGCCGATGGCCACAACGACGGCATCGAAACCCGGATCGAGCGCCGAGCGCACTGCGGCTTGATCGCGCACATCCCCCTCGACAATCGAGACTTTGTCACCACCAACCGCAAGCCGCCGGCAATCGCGCACGAACGCCGTAACGTCGTGGCCCGCCGCAACGGCTTGCTCGACGACGCATGCGCCGACTCGCCCCGTCGCTCCGAAAACAATGATTTTCATTGGTTGGGCGCCCGCGATGGAATTTGCGCTTCAGACTTCGGCTCGCACATCGAAGACAAATCCGCGCCGCGAGCGATTACTTTTTCTTTTTGGTGCCGTTGCTCGCGCCGCTGGCTTGCTTCGCGGGCTCGACGCTTGGCGTCTTCGCTGTTTCGCTCGGGGAGCTTTTTGCTTGCTGATGGGCTTCCTGCGCATAGCGGTAAGCCTTGGCGGAATATTCCATGGCTTGTTTTGCAAGATCGCGGCCGATCTTGTAATCGCCCTGGCCCTGATGATGCGCTGCAGCGGCCTCGTGGGCGTGCGCGGCAAGATTGTGGAACTCGGCAGCTCTTTGGTGCCAGTTACCACTGCCTTGCCTGCCTCGATTGCTCATGAATTTGCTCCTTTTTGGAATCAGGCTGGATTGTACCACGCGGATATCGGGCTCAGTTCGGTTCGGCGGAGCCGTCGCAACTCGACAGGGCGTCTCAAGATTTCTTGCGCGATTGCTCCAGCTTTTCCCACTCCGAGGCGGGCACCTCGAGCAGGTCGTTGAATTCGCCGGCCCCGCGCAGCCACTGTCCGCCGTCGATGGTGATGCACTCGCCGTTGATATAGGCAACGGCGTCGCTGAGGAGAAACGCCGCCAAGTTCGCGAGTTCGTCGTGCTTGCCGAAGCGCTTCATCGGGTGAGAATCGAGCGCGCGCTGCTCCATCTCCGGGAACGGCATGATGCGCGACCACGCACCTTCGGTGGGAAACGGCCCGGGAGCAATCGCGTTCATGCGAATCCGGTAGCGCGCCCATTCGACCGCCAGCGACCGCGTCATCGCCAGCACGCCGGCCTTGGCGCACGCCGAAGGCACCACGAATCCGGAGCCCGATCCTGATGCTGCGTAGGTGGTCACAATGTTGAGCACGTTGCCGGGCTGGCCCGCGGCGATCCATCGGTGGCCCAACGCGAGCGTGCAGTTG
>Ga0182024_10014986_pt1 | contig 14916 bp, 11 predicted proteins | sample P32metaG_FD_120480 | JGI IMG/M metagenome (GOLD analysis project Ga0182024, IMG submission 120480) | Permafrost microbial communities from Stordalen Mire, Sweden - P3-2 metaG (Illumina Assembly) | ecosystem: Environmental > Terrestrial > Soil > Wetlands > Permafrost | place: Sweden: Stordalen... | reverse complement strand
GCGTCCAAACCGACAACCCCTCCAGGAATGAGACGGGGCTAGATGCAAGTCACCACACCCGCATCTTCCCGAGGGGCCGGGAGAATCTTTTTTTCTTGACATCTTCTTTCATAGGATGAGTGTTATCGCGATTTTTCGCCAACTATCCGTTTGAGCCCCCGCCAACTGCAAGGCTTTCATTGACTTGCCCTTGCATCCGGGCCTTATGACTGCAAGCATTTGTAGATTGACAGGGCGGCGACGACCGAAGATAATCCTCGGGCGTTTCGGGTGCCTCTGTCTTTTTTCCTGCTGCCCGGAACTTTGACTCCGCACCCTGCTTTCTATTTAAGTTGGTCCTATCTGGAAGCAAGTCCGATTTCCCAAAGGGAGATGTTTCCATGAAACTCCGCGCCGCTTGCTTAGTGGTTGGATTCCTGTCGCTGTCCCCATCGCTGGCTCCGCCGACCGTCGCACAGACAGTCGCGGAATCCGCATCCGCCCTGCCTCGTCTAGTCCGCTTCGGCGGTACGGCCAAGGACATTGACGGCCATCCCCTCGCCGGCGTGGTCGGGATTACGTTTGCGCTGTATTCGGAACAGACCGGCGGCGCTGCTCTTTGGCTGGAGACGCAGAATGTAACTGCCGATAGCAATGGCCGCTACGTGGCTCTGCTGGGATCGACTAAGCCCGATGGCTTGCCAACTGAACTATTCACATCTGAGCAGGCACGCTGGGTCGGAGTGCAAATCTCGGGACAGTCCGAGCAGCCACGAGTGCTGCTGGTGAGTGCGCCGTACGCATTGAAGGCACTGGATGCCGAGACGGTGGGAGGCAAGCCAGCTTCAGCTTTCATGGCAGCGCCAAATTCCTCTTCTTCGATTTCCAACGATGCTGCGGTGGCGAAAGGTGCGGTCGCTCGGAGCGGTCTAGCTCCGGCGTTGGGCGGGGGAGGAACGAAGGACTATGTTCCGCTGTGGCTAAGTTCTACGAAGCTGGGCAGCTCCAAACTGTTTCAGAGTGCGGCGGGCAAAATAGGCGTTGGGACGACAAGTCCCGCCGCGACCCTCGATGTCAGCGGCACCGGGAACGTTCGTGACACACTGACTTTGTTTCCCAAGTCCAACGATCCCACCTTGTCGGTCTCTGGAACCGCGTTCAGCGTCAGCAATACGGGTCTGGTGAGTTTTGTGAGTGGTCAAAGGTTTCCGGGCACAGGCGACGGCACTATCACAGGTGTAACCGCAGGCACCGATCTCACGGGTGGAGGCACGACCGGGAATGTGACTGTGAATTTGGATACCACCAAGGTGCCGCGATTGAGCGCGGCCAACACGTTTACGGCAAATCAGACGGTGAACGGCACGCTTACGGCCTCGTCTAGCGGTATCACTGTCAACGCCGCCAGTAGCAGCACCAGCGGCCCGGCGGTGGAAGGCTCTGGATCGTTCGAAGGCGTTTTAGGAATTGCTTCGGCCGGGAGCGGGGTTGGTTTCGGAGTGCAAGGCGTGTCGGGTTCGACTTCCGGCACTGGCGTCGGGGGATATTCGGTAGCCACGACGGGCTCCACTTATGGTGTTTACGGGTCGAACACTTCGAATTCTGGAATGGGCATATATGGTACGAGCCCGTACATCGGCGTTGAGGGTGCCGCTACCGATATCGGCGTGTACGGGGTTGCAGGTAGCCCCAGTATAGAGGGTTCAGGCAAGGGTTTACGTGCGGGCGTGTGGGGGGACATTGGGGGGAATTCGGCTTCTTACGCAGGAGTGGTTGGGACCGCCGATGATAACTATGCCGGTTATTTCGCTAGTGACAGCGGAGCAGTTCCGACGATGTTCGTTGACAACGACGACGTGACCGCCGGCGACGAGGTTTTCGTGGCGTATATGTTAGGGGTTAATGCACTTGCGACCATTGGAGACCCCGGATGCAATACTGGCTTCATCGCCCTACAGCTCGGACAACAGGGAATGTCGGACTGTATTAACTACACGCTGGCCGGGGGTAACAACGGCCATACCTACATCAACGCTGTGAGCGGAAGCGCAGTGCACCTCCGAGTCAACAGCGTCGATCAAGTGGTAGTTACAAACGGAAACACGGATATCATGGGCACGCTCACCAAGCCCGCGGGCTCGTTCAAGATTGATCATCCGCTCGACCCCGCCAACAAATATCTCTACCACTCCTTCGTCGAATCGCCCGACATGAAGAACATGTACGACGGCAACGTCACCACCGACGACGCTGGTCTGGCTACGGTTACGCTGCCGAATTGGTTCGAGACCCTCAACCGGGATTTCCGCTACCAGTTGACGGTGATCGGCCAGTTCGCGCAAGCCATCGTGGCTTCTGAGGTCAGCGGCAATCAATTCAGCATTCGGACTGACAAGCCAAACGTGAAAGTCTCATGGCAGGTGACGGGGACGCGGCAGGATGCCTTCGCCAACGCGCACCGGATTCAGGTTGAAGTCGAGAAGGCTCCTGCTGATCGCGGTCACTATCTATATCCCGAACTCGTCGGAGCACCCGAAACTGCGCGCATCGGCTACATGGCGGCCAGCACGGGGAAGATCGTCCACCACCGACCGACCTTCCAGAGACGCGGCAGCGCTTCACCATTGCGGCAGACGACTCCCAGCATTCCCATTCCACCCATGCCGGTTGCGCCCAAAGTGGTTCCGATGCCCCATCCAGTCACGCCCTCCGGAAAACTGGCGACCAATCAATCAACGGCGATCACTCACTGACCTCTGATCGTTCCAGTGGCTTCTCTTGACGGAGCATGCCAAATTGTTTGGTCAAGAGTATGTAGCAAGGGTGGTTATCAGCGAGTGCTGCGATCCGCACAATGCGACCTTCTTCTCGGGTGGTCTTGTCATGGACGATATCTCCAATTTGGAATTGCATGACCAAGCGACATTTAGCTCCTCCCGCCGCCGTGGAATGCTCCGTAGGTGATGCCGTCTAGCCCGAAGGATGCATTACTACCCTACGGCTGTCTTTGGCTCCGTTCGGTTCATCAATCCCCGTGATCCGTCGAGTATCGTCTGCTAGCCTATCGTCATGCAGAACTCCATCAAAGAACGCATCGTGAAGTTGCGAGACGAAATAGCGCAAATTAGTGAGGCGGACTGTCTGTGCTTGGGGGGCGGAAGAGATGCCCGCTGGGATTTCCTGCAGTCATTGAAGCCTATGTTCGGGATGCTGCGAGAACGTTGCTGTTCCGCGATAGCGTCATCGACGCTTAAGGGGGCCGGAACTTGCGGAATCTACTGCTCCTTCCCACCCACAACTTGGGCATGACCCAGCGCGGCCACGAGAGCCAATCCGCCGATGATATTGCCGAGCAGGGTCGGAAAAAAGAACTGCACGAGATATGTTCCCCACGAGATAGAATTCGTGACAATCAGAAAAAACATGGTGGTCGATCCGGCGATGATGTGGTTGAAGCCACTGATTCCGATCAGGTAGGTCACGATGATGATGATGCTGACTCGGGCGGATTCTGCGGCTGGAAGCAGCCATACCATCAATGCGATCAACCAACCTGCGAAGATGGCACGCACCAGCACAGTTCCGAAACTAGCACTAATGTGGGCGGTACCAATTTCTGTCAGACACTGTTGAGTGTGGACATCGAACAGATTGATTCTTCCTAAGCACAGAGCGAACAGGAAGGTTCCAATCAGGTTTGCGCCAAGTACGACACCCCACAAACGAAGCATCCGCAGCAACGTGGATAAGTCCTTGCGAACGAGCAGCGGTAACACAACCGTCAGAGTATTTTCGGTAAAGAGTTGCTGGCGTCCTAGGATGACAATGAGAAACCCCACGCAGTATCCGGCACGCGCGATTAATGGTCGCCATGGCTGGTCGGGCAAGCGCGCCATTAGCAGTCCTTCCGCTACGAACGAAAATCCCATCGAGAGTCCCGCAGCCAAAGCCGACCACGCCAGCGCCGTGGCGGGCCGATCCAGTTCCTCTTCGCCCTCGCGTCGAATGGTCTCGTAGACGACATTTGCGCCAATCGCCAAGCGTTCCTCGACTTGCTTCTGCTCGGCGCGAGTCGTGATGGTCCCTTCACTTGCCTGTGGATCAATCTTTGCATCTGGCTTCTTGTTCTTCATGGCCGTCTTCAGGACAACAATATAACGACAGGGAGACTTACGAGACCTCGTGATCTGGGTCGGAGCCAACTGGAAGAAACTTTGAGCATGTAGTGCCGCCAAGTTTAGGCTAGGTCGCTAAGATGGCGCTATCAGTAACGCGTGGACACGAGAGCAGCACCCAGCTTCTGTGATTCGGAGACAGAGAAGCACAGAACGAAGGAGAATTCGGTTTGATCACGAGTTTGTGAGAGCTAAAGCGGCTCCAGTTCGGCATGCCGGTCCGAGTTCGTGCCCGCTACGCCGCTTTCTCGAATTCCTTGCGAGCCGTCTCCACATCTTCACCACCCTGTTGCTTGAAAACCGTTTGCGCCCTCTCGGCCAGCTCCTCACCATCCGCATTCGCAATCACCAGAGACCGACCTCGCCTCAGTACCTCATGATAGAACTTCACTTCATCTCTCGGAACACCAACGTCCATCGCATGTTCGGCAGCATCCCCAGCCTTCGCTCCCGCAGCAGCGCCGCCCAGTCCTAAAACCGCAGCAGCACCCACCCCCAGCGCAAAGATTATGCCCACTCCCGGAACCAGCAAACTCGCCATCGCGGCGCCGCCCGCCAATCCAGCACTCGCGCCTACGGCGCCGCCCAGCACTGCGCCCATCGCCTTCCCCATTCCATCGCTTTCTGTATCCATCGTCGGAACCCTATCTAGCTCCTTTTCAGACGACACCCTCACCGCACTGTCCTCCCGCGATCCGGTCAAGAAGACGATGGAGCGTTCCGTCATGCCGATGCTCAACAAATCCCTGACAGCCCGCTCCGCCGACACCACTGAGGGGAAAATTCCAACCGCGCTGTACATAAGTCCTCCGTTTCCTTGTTGGTATGTGATTGTAAAACTGGAGGACAGTGCTAACTGTGCAATAGTGCTCAGTTCGTAATCCGTCCGGCTCAAACGCGGGCCGAAGTCGCTCTCAAGGTGGTTGCCTGTGGGGAACCACTGTCAACGTGCATGAATCTGCACACGGGCTAGCGAGTGAAACGGATGTTGTTCGCCACAAGAATTGGCAACTAATCTAAAATCAAAAGATGCGGGCGTTCGCGATAAAAAAGTAGCAGTGAGAAAACAACAGGCTTCCAAGAGATGGGGACGCTACGGTGTGAGGGTTGCGGAGAGGAGTTCTTCATCGGACACGACCCAAAATCGGCAGACAAGTGGGTTGCAGCAAAGCAAGCAGCGTGGCTGGAAAAGGTGCTTGCTGAAGAGCACGAGCGCGATAAGGAGCACGCCGACCGACTAGAATTGGCGGACTGATTTGCGAGAGCCAAGCCCGAGAGCGCTTGGTGTCTTAAGTCTTGACCCACCCTCCAGTCGGTAGGATAATTGCCGCCTCGGCCGACCGAATCTCTTTTCCCCCAGCGGTTGCCGAGCGGGCCCCGAACTAACCCTAACTTCTCGTAGGAGAATCAGATGAACAAATCTTTGGCGCGAAGCGCAATGGCGAGAACATTTGTATGCCTGTTTGTGCTGGTCGCAGCCGCCGGGGCCCAGACTTATTCGGTTCTCACCAGTTTCGACGGCACCAACGGCTACTATGTGTCCGCGACGCCGCTCATCGACAGCTTGGGCAATGTCTTCGGCACCGCGCAATATGAGGGCGCGAGTGACTGCGGTGTGGTCTACGAACTGGTGAACAACGGTGGCGGCAGCTACACACACGAAACTCTCTATGACTTCACTTGCAGCGACGATGGAGGTAACCCTTTCGGCGGAGTAGTGATGGATTCGGGGGGCAATCTCTATGGGACGGCCCAACATAATGGTGCGTATGGTGCCGGGGTCGTCTACGAGTTGGTGAACCACGGTGACGGTTCATACGAGTTTGAAGTGATCCATTCGTTTTCGAAAGGTAAAGGCGGCGGAGCGTTCCCTGTGGGCAACTTGGTGAGGTTCAAGGGGAGCCTTCACGGCGTGACATACGGGGGTGGCGGGGGCAACTGCGACGGGGGCTGCGGCGCGGTATATCGGCTTAGCAAGAGCGGCGGCAAATGGGTCGAAACAGTGCTGCATGTATTCAAAGACAGGGCAGATGGCCACTGGCCGAATGCTGGAGTCGTGGTCGATAGTGCGGGGAACATCTACGGAACCACTTCCTTGGGCGGCAGCCTTGGATATGGCATCGTTTTTAAGCTTTCTTCTCAGGGTGGTTCTGTTGAAATTCCTTCTGATGAAAGCAGCGGCAGCTATAAGGAAACGATCCTTCACAGTTTTGATGGCGCGGGGGACGGTTGCTATCTTACCTCGGGACTCATCGTGGATTCTGTAGGAAACCTCTACGGCACCGCGCTAATGTGTGGAGACTATGGAGACGGAACGGTATACCAACTCAAGCATTCTGGCAGCAAGTACCAGTTCAGGGTGATTCTCTCTTTTAACGGCACGAACGGAGAATACCCGTACAACGAGACCAGCAACTTGGCGCTTGACTCTGCCGGTAACGTTTATGGGACTGCACAGGAAGGTGGGGCCCATAGCGAGGGCACGGTGTTCAAGTTAGCTGCGGGGAGCTTCCTCTACACCGACCTCCATGACTTCAACAACGACGGAAAAGATGGCTATTCACCTTCCGGCGGAGTCAGTCTGGACTCTCTGGGCGAACTCTACGGGACAACTACCTTGGGCGGTAGCTATGGATACGGCACAGTTTGGCAGATTGCGAACCCATAAGGTTTCGGACCGCTGCACTTCACAACCGAGCGCCCGCCTCCTACTCAAGCTGACTCTCACTCCCGCTCAAATTCCGGACACCCCTGATGCTCGAACATGAGCAATCCCGCACGGCAACTCTGCGAATTGAAGCATACACCCCAATCTAGGGAGGCACCCCCGCTCAGGATGTGGAACCACTTGCATTCCCGGAGCAGTAGCCCAATATCAGCGCCCGTCGCGTGGCTGTCAGTCGCTTGCGCTTCCCGTAGGGCTCATAGTCGCCCGCCTTGCGCTGGCATACCTGCCAAAGTTGTTCGTGCGTTAGCTCAGCCATGATTCTTTTCTCTGCCTTCGCTCGCATGAAAGTCGCACAACGTCTTAATCCAACTATCTTCCCGCAGTGTTCCCGGTTCCCTGCAAACCTCGCAGGTATGGAAGGACTCGTCTGCGGCGATTCCGATGCGTTGGCGAATGGCCTCATCCCGACGAAAGTTCACGTAAAAGCGCAAGCCGCCAAATTTCTCCTTCACTTGCAGCACTTCAAACTGTTGTCCAGTTTCCTGCTCCAACTTGGCTACCAACGGTTCCAAGTCCTCACAGAGCCGCCACAGTATGTTGAACCAGCCATCGTCATGGGTGAAGCCGTCAGGCATCGCTGTGTGTCTGATGTCGCCCCCAGTGTTGAACCACCGGGGCCAACGCTCCACTAACTTCTGCTCAAGTTCCTTGTGCATTTGGGTTTGCATCCGACAACCCCTCCGGCGCTAGCGGACGGCAGAAGAGTCGGTTTGGAGCACGAATCCCGACGAGGCAACCGATGTTTTCAAATCCTGTGCTCCCACCGCCTGAAGTTCAATGGCTTCAACGACATCTGCGACTCCAATTTCCCGTCCATGCTCAAATGCCGACTGCGCCCCCAGTATGTAAGTTTCGCGTAATTGGGCGAATGAGAATCCCTCGGTCTGCGCGATGACGAATTCAAATTGCTCGCCCGTGAGCACGGGGCTGAGGCGCTGGTAGTATTCGCGGCGAAGAGGCGCATCGGGATTTCGGAACTGAACCACGCGGTCAAACCTGCCGGGGCGCTTCAGGATTGCGGGGTCTAAGCATGTGGGGTCGTTGGCCGTGGCGACCACAATGATTCCTTCTTGCGTCCCCACCCCGTCGAGGCAGTTGAGCAAAGTCTGGAAACTTATATTGCGCTCTCGGGTTCGTTTGCCCTCGGTTGGAAAAGCACGGTCAAGGTCTTCAAGGATCACCAGCGCTGGGGTGTTCTCGGAAGCGTTCTCAAATAAACGGAGAACATCCTTGCTCTTCTCTTCTCCGTCACTCAAATCGATGCTGTAGGGGCGGATATGAGGATGTGCCGCCATCACCCTGAGGGTTGCACTCTTGCCATTGCCCGGAGGCCCCCAGAACAGATACCCGCGCCGGTAGGGCAAATTATGCTGGCGAAACCATTCCTCCCGCTGGAAGAAAATCTCAAAGTCCGTTCTTACCATGCGGAGGGTAGTCGCATCCAGCACCACCGTATCCCAGTCATACGGCGTTTGTAGTCGGGCGTGACCATACGCAGTTTCAAGATAGCGCTCCGTGCGGCTATGCACCTCTTGATCCAGCAGAAGAACTTCTGCCGCATCCTCGTGGTGAGCGATGAACCAGTGCTGCGCCGATGATGGGGAGAGTACGGGGATGTCACCCGGAGGAAACAATTGCGGGGCTTCCACGCTTATCACATGCCGTGAGAGACCCCGAAGTTTGAGGGCGACGGGACAGTCTTGCCAATCCAGTTCCCATACCGTCGAGGGAGGGGCGTTGAGCCTCCGCTCCCGCTGGAGAGACAGGGAGATGCGGGGGCTTACTCCGGGGGGAAGCGACCAGTCCTCAATCAACGCTAGCCAAGAACTGTTTCTCGCCTTGGTGGCGGAGACTACAGGGAGCCCTTGCAAAATCTCCTCCGCCACCGCATCACCCGGATTGCACTCCACTTCAAGTGTAAGGGTCTCAGTCAGAGGCACGCCTATGGTCTGCTCGATCCACCCCCTGAAAGGTTCGAGCGATGCGCGGACGGACTCCACCGACGAAGTGAGGCGAATCTGCACCTTATCCAGCATCTTCAACTTTATTGACATGCGATGGAAGTACCTCCGTGAACTTCGCGTCCCTTGATCTCCGCAGACGCCACCACCGCACCAATAACAACAGCGTTGGCTTCATTCATCAACCTGCACACACTCGCCCTGCTAATTAAATGCTTGCTGGCGACCTGCGTGAGCGACATTCCAGTGCGCCGATCCTCTACCACTTGCTCCCGATTCACATCCAGCCGTGCTCTCCCAATTTTCCTACCCTCTAGCTTCGCCCTCCTCATGCCCGATTTCACTCTTTCCACTGTTAATGACCGTTCCAACTCCGCGATCGCCGAGATTATAGTCACAAAAAGACGCCCCATGGGACCGCCGGTCGCCACTCCCTCCCTGCGGCTGATGAACTCGATTCCCAGACTGTCCAGCTCATCGATGATCTGTAGAAAATTCCGGGTGCTCCTCGCAATTCTGTCAAACGCCGCCACCAGCACAATCGAGAATTTCCTCCGCCGTGCGTCCGCCATCAGCGCATCGAGCCCCGGACGACGGGCTTTCTGTCCACAGACACCACGATCCTCGTATTCATGCACGACCTCAAAGCCTCTCTGTGCCGCAAACTCTCTGAGGTCGTACAACTGGCTTTCAACGTGCTGATCCGGCGTGCTCACTCTCACGTAGATGGCTGCTTTCATCATGGCGGTGATTCTCCTTTGCGTTTACTGAGTAAGGACGAAACCGAGGTTGGTGGGACTGGTTTCCGATGGCGTGTTCAGAAGGTCGGCGATAGAGCGGTTAGTACGGCCGGACAGGTTTCAACTAGCGCGGTCATGAAGAGTGAGGAACCAGAGTTTCAGGGTGGGACAACTTTGTGGGCGAGATGGCCCAATAAGCTCTGTTTTCACCCATAGTATACACAGCGAAATTCCCAATCGTTATAAAAGATTGCAGAGCAAAAACAATCGCATCGAATTCTCAAACCGCTGCGTATACTAAGGGTGCGAGCATCGTGAACTCAGCTTCGCGAGCAGTGCTTCCGCCCCGTTTGATCACCAGTAACCCCTCTTCCACACTTGGTTTCCCCTTCACCCGCTGTCATGGAGGTTCTCTGACCATAAAGCCCGCAATGCCGACTGAAACCATTGAGTGCCCTTTGTGCTTGGGCGCAGGTCAACTTGCCCGAGCTGAGATACTGGATCGCCTTGGGGTCAAGGATTTCGCTCGTGTCGCCCAGCTCAGCGCCGAGGAAGCCATCAGGCTGCTCATGTCCAAGCACCAGCAGGACGAACAAAGTGGATGGGCTCGTTTTGAAGCGGAACTAGCGAAGCGCACCGCTGAGCTTGCTCAGAGCCATCGGGATGAACTGCATGCCCTCGTCACACGAACCACTGAACTTGAAGGGGCACAGAAGATAGCGGAGCAACAGAAGGCGCACGAAATTCAGCATGCCAATCGCCGAGTGGAGGATTGCCTGCGAGAACTAGCGGCATTGAGGGAGCGGAATCACGAGTTGGAAAGTGAAATGGCAAAGGTCGCCCGAGTGGGCAAGAGGGAGGAACTGGATTTTGCCGAGGAAGCCCGTACTTGGGCGGGCATCTGCGTCAGTGAAAAACTCGCTCGGAACGGGGATTTCATCCTTGCTTATCGTGATCCCAGCGGTGCGGCACTTGAGCCTCGCCTACTTGTGGATAACAAAGACAAAACCATTGTCTCTGAAAGCGACATTACCAAACTGGTTAGGGATGCGACGGAGCGGTCTATCCCCGTCGCCGTTTTGGTTGCGCGGGACGAAACGCAGCTCCGGCAAGTGGATAAAGAGAATCGGTGGGATCGCAAGGACGGCATCTGGATTCTGCGAACCACCAGACAATGGTTGCCCCGTGATCTGGATGTGCTGAAACCAATCTTTGAGAGGATGAGGGTTCAGGGAATGGATTTCTTGGACAAGAATGCCGCACTCGGTGCGGAACTTCGGCGCACGTTCGGCGATCTGGATCGGATTGAAAGTGAATTGAAGAAAGCAGCGAAAGCCGTTACCTCGGCGTCGGGGTTGGTCACAAAGTACAGGGATCGCCTGCATTGCCTCTGCGAGAGTGCCGCAGCGCAGAAGATCGTTCCTACCCGTCAACTGAATGACAGAGTACTCGCCCAAGCGGGCGACTAGTCCCAACCTCAGAGAGATCACCATGCCGCCCTTATTTAACTTCCGTTTGAACGGCACCATTGTGCCCATGATTTTCATCAAGCGTGAGCGGACAAATGGAGAATTGACGGGCAGGCGGCACATGGCTGTTTGGATTGATGGCATTGGTCGTTTCAGTATTAATGATGGCGAACAACCTTGGGAAATGACCTTCCCGAAGCATGTCCTCGAATTCCGGAATGAAACCGAGTGGGAGAAGTCCAGTCAGGCTGAGCGCCGGACGATCAGGAACGAGGGCTGGCAACGAGTCACTCCGGATGAATTGGTAAGGGCATTGGTAAGCGCAGGCGTGATCAGATGGGAATGAGAGAATCTCCGGTGTTCTTTTTGGTTTGCGCGTAGGTATATTTAAATTGGGTATTGGCGACGGAGCGTACAAGCCGCTAATTGGTAGTAAGGTCATCCGACTAGTTGCATGAATCCACAGCAATGAAGATTTCAAAATCCAAGTTCATGGCTGGCGTGCAATGCCTGAAGCGACTCTACCTCCTCGTCCACGAGCCCGAGCTGGCGGGAGAGACGGGCGGCGCCGACGAGGCCATTATCGAGCAGGGGCGCGAGGTCGGGCTGCTCGCACGCCAGCTTTTTCCGGGCGGCGTGGAGGTCGGCGGTAACGGTGGGCTCGATGAGGCGATTCGCGCAACGCGGGAGTTGATCGCAAATCCGGAAGTCCCTGCCATCTTTGAGGGTGCCTTTGAGGATCAGGGCGTGGTCGTTAAGACTGACATCCTTCAACGCCGCAAGGAGAACCATTGGCGTCTTATCGAAGTTAAATCGACTACCGATTTGAGAGAGCACCACTTGGAAGACATGGGAATCCAAGCCTATGTGCTGTCGCACGGCGGTGTGGACTTGGCTTCAGTCTGGTTAGCTCATGTAAACCGTAAATACGTTCTTACCGGAGAGACAGTTGACCCCCGCCAGTTCTTCCTCCTTCTAAATCTCACACGCAGAGTGCGGAACCTTCAACCCGCACTTACGTTTCAGCTCCGCTCGCAATTCAGTGTTCTCGCCATGCCCAAGGCTCCCGACCTCCCCACGGGGCCACACTGCGCCAATCCTGTCATTTGTGAGTTCTTCAGTCATTGCAATCAACCAAAGCCGAACGACTACATCGGCTACCTGCCACGGCTCCGTGCAAGCACAGCAGAGCAACTTGGGAAAATGGGTGTTGAGTCTATTCACGACATACCTGACGATTTTGAGTTAAGCGAGTTCCAGCGGCGTGTCTGTGACACCATGCAAACGGGCCAGCCTTGGTTCAGTGCAGACCTGAAGACTGAATTTGAATCTCTCAAATACCCGCTCTACTTCATGGATTTTGAAACCGTCAACCCAGCGATCCCACGATTTCACGGCATGCATCCTTATGATCATCTGCCTTTTCAATGGTCGGTGCATGTCCAGACTCGGCCGGATGTAGCACCTCAACACTTCGAATTCTTGGCTATGGATGGCGGTGATCCTCGTCCTGCGTTCATCTCCTCGCTCTGCGAGGCTCTGGGGGAGCGTGGGAGTATCGTCGTTTACAACGAACAATTCGAGTCTCAGCGTCTTTGGGAAATGGCGGGTTGGCTACCCGAATACGCGCAGCGTATCAGGGACATTCAGAGCCGCCTATGGGACTTGCTTCCAGTCGTGCGTAAACACGTCTATCATCCGGCATTCGGCGGCTCATTTTCTCTTAAGGCGGTGCTTCCTGCTCTCGTGCCGGAAATGACCTATGAGGGGATGGAAGTACCCAACGGGCAAGCCGCCGGACTGGCTTGGCAGGCGATGATTGCCGGGAATTCCAGTGAGGCTGAGCGCCAAGGGAAACGAAGAGCGCTGCTGGATTATTGCGGACAGGACACGCTGGCGATGGTCAGGCTGCTTGAAGCACTTCAAACTGCCGCACCGCCTAAACCTTAACGGCTGTCTTCGGAGACCTCAGTGTGAACGTCGCCGCTAGCCCCTGAATCGTTTTGGCTTCATTCACGGCGTCGTGCGGGATCAGCAGGTACGCCCAAGGCTTGCCGCCGACCTCCTTTTCATGAATCGTGGCGTGCTCACACCACTTCACCGCAGCCTTCGCCTTGTTCTGGACATCCACGGAGTCAATGTCCTTCCGCATTTTGGTCTCACAGATTAACTTCGCCGTTTTGGTCTCGACAACGAAATCGGGTTCGTACTGCGAATCACCCTTGAGGTAAATCTGGAAAGCCTCCTTACCCGGCTTGAACCACTTCACAACATCGGCATCATTTTCGAGCAGAACGGCGAAGCGCCTTTCGGTATCGGACTGGAACCGCTGAACTGGATATAGGCACTTCTTGAATCCGCCAAAGAGCATGCCGCGAATCAACAACCTCTCTTCGACCGGAACTCTGACGTCTCGTGGTTGCTCACCCACCGGAATTGAATAGCTACCGGGTCGCAGTGTTGTGAAACCTTTGGTCACGTGCGCTTCGTACTCGCCCGCCGTTTCTTCGTAGTGTTCCTGCATCTGCGAGTGAATGATGTTCACCAGCGGGGCCTGATGGTATTGCAGCACGTTCCTGACATCATCTTCGCTGGGTAGATACGACTGAAGATGCTTCACCATCTCGCTTGCGAGTTTGTAAATAAGATCGGCGTGCTCGTCATAATTCACGTCATCGAAATCGACTAGTCCCCTAACGAGGTAGTCTTCCAGCCTTTCCTCTGGAATGATTCCGTCGCCACTGATGAGGCGGTATTGAGCATGGTCGTTCAGATGGGCAATCAGAATGTCTTTTGCAACGGGTTGGAGATGAACTCCCTTCAGGTCAAGGTCGAAGTCGCGGTATCCCGCTGTAACCGTGCCTTTTGGCAGAACAACAATTTTCGGGATGTCGATGGTGTTCTCGATGTAGAGATCGACGGTCTTCGCCACAACTTCCGCAACATTGACTTGTTCCGTCACTCCTGCAAGTTCGCCTTGTATGGGAGCAACCGACAATTGAACTCTCTCCACCAGCTTCTTCAAAGTGTCTGAGGACTTCAGCCCGTTTGAACTAGGAAGCCTTTCGAACTGCTTGATGACCTCCAGAGTCGCCTTGGCGACTGCTTTTTCTCTTTCCGTGTTGAAGAGCGGCTTCTGTTCAGGCAGGGAGGCATCTCCTGCAACCTTGCCGACCATAACAGGGGCGACTTCGATCACTTTCATTTCACGGTCGGGAATGTCGCGCCCGATCACCACGCCCGTTCGTATGATCGAGTCCGGCTTGTTCGCCTCGTCGATAATTTCTTGGAAATGGTCGTGTGAAACTATGGTGAGGCGATCTACCGCCGCGACGCCGACTCGCTTGCCGTAGGGCAGCCTCAGTCCTCTTCCGATTGATTGCTCCACTAGCGTCTTGGAGTTCGCCGCCCGCAGAGGGACGATTGTGTAGAGGTTGGTGACGTCCCAGCCTTCCTTCAGCATGTTGACGTGGATCACAATTTCAGTCGGGTTGTCCCGACTCTCGACTGAAAGAAGCTGCTGAACGGTTTCGTCCTTCTCTTCGCCCTTCAGATTCGAATGAACTGTGATGACCTTGCCTTTGTAGCGACCGCCAAAGAACGACTCGTCTTCGATGATCTTATGCAAATCATTCGCATGAGTTGTGTCCTTTGCGACGATGAGCATGAACGGCTTTACAATCAGCTTCCCATTGTCTCTGGCGTAAACTTCCAACTCAACTTTGCTGTTTTCGTGGACTCGAATCCCGTCCTCCAGTTTCAGCTTTTCGAGACCAGCCTCGTCGTAGTTCTTGGCATCGAAATTCTCACGTGTCGCGACGGCGGGTTCTTTGACGAAGCCGTCTTTCATGGCAGCCGACAGCG
>Ga0182024_10014985_pt1 | contig 14917 bp, 10 predicted proteins | sample P32metaG_FD_120480 | JGI IMG/M metagenome (GOLD analysis project Ga0182024, IMG submission 120480) | Permafrost microbial communities from Stordalen Mire, Sweden - P3-2 metaG (Illumina Assembly) | ecosystem: Environmental > Terrestrial > Soil > Wetlands > Permafrost | place: Sweden: Stordalen... | reverse complement strand
GCAGCTTTTCCATTGGCACGGGAGTTTCCGCGTCAAAATCCGCAGCGGTTCGCGCCTCCACTTCGGGCTGCGCGAACGATTCATGGGCCTGTGCCTCATCGTGGAAAGTGCTCTCGCTCTCACGATCCAGGAAGCTGGCCTGCGCGCTCTCCGCACCGGTGTGCGGTACGCTAGCGGCGCCGGCCGTGGAACTACTGCTGAAGGGAGCGCTGGTGGCGAACGAGGGCCTGCTAGCCGCCGGCGCTGTACTCGGCCGGTCGTAGCTGGAGGAGTCGGTGCCGACCGTCAAATGCTTTCGTGCTCCCGCGATCGTAAATCCCTCTTCGTATAGGAGGCGCCTAATCTTGAGGACCGTCTCGATATCTTCCCGGCGGTACATGCGGTGCCCGCTGGGGCTCTTCACCGGCTGCAACATCGGGAATTCGGTTTCCCAGTAACGCAGCACGAAAGATTTGGTTGAGGTAATTTGGCTGACTTCCCCGATCCGGTACAAATCCTTCTCGGGTATTCCCATCGGACTTTGCGCGGCTGCCGCCATATATTTTTATCCTAGGCCCTTTTCTGCCGGTGTCAACCCGGTTTTAAAAGGCAAAAATAGAATTATTTCGCGCCAGCTGGGGTTGCGCCGGACCGTTTTTCACGAAAACCGCCCGCTAATCTGTGCGGCGAGGCCTGCCGCCCGATCGGCCACGGGGTCCGCCGTGTTTCAGGCCCGAACCGCCCGTTGACTTCCCGCCAGGTCCGCTTCGGGGCTTCCCTTCGGGACCGCCTCGCGAATCTTTATTCTGTCGTCCACGAGCATTTCCCGCCGGCCCGCGGTGCACTGTCTTTCCGCCCGGCCGTCCACCCGGACCCGGGCCGCCGTGCGGATTCTCCGGGCGACCGCCGCCACCATGTTCAGCCAAGCCGCCAAGCGGAGCTTCACCGCGCGCCCCAGGGCGATTTCCGCTGGGCGTGGCATGCACCTTTCGGCCCTTCCGGACGCGCGAATGACCGCTGCCCATATCCTGCTGATGCCCGCTGCGCACGTTGCGAGTTCCGCTCTGTGCCGCGCGCGATTGTCCGCCCATCCGCTGCGCCCGCACCTTCTTGAGCCGCTGCAAGAATCGAATCGGCGCACCCACAAAATTAAATCGCGCCCGAAGCTGATTCTCCAAAAATCGCTGGTAGCTGAAGTGCAGCGGACGCTTCTGGTTGGTGAACAGCACAAACGTAGGTGGCGCGGTGGACGCTTGGGTCATATAGTAGATCTTCAAGTTGTAGCCGGCAGGAGAAGTCCCGCGATCCAAGTCCACCTCGGTGAGCCAGCGGTTGATTTCGCCGGTGGTCACGCGCTTCTGCCGCGCCTCGGCCACCCGGTCGATCAAGCTGAATAGCTTCTCCGCGCGGTCCCCGGTGAGTGCCGAAAGAAAAACCACCGGAGCGAAATCCAAAAATTTCAGTTTGCCGCGAACGATCTTCTCGTAATCCGCCGCAAGCTGCGGGGGATACACGGCCACATCCGGCTTGCCATACGCCGACTTCTTGCCCGCCTCGGCCTTCTGGATGGCCATTTGCACTGCTATGTCCCATTTGTTCATCACCACGATCACCGAACAGCCGGACTGCTCGGCGTAACTGGCGATGGTCGCGTCGTGCGAGGTAACGCCCATGGATGCGTCGATCACCACCAGCGCGACATCGGCGCGTTCCAGATGTTTGCGCGCCATGATCACGCTCAGTTTTTCAGCGATCAGTTTGGTTTTGCCTTTGCGTCGAATACCGGCCGTGTCCAGAAAACGATAGGTTTTTCCGCCGTGCTCCACTATTTGATCCACCGCGTCGCGCGTGGTTCCCGGCTCCGCCGATACGATGGCGCGCTCTTCACCCGTTAGGCGGTTCAGCAGCGTCGATTTGCCCACGTTCGGCCGGCCAATGATCGCGATATTGATCACCGGGGCTTCTTCCGGCATCTCGCGCCTTTCGAAATTTGCGGTCAGCGAATCCAGCATTTCGTCGATGCCGAAACCATGCTCCGCCGAAATCGGGAATACCTGATCGCCCAATCCATAGAACTGCGCTGCGAGAGGAGTGTGCTGCAGCGTGTCCACTTTATTGGCGGCGATGATCGGAGGCTTGCCAGCGCGCCGCAAAAGCAGCGCCAACTCCTGATCGAGCGCCACCGGTCCCTCGCGCGCATCCACAATTTGCACCACGAACGTGGCGTTATCGATGGCCACTTTCGCCTGGCGCAGAATTTCCGCCGGGATCACCGCCTTGTCGTCGGGGACGATCCCCCCGGTATCTACCACTTCAAATGGCCGGCCTTCCCACACCGACGTGCCGTAGATGCGGTCCCGCGTGATGCCCGGCTCGTCGGTCACAATCGACCTGCGCGTCCCGGTCAGCCGGTTAAACAACGTGGACTTCCCGACGTTGGGCCGGCCCACAATCACAATCGATGGAAGCTTGGTACTACCTGCCTGATCCGACATTCGATCCTTTCCCACTTGCGCCCCACGGGCGCTAGAAAACCCTTTTGATCTGCACTCTACAGTACCACGCGGGACGCACCCGACTGCTGCTGTGCCATAATCTCCCTCGAATCGCCGCAGTTCGTGTGGCGCCGCTCTTGCGGCCGGTCCGGGTCCGGCCCAAGAGTGCACCGGCCGGCGCACCACCAAAGGAGAGCCCATGAAGATGTCCCTCCGAGGACTCATGCTCGTCGTTATGTTGGCATTGGCCGCGGCGGTGGCAGCAGTGCGCACCGGAGCGGGCGCGCCGGAGCTGAAAACTCGCAACGTTGTGCTGATCATTACCGACGGCATGCGCTGGCAGGAAATTTTCACCGGCGCCGACAAGCTGCTGATTAATCAGCCCAACGGAGGCTCTTGGGTCGCTCCCGACGTGCTGCGCACCCGCTACTGGCGAGATGACGTCGCCGAGCGCCGCAAAGTTCTCTTCCCATTTCTCTGGAGCACCATCGCGCAAAAGGGACAGATCTTCGGCAACCAGACCATAGGCAGCATTGCCCGTGTCAGGAACGGCCTGGGCTTTTCCTACCCCGGGTACAATGAGATGCTAATCGGCTATCCCGATCAGCGAATCAACGCCAACGATTTCGGCCAAAATCCCAACGTATCGGTCTTCGAATGGCTGAACCACATGCCCGAATTGCAGGGGCATGTCGGAGTCTACGGCACCTGGGACACCTTCAAATATATTTTCAACGAAGATCGCAGCAAGCTGGTGATGCAAGCAGGATGGGATTTGCCGGCGAAAGAAAGCATTACTCCGCGCCAGGAAATGTTGAACGATCTATATAAAACTGCCACGCGCTTCGACGATGATTGCACCTACGACGCCTTCCTGCAGCCTCCGCTGCTGGATTACGTCGCCACCGGCACCCCGCGCGTCCTCTTCGTTGGCTACGGTGAGACGGATGATTGGGCCCACGCCGGCCGCTACGACAACGTTCTACAGAGCGCTCAGCAGTTCGACCACTATGTAGAGCAGCTTTGGAACACCATGCAGGCCATGCCCCAGTACCGCGATCAGACCACCTTCATCTTGACCACCGATCATGGCCGAGGCAGTGGCCGTACTCAATGGAAGGAACACGGCGTCGATCAAAAGGGATCAGAAAATATCTGGATCGCGGTCTTAGGGCCCGATACGCCGCCACTGGGCGAGCGGCACAACATCCCCGCCGTGACGCAATCGCAGATTGCCGCCACCGTGGCGGCATTCCTGGGCAAAGACTATCGCGCCGCCGTCCCCGCGGCCGCCCCCGCCCTCCCCGATGTAATCGCCGAATCGAGCCCGCGTTAGATTTGGCGTTTGGGATCTCCGCCGCCAAGAGTGGCGGCGCCACGCCGAATTTATTCCTCCGGCAGCACCGGCAGAATTATGGTGTTCACCGTGCTTGGATCGTCCCGCAACTTGACGTAAAGCAGCGTCCCGTTGGGCCGCGGGACTCTCAGCGTTGAGTCGACGTAGCCGGCAGGCACCGGAACGGTATGCGCCCACTGCGGGTCCGACGCCACCGAATCAATCAAAAACAGGCTGCTGCCCGTGAGCAGACATTGTTTGTCCGGACTATCGGGGCAGTGAATGTCCTTGAGCGATGGAACGCGGACCAGTGTCGCTAGCGGCTGCCAATCGCCTTTTCCTCCCTCGGAGTCCACCGCGCGAAACCGCAATGGTCCGAACGCGGATGCGCCAAAACTCTTCAGCGGTTCGAGCACCGCGAGGACCGTCTGTGAATCCTGCAGGATCAAACTGCCGTCGGCGACGCCGAGCATCACGCTGGAAGATTCGTCGCCTGTAGCGATTTCGATTTTTTCGGTGCGAGGAAATTTGTCGGGAGTCTCCGACTTCAAGAAGAACGACATGTGCCCACCCTGCGGCAGTTCATCCTGGTTGTTCAAGCGGACCGCCGACGGCGCCGTGGTTTGCACGCTCTTGCTGATCAACGTTACTTTCGGGCGCGGCGCTTCCACGGTGGTTTGCAGATCGAGCACCCGGCCATCCTTGAGGCCGACATGCGCTAGCAACTGTTGGTCGGGCTGCAGAGCGCTGACCGAAGCCGCCTGAGCAGCTGCCAGACGCAACTCATCCTGTTCATCAGTGCGCGATAATTTCGCGGGCATGAAGTGAACGCCGTTCAGCTCAAAGCTCTGCACCTGATCGAGGCGCGTTCCTTTCAGGACGCCCTGCTGATCCCCCGCGCTGATGCTGAAACGATCGAGATGCGCGGCTTCGGCATAAGTGGAGACCGAAATTTGATCCGGCTTTTCCAGACCGAATTGTTTCACGTCAATTTTTACGTCGCCCGGGGCTTGATCCTTGAGCGGAACCTCCACTTCGAGCTCGTCCGCTTTCACGTGCTTCGCGGGAGCCGGCAAAGTTTTCCCGTTGGACTCGACGACGCTGACCCGATCGACGCAAGCGGCGGCGGCCGAATCCAGATGCAGCGCGTCATTCCGCCCCACGATCAACGCGCTGCGGTCCGCGGACGGAATCGTCCAATCCGCGGAATGCGCGACGCGCAAATGAAAACTGGGCCCAAGGAACGGTTCAAAGCCCCAGCGGCCCTGCACCGTTGCATTCACCGATTCAGCGAACGAATCGGTGGATATCACCCGTGCATCCACCACCATGCCGCCTCGCGCCGCGTCGGCTACAATCGGCACATCCACCAGCTGGCCGGTCTTCTCCGGAACGTGCAGCACCAGATCGTGCGCGATCGCGGTGGAGAAGATCAGCGGGGCGCCTTCCACCGGCAACACCAGCGACGGATTTTGCAGGCAATACACTTCGTCGGCATTCACTGCACGCAGTGGCGGGAGTTGCGCCGATTCCACCGCGGGAAGCGCGATCACCAAAACTGACTTGGGGTTATGAAACGACGGCGGCACATTCAGGCGCAAATTCAATTCTTCTTTTTGCGGCAGCGCCAGTGCAGGAATGTATTGGTATTCCGCGGTGCGGAAGTTGTTCATGATCCGCGCCAGGTCCACCACCGCTCCCACGTATGCGCTGTAGAGTCCGCCGCCGGCCTGCGGAGTAGCGCTCACCGCGCCAATCAAATCCCCCGAAGGACCAGTGGTGAGAGCGTCGATCATCGATTGGCTGTGGCCGTCGTTGAGCACCAGCTCATCGGTTTTCTGGGTCAGGCATGATTCCTGTTGTTCTATCGGCTTGGCGAAGCATGCCGGATCCACTTTCATAGCCAGCGTGCGCGCCAATAAAGTGGATCGCTGCTGCAACGCTTTGGGATCGCTGCCGGAAGTTTGGCGGATGATGTCGAGATACTTGTCCAGCCGCGAGCGGTACAGACTGGCCTGATTCAGGTCTTGCGAGGCGCGCACGAAAATTCCCGGCCGCCCGCGCACCGCGTTTCGCAAGGTATTGAAGTCTCCATTCGTTTCGGGAGCGAGAAAGATCAGCGCCTGCTGCGCGTCCTTGGGAACGTGGACCACAATGCCTTCCTCGCGCACGTCTTTGGTCCATGTCTCCGCTTTGGTGAACCAATTTTCGGGCGGAGGATTGGTCGAGCCTCGCAAGAAGGCGGCGACGAGCACGTAGCGGGCCCCATGATTCTTGTCAAATTCGGGATGAATCCAAATAGCGTCATCGGCCTGAAGGTTCGGCACCGCGTCGATCGGGAGGGTCTTGCCAGCGCGGGTTACTTTCACTTCTACCCCGGGTCCCGTCAAATCAAACTGACCCGTCTCAGCGCGTGCCGCAGCAAGCCCGGCCAGAAAAATAGCGGAGAAAATCAGGTAGCGGATGAGTGCTTCATTTGTGGCCCCGCGAATGGCTCTCTTGATCGGCATCAATCTCCTCGTCCCGAAACAAAATGTACGCCGCAAACCTGTATCCATCCATTGTTGTCACTGGGTAAATGTTAAACCGTCCTGAGTAACGCTCAATCTCTTTGATGCACCCAGGTTCCCATCGGTGCCGTGGAATTCGGGGCCTTTGTTTCGATCGTCAAAACCGCCCGGCGTCGCCCAAATCCTGTAAACTGACGCCAATCTCCAGGAGCGATTTCATGCGCGCGATCGGATTGCCAATTTGTTTTTCCCGCGCTGTTTCTGGCGTCGCCTGTTCTTTCGCAGCCGAATCTGCCTGCGCAAGATGGGAAGCAGCTCTTCCACGGCAAGGGTCTCGCCGGCTGGAAGCCCGTCGGCCCCGGCTTCATCAACGTGGAAGACGGATTGATCTGTACCCATGGCGGGACGGGATTGTTGTATTGGACCCGCGAAAAATTCGGTAACTGCCGCATTCACGTCGCATATAAGATGCGCGACCACAACGACAACTCGTGACGTATTCATTCGCATTCCGATCGAGCCGCGCGAGGCCTCGATGCAGGTCCACTACGGTTACGAGGCGCAGATCGATAACGAGCCGGAAAAATACGGCGAAGACGATTACCACCTGACCGCGACGCTTTACTCACTTGCCCACCCTCAGGCGCGGCCTCGAAAACCCGGACCGCAGTGGAACGAGATGCGCATCACCCTCGATGGTCCACGCACCATGGTGGTGGAGAATGGGATTGCAGTGACCGACTACACCGAGGACCAACCTGTCCCGGACAAGAAATTCGAATTCGAGCCTGAACGGAGCCGGCGTCCAGATGAAGGGTTCATCTGGGTTGCAGAATTACAGCGACGTTGCAGTCTTTAAAGAGGTTAGCGTCCAGCCGCCGCGCTGACCCGTGAGGGTACCGCGCGCACGCCCGGTTATCGCAAATGGAATTAGCCGTCGCTGCCGAGCGCGACGGCTAGAGTTTGGCCCCTTGGGGACCCAATTTCGCGAGCTGCTCGTCCAGATCGGAAAGCGCGCGATTCAACTGTTCGGTGTAGCGCTCGTTGCGCGAGGCTTCAATCTGGCGCAAAACACGCGAGCGTGAAAGCGTGAGCACTTCTCTCTGCCGGTTGATTTCAAGATCGGCGGGGCTACGCTGATTCTTGGGTTTATCCGCCTTCTCGGTTTCCGCGATTTGGATCTGTCCTTCTACCGCTTTGCTTTCCCAACCTCTGGCCATGACCGCATTATAGCGTCGGAAAGTCTGACGCAAACCACGAAGTGAAGAAATTGTCCGAAAAAGCAAATGGGCGCTTTTTGTCTGCCCGGCGCGACGATGGCAGCTATTTAATCCCGACCACCATGGAATTGGGGCCTTCCAGGTGCTCCACACGGGTTTCCCGGAATCCGGCCTCGCGCATCCATCCCTGGCAATCGGCGCCGGTGAAGTCAAACCCCCCGGGCGTTTCGATCAACATGTTCAAGCTCATCAGCAGTCCGAATAAATTGACGCAGCGCGTGTCGTCGATGATCGCTTCGTGGATCACCACCGCGCCGCCCGCCGGCAACGCTTCGTAAGTTTTCTTCAACAACATTTTCTTGGTCGGCAAATCCCAATCGTGGAGGATATGGCCCATCACGATGACCTCTGTTTTCGGTAACGGATCGTCGAAAAAGCTCCCGGCCTGAAAACGGACGCGGTCCTGCAATCCGAACCCGGCCACATACTCTTCACATATGGGCCCGACAACCGGCAGATCGAACCCAACGCCACGCAGGTGCGGGTGCGCCAGGGCCACTTGAACCGGCAAACACCCCTGCGCGCAGCCGACGTCGGCGAACGTTTCATAATCGCGCCATGGAAATTTGGCCGCGATCGCTTGCGCGGCCTGTATGCTTCCGCCGGTCATCGCGGCGAGAAACAATCTCAGTCGCTGGGGATCGGCATACAATTCGTCGAACACCTTCCCGCTGGTTTTCCCCTCGTTTTGCTGCTTTCCGGTGCGCAGCGCCTCGGTCAACGCGCCCCATTGCGGGTACAGCCGCGCGTTGGCCATTTCCAGCAAGCCTCCGGCATAGCTGGGCTTGTTGCGATCGAGAAGTGTATCGGTGACCGGCGTGTTGCGATAGCCGCCGGCCTCGCGGTGAAGTAGTCCGAGCGCCACCAGCGTATCGAAAAAATCGAGCGCGCCGCGAGGGTGCAGTTGCAGCTGGGACGCCAATTCCTTTGCGTCCAGCGGTCCGTTGGCGAGTACGGTGAAGAGGCCGAGTTCCACAGAACTCAGCACGGTTTTGGAGGCCCAGAATCCGAGCGCGATCTGGAAGATTTGATCGGGAGCAGCAGTGATAGGTCGAGGTTGTTCGAGCATGCGGCGGAGTATATATGGGGCGGATCAGCCGCAGCAAATTTTCGGTAGGCGCGCGGCGCTACGGCGTCACGTTTTTGAAGACTACGCCGTCTTTCATCACAAATTTCACGCGTTCGAGTTCGGTGATGTCCGAGAGCGGATCGCCGGAAACGGCCACCATGTCGGCCAGTTTTCCCGGGTCGACTCCACCCAGGCGATCGCTCCAGCCGAGCAATTCCGCAGCGTCCGACGTAGCGGTGCGAATGGCTTGCATCGGCGTCATGCCGTAATCGACGTAGTAGTGGAATTCGCGCGCCTCATTAATGTCAGTCCACGCAAAACCACCCGCATCGGTTCCAAAAACGATCTTCACTTTTTTCTGCAGGCCCTTGGCGAACGCAACCCGCTCGGCTTCCACCATGCGCGACCAGTTGCCGCCGCGGCCGGGAGCGACGTACGCGCCCACGGTGATCGTGGGCACCCAATAGACGCCTTTTTTCACTGTTTCATCGAGCAGCGCGTCGGTGTACCCGTCACCGTGTTCGATCGAATCGACCCCGGCTTTCAACGCCGCGGCGATTCCGTCCGATCCAATCGCGTGCGCGGCTACCGGATGGCCCATGCGGTGAGCTTCCTCCACGATCATGTGCGCTTCATCGTCCGCGAAGTTCACGTGGCTGTGCAGCACCCCGTCGGCCGCGAAAAAATACCCGTGATCGGAATAATATTTAATCCAGTCGGCGCCGTGCATGATTTGCTGGCGAACCGCCAGCCGCGCACCTTCCACTCCATCCACCGGCTGCACGCCGTGCGGCAAGTCCAGCTCCCACGAATATCCCAGCAGCGGGTACAAGCCGGTGGGCGCCATGGCGCGGGTGGAAGCGAAAATGCGCGGTCCGGGCACCTCACCGCGGGCGATTGCGGTCTTCAAATCGACGTCAGCATACATCGCGCCTTCCGTCTCCAGATCGCGAATGGTTGTGAATCCGTGATCGAGAGCGATGCGCGCGTTGCGTGTGGCCAGGATCGCGCGGTAGGCGATCGATTCTTTCAGCAGTTGATTCGCGTAATCCTCCTCGGTGATATCGCCCTGGAGGAGAACGTGCGTATGGGCGTCGGTGAATCCGGGCAGAACGGTGTAGTTGGAGAGATCGATGAATGTATCGCCGGCCGGTTTTTCGCCGCCGCTCGACACCGAAACAATCTTGTCCCCTTGCACCACGATCCACGCGTTGGAGATCACTTGCCCAGCTTTTGGCTGGATCAGCTTGCCGGCGTGGATCACGGTGCGCTTGGGGGACTGCGCCCCCGCCGTGAGCGACAAAACTGCCACTGCCATCAGAATCGCCATGCGTCGCATCATGCGCGTCTCCTTTTATCCTGCGATCCGCCCACAGCCGCGGGTTCGGGGCCCAACGCGTCTACGCCATTACCGCCCGCGCCAGCACTTGATCCACGCGTTCGAGTGCGCGTTCAATGGTCTGAGGGTTCCCGCCGTAGCCAATCCGGAAGTACGATTTCATTCCCGTCTGTTCGCCCGGCACGATCAGCACTCCCTGCCGCGCCCGCAATTCCTCTGCCATGTTGTTGGTGTCCGCGCCGCCTCGAATTCCAAACCATGCAATCGCACCGGCTTTGGGCGGGGTGTGCGAAAGGTCGGAGGCATGTTTTTTGGCCCACGCCTTGATGATCGGATAGTTCGCGCGCAGAATGCCACGGGTCCGGTCATATATCCGTTCGCGGCGCGTGGGTTCCAGCGCGTAGGACGCCAGGCGGTCGGTCAGCATAGCCGGCGCCATGCTCGCGTAGTCGTGGTAAGTCCACAGTTGTTCGATAACCCGCGGCGGGCCGATCACCCAGCCGGTGCGCAGGCCGGGCAGACCGAAAGCCTTGGAAAGTCCGCCCGTAGCCAGAACGCGATCGTAGCGCCCCCAAAACGTAGGCGTGCGAACGCCGCCGAGTTCCGCGCCGGCGTAAATCTCGTCGCAAATAATCCATGCGCCGACCCGCGAAGCAGCGCCGATCACCGCACCCATGGCGGGCTCGCTCAGGACTGCGCCAGTCGGGTTGTTAGGATTGCACATGGCGATGAATCGCGTTTTCGGAGTCACCAGGTGCGGCAGATCTTCCAGGTCCGGTTGCCACTGCAGTTCTTCGCGCAACCACAACGGCTTGACGCTGGCGCCGAAGGATTTCGCCAAAGCGGAAATCTGCAGGTAGTTCGGCTGGCAGAACACTACTTCATCACCCGGCTCGACCAACGACCAGGTACACAGGAAATTGGCTTCCGCGCCGCCAGTAGTCACCAGGACGTTTTCGGTGCGCGCGCCCGGATACAATTGCGCGATACGCCCGCGGAGCTCTTCGCTTCCATTCGTTTGCGGGTAGCCCAGCCGGACGTTCAGAATTTTCTCCAGCGCCGCCGGATCGTCCACCAGTTCATGGACGGTGAGAGGTTCAACGCCGCTTTCCGAGATGTTCAGCTCGACTTTGTTTTCCCAGATGGATTGCCATCGCTCCAACTCGAACGGTTGAATCTTCAATCGCTCTCCTCGTGCCCAACGATTTTTGGGGATGCCCGAAGCATTAGAGCCTAACGCGGCGATTTTCGAAAGGAAAATTCGGCACGAGCGGAAACGTAACGGCTGCTGAGGCAGCGAGCGGATTCGAACCACTCGATTTGGCGTCGCTACACTTGGTCGGAGACTGCGAACGCCAGCGCCAACAGCGTTTTCTGCTCCACTTCGTGGGCCTTTCCCGATCCCGTGGCGGGGCTGGCGCTGGCCGAGCGCTTCACCGAGCGCACCGGCTTCCCGCGGGCAACGCGTTCCAGGCGAGGCAGCAGAAACGCCAGCGCGCCTTGATTCTTGGGCTCTTCTTGCACCCATACAATTTCACGCGCCGCGGGATGGCGATCGATCTCCGCAGCCACCTCGGGTCCCGGGAACGGATAAAACTGTTCCAGAAAGACGATGGCGGTCGAATTGTCCTTGCGCCGTTGGCGTTCGGCAACCAGCTCGTGCCCGATTTTTCCGCTGCACAAAAGAATGCGCGTGGCTTCCGGCGCGGTGGTGTCCGGAAGCACCTTTAGAAAGTGCAGCTGCGAGAATTCCGAAAGCGAAGATGACGCCGCTGGATTGCGCAACATGCTCTTGGGGGTGAACACGACCAACGGCTTGCGCCACTTCTGCAGCGCCTGACGCCGCAACAGATGAAAATACTGCGCCGCAGTAGAAGGCTGGCAGGTTTGGATATTGTCTCGTGCGGAAAGCTGCAGAAAGCGCTCGATCCGCGCACTGGAGTGCTCCGGCCCTTGCCCCTCGTACCCATGCGGCAAGAGCAGCGTCACGCCGGAAAGCAGATTCCACTTGCTTTCGCCGGCGGCGATAAATTGATCGATGATGATCTGCGCGCCATTGGCGAAATCTCCGAATTGCGCTTCCCATAGAACCAGCGCTTCCGGAAAGTCGCGGCTGAAGCCGTATTCAAAGCCCAGCACCGAAGCCTCGGACAAGGGCGAATTCCAGACTTCGAACCACGCTTGCGCCGGCGCGACGGCTTGCAACGGAATCAATTTTTCCTCGGTCTCGGTATCAATCAGCGCGGCGTGCCGCTGGTTGAAAGTTCCGCGCTGGGAATCCTGGCCGCTGAGGCGCACCGGCGTCCCCTGGCGCAGCAAAGTGCCAAAGGCCAGCGCTTCAGCCATGCCGAAATCGATGGGACGTTTGCCACGGCCCATTTCCGAACGCTGCTCCAGAAGCTTCTTAACTTTGGGATGAATATTGAAGCCGGCGGGATAGCGGGTAATCGCCTTAGTCACCTCGGCAAGTTCGCCGGCACTCACTCCGGTTTCCACTGCCAACGAAGGATCGGTGAGCCCGCCGCGATAGCCGTCCCAGTAGGACGGCAAAGTGCGCATGGCCGGACTTTTCTCCAGCTCTTCGGCTTGCTTCTGCGCAGCGTGTAATTCCACGCGGACGCGGTCGGCAATGGGGGTCGCGTCGGCGTGCAACTTTTCGGCGTAGATCTGCCAGACGGGAGGGTGCGCCTGAATCTTCCGGTAGCGCTTGGGCTGGGTGATCGTAGGGTCGTCCACTTCGCTGTGGCCGTGCCTGCGGTAGCCGATCAAATCGATCACCACCGCACTGGAAAATTCGTTGCGGTATTCCAGCGCCATGCGTCCGACTCGCGCCACAGCCTCGGGATCTTCGGCGTTGACGTGGAAAATGGGAACGGGCAGACGCTTAGCCAGATCGGACGAAAAGCGCGTGGAATTGTATTCGCGCGGGACGGTGGTAAATCCGATCAAGTTATTGACGATGACGTGCAACGAGCCGCCTACGCTAAATCCTTCCACCTCTGAAAAATTCAGGGTCTCGGCCCAGATCCCCTGGCCAGCGAACGCCGCATCCCCGTGCATCAGGATAGGAACCACGCGGTGGCTTTCGGGTTCGCCCATGCGGGTTTGCTTGGCGCGCGCGCGGCCCATGGCCACCGGATCGACGGCTTCTAGGTGACTGGGATTCGAGACTAGGTGGATATCGATCGTCCGTCCGGACGCAGTGGCGTATTGGCCGGTAGCGCCCTGGTGATATTTCACGTCTCCGCTTCCCAACACGCTGCGAGGATTCACATCTTCGAAGCGGGCGAAGATGTCTTCCGCCGGACGCCCAACGATGTGATGCATCACGTTCAGCCGGCCACGATGGCTCATCGCCAGCACCGCTTGCGCGGCGTCCTGCGCGGCAGCGGCGTCCAGGATGGCATCCAGTAGGGGAATCAGGGCGGCATTGCCCTCCAGCGAATATCTCTTGGTGCCGAGGTAGCGGGTCTGCAGCACTTGTTCGAATATTTCCGCGCGGACCAGCAGCTCGAGAATGCGCGCTGAATCGGCGGCGCCGGGCTGTATCTCCATTCGCTCCTGCATCCATTGGCGGCGTCTCGGGTCGGTGATGTGCATGAACTCCACGCCGATCGTGCCGCAATAGAATTGACGCGCGGTCCTTGCGGCGGTGCTCTGCACATCCAGCTCGGGAACCGGCTCGGGCGTCAGATCGCCGAGGGGATCCAGGTCCGCCTGCAGGTAGCCCCAGCGGCGGAAGGCGTCGAGTATTGGCTCGCGCTTGGTGCCGGCAGCAGCAGGCGCATCGGTAGTCAGGGTCCGGCTCATCGCAGTCATCCGTCCTTGGATTGCACTTCTATTATAAGCGATTGGGAATTTTCGTTCAGCTTTCCCACGCCATGGTTTTGAGTGAGAGGTAACGGGCGCGCACGCAGGACGCGCGTGAAGCGTGCGAATCCGGCCGGGGCGGAGCCGCGGGTGGCTCCACGTTCGCATGAAATCTCAGGATTTCGGCCAAGCGTTGAGCAGCTTTCGAACCAGAATAATCTGTCCGATGTGGTAAGCGTTGTGATCGGCGAGCAGAAGCGCCTCGCGGAGAATGGTCTGGCCGCTGCCGTGGGGTATTTTGGCGGTCAAATCGGTCTTCGGGTTAGTCACTAGTCTCTGCATGGCCGCAGCTTCAACCGTAAATTTGCGCACGCAGGATTTCCATTCCTTCTCGCGGGGAGCTTTTCCGCCGGCGGGCCAGTAACCGGATGGCCAATCGGGCGAAACGTGTTTGGCGTTGCGCGAAAACTCCAGGATATCCCACTGCGCGACGCGCATGTGTTCCAATAGGTCCCAGACCGAGTGAGGCGAGCCGTCGGGCCGGACTCCGCGGAGTTTCGCCGGCAGGCTTTTCAGGGCTTGTTTCCAATCGGCGTGGGCCTGGCCGCCGTCGAGCAGTTGGATGAGTTGTTGACGAAGAATTTTGTCGTTCACGTCGGGAGCCCTCGCAGTTGATAGATGAGACCCTTTGATCTTACCAGAGGAACCGCGGCGATGAGCGTGGGGAGGTCGTCCGCGCCGGAGCAACGGAGGACGCGGAAGAACGGGGTGCAAAGAGGTCCGCAAGTTCCATTCGGCTGGTATGTCATATATCACGGCGGTTTTCACAACAGTGGGCCAGCACATTGGCGATACGTTTCGCGCCCGAAAAAGTCAACTGGCCGAAACCTTACCGAAGGGGGAGGAGCTGACAGGGTTACTGCAGAATCGGTAGCCGCGATTGAAACGTTTCAAGATTCGCTACACCCACCAACTTTTTTCCCGCTTCCGGCTGTTTAGGCCGACGCGCCAGTTGCGCCGATGGATCGCCGCTGCTGAAAACACTCACGACAATACACCGGCCGTCCTTGCGTGGGCTTGAACGGGACCGTTGTTTCCT
>Ga0182024_10014984_pt1 | contig 14918 bp, 14 predicted proteins | sample P32metaG_FD_120480 | JGI IMG/M metagenome (GOLD analysis project Ga0182024, IMG submission 120480) | Permafrost microbial communities from Stordalen Mire, Sweden - P3-2 metaG (Illumina Assembly) | ecosystem: Environmental > Terrestrial > Soil > Wetlands > Permafrost | place: Sweden: Stordalen... | reverse complement strand
TGACCGCGGGATAATGACATCTTAATCGACAATAGATCGGCTAGAAACTAGGGTCTGACCTGCACTTTGCGAGTGGAGGTGAGCGGACTCGAACCGCCGACTTCCACGTTGCGAACGTGGCGCTCTACCAGCTGAGCTACACCCCCGGGCTAATCGACCCCGCGTCACACGTCTGGCGGCGCGGGTGTCGCCACTCAGGTCGCACCACGATAGCGGAGGCTCATTCGCGCTTCTACGGGCGGACTTGACTCGGATTGGTGAACGCCACCGCCGTGGCGGCGCTGAATCTGCCCGTGGCGGAGGCTCGCCGGGCGGCCCGACAGGCAAGGCCACGCGCACAGGCACGGCGGAGAACGCCGTTGGCGAGGCTGAGCAAACGCCGGCAAACCGCCCGCATAAGGGGGGATCACCTGCTGCCGGAGGCTGCCTGCTTCTCGAGCGGAGAATCGGCGTCCACTGCACCCGAGCCGAACGGTGATCCGGACCTCGACGACGCGCCGCGGACGGACCGGCTGGAGGCGGCAAACCGGCTGGTGCCGGCGCGCATGAACGTTGTACGGCGGGCATGGTCGAGCGCCGAGACGACATGTCGGCGCGCCGCGAGCGCATCCACCCGCCGGGCGCGCTCCACAGCCAGCCGGTGGACATGGATGAGGGCTGCCAGGTAGCCGAGCAACAGGGCCAAGGAGAGGAGCGCAACACCCCAGAGCATCCTCGCCGCCGGTACGGCTCCCAGCAGGAGGAAGAGACCCGTCACCGCACCCAGGCAGATCACCACTCTCCGTCGGCGGGCCGTGGTCGTCCGCCGGGTCACGGCCGCGCTCTCAGAGGAGCCGCCGCGGGCTCGAACGGACGGCGTCACGGTTCGTCCCCGATTCATTGCAGCCGCCGCTGCGGCGAACGAGTTCTCGTCGAGCCGGACCGGGTCGGGTCGACCACCCCGCGCACCGCTGCCATTTTCGTGGATGCCCGGTCCTGAGGGCGTGTACCGCTCCTCCCACACCCGGAGCGTGGCCGCCGAGAAGCCGAGGGCAGTGCCGGGGATAAGGCTCTTGTGTGCCGGGCGCCACGTCGAGCCGAGCCGCAACAATTGGCGGCGGAATGTCGTGACTGAGGTGACGACATTCCGATCGGAGAACCTCCGGAGCACCATCGGCGTGAGAGCGATCACCCACACACCGGCGAGGACCATCAGGACCCACACAGCCACACTCCCTCGTACCATCCCTGCGCCTGTGAGACCCTACAAGAGGATCCCTTGCGTTTAGTGGATTTCCGAGCGCCGCCAGGTCCCCGAACGTCCGCCCGACTTCTCCCAGAGCGAGAGGTCACCGATCACCATCGACCGATCAGCTGACTTGCACATGTCGTAGATGGTGAGTGCCGCGATGGCGCAAGCCGTCATGGCCTCCATCTCGACACCCGTGCGGTCCACTGCTTCTACTTGCGCCTCGACCTCGACGTGGTCATCGCCCATGGTGAAGTTGATCAACACCCCGCCGACGAGCAGGGGGTGACAGAGTGGGATGAGCTCGGGCGTCCGCTTGGCCGCCTGGATACCCGCAATGCGAGCTGCGCCGAGGACGTCTCCCTTGTTGACGGCGTTGGAGGCTATCGCCACGGTCGTCTCGGGGAGCATCTGGACCTTGCACCGCGCGAGCGCCCGCCGGTGCGTCGTCTCCTTGGGGGTGACGTCGACCATCCGGGCACGACCCAGAGGGTCCAGGTGAGTGAGGCTTCGCTCGGACATTCGTATGAGATTGTATTCGCCGTACCGACCGGTCGCCGACGCGCTCGGCAGACCTGGGAGAACGCCGGGAAGCAAGGGCTGGGGCGACACGGACACAGCGCCCGGCCGATGTCAAGCCGATCAGATGTGGCGGAGAAGGGCGCTGTCGAGGAAGGCGACCCGCTCGAGGTCCCTCAGCCGCCGATCTGGCTCATCGAGCGCCGGGGCCGGATGAAGTCGACCTTTCCGATCCGGTGGCCGGCCCACTTGAGGCCGACGGCGCGGGCGGCCAGGTCGGCGAGCTCGTCGTCGCTCGCTCCTGCCCGGAGTGGCCCGCGGAAGTCGTAGTCGTCCTGGGCGAAAAGGCACGTCTGGAAAGCACCCTCGGCCGTCAAGCGCACCCGGTCGCAGTCGCCGCAGAAGGGCTTCGTCACCGACGGGATGACGCCGATCTCGCCGGATCCATCGCGGTAGCGCCAGCGTGCCGCAGGCTCGGGACCGTGCTCGACCTCCTCGAGCGGGTACACCGCATTGATGGCGGCGACGATCTCGTCGGCGGGAACCACCTTGTCGATCGTCCACGTGCCGTCGAAGTCGAGGGGCATGAACTCGATGAACCGGGGTTGCACCGATCGCTCCCGACCGAACCGGGCGAAGTCGACAACCTCGTCCTCGTTCCAGTCCCGCACCACAACGACGTTCACCTTGACCGGGGCGAGGCCGGCAGCCGCGGCGGCGTCGATGCCGGCGAGCACCTCCTCGAGGGCATCCCGACGTGTCATCTTGGCGAACCGGTCCCGGCGGAGCGAGTCGAGAGAGATGTTGATCCGGTCAAGGCCGGCAGCCTTCAGCTCGGGAGCGAGGCGCACCAACCGTGAGCCGTTGGTCGTGAGAGACAGATTTACCGCCTGCCCCTCCGGGGTTCGCAGCCGGGCGAGCATCTCGACCAGCGTGCATAGGTCGGCCCGGACGGTCGGCTCGCCGCCGGTCAGCCGGATTGACTCCACCCCGAGCCGCTCGACGAAGAGTCGGGCTATCCGCTCGATCTCCTCGTAGGAGAGCACCTCCGAGCGCGGGACGAAGACCATCCCCTCGGCCGGCATGCAGTAGACGCAGCGAAAGTTGCAGCGGTCCGTGACCGAGATCCGCAGATCCTGGACCACCCGTCCGAACGAGTCCACGAGCGGACTCACCTTGGTCGTACCGACAACTGTCACAGGCCGAGTCTACGGGACGAATGGCCCGATGCCTTCTTGAGCCTCACGGAAGGCAGGCAAGACGTTCGCTGGGACGACGCCGACCGAGCCGGAGGGTACGAGACGCAGCAGCACTACTGCGTCGGACCGAACAGGACGAGCTCGACGTCTTGGCCGGCCTCGATGCCGTCACCGTCGGGCACGACAGCGAGGGCGTTCGCAGCCGCCATGGCGCTCAGCTGGTGCGAAAGCTGCCCACCGGCCGATCGGGCATATATCCGCCCGTCCTCGCGCCAGCGAGCCTCGACCCTGTTGAGATGGATCTTGCCGTCAGGTCGGCGGCGTAGGGGATCGGCAGCGACTCCCCTCACGGTCCGCGGCAGATCGGCCGGATACCCGGCCAGCACGCGCAGGGCCGGCAGGGCAATCACCTGATAGCTGACGAGGGACGACACCGGGTTGCCGGGAAGGCCGAAGACGGGAACCTGTTGCGGCCGTGCGCTTCCAGCGGCACGGGAGGGCACGAGACACTCGTCCTGACGATCCCCGTTGTGCTCGGCGTCCGCCAGACCGCCGGCGAGACCGCCGGCGAGCAGGGCGAACGCAAAGGGCTTCGCCGGCCGAATCGCCACCGACAGCTGGATCAGCCCCGTTGGAGGCTCCGCCAGGCGGCCCAGCACCAGCTTGACGTAGTCGAATTCCCCCCTGCTGACACCACCGGAGGTGAGAACGGCATCACACTCCCTGACCGCTTGGCTGAGCGCCGCCGCTACTGCGGTCTCGTCATCTCGGACCAACCCGAGGTCGATCGCCTCGAAGCCGTCGCGCCTGAGTGTCGCCACGAGAGCGTGCCGGTTCGAGTCGCGGATTTGGCCAGGCGCCAGCACCGGCGCAGGCGCGCCCGCTGCTGTCTCGACGAGCTCGTCGCCCGTGCTGAGCACCCCGACGCGCGGCCGGCGGTAGGCCGGCACCAGCGAGACACCGATCGAGGCCAGCACGCCTATGTGTGCCGGCGTCAGCGGCGTGCCGGCCGGAATGGCCACCTCACCGGCAGGAAAGTCGCTCCCGGCCGGGCGGATGTGCGCCCCGGGGTCTACCTCGTCGAGGATCCGCACCCGGCGAGCACCGGTGACACCGACCGGTTCGGTCCGCTCGACAATGGCGATCCCAGTCGCCCCGGGGGGTATCGGTGCCCCCGTCATGATCTGGACTGCCTGGAGCGGCCCGACCGCCACCGTGGGCTCCTGCCCGGCAGCGAGGACGCCCACGACGTCCAGCTCCACCGGGGCAGGCACGGTCTCGAGGGCCCGCACGGCATAGCCATCCATGGCCGTGTTGGGGAACGGAGGGACGTCCTCGACTGCAACGACGTCTTCGGCGGTCACAGAGCCGACGGCATCGCCGATCGGGATCGAGGCTGGCGGGAGAGGTCGCACAGCGTCCATCAGCAATCGCTGGACCGCCGCCAATGGCACCAGGATCTCGTCGTTGGTTCCCGGCACAGCTGCTCCCATTCCTCTCCTGGCGAGGGCCCTCCCGTGTCGGAGCGCTGTCTCGTCATGCCGAGGATATAGACTTAGCACTCACGACCTAAGAGTGCTAGCGAAAGCGCCTCGGGCGCTGTCAGGGCGAAAGAGGAGGTGAGCCGTCCGATGCCAACCTATGAGTACGCATGCCGGAAGTGCGGTGAGCACCTCGAGGTAGTGCAGTCGTTCACCGACGACCCTCTGACCCAGTGCCCGAACTGTGGCGGCGATCTGAAGAAGGTGTTCGGGAACATCGGGATCGTGTTCAAGGGAAGCGGCTTCTACAAGACCGACAGCCGCTCGTCGACGAAAACCGGCCAGCCCAAGTCCGATGTCGCCGCCACAACCGCCGACAAGCCGTCTGCCGACAAATCTCCCGGATCGAAGAGCGATGCGCCCGGAGGAAGCGAAAGCGGTGGCTCGAAGAAGGAAGCCTCGTCAAACGGGAGTAGCCCGAGTTCGACGAAGCCGGCGGCATCCGGCTCGCCGGCCGCCGCCTCCTAAACTTTGGCGGCCGGCTCCACCGCTTCCTAGGCTTGGCGTCCGGCTGGCGCCGGCCACACTCCCGTCGGGGCAGCACCCGCCGCCTCCTAACCCTGGCGTCCGGCTCCACGCCGGCCGAGCGGCGAGGTCGAGGGCACGACCCGCCTACGCCACTGGCGGGCACTGTCGTAATGATGACCGCTGATGCGGCCACTGCAGAGCGAGTGGAGGAATTCGTCCCGGGTGGTGTAGTCGGCCATCTCCACGAAGGCGGCGCCGACGGCGTCGGGGACATGAGCATCGGAACCGGCGCCGGCGCAGAGTCCGAGCCTCTTGGCGGCTGAGGCAGCCTCGACGTTCAGGTGCTCGAGGGACGTCTTTGCGTTTCGGGCCTCGACGACGTCGATCAGCCCTTCTGTGGTCAGCTCGTCGAAGATGGCCCGATCCAGCCGGTGCCGCAGCGGGTCGAAAGGGTGTGGCACGTACACGATGCCCCCTTGGGCGCGTATCTGCTCGGCGACCTCTCGGGCTGAGCGCGCCCCGGACCGGAGCCGCTCGGCGAGGAAGAGCCCGATCAGCTCGCCGTCCGGGGTCCTTTGCTCCTGGCCGGTCACAACCCGGCAGGGGAGCTCCCCGCTCAGCCGGAGAGCACCGGCGATCGTGCTGTGGTCGGTGATGCAGACGACGTCGATGGCGGCGGCGGTGATCGCGTCGGCCAGCTCATCTGGTGTCGTCGTCGAATCGCCGGACCACATCGTGTGGACATGGCAGTCGACCCGGATGTGCCCGGGTCGGGCTTCCTGCGCGAGATGCGGGTGCCGGGCGGTGGCCTCCGGCGAGGGTGCTCGCTTCGCGGGCCGAGCGGGCGTCCCGGCTTCTGAGCCAGGCTCCAAACGTTACGCGCCGCTCAGCGAGACATCGGCGATGGCGAGCGACATGCCGGCGGCCGGTCCGGGCAGCCATTCGAGGTCGCTGCCGATGTGGACGACGTGCTGCAGCATTCTCTGGAGGGTCGACGCGATTGTCAGCTCGCGCACGGGCTCGGCGAGCGCGCCGTCGCGGACCATCAGGCCCTCAGCACCCACGGAGAAGTCTCCCGAGACCACGTTGACGCCCGAATGGACTCCGCTGACGGATTGGACGAGCAGGCCGCGATCGATCTGGCGGACGATCGCCTCCTGGTCGAGGTCTCCCGGCTCTATGCAGACGGCCCGTCCCCCGATGCCGGGCGTCGTCCGGTAGCCGCCGCGTACGGCGGAGGCAGTCGACACTGTCCCCGCCACTCGGGCGGCATGGGTGTTGTAGAGGTACCCGAGCAGCTTGCCCCCGTCGATCAGTCGGTTCCGTCTGCAGGCGAGGCCCTCGGCGTCGGTGGGGGTGGCGCCGAAGGAGGCGGCGTCGGTGGGGTCGTCGACGAGGGTCAGGTGAGCCACGCCCACTTCCTCGCCGACCCGGTTGGCGAAGAGGCTGCGGCCCTTTGTCACTTCCTCGCCTGACAGGGTGCTGGCCAAGACGGAGAGCACGGTGGCAGTGACCCTTGGCTCGAGGAGGACGGTGAGGCGGGACGAGGGGGGTTTCTTGGCGCCGAGGAGGCGCGTCGCCCGCTCGGTGGCGTCGGCTGCCGCCTTGGCGATGTCGAGGTCGCCGGCCGCCCGCCCGACCGAGTATCCGAATCCGGTCTGGGTCTCGTCGCCGTCGCCGGCGACGGCGTACGACGACACGAAGCAAGTGGTTTTGCGACTGGTAGCGCAGATCCCCGTCGAGGTGGCGACGGCCGACTTTCTCAGGGCGTCGGAATAGTCGGTCTGGACGACCTGCCGTATGCGGTGGTCGCCTTGGCGTACCCGCCGCTCGAGGTCGAGGGCGATGTCGATCTTCTCATCTGTCGGCGTGCCGGCCAATTCCTCCCGCCACAGGTCGAGCGGCGCCGGCTCGACACCGTCCGGCTCCGCCAGTCCGGCATGCTCGTCGATCGTGGCGTAGCGGGCGTTGTCGCGTGCCTCGCGGAGAGCTTCGGCAGCGGCCGCCTCGCCGAGGGCGCCCACCCAGGCGAAGCCCAACCTGCCGTCGCGCACCACGCGCACGCCGACACCGGCCGAATCGGACGAGGAGAGGAACTCCACGTCGCCCTCGTAGACGCGCACCGACGTCTCGCGGCCCTGAGCGACGTACGCCTCCACCTGCTCGCCAGCGCCGGCGTCGGCTTGCTCGGCGATCGAGCGAGCCAGATCGGCGAGCTCAGGCACCGGCTGTGCCGCCGATCGTCACCCCGGTGACGCGGAGCGTCGGCTGGCCACAGCCGACGGGGACGGACTGACCGTCCTTGCCGCAGGTTCCCGCCGTCATCCCGAAGTCGCTTCCGACGGCGTCGATGCGGCTCAGGACGTCGGGCCCGTTGCCGATGAGGTTGGCGTCCCGCAACGGCTCAGTGACGCGGCCGTTCTCGATCAGGTACGCCTCGGTCATGCCGAACACGAAGTCACCCGTGGCGGTGTTCACCTGACCGCCCCCGAGGTGGGCGACGTAGATGCCATGCGGCGTCTGGGCGACGATCTCGTCCGGGTCGTCGGCGCCCGGCAGCAAGAACGTATTCGTCATCCGCACCATCGGGAGCTCGCGGTAGCTCTCGCGCCGGCCGTTGCCCGATGACTGACGGCCCTGCTTGCGGGCACGGAGGAAGTCCCACATATAGTCCGTCAGGACACCATTGGAGATGAGGACGTTGCGCTGCGCGGGGCGGCCCTCGTCGTCCACGGTCATGCAGCCCCACTCCGGGCCGAAGGTGCCGTCATCTACGAGGGTGACGAGCGGGCTCGCGACGAGTTGTTCCAGGCGGCCGGTGTAGACCGAGCTGTCCTTCAAGATGTGGTCCGCTTCGAGGCCGTGGCCGCAAGCCTCGTGGAACAGGACGCCGCCGCTGCCGCTCTTGATGACGACAGGCACGACGCCTGACGGCGCCGGCCGGGCGGACAGCTTGGCGAGGGCGCGCCGGGCTGCCTCCTCGGCGACGTCCTCGACCGAGCGCCGGTCGAACAGCTCGAAGCCGACGGTGGCTGCGGAGGTCTCACGGCCCGTCTGCATGCCGGCGTCGCCGGCGGCCACGCAACTCACGCTGAAGCGGGTCCTGACGCGGTCATCGCCGGCGAGCAGCCCGTCGGAGTTGGCGATCTGGGTTCGGCGCCTGGAGTCCGCATAGCCGGCGCTGACCTGGATGATGGCGTTCCCGCTGGAGCGAGCAGCGTCGTCGGCGCGGAGAAGAAGCTCCACTTTCGTCGCCTTGGCGACATCGGCCGGCAGCACCTGCACTAGGTTCGGGGGCCGGGAGTCCTGGGGGGTCCCGAGCGCCACGGACCTCCCCCCACCCCCGGATCCGGTGTCGCGGGCCACAGCCGCTGCAGCACGGGCGGCAGCCATCAGCCCGGTCTCGGTGAGGTCCGCCGTATGGGCGAAGCCGGTCGTCTCGCCTACGACCACCCGGATGCCCGCCCCGCGGTCGTGCCCGGACGACAACTCCTCGACCCGGCGGTCGTCGAGCGAGATTCCGGTGGCGGCACGGTCCTCCACGAACACCTCCGCGAATGCCCCGCCGCGGTCCAACGCCGCGCCTAGCACCCGCTGGAGCAGGTCGGCGGCGACTATGGGATCTGTAGCCGCCACCTCTCCTTGCTCTGCCATCACCGCTTCCCTCGTCCGAGACTTTTCGACCGCGTTCCTCCTTGCTGGGTCAGCGAAGGATATTCCCGAGCATGCCGCCCACGGCGCCTCCGGCAACTGCATCCTTCGTGCCCCCGTCGCCAATATAAGGCGCCAGCGACGCCGCCAGCATCGGCAACGGCATCGACTGTAGCCAGACCTTGCCCGGCCCCGTGAGCACGATCAGCCAGTGCCCGTCGCCCCCGAAGTAGCGGTTGGCGATGCCCTGGACGCGGGTCATCTGGAAGCTGACGGTGTCCTGGAACACACCCACGTGGCCCGGGTGGACGAGGAGGCTCTGGCCGGGAGCGAGCTCGTAGGTAGTGATCTCACCGGAGAGCTCGATCCAGGCCGTCCCCTGGCCCTCCAGCTTCTGGAGGATGAAGCCCTCGTGGCCGAAGAGCATGCCGCCGAGGCCCTGGTTGAACCCGACAGTGCAGTTGATTCCCGGTGTGCCGCAGACCCAGCCGTGCTTGTGGACGAGAAAACCGCCGTTGCCGCCCTGGTTGACCTCGAGAGGGAAGATGCGGCCGGGCATCTTGGCCGCGAAGGCGATCATTCCCGGCGCACCCTGCGGCTCGTAGCGGGTGAGGAAGATGCTCGTGCCGCTCATGACGCGCTTCAGCCCGCCGAGCAGCCCACCGCCACCGCCGCCCTGATTTCCCATGGCGGTCGTCTGGGTCATCTGCATATTCGCCGTCATCCACGACAGTTCGCCGTGGTTGGAGATCAACGACTCGCCCGGGTCGAGGATCATCTCGAGTACCGGGAGTGTGGAGCCCTTCACCTCTGCCTGCATTAGAAACCCCTTTCGTTTCTTCCTCCACCGACGTCCGGACCCTCGCCGGACGATCGTCTTTCGCCGGGCGGAGAATGCGCAGCCCTCCCGTTGCCGTCAGTTTGCCTTGCTTCGGGCGGCGCCGTCGAACGGGACAAGCGATTCGTGACGGTCCAACCGACATCTCCCAGCTGGGCATCCACCCGCCGGGGCGTCGCGGCGCATAGCATCCAGCCAAAACTCGAGGAACGCCGGCCAAGGGCTCCGGTCGGATTCGGTCGCCGCCCGACTGGGCACATTCGAGGAATCGGCCCCGGAGGACCGATCCGAACGCGGTGCCGGGCACCGGGAGAGGGGCAGCCGAGACATGGACGAGACAGAGGCAGGCGAGGAGCTGGCTGCTGCCACACCGATCTTCAACGTCTATCGCCGGGGCTATGACCCGGAGCAGGTTGACCGATACGTCACCGATCAGCAACGGCGCTTGGACGAGGCGATTCATCGGGCCTCGGAATCCGAGCGCAAGCTGGCGGCGGCGGTGGGGCAACTCCGGGAGTTGCACCGGCGCGTCGCCGTCCACGAGAGCGAGGTCCGCAACGCCCAGCCGCCTCAGCTGGACTCGCTCGGGGAGCGCGTCCAGCGAATCCTTCAGGAGGCCTGGGAAGGCGCGTACAACCTCCGCCAGGAAGCCGAGCACGAAGTAAACGAGCTGCGGGAGCAAGCCAACCGCGAGGTCAGCGAGCTGCGAGAGCGGGCGGAGCAGGAGACCACCGCCCTTCGAGAGCAGACGGAGAAGGAGACCACCGCCCTGCGAGAGCGGGCGGAGCAGGAGACCACCGCCCTGCGAGGGCAGACGAACAACGATCTCGAGGAGCTTCGCCAGGTGGCGAGCAAAGAGGCAGCCGCAGTCGTCGATGTGGCGACGCGCCAGGCCCTCAGCGTGAGAGACGAGACCGAGCGTCGGCGCCAGAGCTATCTCGAACAGGTCGAACGGGACCGCGCACGTGCCATCGAGCAGATCACCTACCTATACGACCAGCGCCAAGGCGCCATCGCCGAGCTTGCCCGCCTGCAGGCGACAGTGCAGGCAACGATCGAGGAGATGATGCAGAGCCCGCTCGGGCGGCCGGCGCCTGGCATGTACGAGGCAGCCGAAGGGACGCTCACCGGTGGCGAGGCCGAAGAGGGCGAGGCCGCCGACAGCGACGCCGGTGACGGGGTGGCCGAGGAAGGAGGCGCCGGCGCCGGCGTCGTCACAGACGAGTCCGGGGGCGACGCCGACGGTTCAGCCGAGGCGGTGGTTGCCCCATCGACTGAGGCGGATGCCAGTGGACGCCCTTCGGAGGAGGCCTCGGCATCTGTCGGCGAGCCCGCCACGGCGGACACGTCGGCGGCTGGCGGCGGGGCCGAATCTGCGGCCGCGATGGACTCCGGCGTCGCAGCCGACTCTGGCGCCGCAGCCGACTCTTCAGACAGCGCTCAGGTCGCGGCCGCTCCGGACGCTGCCGCTGCTGACGGCGGTGACGCCGAGTCAGCGAACGAGCCGGTTGCCGGAGCCGAACCAGCCCTGGCCACGGCCGGCCCCGTCCCCTGGTCCGAGGCAGAGGCGCCGACCATGCCGATGGAGAGGTTCGTCCTGCCGAGGGATCGGGAGGCAGCCCGGGCGGCGATGCGATCGGGATCGGCTAACAAGAACGAGCCTGACCCGACCGAAAAGCAGGAGAGCCGGCGGGGGAGCGATCCCGCTGGGAAGGACGGGCCGACCCGGCCGCGCCCGCGTCGCAGAGCGAGCTCCGCTCGGGTCGCGGCGATCGACACCAGCCCGGTCTCCGCAGCAGAGACCAGTTCGCCTGGGGAGACGACAGAAGCCTCACCGGATGCAGCCGTCCAGCCGCCGGCCGTGAGACCGAAGAACGGGCTCTTCGACGTCGAGCAGGAAGGGTGGGGCTGAGGGAGCAGCCTCCCGCACTGCGGTCGACTTGTTCTGTGGCCTCAGCCGGCAGAACGCTCCGCGCCCGGGCTCCCGGCGCTGTCGGTGGCGGCGAAGCTGACAGTGACGACAATCTCGTCGGCAGCCCGTGCGACCCGGAACTCGAGCTCGGGCCCGTCGCCGTCGAGCACTTCGTAGAGGTCGTCGAGTGAGCGGAGCTCCCGCCCGCCGGTAGCGACGAGTACGTCGCCCCGCTTGAGGCCGGCCCTGTCCGCCGGCCCGCCTTCCTCGACGTCGCGCACGAGGAGACCGTCCACCTCGGGCAGCCCGGCAGCCGAGCGCAGACGGCGAGCGACGTGCGCAGGGGCGATTGCCGCCCCGAGGCGCCTCCGCGAGGGGACTTTGCCGTTAGCGAGCGACTCGATCCGCTGGCGCAGCTCGTCATTGGCGGTGAGCGCCTGGTAGAAACCCTCCTGCAGCCGGTTCGTGTTCAGACCGACCAGCCGGCCGTCGCGATCGAGCACCGGGCCGCCGGAGGAGCCGCGGGCGAGGGGTGCGGTGTGCTCCAGGCTGCCCGGGATGCGCCGGCCGCGCGGCCCCCGGAAGCCTCGGCCTGTTGACGAGATCGTGCCGATCGTAGCCCGCAGGCCCCGCCCTCTCGGGTTCGACAGCGCCACGACGACCTGGCCGACGGTGACCGCCGACGTTGTCCATTCCACTGCCGCCGCCGTCCCGGTATCCACGGTTATCACAGCCAGATCGCCGTCGATGTCGACGCCGGCCGCGCTCCCAGTTGTGGTACGGCCGTCGGCAAACGTCACGTACGCCTCCTCGCCCCTGAGGTTGTGTGCATTCGTGGCTACGACGCCGTCACGTATCACGATCCCCGTGCCGTGCCTGTTCACGCCCACGACGGATCCTCCAACCGCCTCGGCCACGCCCGCGATCGTCGCCGTGACCTCGTCCAGTGCGCTCATCCTTGCTCCTTGCTCGCTCACGAAGCCCCTGTCGGCTTCCGTTCGGCACATAGTAACTTGTAACTTGCAGATTGCAAGTCACTTGTCCGAGAGCCCCGTGCCAGCGCCGGGCGACCTAGGAGGTGTAGAGATGCTCGTGCGACATATCTCGCCGCTGGCGGCCGCCTTGCAGCGGGTCGGCGACCGATGGACCCTCCTCCTCGTGGCAGAGCTGCTCGACGGGCCGAGGCGCTTCGGTGAGCTGCAGGAGGTGGTGCCGGGCATCGCCACGAACGTCCTAACCAACCGGTTGCGCGAGCTCGAGCGGCACGGCCTTGTCGTGGCGACGCCGTACTCGCGGCGCCCGCTCCGCTTCGAATACGAGCTGAGCCGAGCCGGGGCAGAGCTTGCCGGGGCTCTACGGTTGCTGGCGGCTTGGGGTGCCGCCAGCGGACCGCCTCCTCAGCTCGGACACGGGCGTCCCGACGAGGCCGCCCACGGCGGCCGGGGGCGAAGACGTGAGTCGCCGGGGGCGCCCGGGTCGAGAACGGCGCGCGGCGGGCTTCCTGCCGGCGGTGATGCTGACGGTGACCCAGCTGAGCTGCTGCTTCCGGTTCACGACGCCTGTGGCACCCCACTCGAGGTCCGTCACTGGTGCCCGACTTGCCAGTTGGTCGCGAGCGACGAGGAAGAGGTGTGGGTGTGACGGGCCCGGCTCGTGGGAGCAGGGGGCTCGGATCACGCCTCGCAGAGGATCTCGCCGTGCACCAGCGCGAACCAGCCGTCCGTCGCTGCCCCCCAGCGACGCCAGGCGGACGCGATCGCGTGCAGCTCCTCTTTTCCAGCGACTTCCAGCTCGACGGCCCGCCGAGCAAGGGCTGACTCCGTCACCCGCTCGGCCCAGGAGTCGCTCCATTGAGCGCGCTCCTCGTCGGTGGCAAAGCACCAGGCCGACGCCGAACACTCGATGTTGGCGTAGCCCGCCTCTTCTGCCCAGGAACGCAGGTGCCGGCCCGCATCAGGCTCACCGCCATTGCCTCGCGCCACGGCGGAGTACACGGCCAGCCACCGGTCGAGAAGCGGATCCTCGGGCCACCACACCATCGAGTGGTAATCAGCGTCCCGGGCGGCCACGATGCCGCCCGACCTGCACACGCGGCCCATCTCTTCCAGTACGACCGCCGGCTCCGGCACGTGCTGGAGAAGCTGGTGGGCGTGGACGACATCAAAGGAGCCGTCGTCGTAGCGGAGCGACTCCGCCCGGCCCTCGTGGAATTCCACGTTGTCCACTCGCAGGCTCGCCGCCAGCGAGCGCGCCTCTTCGAGCACGGCCGGCTCGGCGTCGACTCCGACGACGCGCCCCGGGGACACCGTCCTTGCCAGGTCAACTGTGATCGTCCCCGGGCCACACCCGACGTCGAGGATGCTGTCGCCCGTGTGCAATCTCTTCAGCAGGTAGGCGGCGGAGTTGGCGGCCGTGCGCCACCGGTGTGCCCGAAGGACGCTCGCATGGTGGCCGTGGGTGTAGACGGCCCCTTGGCTGCGGCCGGCGGCTTCAGCCTCAGCCGTTGCGGAGAGCCCGGAGCCTTCGCCGTGGACGAGTGGCTCGGGGTGCGCCTCTGGGTTGGCCTTACCCGGCTTGGCCCCTTCGGACATCTCGGCGCCTGAAGTTATTGCCGGGCGAGCTCAACGACCGGTATGACGCGCGTTGTCTTCTCCTGATACTCGCCGAAGCCCGGGTACTTCTTCGCCTGCGTGGCGAACTTCTGCGCGCGCTCGTCACCCTCGAGGGGAGTGGCCACGGCGTCGTACTTGTCGGTCCCAAGCTCGACCGTGACGGTCGGGTTGGCAACGAGGTTGCGATACCACTGCGGGTCGGTCGGCGCCCCCGCCTTCGAGGCGAACACGTAAACGGTGCTCCCGTCCCCGGGGAGGTACATCACCGGTGTCGTGTGGCGACGGCCGCTCTTGGCACCTGTCGTGGTGAGGAGCAACATCGGCGCTCCCTCGAACTGGCCGCCGACGGTGCCTTCGTTCGCACGAAACTCGTCGATGATCTTCTGGTTCCAGTCAACAGGTTCGGTCATCGCGGGGTCGACTTCCTCTCGCGGCCAGGAGCTGGCCAGGGCTGCACCCGGTTCGAGTGCCGAGCACGTGGTGACGCTACCGGTCACAAGTCCGGCGATCCCGCCCCCTCGGGCGTCCCGCAAGTAGGAACGTTCACCTACGATGGGCGGGACAGACGACCGGGTGTGATCGCATCGGACGGCTTTCTCTCGAGCAACGGGAGGCATGCTGCGCACCGGGCCGCGTCACGGGCCGCTAGCTCATCGGGTAGAGCAGGGGACTTTTAATCCCAAGGTGCAGGGTTCGAGACCCTGGCGGCCCACCAGGTCAGCGGCGCGTCGTCGCCTTACCTGCGCGGCGCTCTGCCGCCTTTGCAGCGTCGACGCCATCCGCGCCCGCGAGCTTCGCCGAGGACAATTTTTCCGCCCCCGTTGTTGTCGAGTCCAGTGGCTGGACTCCTCCGAGATGGGTTCAAGGTTCCGGGCCGAGGAGTCGATAGACAGCCAAATGAACCGCATCAAGGAGACGTGATGGCACACGTCGGACAACCTCTCGGCGGC
>Ga0182024_10014983_pt1 | contig 14918 bp, 5 predicted proteins | sample P32metaG_FD_120480 | JGI IMG/M metagenome (GOLD analysis project Ga0182024, IMG submission 120480) | Permafrost microbial communities from Stordalen Mire, Sweden - P3-2 metaG (Illumina Assembly) | ecosystem: Environmental > Terrestrial > Soil > Wetlands > Permafrost | place: Sweden: Stordalen... | reverse complement strand
ATACAGCCAACCGCCTGGCTAGTAGAATCTTTTCCCTTGTAATGGCCGCCGCCGCTGTCACCATTGTGGGAGGCATCATCGCACCTCTCGCAGCGACCGAATCGCCTTCGTCGTCAAGTGGGCGGCCGCAAGTGGCTGCCCCTCGGGCCGTTCAGTTGAATCACGCAGCTCCTGTGTCGTATACGCCAGGTATCCCGCAACCCAACATCACCACCGTGGTGGGCACCGGCAATCAAACGCCCTCCTACCAGTGGCGCAATCGGGCCCTCGGCTACAACATCAATGACGGTGTCGGCTCCGAGGAGGGAATGAGGGCAGACCGGCAGGGCAACCTTCTCTTTTGGGACGGGAACTCCATCAGTGTCGACCCTGCGGTTTCTGGAGAGCTCTACGGCCAGGCCATGACGGCGGGACGGATCTACCAAATTGCCGGTAACGAGACAGGAAACGGGCAGGTGGGAAACGAAATTCCCGCTACCTCAGCCATTCTGACGGGTCCGGGGATGCTCGCCGTCGATCCCGAAGACAACATTCTCTTGAACCAAGGCGGCGCGCTCTTCGTCATTGCCGAGTCAACGACCAATCCCGGCTACGACCTCCCCAACTGCCCAGGCGGACAATGCGTGTGGGTCCCTTGGGACATCTACGAAATCACCGGGGGTGGTGGCACCAGCGGCGATGGGGGACCGGCGCTAGCGGCTGCGACGACCGCCACGGCGGTGGTAGCCGATGCGAAGGGAAACGTCCTCCTTGGGAACTCGTCCTACTCGGAGGGCTCGGTGCGAGTGATTGCCGTCGGGGCGAATCCCGGATATGTGTGCTCCCCTTCGTGCGCGACCTGGACCAATGGATACATCTACACCATCGCCGGTTATAGCGGGTGCTCGGGTGGAGATGGCCAGTCGGCACTGTCCGCTGGGATCGACTACATCGAGGGTCTCGTCCCGGATAACAAGGGAAACTTGCTGATCGATGACTATGACGGAAACGGATACTGCAATGGCCAAAGAGAATCAGCGATCCGTTTGGTAGCCCTCTCGTCGACCAATCCCGGCTATCAATGCTCCCCGTCGTGCGCGGGATCGAACTGGACCATTGGCTTCATCTACACCATCGCCGGTGGCCACACCGATGGGTACGGGGGCGACGGCGGCGTATCCACCTCGGCCACCTTGTATTACCCGATCGGTATTGCCGTCGACGCAGCTGGCAACGTGATCGACGCCGAATGGGCCAACGATCGGGTCCGAGTCATCGCGGTGAAGTCGAATGTCGCCTACGGCCTGGCCATGACCGGTGGTGATATCTACACGGTGACCGGCAACGGTACCTTGGGATTCACCACTGGGCCGGCTCAACAAGCCGAAATTTCCGGGCCGGAGGGCGTTGCTACAACGCCAACCGGACAGCTCGTCTTCCTCGATGAGGACAACCACAGGGTCCGAGAAGTCGGAAATGGTCCGCCAAGTCTGATCGGCGTCACCCCCCAAGGTGGGTCGAACGCGTCTAGCAGCACTGGTCACGGTTCGCCCAATGGAGCCAAGTGCACATGCGCGGTGGGCGAGCCGATCAACGTCTCCACCGGTGACTTCTACGACACCCACATCGATCTGACGATCCCCGGTGCCGGTGTTCCGTTGGGTTTCACCCGCACCTACGACGCATCGGTGGCCCAAGGGGGGATTAATGATGCGGGAATGGGGCCAGGCTGGACATCGAACTTCTCGATGAATGTGTCGAATACCTCGGGTGCCGGGTTCGTCCAGCTCTACGACGCCAACGGGAATCTCGATACCTATCCCACGATCGGGTCGGCCGTAGTCACCGACGAAAACGGGGCCCAGGACACCTTCAACGAGTACGCCCAGAATACGGCCCCCATCCCCGGATGGTGCACATCGGACGCCTTGGGTCCGGTCTTCTGTCCGAACGCTCCTCGCATCTTGGCCTCGCTCACCCAGAGCACGTCGTGTGCGACGGGAGCAGCGTGGCAGCTGGTCCGCCAGGTCACGAACCCGGTGACGTTCTGCTTCAATGTCAGCGGTTCGCTGATCCAAATCGCCGACCAGAACAATGACAGGTTGGCTGAGGCTGCCTACAGCCCTGGGAGCGGCCAGCAAGCCTGTCCTGGCGGCGACACGTGTACCGCCTGGACCTCTTCGGTGTCTGGCCGATCCTTGGTACTGGCCGTGAACGCCTCCTCGCAGTTGGTCGACGTCTTCGACGCAGCGATGGGAGGTCAGGCCGCGTCCCTCAGCTACTCGGGATGCGGACCGGTGGAGGTGTGCTCGATGACCGACCCGGGATCGTCTACTCCGACCACCTTCGCCTACTACTCGGGCACCTACAACATGGAGACCATGGTTCCACCCGACGGGGCGACGGTGACCAACACCTACAACGCCTCGGGCCAGATCTCCGAGCAGTCCATCGCCGGGCAGACTACCCAGACCACCGACTACTCCTACGTCTCCAACAGCTCGCTCCCGAACGGGGTGACCACTACGGTCACCACCTATCCCAATGGCAAGTCCGGAACCGGTTCGACGACGGCCACCTACCAATCGTCCAATGACGTTCTCGTGAGTGAGACTGACGGGGCCGGGGGTACGACCTACGCCTATCCTGACAGCGCCTCGTTGCTGCCCTCAGCCATGGTGGATGCCGATGGGAACGCCATCTCGACCGGGCTGCAGGACTACAACGGACCGAGCGGAACCACGACCTCCTCCGCGAACGCCGTTAGCTCGATGGACGCTCTCGGTAATACAACCGAGACTCAGTTCACCTCGTTCAACCAACCGTGGTGCCACCTCGACGCCGCGAACGAGCTCAACATCATGGAGAACAACCTCGCCGATCCCTGCGCTGGGACCGAGCCCACCTCCCCGCCCGCAGCAGGGACGGGGGCGTCGACGAGCTACGTCGGGGCAACCATCACGTACTACGACCAATACGGTCACGTAGTGGCGTCGACCAACCCACTCGGGTACACCAACGTCACCGCCTACACGGCCCAGGGCCTTCCCTACTGCACCGTTGACGCGTTCGAGTACTCGACAAAGGGGATCACGTGTCCGACCACCCCGCCGACAACCGCACCGACCGGGACGGCGACTGGGTATACCACTAAAATCTACGCACCCAACGGCGATCTGCTCTCAACGACCGACCCCGACGGAGGGACCGCCGCCAATTGTTACTTCTGGGAGAACGGATCGGGGCAGTGCGCCTCGGGCGCCAGCGGTGGCACCCCAGAGGAGCTCTACTCCACAACCGAGCTGCCCGAAGGGAAGACCACCAGCTACGCCTATGACGCCGTCGGCCAGGTCACGAAAAGCGTGGAGACCTTCGGGACGTCTTCGGCCACCACGCTCAACGGCTACGACACCGACGGCCGCCCCTACTGCACGATTACCCCCCTGGCCTACGCCCAGGGGACGACGTCCTGTGTGAGCCCCCCACCGAGCGCCACTACCCTGGCCAGCGCGGATGCCCCGGGGTCCAAGGCCGACCCCTGGGGGGGCCAGTCGATCACCATCTACGACAGTGGCGGTCAGGTGAGCGACGAGGTCAACCCCTTGGGCGGGGTCACCCAGTACGCCTACGACGGTCAGGCCAACAAGTACTGCACCGTGAAGCCCAGCGCTTATGACCAGGGTACGACGTGCCCGGCGCTTCCCATCACGACCCCCACGCCGGGCAACGGCAACGACCCCTATCTCGGGGCCACGATCGACCAGTTCGACGGCGACGGCCGAGTGGTTCAAGAGACGAATCCGTTGGGGGGGATCGTCCTCACCCAGTACGACCCGGCGGGGAACGTCGTCCTGACGACGACCGAGTCCAACGACGGCACCAACGACCCGAACGTGGTTACTTCGACAAGCTACGACCAGGACAACCGAGCCGCTTCGACGACCACCGACCCCGGAGGCTCACTCTCGGCGACGACCGAGCAAGCCTACGATCCGAACGGCAATACGTACTGCTCGGAGTCGGCCAACGCCACCGCCCAGCTCCCCACTGGCTGCCAGGCCGTGGTCTGGCAACCGGGTTGGATCACCGCACCACCCAACCCGGCTACCGAGTACCCCTCACCCGCCAACGACGTGACACTCAGCTTCACCGACGCCGACGGGAATCAGGTCCAGTCGACCAATCCTGACGTCCAGACCACCTTGACCGCCTACGACGCAGACGGTCGTTCGTACTGCACCGTCGACGCGACCAACGATGCCGGGGGGGTCACCTGTCCGGCACCTGGGTCCCCGCATGTGACGGGCACCGCTACCACGAGCTTCGACCCGGCGGGCCGGACGGTCTCATCCACCGACCAGGTCGGGGATATCACCACCACTGCCTTCGACCCCAACGGCAACAAGCTGTCAACCACCAATCCTGGGGGCGCGGTCACCACTAACTGTTACTACTTCGAGAATGGCTCAGGACAGTGCGCCGCCTCGGCGCCATCTGGCGGGGGGTCGGCCAGTGAGCTCTACGCCCAGACGACCCCGGCCACCTCTGTTGACCCCACCGGCGAGACGACGTCGTACACCTACTACCCGGGCGATCAGGTCGACGTGACCACGGACCCGGCAGGCCAGGCGACCGACACCTACGACCCAGCCGGGGACCTGGTTTCGACCTCGTACTCGGGCACTGCGACCGGGTATGCCGTCGCGAACAATGTCAGCAACACGTACTATCCGGACGGCTCACGCGACACCATGACCGACGGCACCGGGACTACGACGTACACCTATGACAATGCTGGCGATGTCACCGAGCAGCAATTCGCGGCCAGCGCCGCCGGGCTCAGCTCGAAGACCGTCAACTACGGGTACTTCTCGACCGGCACGCTGTCGTCGGTCACCTACCCCTCCTACGGAAGCTATTCGAGCCCTCAAGCGACCTACACCTACGACGCGCTCGGGAACATGACCCAGGAGACCGACTGGCTGGGCAACACAGTGGCGTTCTCCCACGACCTCAACGGCAACCTCACCTCCCAGAACAACGCGGTAAGCAGCGCCAATCCGAGCGGCACCAGCTCGACGACGTTCGCCTACGACGCCGCGAACCAAACCACCCAGGCCACCTCGACCTTGGCCCAGAGCTGCGGCGGCTCCGAGACCCTCACCCAGTCCTTCGGTGGCACCGGGGGGTCGCTCAACGCCAACGGCCAGTTGACCCAGAGCCTGGCCAGCTACACCGGGTCGTGTTCAGGGCAGACCTCGGTGCAGCGCAACTATGGCTATGACGCCGCCGGGCGGGTCGTCTACCAGGGCTCGTCGCCGCAGGGGTCGAGCCCGAACAACCTCGCCTACGACCCGGCGGGGGACCCGACTCAGATCTCCAGCCACGACTCGACGGGCAGCTTTGATACGTACGCACAAACCTACGACGGGGCCGGGGAGGTCCAGTCCCAGAGCCCCGTCACTGGCAGCGCGGGGGTGGGCTCCAGCTACGGCTACGACAGCCTCGGCGATCAGACATCGGTCACCTCGGGAGGTTCCGCCGACACGTATCAGTTCAACCAGGCCGGCAAGATGACGACTACCAGCCTGCCGGGACAGTCGAGCAATTACCTCTATACGGGGGATGGCCTCGAGGCGGCTGCCCAACGCTCGATCCTGGCCTGGGGACCGGCGACCTCGATCGACGGCAGCAACACCCTGGAGGCAGTCTCGTGTCCGACTTCCTCGTTCTGCATGGCTGTGGACAACAAGGGCAATGCCCTCAAGTACAACGGCACGTCATGGTCTACGCCAGCCTCCATCGACGGCACACAGTGGCTCGATTCCGTCTCATGTCCGAGTTCCTCGCTCTGCATCGCCGTTGACAAGCGGGGCTACGAAACAACCTACAACGGCACTTCGTGGAGTACCCCCAGCGACATCGACAGCAACAAAGTCATCACGTCGGTGTCGTGTCCGACCAGCGCCTGGTGCATGGCGGTCGACAGCAGCGGCCGTGCGCTCACCTACAACGGGACGAGCTGGACATCGGCCGCCTCGATCGACGGGACGAATGCCCTTGAATCGGTCTCGTGTCCCACCACCACCTTCTGCGCGGCGGTAGATGGCACCAGCAATACTCTTACCTACAATGGAACCTCGTGGACTGTTGACACCAACGCCGATCACGGTTTTGTGATCAAGTCGGTCTCTTGCCCCACCGCCACCTTCTGCATCGCAGTAGACGCCGCTGGCGAGGCTCTCACGTACAACGGAACTTCGTGGTCGTCTCGTGTCGATATCAACGGGGGTTTTGCGCTCGACGGGGTATCGTGTGCCACCCCGACAATGTGCGAAGCCGTCGATGCTAGTGGCGGTGCCCTCGCCTTCGATGGGACAACCTGGTCGAGTCGCCAAGACGTCGACGGCTCTCACGCGCTCAACGCCGTCTCGTGCCCGAGCACCAGCTTCTGTGCCGCTCTCGACGGCTATGCCTTGGTCCTTGCCTACACCACCCATTCGTGGAAGCCGGCGACCTCGATTGACTCGTGGGCTCTCCAGTCGGCGTCCTGTCCAAGTGCGTCGTTCTGCGCCGCCGGGGACAACGACGGCAAGATATTGACCTACGACGGAACCGCCTGGTCCTCTTCGGTCGTCGACTCCTCTCACACCGTCGATGCGGTGTCCTGCCCGAGTTCGTCGTTCTGCGCAGCGGTGGACAACGACGGCCATGCGCTCATCTATAACGGGACCAGCTGGACATCGGCCACCTCGATCGACGGGACTAGGGTGCTTGACGCGATTTCCTGCCCGACCTCCTCGTTCTGCGCGGCAGTGGACTCGTCGGGTTACGCCGTCACCTACAACGGGACGAGCTGGTCATCAGCCTCCGCCGTCGACACGGGCCACGCGCTTGAGTCCGTGTCGTGCGTGAGCGCCTCATTCTGCGCGGCAACGGACAATCACGGGCGCTCCCTCACTTACAACGGGAGCTGGTCGGCGGCCACAACGGTCGATGGCACCAGTATCCTGGAATCGGTGTCCTGCCCGAGTTTGTCGTTCTGTGTGGCCGTCGACAACGGCGGCCACGCACTCACGTACAACGGCACGTCATGGTCCTCGGCCGTCGCCATCGACGGCACCAGTATTCTCGAGTCCGTGTCCTGCCCGAGCGTGTCACTCTGCGAGGCGGTCGACAATACTGGGAACGTGCTCACCTATAACGCGACGGGCTGGTCTCATGCCCAGGACATCGACGGCTCGCGGTCCCTGCGGGCCACCTCGTGTCCGACTCCGGATTTTTGTCTGGGCGTCGACACACTGGGGGACGCCGTACTCTACGGGCTAGTGACCACCTCGTCGCAGCTCACCTGGGATACCAACGGATCGCTGCCGACCGTGCTCTCCGACGGGCAATCTGACTACCTCTACGGTCCGTTGGGCGCTCCGATGGAACAAGTCAATCTCAGCAATTCGATTCCGACCTTCATGACATATGCCCCGTCAGATTCAGCCTGGCTCACGACCAACGCCGCAGGGGATGAGACCGGGTTCTGGTTCTATGACGCCTTCGGCACCCTTGCCACCGGTGCTCCGACCTCAGCCTTCGGCTTCGCCGGAGAATACACCGACACCACGACGGGACTCACGAACCTGCGGGCCCGGTGGTATGAGTCTCAAACCGGAGGGTTCACCTCGCGAGATCCGGTGTTCGCGTCGACCGACGAGGCATATACTTATGCCGGCGACGATCCTGTTAATGGGAGTGATCCGAGTGGGCTGATGCCGAACCCGTTGCCCGCCTATTGCTCGTGGGCTGGCTTCAACTGCAGTTCAACGGCGGATGGGTGGGCATTGGAAAGTCAGTGGGAACCGGTGGCCCAGGCCGGAATCGGAGGAGGCACTGTGACGCAATATCGCGTGTATCCACCTCAAGGGGCATCGAGCCCGATCGCCTATCGAAACTACGACCTGTACAACCCGACCTACAACAATGGCCGGGGGATGGCTTGGGAGCTGAAGGTCGGGACTCAGTCACAGAGCCAGACCAATGTCAACCAGATCTCGTTCGACGAAACACTCCTTCTCAACTACTCGGCCGACTACTCACATGGTGGCCAATGGGCAGACGTGAGTCGGATCCTTTGGTGGGAACAGCCGAGAACTGGTGGAGATGCTGGACTGAGCGCCCCACTGGCTCAACGACTACAGAACGCGGTCGACGCCACAAATCAACGCTTCACCGTTGAGGTCGACTTCCCGGAGGACAACGCAAACAGTGGAGCGGGACAATCGCCTCCATCGGGCGGAAGCTTTACGCCTGGTTTCCCGGCCAAGGTCCCAATCGATGTCCCGGTCGAGGTCGGATACAGCGGATCCAGCTCCTCATGTGGCACATACACGTAGCGCTCGCGTGACTCCCCCCGATTTGTCGATGAGCAGCGATCAGCGTGGCCTACAGGGTGATGCACAGAGCGCGTTTACTGCCATGATGCGCCGCCAGGTGGCACCAGCCATGAAGGCCCTTGGTTTCACGGGCACGACCCGTGAATTCCGGCTTCGGGAGAGCACTTACGAGGCTCGAATGACCGTGCAGAAATCGCGCTGGAACTCGCGGGAGGATGTCGAGTTCACCTTCAATCTCAGCGTGACTCACGAGCCAACAGGGAAGACCTTTTGGGGAACACGTATTGGTGACCTGCTCCCAGAGATGGTGGACACTTGGTGGCGGGTGAGTTCGAACTCATCATCAGCGTCGACAGCAGAAGCGGTCGTGCGAGCGCTGACCGAATTCGGATGGCCCGCGATTCAGGCTGTGCTGGAGTCCCCTGGGTTTCCAGCCGATCCTGACGAGCGTTGGAAGCGATCGTTTCCCTCGCTCTACGGTGATGACAATCAGCCCGGTGGACCGCCGAATAATCCGTCAGCAATTGAAGCGCGCTCGTGGTCGGCCGAGGAGACGATTGGGAAGCTCCACGACGCCAACGTGTTTGTCAGGATCCTCGCGCTTGGCGAGGTCCGAAATCGTGAGACCACAACGTGGAACTCGGCCACCAAGGACGAGGTTCGCCAGTGCCTTGAGCATGATCCCCATCCGCACGTTCGGCGCAATGCCGCTCGTGTTCTTGGGCTCATGACTGGAAACGGCACGACCACCGACGCTTTGCGGGCGGCTGCCCGCGAGGATGAAGACCTGTACGTGAGATGGAGTGCCAGATATGCGCTGGCACTCCGCGATCAGGAGGGTGGGAATCCGGGGACCGAGCGACTCCTCCACGGCTAGGTCGCTAGAGCCCCCCCAGCTGGTTGGCGATCACCCCTACGGCCACCTCCTTGGCCATGCCGGCGAGGACCCCGGCGGCGGCCTTCAGGCGGGAGCGGCGCTCGGGCTCGGGGTCGGGGTCGGCCTCGCCGGCCTGATCGAGGGCAGCGACCAAGGCGTCCAAGAGCCCGGTTGATGAGGGCCAGGTGCCCAACTCCCGGCGGGCCCGCTCGCTCACCGACTCGACGAATCCGCCGACCTGAGCTGGCCCGGACCCCAGGAGCTGGACGCTCAGATAGGGAGGGGAGGCGGCCTCCAAGGCGCCGAGGCCGGCCCGCATCTGGGTGACATCGAGGCCCATGTCGGCCCGGATCTCCTCAAGGCTGACAAAGTCCTCCCCGGCGTCCAGCCGGCGAAGGGCGGCGGCCCCGATGGGCCGGTCTCGGGCGATCCAGGTCGACGGCAGAGGGTCGGGGTGATCGGTCATGGCCCGATGATCCCACCCTGTGGCGACTCCGCCCGGGGTCCTCCTTCAGCCGCCCATCCACAGCCCTGGTCCACAGGGCCCCAGTTCCTCGAGCGAGCACTGAGGCCGCCAGCCGGGCCCCCAGAGCCCCACCCTGACCAATCCACCACCGATGGCACCGCCGGACCCACAGTGGGCGAGAACACGATTTCAACGAGGGCATTGCTCGCGCTGAACGTGCCGCCCCTTCACTCTTCCTCACCGCCGCCGAGTTATTCGATCACTCATCGGCGCCGCTCGAACCGTCCCCACAATTCGTCAGCAAGATAGTGGATTTCCCGGGAAGTCTCCCGGTCAACCATCTTGGTCGTGGGTTCGGAACCCTCGACAAATGACCGCACGGGCGATCTTCCCATCCGGGGATGGGTCGCTGCGCTGGCGACAGGGGAGGGCGTCCGCCATGAACGCAACCGGCTCCTTCTATCGCCCGGCGAGGCTGCGCGGGAGGCAGGCCCCTCGGAGCCGGCCCTCCGGTCAGCCCTACCGGCCCAAGCCCGCCGCAGGGCCGGGCATCTGTCGGCGCCGGGCCTGGGCTTCCTCGTCTTCGTACTCTGCCGCCCTAGCCGCCGCTCGGGCTGATTCTGGCCCCCGAGAGCCTCTCTGGGGGTCTCCTCTGGGCCTGGCCCCGCCTCGTTGGCACAGTGTTTGGAGGTCACGTTCGATGGCCCACAGCTGGTCGGCCTGATGGAGCTCACCCCGGACCTCGTGGACCCGGGCCAGCAGCCGGAGGGTCCGGTTCAACTGAGCGAGCAGCTGGGTCCAGCCGGGCCCGCTCTCCTCGTGACTGGTTCCCTGGGCCACCACAAAGGCGGCACTGCGAAACCCGCGCTTGGGTGAGCGCACCGGGGAGGGGGCCTTCGCAGGCACCTGGGCCGATCGGGCCAGGGCGTCGGCCGCCCGGGCCAGAGGACCAGGAACCTTGCCCTCCACCCGGCGTGACCACGCCGCGTAGACCCCGGCGACCTCCCGGGCCACCGAGGCCCATGGGACGCGGTCCTCGGGGGGAATCTCTCGGAGGACCTTGTAGGTCTTGTCGATGACCGCCGCCGCTCGCCTCGCTTCTTCGACCGAGGTCAGGCGCATGGTTTCCCGGCCACCCTCCCTCTTTGCTCCTTGCCAGGCCCCGACCGCCTCCTGGGTCGACCGGGGGGAGGCCTCCCAGAACTCGCGCAGGCGTGGAAGGGAGAGGTCGGGGGCGAGCGACCCGCCGCCGTAGTAGATCGTCTTGCCGGACTGGTCCTTCACCCCCACCGCGTAGCCGACCACGGTGTCCCGGTGACCCTCGGCGAACCGGGGTCGCACCGTCAGGCCCGTCCGTCGCAGCCGGCGCACGAACTCCCCCTCGTCCTTGCTGTTGACGGCGACCTCTCGGACGATCCGGGCCCACCGGGTCCGCACCGGCTCGGCTCGCCCCTCCCGGGTGGCCTTCTCCATTTCTCCTCTCGACACCCCGGGCAGTCCCGCGGTCCCCCTGCCCTCGACCACGCTCAGCCAGTGCTCTCGTTCCACCGTGGCCGCGTAGGCCGACATGGTCTTGTAGTCACGGAACACCGACGCCCTGGTCCCGTCGTCTCGCACCAGGGTCACCGCAATGTGGAGGTGGTCATTGCCATTGGCCGAGAGCCCGTGGCGGACCGCCACCCAGCGCACCGGTGCCTTGCCGGCAGCCTCGGTGAAGCCCATGGCCTCCATGGCGCCTTCGGCGATCCACCGCCATTCGAAATCCTCCAGCACGCGGTCCCCGACGGGATTGGTGAGCGAGAGATGCCAGACGTGGCCTGCGGGGACCTTGGGTTCCTTCTCCACCTCGCCAACGCCCAGACCGGGCAGTTCCGGACCGCCGGCCAACGCCTTCGCCCGGAGCGGTGCGGGAGGACCGGCCGGTATCCGGTGGGCGATCCGGATGGCGTCGATCCCACGGCTGAGGTCCCGCACTTGCTCGCTCGACAAACGCTCTCCGATTGGTGTCTCTTCGAGCGACGCCGAGAGCCCGATCACGCGTTGGTCGGAGTGCTCGTTCGCCCTTCCCGGCCCGAACAGGTAGCTCACGAGACGTGGCACCGAGCGACCCCTCGTGATTTTCACGATCATGGCGATTCCTCGGGCCGGTATCCCGCCGCCCGGGCCATGGCCATCAGCGCGGCGCTGGCCTCGCGGACCGCGGTAAGGGTCTGGCCGGTCCCCTCGGGGATACGGCCGGTCGATCGGGCCAGCCTCGCCAGCTGGTTCACGTTGGTAGCCACGGCCCGCATCACCCGTTCCGCCCGCTCCACTTCGCGCGCCCAGGCCCGACGCTCCGAGATCGTGTCGGGGCGGTCGAGCGCCGCGTCAATCAGGTACCTCGCCCGTGACACGCCTGCCGCCCTCGCCCGGCTCACCAGCTCGTTGGCTTCGTCCGCGCTCAGAGTCGCCTCGACGCGGAGGTTCCTTCCGGCCACCCATGGACGGTTGACCCCCTCGCCTCTCTGGCGCCCGCCGGAAGTCATGACCCACCAGTTCGGGGCCCGGCCGACGCGGCCATACCGAGGGTCGTGATGACTGCCGCCGCCTCGATGACCCTTGGCACCGTTCCCTCATCCTCCCGGGATCGCGAAATTGTCCGTCATAGGGAAACGGTCGGTGCACCGGGCTCCGTGGCGGTAAGAATCTTGGATTGTCGACCGCCGCCCATCGCCGGCCCGGGGGACCGAATTCGTCCACCGCACGGTTGACCTGCGATTGGAATGATCTAAAAAGGGGGCGCACGTATCGTGAACGGTGGCCCCTGCGCGTATCGCTCGTCAGTTACTCGTCGACCGCCGACAACCCGCTGACCTGCAGTTGGAATGGTTTTTGGAATGGGTATCCAAAAGGAGAGGTTCCGCTCCTTTTTGATAATCGTGTGCACATGGACACCGAACGCCTCCGTCGCCGCCGGGCCCCGCTCGCTGGCAGCTACAACCCGCTGACCTGCTCTTGATACGGGTTTTGATATCCGTTGGAATGGATATCAAAACCGGGGACAGGGGTTATCAAAACCACTCTCGCCCCGAACGCCGACAGAATGGCGATGTGGCTGCCACAAGGTGCCTGTCCGAGTGTTGCCACATGACGAGTTGGCACTAGGACCCAATACGGCGCCCGACCGGTTGGTCCATTGAACTTCTTCGGTTTGGAAGTTTCTCCCGCCACACCGGCCGAATCACCGACCGTTTCCTATATGTGAAAGAAATCATCTGGGTTCAGTCGTGAGCGCGCCCAGGAGGTGCTCGTCTTGTCGCGGCAATTTCTCGGATTTCTCCCGCTGGAATGCCCTTCAGCCCGACCTTTCCCTTATGAGGGTCCGAGTCGCTGACCGGCGACGGCGCGCGGTTTGCGCCACCTCAAGGGAGTCGACGTGACGACTGATCGATCGGCAGAACCGACCTTGTTTGAGCTGCCGCCCGAGACCGAGAACCGTTCCGGCGGACCGCCAGAAGACGAAGCCAGCTCAGCTCCGGGGCCTCGCAGGGTTCATGGGTCTCCCCCGGTGGCACAAGGTCGAGCGGTGCTCCGTTCTGCACCGTCGGTGTCGCCGGCCCGAACTGACCCGGGAGGCTCGGCCAATCGGCCATCGAAGGCGCCGGGCAGCGACATCGGCGCCTCGGCGTTGCCGCATCTCTTGGACATCACGGCCCTGGCCGAACACCTGGGGGTGACACCCCGTCACATTCGCCGCCTGGTGGCTGAAAGGAGAGTCCCGTTCGTCCGCTGGGGACACCTGATCCGCTTCGACCCCGATGAGATCGTCACCTGGCTCGAGCAGGCCCGGATACCGGGGAATGACAGTGCGTAAAGGGGACTCTTTGTATCGGACGGGGTCTCGTTGTCGCCTCTGGGTCTTGCCAGGTTCTCCGACTGAACACCCGGCATGAGGATGCTATGCAGAAGCCTCCGCAGGGGAGAAGAGGGCAGCTCCGATTCGGTTGGCTGCATCGCGTTGCATCGTCTGGGTCACGTGGCTGTAGACGTTCATGAACAGCGATGCGTCGGCGTGCCCGAGGCGTTCGGCAGCGACCTTGGGTGCTACGCCGCTCGCCAGCATCAGAGTGGCGCTCGTATGGCGCAGCCCGTGGGCGGTGAGTCGGGGCAGACCGAGTTCCTTGGTGAAGGTGGCCAGCAGCCGCGACACCCGTTGGGGATGGTATGGACCGCCCTCGGACTTGGTGAAGACGAAGTCGCTCGGCTCCCAGTCGGGCTCAGCCTCCCGCTCAGCGTCCTGGAGCTCCTTTTGGAGCACCAGGACCTCTTCTAAGTGCTCGTCCAGATCGATCGTGCGCACGGCGTCTCGGCTCTTGCCCGACGAGGGGACGATCTCGTGGTCGAGGGTGGAGACGAAGTCGACCACCCGCACGGCGTGGCCTGCCAAGTCGACGTTGGACCAACGCAGCGGCACCAGCTCGCCGATGCGGAGGCCCGAACCCATCAGGAAGGCCCACAGCGTCCAGGTGCGGTCCCCCTCCATGAGGGCGAGAAACTCCCTAGCCTGCTCCGGGCTCCAGTGCTTGGGAATCGAGCGTCGGGCCTGGGGGCGGGGCGTGCCCACAAGAGGATTCACTGCCACGATGCCCCGGGCCATGGCCAGTTTGAAGGCACCCGAGAGCGGGGCCCGGGCCAGGCGCACCGTATTGGCCTTCAGGCCTCGTTCGGACTGGATGGCTCCGCCGGTGGTCAGCTTGCGCTGCCAGGCCACGATGACCTCGGGCGTGATGTCCCTCACGCGTTTCTTGCCCAAGTGAGGACGGACGTAGTAGTCGGAGAAGTGGCGGTAGTCGAAGCACGTCTTGGGAGAGAGCCGGCCGTCGGCTTCGATCCCCTCGATGTACTCGTCGAGCAGCTGATCGACGGTCAAGGTGGTTTTGGAGGGCTTCAGCTGTCCTTTGTTGATCTTGTTCAACACAGCGAGTCGTTCCCTGCCCGCTTCTGCGGCGGTGCGGAATCCTCGCCTAGTGATCTGCTCTCGATGCCCACTGAGCGCGTCGCGCCCGACGGTGACTTTGAAGTACCACCGGCCTTTGCTGTCGAGATAGACGCCTTCGGGCCTGGCAGGCATCCGGGAACCTCCTGAGAACGCTTTGGTTCTCAATAGGTTCTCACTGGAGGGCCCAGCCCACAAGGCTTCGAGTAACGTACCCTCTGAGCTGGACTTTTT
>Ga0182024_10014982_pt1 | contig 14919 bp, 13 predicted proteins | sample P32metaG_FD_120480 | JGI IMG/M metagenome (GOLD analysis project Ga0182024, IMG submission 120480) | Permafrost microbial communities from Stordalen Mire, Sweden - P3-2 metaG (Illumina Assembly) | ecosystem: Environmental > Terrestrial > Soil > Wetlands > Permafrost | place: Sweden: Stordalen... | reverse complement strand
TGGGGATTCTGCCGAGCAACATGCGGAAGCGGTACTAGGGACGGCTTCTTGGGAACGTGGGCGGATCGAGGAGGAGTTTTTCGACGGGATTAAGGGGATGCGGAACGGTCAGATTCCCCGCGGCAGCGGAACGGCGTCCATCGGAAATCCAGTGGTTTCTTGACTTATAGAGGGCGCGGGGCCGAAGTTTCGGGCGCGGGAAAATCCCAACCAAATGACCCAGATATCTGAAACTCAAGTCATGGACGCGCTGAAGGCGGTTCGCTACCCCGGCTTTAGCCGGGATATTGTGTCGTTTGGCCTCGTAAAAGGGGTGCGGATCGATGGTGCGGAGGTGACTGTGCAGATGAGCCTGGCGACGAACGATCCGAAGGTCCCGCAGGTAATCAAGGAGGATAGCGAACGAATCCTGCGCGAGCTGCCGGGAGTGGGCGGGGTGCGGGTGCTGATAGACATCCAGGCGCCGGCCCAGGGCGCGCAAGGCGGGGCGGCGGCGAACGCGGCGACGCGGATCGAGGGAGTAAAGCATGTGATCGCGATCGCGAGCGGCAAGGGGGGCGTAGGGAAGAGCACGGTCGCGGCAAACCTGGCGGTGGCGCTGGATCAAAGCGGGGCGCGTGTGGGGCTGTGCGATTGCGATATGTACGGGCCGAGCATCGGGCTGATGTTTGGGGCCAATGACCGGCCGATGGCAACGGAGCAAAACGTGATCATCCCGATCACACGCTACGGCGTAAAATTGATGTCGATGGGCTTCCTGCTCGACGATGACGCACCGGCGATCCTGCGCGGGCCGATGGTGACGCGGTACACGCAGCAGTTTTTGCGGCAGGTGGACTGGGGCGGGCTGGATTATCTGGTGCTCGACCTGCCGCCGGGGACGGGCGACATCCAGCTTACCATCGTGCAAACGGTGGCGCTAGCGGGCGCGGTCATAGTGACCACCCCGCAGGAGGTGGCGTTGATAGATGCGCGCAAGGCGGCATCCATGTTCGCGCGTGTTAACGTACCTGTATTGGGACTGGTGGAAAACATGAGCTACTTCGTCTGCCCCAAGGATAACACCCGGTACGACATTTTCGGGCGGGGCGGCGGGGAAAAAGAGGCGCGGCGGCTGGGCGTACCGCTGCTGGGACAGATCCCGATAGACATCGCCACCCGGGAATGCGGAGACCGTGGCAAACCGATTGCTATCTCAGAAAAAAGGAACCCCTCGAGCCAGATATTTGCGCAAGTTGCCAATAGCCTGCGCGAGTTCTTGCCCCTCTGACACACATTTGGTACAATTCGAATAAAGCCCACCCCAGCGCGTCCAATTGAATGCTCCTTGTGAGCGGATATTATAAATTGACGTACCCCCTAAAAATCTCGGAAAGTGAGAGTCATGATGGATAAGCCAATTCCTGAAACCTCGGATTTGGTAAAGAACTCCGTTTTGTATAAGGAGTTCGTGGCGGAGCGTGAGGAAATCCTTAAGCACAAGTGGCTTGAGAGCGAAAAGGCCGGGCACGACATCGGCTTCGAGAAAGCTTTGCTGGACTGGATTGTGAAGCACCGCTCCGCATGGCGGGACAAACGCCCGCGGCTCGGCGCGCACGCTGGAAACCCCTCTTCCTGAAGTCCCCGCACCCCATTCCTTTAACGCGGCCCAGTGAGGCGGCGAAGGAAACCAAGTGAACGAACCCGACATACCCGAACCACCCGCGCCGGACGCCCAATTAGTCCTGGACGCGCAAGCCATAGACCGCGCGCTGCGGCGCATGGCGCACGAGATTGTAGAGCGGAATCCCGATCTTTCGAAGATTTGCATAGTCGGGATACCGTCTCGCGGGATCGAGGTTTCGCAGCGGATTGCGGCGCATATCGAGGCGATAGAGGGTGTGCTGCCGGAGCTGGGCGTGATCGATGTCTCAATGCACCGGGACGACATTCGCATCCGGCCACGGTTCCCCACGATGGTGGTTTCGCATCTGCCGCAGGATCTTTCCGAGCGGACGCTGGTGCTGGCGGACGATGTGCTTTTTTCCGGGCGGACCTGCCGCGCGGCGATGGATTCGATCACGTCATTCGGCCGCCCGCGGCGGATACAACTGGCGGTGCTGATTGACCGCGGTCATCGGGAATTGCCGATCCGGCCGGATTACGTCGGTAAAAATCTGCCCACCTCACCCGCGCAGCGGGTGTACGTGCGGTTTCGAAGCATCGACAATGTTCCGGACTCGGTTTGGATCAACAAGGCATGAGCCAGAAGCCTCAAACACCCGCCGCCACGAAGCCGTTTGCCTGGACGCGGAAGGATTTGATCGCGATCCGCGACCTGTCGCCGGAGGAACTGATACTCGTGCTGGATACGGCGGCGGCGTTCAAGCAGGTGGGAGCGCGGGAGATCAAGAAGGTGCCTGCGCTCCGCGGCAAGACGTTGGTGAACTTCTTTGTCGAGCCGAGCACGCGGACGCGGACGTCGTTCGAGCTGGCGGCATACCGGCTGAGCGCCGACGTTGTGAACATCTCCGCGACCACCTCGAGCCTCTCAAAAGGGGAGACGCTCAAGGATACCGCCCGGAACCTGCAGGCCCTGCATGCGGACATCATCGTGCTGCGGCATTCCAGCGCGGGAGCGCCGCTGTTTTTGAGCCAGCGGCTGGCGTCGAGTGTGATCAATGCCGGCGACGGCGCGCATGAGCATCCGACGCAGGCCCTGCTGGACGTATTTACCATCCGGGAGCGGCTGGGAAAAGTGGCGGGGCTGCATGTGGCGATAATCGGCGATATCCTCTTCTCGCGGGTGGCGCGGTCGGACATTTTCGCGCTGCTAAAACTGGGGGCAAAGGTGACACTGGTCGGGCCGAGCACGCTGGTGCCGCGGGAGTTCGAAAAGATAGGAGTGAATGTGACACACGACCTGGATTCCATCCTGGGCGAGGTGGATGTGGTCAACCTGCTACGCATCCAGCACGAGCGCCAGCGGAAGGAGTATTTTCCAAGCCTTGGGGAATACACCGCGCTCTTCGGGCTGACGAAGGAGCGGGCGGAACGGCTCAAGCCGAACGCGCTGATCATGCACCCGGGTCCGATCAATCGCGGAGTGGAGATCGATAGCGAGATCGCGGACAGCGGGCGGAGCGTGATTCTCGACCAGGTGACAAACGGCCTGGCGGTCCGGATGGCGGTGCTCTACCTCTGCGCCGGGGGTGGAACGGGAGGGTTGCCGGCAAAATGAAATCGCTTCTCTTAAGGCATGGCCGAATCATCGATCCGGCGAACAAGCGGGACGGCAAGGGGGACCTGGCCATCGCAAATGGCAAGATCGTCGAGAGCCTGCCGAAGGGAGAAGAATTTGAGGAGATTGATTGCCGGGGATTGGTGATCGCGCCGGGACTGATCGATCTGCACGTGCATTTGCGAGAGCCGGGGCAATCAGCGAAGGAGACCATTGCGACCGGAGCGCGGGCAGCGGCGGCGGGAGGATTCACGACCGTCGTAGGCATGCCGAATACCTCTCCTGCTGTGGATAATCCGAGTGTTGTTACGTGGATTAAGGAAAAAGCCGACCGAGAGGCCTGTGTCAATATCTTCATAACCGGGGCGATTACGAAGGGGATTGCCGGCGAAGAGCTTTCGCCGATTGGATCAATGGCGCGGGCCGGGATCGTGGCGCTGACCGACGACGGGCATTGCGTCCAAAACCACGAGCTGATGCGGCGGGCGCTGGAATACGCCCGGATGTTCCAGCTCCCGGTGCTGGACCATTGCCAGGACTACGGGCTGGTTGGCAAGGGTGTGATGCACGAAGGGCATTGGAGCACGCTGCTGGGTCTGCCGGGGTGGCCGAGCGCCGGGGAAGAGCTGATTGTGATGCGGAATATCCTGCTGGCGGAGCTATGCCAGACGCCAATCCATTGCCAGCATCTCACCGCGGCGGGAAGCGTGCGGCTTCTCCGCGAGGCCCGGGGCCGTGGGGTCCCGATCTCCGGGGAGGTTTGTCCTCACCACATTGCTCTCACGGATGAGTCTCTTCAGGGGTTTGATACCAATTTCAAGATGAATCCGCCGCTGCGGGCGGAGGCGGATGTGGAGGCGCTGATCCAGGGAATCGCCGATGGGACGGTAACGATCCTGGCGAGCGATCACGCCCCGCATTGCGCGTACGAAAAGGAGGTGGAGTTTGATATGGCGCCCTTTGGGATCGTCGGGCTGGAGACGGAATTGGGGCTTTTCCTGGATATTTTGGTTCACAAGAGAAAGGCGATCGACCTGCCGCGGCTGATCGCGCTGCTGACCGTCGAGCCCGCGAACCTGCTCCGGCTGGATCGCGGGACGTTATCGGCAGGGGCGCCGGCGGACGTGACGGTGATTGACCCGGATAAGGAATGGAAAGTGGACGCCGGCAGGTTTCAATCGCGCTCGGCCAACACGCCGTTCCATGGATGGGAACTCAAAGGGCGGGCGGTCCGGACGATCGTGGCGGGGAAAACTGTGTGGGCTGAGGGTTAACAGGCCCTAAGCTGGATATTTAATTGGCCCGGATGGGCGCCAGAATCCGGCCACGGTTTTTGTCAACATGGCCTGGAAGCGCGACCCACCAGCGCCGTCTCGAACGGGATTCTTGGTAATTTTACGAAAAATGGCTCCCTTCGCCCCCGGCGTTCTGATTATCGTCGTGCGAGCGAACCCCTGACGGCGGCCGGTGTGCCGCGAAACCAAGCGGTAATGTGCCATGAAGTCCGTTTCCGACAGAGAACACACCCCTCTCGCGGGCGCCTCGGTGGCGATTGGACACGCCGCCTCGTCATCCCCTCCCCCGCCGGACCGGCCGCACCAGGAATCGGAGTGGAAGGATCTGGTGTACGAGACGGCTCCCCTCGCCTGTCTTAACTTTGATACGCAGGGCCGGATTCTCGATTTCAATCTCGCCGCGGCTCGATTGCTGGGGGTGAACGCCGGGCGGGATTTTCACCGGCCGCTTGCGGATTTCTTCGCGCCGCGGCATCAGCGGCGGCTGCTCAAGCATATCCGGGAAAGTATAAATTCCCATTCGCCCGTGGTAACGCGGATGGAGCTTCGCGCCACGGGCGAGACGGCAGAGCCGATGGAGATTGAGATGAGCACGCGCTCGCCCGACGAGGCGCTCTGCTACAGGACGCGGCTGCTGCCGATATCCGGCGCCAGCCCCATTGCGTGGCCGAGCAGCGACGCGAAGTTTCGCGCGCTGGTGGAAAACACCACCGAGGTTATTTGCATCGGGGCTCCCGACGGGACGATTTTTTACACAACTCCGTCCGTGAAGCGGGTGCTCGGATATGAACCGGCGCTCTGGTTTGGCCGGAACGCATTTGAAGTGCTCCACCCGGATGACATGGGGCGCGCTCGCGCCGTGCTCAGGCAACTTGCCATGGCGCCGACTGGGAGTGTCGCGAACCTTGGCGTCCGCGTCCGCCATGCGGACGGCTCCTGGCGCTGGATGGAGTCTGTGCTGACGAATTTGATCGGCCAGCCGGCAATCGGCGGGATTGTATGCAATTACCGGGACGCCACCGAGGCGCGCAACGCGGAAGAGGCGCTGCGCTCGAGCGAACAGAGGTACCGGCTCCTGGCGGAATCGCTCCCGCATATGATCTGCGTGCGGGACGCAACCGGGCGAGTCCTTTATTGCAACTCGCACTGGTGCGAATATCGCGGCGTGAGTAGCGAGCGGGCGGCGGATCTGGATTGGACAATAGGGATTCCCCCGGAGGATTTGAGCGCTCTGACACCGCCGCCGTGGGTCACGGGTGTCAGGGAGCCGTGGAGCGGGGAGTGCCGCTTCCGGCGGGCCTCCGATGGAGCCCTGCGCTGGCATGTCACGCGCATAACGCCGCTGCCGGAGGAGCCGGGGTCCAGCGCAAAGTGGCTGGCCATCGCGAGCGATATTCACGAGCGGAAGCAAGCCGAGCAGGAACGGGAACGCCTCCTCGATCAGATCGAGACCGAGCGACTGGAGCTGGCCGTGCAATACGCCGCGGTGCGGGCGTTTGCGGCGTCTTATAGCCTGGCCGACGCGGCGCCGCATTTGATCGACGCATTCTGCGCGCAGCTCGGGTGGCGCGCCGGAGCGGTGTGGGCTGTCCGGCGTACGGCGGGCGCGGCGCCGGCCTTGTCCCTGGTCCATATCCGGCAGCGGCGGGGGGTAACCCCGGCCGGAGTGATGCGGCGAGTCAAATCCCCAACGCTCCGAAAAGGCCAGAGTCTTGCGGGCCGGGTGTGGATGGAGAAGCAGCCGATTTTTCTGGAAAACATTTCCGGGCGGCGGGGCGCGGCGCACCATCGCGCGGCGGCCAGCCTGGGACTGCGGAATGCATTCGCCTTTCCGATCCTCCTCGAGGGAGAGGTCCGGGGGGTGGTCGAGTTGTTTGCGAGAGAGACATTCAACCCGGGCAAGATGTTGCTGGATGTCGTGGCCACACTGGGGCTTCAACTCGGCCTGTTCATGCAGCGGACAGAGGCGCTGGCGCAATTGCGCCGGAGCGAGGAGGCGCTGATCCAGGTCAACAATGCCCTGGAGCATCGCGTTCGTGAGCGCACGGCGGAACTGCGCGAGGCGAATCGGGAGCTCTCGGCCGAGATCGTGGAGCGGACACGGCTCGAGCGCGAAATCATCCGGATATCGGAGCGCGAGCAGCGGCGCATCGGGCAGGACTTGCTCGACGGGCTCTGCCAGGAGCTGGCCGCGGTCGCTTTCATGACGGGAGCGCTTGCCACGCGGATGGGCAGGCAGGATGCGCCGGAGACTGACCGGGTGCGGGCGGTCTCGCACTTGCTTAATGAGTCGATCTCCCGCTGCCGCGATATCGCGCGCGGTTTGCATCCGGTGGAGATGGACGCGGACGGCCTGATGGTGGCGCTCAACGGGCTGGCGCTCCACACGCGGCAGACGGTGGCCTGCGTCTACCAGTGCACGGAGCCGATATTGATGCCTGAGAGCGATACGGCGCTCAATCTTTACCGGATCGCGCAAGAGGCTGTGAACAATGCCGTCAAATACTCACGCGCAACGAGGATCACGATCAGCCTCGAACGCGAGGGCGAGGGACTCCGCCTGCGGGTCAGCGACAATGGCGGCGGTATTCGCGAGCAAAAAACCGGGCGCCGGCGGAAAGCGAGCGGCGGGATGGGCCTCCATATCATGCGCTACCGGGCGCGAACGATGGGTGCAACGCTCCAGGTAAAAAATCGCCGCCCGCATGGAACCGAAGTAGTCTGCCTCCTCCCCAGTACGCAATGAAAGCCAAACCGATTCTCCAGAACCAGATGCCCCCCCGCGCCGATGGCACTCCAGACAGTGCGTCCGGGCGCAAGCACCGGATTCTCATCGTGGATGATCACCCTCTTTTCCGGCACGGAATTGCCGATCTCATCAATGCCGAGCCGGACATGGAAGTCTGGGGGGAGGCGGACAGCGCGCCAGCGGCGCTCGAGGTGATTCGCAACCAGACGCCCGACCTGGTAACCATCGATATATCATTGCGCGGGGCGAATGGCATCGAGTTGCTGAAATCGATCAAGGCGGAGCACGCCCGGCTGCCCGTGCTTGTGCTCTCGATGCACGATGAGTCGCTCTATGCGCTGCGGGCGCTGCGCGCCGGAGCCCGCGGCTACATCATGAAACAGGAGGCGCTCGAGCGAGTGATGAGCGCCATCCGGCATGTGCTCCGGGGTGAACTCTACGTAAGCCCGTCGATGTCCGGGCGAATGATCGAGGAGTTTGTCCAGGGGAACCGCAGCGGCACTTCCATCGCCGACAAGCTGACCGACCGGGAACTCGAGATCCTGCAATTGATTGGGCACGGTCACGGGGTGCGGCAGATCGCGGAGGAGTTGATCCTGAGCGCAAAAACCGTTGAAACGCACCGCGCGCATATCAAGGAGAAGCTGAACTACCAGACGGCGAGGGAGTTGGCGCGGTTTGCGGTGCAATGGGTGGACCAGCAGGCGGTTTAGGGCCTGGGAGAGGGCAGGCGCTTGACGGTATCAACCGTATCGTTTTACGATTAATTGCGATTTTGCAACCATGCCCACCCATTCGAGCGTAAGGAATTCGCCTCTCCATCGGCGTGGCAACCCACTGCTTGTCAATGGGCGGCGGCGGCGGTAAAACCGAATGGGCTCCGAGCGACCATCGTCTCCATGAAGACTCTCCACACAAACCCAGCGCTCACGCCGGCGCGCCGCCGCGGCCGTTCGCGTAAAGGCGATGCCGGGCGTATCGTTTTCCCGGATGCCGGCGATCAAACGGAGCAGCCGGACCCTGGCCAGCCGATTATGAAAACGTGCGCCGTGCCCGAACAGGAGGCGAGCAGCGCAAGCGAGGACGCGGCGCTGATGCGGGCAATTGCGGAGCGCGACGCGGATGCGCTCGGGAGGCTGTACGATCGCTATAGCGGCATCTTGAAGGCGCTGGTCATCCGCGTGGTCCATGACGAGGCGGAAGCCGACGACCTGCTGCAGGAGATATTCATGCAGATATGGCGGCAGGCTAAGAATTATTCGCAAAAAAAGGGCCAGGCGCTTGGGTGGATTGTCACGCTGACGCGCCGGCGGGCCATCGACCGGCTGCGGAAGCGCCAGGCTTATAATCGCGTGACGGAGCGCCTCGAGCAGGAGACGGAACATCAACCGGACTCGTGGGTAAATAACCGGATCGACAACGAAATCCTGCAAGAGGATCTGCGGCAGTTCCTAAGGCGGCGGATCGAGGCGCTGCCGGCGCTGCAACGCCAGGCCATCGACCTCGCCTTCTTCAAGGGGATGAGCCAGCGGGAGATCGCGATATTCACGAATACACCGCTCGGGACAATCAAGACGCGGCTCGAGCTGGGCCTTCGAAAACTCTACGACTCTGTGAGGGGACTTAGGGATAAGATTTGAGTAAGTGGGGCGGCGGTCAATTTCCGCCTGCAGTTCGGGATTGGATGATCTTTTGCAGAGCGGCCTGCTGGACGGGATTAGTCGCGTAAGGAATTAGTTGAGATGGATCGGTCGGCTGCTGGCCGTTGTTTGCGGACATATACGATTTCATGACGGGATTCATAAGTGTCGAGAGGGAGACGGTATCGTAGGCGCCCGGACTGCCAAGGCTGCCCGTACCGCCGGGGCCGATGACCGTCCGTCCATCATACTCATCATCCACGGCGGCCTTTTGTGTGATGATCCAATCGCCGCCCATGTTAACATTTGGGACGGTGGAGGCAGGCGCCACTTCGTAGCGTTGCAGAATGGCGGGATCAATCGGCGGATTGAAGAATGGTTGCAATTGGGCGATGCCCGTTGGGAATTGATTATTATTCGCCGCCATGTACTGCCTGAGCGCGGGCTGTAAGTTCGTTGTAAACTTATCTTCGGCGATGCTCCGCACCGTGCCCATGGCGCGGCGGAAATCGGTATCCGTATCAAGATTATCCTTGGCGGCGTTCAACCAATCCTGCTCGGTAAGGAATTGCATCTCCGGGATTTGCGCGCCGGGCGTTTGCGCGAGGCGCTGCCTGAGACGATCAACGCGATCAAGCCACGCGGTCATCGCGGCAGCCGTGGGGTTCTTCGCGGCAGCGGCATCCTGGGCCTGACGTTCAGCCACCTCGTCGGAAGCCGTCTTTAATGAAGACATCCGCCGGCGTAATTGGTCATTCTCGGATTGCAGCGCCGCGATCTTATTGGCGGAGTCGTCAAGGGCGTGGCTGTTCCTATCGGCCGTTTGCGATAGTTGCTGCTCGAGGGATTGTACCTGATCGGAGAATTGGGAAGCGCGGGTAGCTTCATAGATTCCGGTTCCCAGAGAGGCGGCGATAGCCGCCGCGATAAGTGACTTTTGAATGGTTATCATGGCAATGGCTTTGGTTACTCCAATGAGCGGTGAGGTATGGATGGCGGCGCTGGTCAGCAACGCGGCTGCGGAAATAGTGGCGCCCAGCCCGGCCGGCGCGGCTTCGACGGCATTCGTGGAAATAACGGCGGCAAGACCGGCGGCGCCGAGAGTGATTTTCTTCCGGGTGAAAAATTCCCGGAGACGCTCGATAGCGCGGCTGACGCGCTTCTGGGCGGCATCCTCGGAGGTGCCCAGGGCTTCGCCGACCTCGCGCAGAGTCTTGTTTTGAAAATAGCGGAGGAGGATCGCGCCGCGATCGGCTTCATCGAGCGCGTCCATCGCTTCGTCCAACAGCGGTTCGATTTGGTTCCAGCCTGATTCGCTCTGGCTCATGTCGTTTGTCTCCCATGCAATTTGCTCGCGAAGCTGCCGGCGCGATTCCCTGCGGACCACATCGATCGCGCGGCAACGGGTGACCCGGTAAAGCCAGGCAGAGAGAATGCTCCCCGGTTCAATCTTCTCCGCGCTGCGGGAAAGCTCGATGAAGACGGATTGCGCCACCTCCTCGGCAAGCTGCGGCTGCCGCACCTGCCGCAGCGCCGCGGAGTAAACCAGGTCCAGATGGCGATTCACCAGCGCGGTAAACGCCTCCTGGGAGCCGTGCGCGGCGTAGCGCCGGAGCAATTCGAGATCATTCGCTGTCATTTACATAAGATATACCGCCGCCGGGGCCGTGTATCCGACAGGAAACTATGCGGGCAGGGTGAACGTGGCACCGGCGGGGCCGTCGGCTGGCACGGGAGGGTGGGCCGCGTATTGGGGGATGTCAGCGCGGAGGGGGGAAGCCGCTTACGCTGTCGCAACAGGCAGTCAGTGGCGAGAGGCGGCTGCTCGAGGTGCCGGATATTCCAAGCCGGCGTAGCATAGACGTCGGGGAGGCCTAAATGCCGGGTGTGTGTCAAAAGTGATCATTTTTTGGTGCTGAAAAGAATTTTTTGCCTTAATTTGGCTTAAGTTAGCTTAAGTTACCTCAATTTAGCTTTATTTGGTTAGAGGGAATGATGGGGTTGAAGTTGGGCAATTGGAGGCATTTGTAGCGAGTAAAAAGGGTGGCGGGGACTTGGGGAGACTGGTTGGTTCGGGTGTAGTCGCTGCAAACTGGAGACGGGGGGTCGGGTATTTTTGGCTGTGGTGAATGGGATTATACGGGGAAGAATAGCAAAATCTTATGCATTTACCAATAGGAAATGGAGCTGACGCGTCATTTTGAGCAGAAAGGCAAATGGAAGCGGGATTCATAGCCCGTCCGCAAAATGTTAAATGTTTAAGATACGAGCCCACCTTTGCTCTAAAGCCCGAGAGTCCCATCATGCCCGGCCGACAATCTTCTCGAAGATCACCTCAGGGTAGACGTAACCTTCCAGCTTCCGTCCCTCGGGCGAGAACTTGTGGACATAACCGCTTTCGCGGGTCAACTCGGGGAAGAGCGTGCGGTAGCGTGGATAAAAGCGCGAGTCCTTGAAGCAGTAGGTAGTATTATAAAGGACCAGCAAGCCGCCCGGTTTCACGTGTGGATGCAATTCCTCCAGGATTTCCTCAAACCGCGAAAACGGAAAAATCGACGACGCATCGTCCATCGTCTTTGTCTCCGGCCACGCGCATATCACGGACATGCAATAAACGATATCAAACGGGCCCGTTTTGCGGAGGACTTGTGAACCGCTGATTTCAAAGCGGATATTTTCAGAGCCAAAATTCGCGCGCGCTCTTTCCAGGTTCTCCCGGTTTACGTCGACCCCAAGAATCCTCGCGGTGGGGAAATATTGGCCTAGCGTATGGGCTTCCTCTCCCGTCGACGAGCCAAACGAGAGGATCCTAAAATCAGCGGATTTGTCCCAGCCATGCGTCTTGGCAAAATCCGCACAGGCTTTGAATACCCATGGGTAGCGGTCAAGTTGGGTATGGGGATGGAGTTGCAATCGCGTGCCCAGGGAACCCGGGCCCGACAAAACTTCCATCAATCTTTGCGTCCATTTGCCTGGCGCGAAATTCATTCTATCCAAGAGCGAGCCGACATGAAAAAAAGTCAAGCGGCGAATCCGCGCGCATCGCCGGAGCCGGTTGGAGCGCGAGACGCTTGACAACAAAGTTCCATCTCGTGACGTTAACGTCCTTACCTCCTCCCGGTCGGTTCCTCTTCCTCGTGCAGCCCAGAAAACGATTTTTACTCTCCGGCGCGCCGTCGGCTGCGCAAATTGGCGCGGCTGACACCGGCAAGACTGTGCGAAACAAGACCGGTGGCAACACGGGAAACGTTCTCATCACTCACTCGTTGCTTGCCGCGCTCCAATACGACACGGTTTCCCCGCTTCGCGGGAACATTCAGTCGGGCTTCGAAGAGCTACGGGAACAGCATGACTTAATCGTTTTTCCGGCGTCGAATTTTCTGAATCGCAGTTGCGACTTCGGGGCGCTGGCGAAGATCGTCGAACAGCTTCAGTTGCCGTGTCTTGTCGGGGGTCTTGGAGCCCAATCCAACGACGAACGCAATCCGCGCATCCCGTTGAAACCCGGTACCCGGCGCCTGATCGATCTCATGGCCGAGCGCAGTCACAAATTGGGTGTGCGAGGAGAGTACACCGCGGCGGTGCTCGCCGAGATGGGCATCCACAATGTGGAAATCATCGGATGCCCGTCGTTTTACGCAAGTTGCAGCCCCGAGTTTTTCGCACTCCGGAAAGTGCCCGACGAACAGCTCCGCCGTATCGCGATAAACGGCTCCCGCACAGTCGCCGGACTCTCCTTCGATCGCAAACGCATGGCCGCCGTGGAGACCGCGCTGGTCAAGGCCGCCATGAATTACGACTCGATCTTCATCGCCCAGGCGGAGCCGGAGGAAATCACGCTCGCTCTCGATCCCGCCAGCGTGAGCGATTCGGACCTGGCTGGCTTGACCAATTACTATGCGGATATCCCGGCGTCCGAGATCATTTCCTTCTTCCGGCGCAACATCCGCGTCCATGCAGACATAGATCAGTGGCGGGCGTCGCTGAAAACGTTCGATTTTGTCATCGGCACCCGGTTTCACGGAGCCCTAATCGCTTTGCAAGCCGGCGTGCCGGCGATGCTGCTGGCTCATGACACGCGGACGCTCGAGATGGCCAGGCTGTTTGCTTTGCCGCACCGGCGCATTGACGATCCCGTGGCATTCTCAAGAAAACGGAACAGATGGTCGGCGTTGCGTGACCGCTTTTCCGGGAAAAAGGATGACAAGCCGATGATCGACATTCGAGCGCTCTATCGTGAGACCGATTTCGCGCCAACCGCGGAGGCCTATGCGCGATTGTATCCAAAGTACAAAGCATTCCTCGAGGGTGCGGGCGTTGCTCACAACCTTGCTTGATTCTCTCCGCGCAGCGAGAGCGGCGTGCGATTTCCTTAGCGTGCCCGCGAAATTGAGTGCCAGATAAAATGTGGTATCCATAGGCCATACCGCCGCCGGGGCGGTATATCCGACAGGAAATGTGGAAGGGAGTGGGCGGTGAGGGACTCGAACCCAAGACCGTGCCGCTGGGAAACGCAAAAAGGAGTGGAAGCCAGTCTCGAAATGGGGTCGTAGCTTAACCTTTAACTTTGGAACGCTGGCCTCCGAAGCCAAAGGTTGTGGGTTCGCCCCCCGCCAGATGCACTCCCCTGGTTCGGAATGACTTCTGATTCGACACGTTCCGCCTTTGGCGATATGGTGTGTGCATGCCAGACACACTAGAAGCACTCTCTCATGAGGCACTCGTGCTACCGCCGGATCAGCGCATCGCTCTTGCGTATCTCCTTCTTGTTAGCGTAGAGCCTGATCCCGAGCCGGGGGCGGACGCCGCTTGGGAGGCCGAGATCGCGCGGCGAATCGCCCGCTTCGATGCCGGGGAGTCTCGGGCGATTCCCGCGGCGGAGGTATTCGCCGGGTTGCGGCACATCGCCCCGGACCGATGAGCGCGGTGCTCGAATTCCTGCCCGAGGCCAAGTGTGACGCAGATGAGGCGACCAGGTATTACGAGCGGCGGGTTCCAGGATTAGGCGCACGGTTTCGCGCCGAGATCGAGAGCGTGTGCGCCGCAATCGTCAGGCAGCCGCTCCTATGGCGCGAGCGTCATGGCGGCTACCCCACCGCCGGATCAGCTTAGAAAAGAGGCATGTCTCTATTTTTGTTGACATTTTGACCATTAATTGATATACTGCCACAAATAAATCCAAATTTCCGCCAACGAATAACCCAACTGAATCCCCTGAGTTGAAAATCCTGAACGCAAGTCGAAGCGCTTGTCGAACGGACCCCAGTCACCGCACCTCCCAAAAAAACACCCCACCCCAAATCCGATTCCCCAATCCTCTTTCCCCGCGGCAGCCCCGCCAGTCACCAGCGAAACCTCAGCTCCAGTATCGCAACACCTGAACCCGGCAGAGGCCCGGTCCTGGAAACCCCGAGCATGTCGAATGGAATCCCGATTCAAACCAATTCAAACCAATTCAAACCAATTAAAGGCAAATATTTGTTCCGCCACATAGTGATCATTTTCAAGACACATTCACCCCAAAACCGTAGAAATTAAGGTAAATTAAGCCATTTTTTTGAGCCAATCCAGGCGCCAGGCACCTTTCAAACCGCAGAACCCCACCCCCCACGACAATATCCAAGCAAACCCGGCCAGCTCTAGTCTCCCGTTCCCCTGTTCCAACCCCAACTTGGGCGGGCGTAGTACGTCCCGCCACCGCGGGACGTAACGAAGCCCCCTCAACCCCAATCAAGGCTAATCAACCCTAGAAAACTCCCCCTCCTCCCCCCTTGGTCGGGCGCAGTACTGCCGAGCCCCTTTAGGCGGGAGCGGCAGAGCGATGTCCCCTTCATGCTCTTCATGCCCTTCATGGTAAAAAAACAATCCACTTATAAATATCCATCGACCTCCCAGCACGCTTCGGTCCCGAAACGTAACGCCCCGCCAAAGTTCAACCCCAATCAACCCCAATCAACCCCAATCAAGGCTAATCAACCCTAGAAAACTCCCCCTCCTCCCCCCTTGGTCGGGCGC